>Ga0164315_10001327_pt1 | contig 18629 bp, 9 predicted proteins | sample GuaBasSedimGuay6_FD_113737 | JGI IMG/M metagenome (GOLD analysis project Ga0164315, IMG submission 113737) | Subseafloor sediment microbial communities from Guaymas Basin, Gulf of California, Mexico - Guay6, Core 4569-2, 0-3 cm | ecosystem: Environmental > Aquatic > Marine > Hydrothermal vents >...
ACTTCCGGTACAACCTTGACGGTGGGGCATACACCATCGTTTCGAACGCAACATCGCCACAGGTCATTCCGGCAGCAGCTGGCGTCGAGGTGTGCGGGTCGTTGCGTGGTTACAAGAACGGCATCGCTTCGGACTGGTCAACAGATGATTGTGCTACAGCACAATCATCACTTGTTTGTGTACCGTCCGGTATACCACCAGCAGTGACACCATCAACAGGGTTCTTTACATTCTCCGTAAATGGTGACAACATCGATACGCCACATACGTCAGATCTCAGTCCTGCCGGTGGTGTTTACCTGTATGTTGATGGTTCGATTCTTTGGGAACCAGCTACTGCCAATGACGTCGTAGGTCATAGTGATGGCTTCGCCGGTTATAGCATGTATGTTCAGGCATCGATCTCGTCAGGCGTACAGCTCTCTTATATCATGCTGCCCAGTATTGGAACATTCAAGTTTCAGGAACCTGTGAACTACACTCGTCATGTCGTTGAGTTGATTCTGAATCACGATTGTGGTACCCGTGAAGGGTTCGTTGACGGCGTTTCGGTGCTTGCTGATACGTTCGATCCTTATTCGGTCAAACAGCCTTATGGAGGAACATTGATTATTGGTAGCCCTGATGCGGTTATCGATGGTGATTTCTATAGAGCGATTGTTGGCGATGAACAGTATGGGATTCTGGCTGACATGAACGCTGATGACGGAGGTTTCCCTGCCGGCCCTGTCGCTGACGGATCAACCTTCACATCGAACGGTCGGGTATGGACAGTGCACGGCACAGGTGTTTCTTACACCCCACCACCACCAGCCTGAGAGGTGAACCTTGACAACACGACAAGGCGACGGGACACCTGGGGGTTACCGCAAACCTGCACGACCGGCTGCAGTTTCTGCCCCCCGATCAGGGGCACGAACCGATGGCGGGGCAGCGGACAAGCAACCCATCAGGACACCGACAGGGGGCGCATACGGTGAAGCGAAAGCGCTCACCGAACAGCAGCAGGGTGCTCCTATGGCTGCAGGCGGTCCGGGCTCACAGGGTCAAGGCGCAAGAGGAGGTGGAACACAAGGTGCTCCACCTCCTAGTAGCGGAGCCTTTGGTCCGACTCAACGCCCAGGAGAGCCGATCACGGCAGGGCTACCCTCAGAAGAGGCTCTTCAACAGATATCTGCACAGCAGGTCCTTAGAGCTATCTATCAGGCATACAATTCACCGTGGATAGCAGGGCTGATCGATGGCAACAGCTGAGGATTACCTTGCTCCGGTAGTAGAGGAACCACAGAATCCCTTTGAGAATCTGGGTAAGCCTGCTTGGGATCCAAGTGCCCCGACAAAGGGTGCTGAACCTTACAGCACGTTCGCAAACCCAGGAGTTCCTTCACGGTTTGCGTCACCTCCATCAGCCTTCGTTGAGGAGGAAGCAGCCCCATATCTTCCGACAGAGATCTTCTCTCTCTGGGGAATCGTAACCCGCAACGATCAAGTCTCACGGGTCATTCAGGCACAGGTTGGGAACCCTGAGGTCGGCATGAAGATCGAACGCATCATCCAACAGAACCCAACTGCTTCACCAGAGATCATCGCTGGCTTGGCTTACAGTGGTCAACTTGATGTTCATGGTGGCCTTCTTGACGAGATCATTCGACAAGATGCCCTGTCTCAGGATTCTGACATGTGGCTGTGGAACGCCTTGAAGAACACATCTCGAAACCTCTTCATCGTTGCCGAGGATGCGTACAACCTCACGCCCGGATATGTCGTTTCAAGAACAGCTGCGAATACGATGCAGGGGCACAGCCTCTCCGAGAGCCTTGACCTCTCACTGAAATCATCAGCCAGAACCTCAATGAACCTAAGCCAGTTGGGTGTTCCCACCTATGAGGGTGACGGTTTCATTCCCTCGGTTGAGATGACACCACAGAGCCCGACCTTCTGGGCAGGCATTCAGGAGTCGATCGATAACAACACCTTCGAGGGATCGCCTGAGGAACAGCTCATTAAGGCTGTCAACCAAGAGAAGCTCATTGACATGCAGAGCCAGGGTTTCAACACGTTCGCCTTCGCCACACAGCAATGGGAGTCGACCCTGCTCCACAAGACCCTCAATGACGGAACGGTGGTGTCCGCTCCACTGTCGTATGGCTCGATGGTAGCGATGCCTTTCACCACCCCAGGTACACGGGCATACGATTTCACATCAGCATCTTTCGACATGACAGCACGGTTGATATTTGAACCGACTGACATTCTTTTCGATTCTGTATTCAGGCAACTCGGTAGAGCCAAAGCGCTCATACCTGATGAGGCGTTGTTCGGTAGGGGCAATTTCCGTAGCGTCAGGTCAGCACTCAACGAAACATTCGATATCAACCTCCATCTCGGAGCCGTACCTGAAGAGTCGGTTGGGCGCATGTCTGTGGGTGCCCGTGAAGAGGTAGCGGGTGTCACAGGTAAGGAGCTTGATGAGTTCGGAAGCCCTCGAATCGACATATCGGCAACAGCAGTTCGTAACCAATACGAATATCTGGCAAAGCTGAAACGCACTGATGTGTGGGATGCTGCTGATCCGTACGCACAGGGTTACATCGATGCCGGGTTCGACAGCCCATCGGCACTGCTTGATGAGGTCAACACCAAAGGTGGGCTTCCAGGTCACCTCATGCTCAACATCGAACATGAGCTCGTTCACAGTGGTGTTGAGATCGAGTGGTACAAGGTCGTCGAAACCGATGAAGGCCGGTTCGTCGATTACAACCAGTTGTCTGACAAGGCACCCCAGGAGCTGCGTGACATCGCTGCTGATGCTCCGAAGAAGGCTCAGGGGGAGATGTCAGCGGAAGCTGTTGCCGGTACACGACAGGAGCTCTCACAGGCTGCTGACGACCTTGCAAAGAACCGTAAGAGACGAAATGCTGGATTCGACAACCTCAAGGAAGGTGAGTTCGAACAGCTCATCGATGAACAAGTGCAGTTGGAAAGCAAAGTCAGAGAGCTTACCGACGACCTCGCCTTCGCTGAAAAAGACCTTGCTCGCATTCGTAAAGAACAGGCTGCGAATATGGCACTACAGAACGCATACGTCGAGCAGCACGCCACCCGGGTGTCTGCCGAGAACATGCGTACCGGAAAGTGGTCAGCACCAGAGGTCTACAAGGCTGCAAAGGCGAAGGCTGGCATCATCCAGACATGGCGTCCGTGGGTCAACCCGAAGCTGTATTCCGAGTGGCTGATGGGAAAGAAGGGACAGAAGATCCTTGATGTCCTTGCTGAAGCGAATACGTACGACAAGGTCGACAACGTATTGAAGGGTCAACTGACTCCACAAGCGAAATTACGGATCGCAGAAACAAACAATCGTGGCGAGATAGCGAACATCATCGGCGTCGGTATGCGTGGCACTCCCTTACAGCGACCGAAGATCGGTCGTTTCTATGACCTGTCCTCGAGTGCCCTTGATTCGTGGGAATCCTCCACCGTGTTCTCAGGCGGTCAGTTCGGTGCAGCTGCTCGCCGGCTCACACGACGAGCAGGAGCCCAGGGTGGACACAACGTCCTGTCAGTGACGGATCCAGAAGAGAACCTTCAGGTCATCTCCTCACTGCTGAGGACAGCAGGTGTTGATGAGAAGACAATCAACCGTATTCAGAAGTTGGCGATCAGGAATCAAGGTTCGATAACAGGGCTCTCCATCGTGAACGAAGAGATGATGAAGGCTGTTGTCCAGCGAACGAAGAGGAAGTACGGAGCAGCGACCGCCAAAGAAGTCAAGTACATCGAAGATCAGTGGCGTTTGGCTGAACAGAGCAACCGCATATATCGAACAGACAGTCTTGGCAACGTTCGAGGCTTCTACCACAACGGCAAGATGTATCTACCAGATCCTGATGATGCGAACCGTGTTGATCTTCTTGGTGGTCAAGCCGCTCAGATGGAGTCACAGTTCGTGACGACATCGATCGTCACTCCGAACGCTCGACAGATACGTCGCCTGACGTCTCAACAAAGAAGGGCGTACGAAGCCATTCGTAGAACGATGCCGGGGATTGCGTGGCAGCGCAGTGGTGGGTACCTACCTCTGGGGCTTGAGTCCTCGACGTTCATGCGAGCAGGAGATTGGTCGTTCGGTATCTGGCGAGACTTCGCCTTGATGCGGTTCGGTTGGTCATTCCGCATCCTTCCCGAAGAGCACCTTCGTGCAGCAGCATCGGGCTACTCAACGATGTTCAACAACCCCATCGATTACTTCATCTCACTCCAGACGAAGATGGATATGGTCTTGCCGGGAGAGCATCAGACGATAGCTGAAGCCATCGGTGCTGACGGCCTCGGTACCGCTGTTCTCCGGGCGATGGACGGTGACGATGCCTTCGTAGCCAGTAAGTCCACCTGGGTGAACGCAAGCTTCGAAACCTCACCTGACCTGTTCTGGGCTGGCACCACCCGTGCTTACGTATCGATCGCCAATGATGAGATCACTTCTCGCATCGCCAGAGACGGTTATGAGAAAACGCTGAAGTGGCTCAAAACGGATGAAGGACAGGTCGTCGTCGATCGAGTTGCTAAGGGTGCAGCTACCGATGGCGGGCTTGACGGGTTGAAGAACTCAACGATCTTGCGAGACTATGTGGACAGTCAGAACCTCTACATCGCTGAACACACCGGGGGCGGTGGTGTGTACAAGGATCGTCGTACCCAGAAGTGGTTCGACTCTATGGGTGAAGAGGTTACATCGTTCCGTCGTATCGGGCCTGACGGGAATGCAACTCGATTCAACGATAGGCAGTCGCTGATCGACTTCATCATGGCAAATGGTGGCGAGAAACCATTGACGAAGACATTACGGCCGCAGCTTGAACAGATCGCAGCCGATCTTATGGGATACGATATCGACGAGCTCGAGAACCTGAAGCGGGTGGCTCATGTCAGCGTTGATGGAAATGCAGACCTGAGATCCTTGATGGGGAACAAGACTCTCGACGAGATCAACATCGACAAGGACATGCCGTTCGACACGTTGCGTACCATCGACAATCAGCTCAAGGAGGCTTTCGCCACACGGGACATCACGCCTCACCACAGCGTTCCCGTACCCGCTGACGAGTTGGTTCGAGAGGGCATCAACAAGAACCAGTACCGCAAGACAACCGATGCTTTCTTCAAGTGGTTCAACGCCGTTCCGTCTACGAAAATGAATCGCTCACCCGTCTTCAATCAAGCGATGGGGTACAACGTAGCTTTGCAGTACGCCTTCGCCACACCCGAGGTGAGGAAGTCTCTCGATACCTACATGGCAGCGAACGAGTCTATGAGGACCATGTTCGGATTAGGGAAGAAGAAGGTTCTCAAGGACTGGCAGTGGAAGGAGTTCCCCGAAGCTGCTGTTGTTGACGAAGCTCTTGACGCTCTCGATGATGCGCTCATTCACATCGATAACGGGACAGTCCCTGACTCCCACATCACTGATGCGAATCATGTCCGTGGACAGGACGTTGACCCTGATCGGTATTCGTTGCAGCCATTGGTTGTCGATGCTGACAACACGCTCCTTGAATCGTCACAAGCATTTTGGGAGAAACTTGCAGAACTTGGAATGCTTAGGGGTCATCGTGACCAGCGCCTTGGTACATATGCTCACTTCGGAGCGATGGAGGTGCAGTTTGACGGGAAGACTGTGATGCAGGGTGGCGCCGGTTTCTTCAACCCGATGGACGAGGTGTGGGACATGCCCACCAAGCTCGACATTCAGGTTGAGACGGCGCTTGCCAACAAGCTCGGATATCAGGATCCAGTGAAGTTCAAGAACTACGTAGGTGCTCGTTCCCAGGACATCTCGAATGAAATCTATGCTCTAAGACGACTCGATCATCCCGAAGCACCTCTAATTTCTGACGAAATCGATAAGGCATTTCGTGCTGATATTGATGAACAGATTCGTGTCCTTGAAGAAGAGAAGACTGGACTCGAAATCGTTTTATTCGAAGATGATCCAGAACAGATTTATGAGTTTCAGCAGATGTGGGCACGGAATAACATCGAAGGATATCCAACAGCTGATGAACTTAAGACGCAGATGGCTGACCGGGCTCAGGAGATCTACGATTCTCAGAAGGGCAAGACCTTCGAGGACTTCGGGCTTGGCAACAACCTCGCTGGAGGGTTCACGTTCAGCATGGATCGCATCTTCGTATACATCGACATGGGTGGCATGAACACGACAGCAGGCAACGTCGCTGGTACCGCAGCAGGTACCACTGGACACAGACCAACGATGGGTGTGTACTTCGTTGAGGACTTCTCCCCCTCACAGATCAAACGGTTGATGGAACACGGCGACCTCGAAACGTCCCGTACCTTGTCGCTGTACGGCCTCGAGGAAATAGATGGATTCGATAGTGCGTGGTCTGCCATCATCGATGCCGGGTTCCCCTTCACTTTCCCGAAGAAGGACGTTCCCATAACGAGGGGTACTTTGAGCATGCTCAAGAATCGTGTCGATGGGTACAGGCAACCAGGTTTGCGTGGAAAGAAACTTCCTGATTCGGCGTCTGATGTCGACAAGTTCATGTTCTACGTCGAATCGATGCGTGGTGTCAATATGACCCCTGATTTCGGTGAGGGTACTGCACAGCTCCTTAAGCAACTTGAGATCGATATCGATGCTCCTCTTGACGAACTTCGTGAAGCTGTCGGCAACACGTTGCTCGACAACAAGTTCATGGCACAGATGTTTGGTGATGAGGCGAACGTTGCTGGCTACGACTACATCGTTAGAACGATGGAAGAACGAGGCGTCAAGCTCACTGACGAGAACAAGGCTGGACTCAAAGAGATGTGGGAATCTCACGTTTGGGAACAGACAGAGATATCGATATCTGATTTCGGTGTGAAACCTGTTGCTCTTTTCGAGAAGAAACTTGCTCAACAGATGTTGGATCAGGAGATCATCTTCACCTCGAATCAGGCTGTTGGTGATGTGGCACAGTTCATGGATACGTATCTTGAGGACGTGACTGGAGCGACATCTATGATGGGACGCCAGTTCGAAGATGTTCGTCCAGATCAGACCGTTGAGATGGTCATGGACGACATTCTTGATACAGCCACAAATTCGAATATGCCTGACATCGATACATCGGAGGGGTTAAACGACTTCATCGATTGGCTTGACGACTCGAAAGCTCGTCAGGAAGACATGTGGGCTTTCGAGTCGACACCTTATGAACGTGCAGCATTCGACAAACGTCTTCACTACGACCCTGATTACGACCCGGGACAAACGGGTGACCTGATGATGAATTACGCTGACTGGATTGACAGCGATGTGATGCGAACATGGTTCCGAAAAGTACACGAGGGTGTCAAGGAACGAAGTTTGAAGGATTGGGATCATACGGTTATGACTCCTGAAGAGCACATAGCTGCGATCGAACATATCTCAGGAGAATTGGGAAAGATATCTCCAAGTTATGGAAATAACTTTGACCTTGATTATGGTCCCGAGGACAGGTTCTTGTTCGATAAGATCCTTTCAGGGGGAAGTCAAACTGATCATCCTCTTTCTATGTCATGGACACAGAGGGCATGGAGTACTTTGGAGTCAGATTTAGAGAACTACATTCGGCTTGGTGATGAAGCGTATGACAGGCTGATCCACATCAGATCATCGTCGATGGATTCGGCTTCTCCATTCTTTGGCAAGAAACTAAAGCAGGAGACGTATCACCCTGAGGCACTTGAAGAAATCGCTTACATTGATGGGGTACTCAACGGTGCGACAGGACCAGTTCTCGAAGATGTTGTTAACGATATGCGTGGTGAGCTCCTTGGAGCTGAATATAAGTTCGCAACGTGGATGGGTGATAGAGGCAGGGATAGGCTTGCCATTGACTTCAGTGAGGAAGCAGCTCCTAAAGTCGAGGATCTGATTGACCGTGTTGCAGCTCTCGCTGATGAAGTGAACTATCAGGCCACACCGAAGTTCAATATCGATCTTGATGAGGTGCCGTTCGCTCAACGTCAGGAAACGACGCAACGTCAGCTTGGGTACGAAAACTATCGGTACAACTGGATGGAGACAGGCTCACCTCAGAACACTGTATCTACTGGTGATGGACTCACACCACAGAGGTTGAAGGATGCAGAACAGGTCGAGGTAATGCTCAAGGGAGCCAAAGAAGCTGCCATCGAAGAGGTCAAGGATCTGTTCTACGACCTGTCAAATAAGTCAAACATCGCTGATGCGTATCGCCTATTGTTTCCTTTCGGAGATGCGTGGTACGAGGTGCTGTCACGGTGGGCGAAGATCATGAACCCCGCCCAATCAGGCTCACAACCCTTCCGCAACGTCCGGCGTCTCCAGGTCGGTATGGTCAATGCTCGCAAGGAGGGGTTCCTTTCCACCAACGAGTATGGTGAAGAGGTCTTCAACTGGCCGGGGCTTGCTGCCCTTCTCCCAGGACCCCTTGACGGCACGCCTGCTGGACTCTCGTCACAGATGCCCCTCTCATCACTGCTGTTCGTTGATCCGTCAGCACGGGGCATTGCAGGCCCCTCGATGTCACCATGGGCACAACTCGGAGCACAGATCGCACAGCCAACACTTGACAAGATGCCTGTCCTGAGGGACATGGCGAACTTCGCTGTATACGGTGGTGGTGACGAGTACATGCCTGGCAAGATTTCGAACATCGGCGATATCGTTGAGCCGTTCATGCCGACCGTCGTACGCCGCATGTGGGGTGCCGTGTTCAGTGACGACAATAGGAATGTGTACGGGAACACCAAGATGCGTCTCTTTGAATCACTTCTCGCTTCAGGTGACATGCGATATAACGCTGCTGATCCGGCTGGTATGCGTGAGGCATGGCGTGTAGCGAATGAAGCTGGCACATGGCTGTCGGTGCTGCGTATCGTTGATTCGTGGTTCTACCCGGGTCAGCCCCAGTATCAACCAGAGCTGAAAAGGGTGATCGATCCGGATGCACCTCCAGGGGATCCAACACTGTCGATCATCCGGCTGGCGAATGAATACCGTCATGCCAACGACCTGTGGGGCCGTGCTGAAGCTGACCTGTACATGATCGAACGGTTCGGTATCAACCCTGTGGTCCTTCAGGGCATGACTGCTGGATACGTTGAGCAGCCCTCAACATGGGAGGCGGTCAACTACTTCGCTGCGAACAGATGGATCCTCGACCTTTCACCGATCACGGCTGCTGCCGTTATCCCTCGAAACACCGAGTCGTTCAGCCAACGTGCGTGGCAGAACCAGTCGATAGACCGAGCGATGATCGATGGTGTCGAAGGACCGACGTTCCGTGGAGACAAGAACGCATATCAGATAGGGCAAGCAATCCAGAGGTCGCAGGGATATGAGCAATTGCGTGCTGCCGATGCTGACTACAACAGGAAGGTCGACAACCTGCGACGACAGTTTGGTTTCAATTACGCATCCAGCAGTGCGTACCGGTTGAGGAAAAAGAAGCTCGACAAGATCAAAGCGAACAAGCGTGCAGACATCATGGCTCAGTACCCCGTGGTTGAATCACTGAATGCCGGCGACATTCTTGGAGAGACACAAGGGTCGTCTGGTCCGATGTTGCTCAAGGAGCTCACCAACGTGGGTACTGAGGGGACAGAGGCGAACATGGCGTATCGCAAGCATATCCCTGAGGTTGCCAAGGTTGCCGAAACACTGACTCGCTGGTTCTCGAAACTCGAGAAGATCTCAAGAGCGCAAGAACAGGGAACAGCCTCACCTATCTGGTGGCTACGTTCTGAAACAGACGAAGCAGTCAAGCTACGAGAGATGCTGGCAAAGGACATCGATGCCTACCTCCTCACCATCACTGACGAACAAGCTCACGATTACGCTGTTTGGATGGCGAAGAGGATCATCGACCCGTTGCTCAAGGATTGGGAGTGGATCAAGAACGAATTCGCCCCACAGATCGATTCCTACCCAACGATCCTTCTCGAGGAAAGTAGATCATGACAGAACCAAAGAACGAGGAACTAGCTCAGATCTTCGAGGATCAGGAACGGTTGCCACAGACCGATCCCGTCTATGGAGACATGTTCGATGGCACGGTTCCGGGACAGAGTGGTTCTATTCGCCCGAGAGATTTTGGGTACTACGAGTACTTGCCAGAGCAGCGGTTCTCCCTGATCCTTGGTAACTACATCCTGGTGATGCTTGCGTTGGAGAACAACGACATCACGAACATCACGGATACACAGTTCGCATGGCTTGCTTGGGGTATGAACGACGAAGATGCCTTGGATGCTGGATATCGTTTCGCTGCCGAAGAGGGATGGCTTGACCAGTATCACGAATGGTTCGGTGGGACGGAACCGGGTGAGGAAATATCAGAAGTTACCGGATGGCCTCGTTACAACGGAGAGGATGACGGGTACTTCGAACAAGCGATCAATGCCAAGTTAGATCACATCGATACGATCGATAGAGCAAGCCGTACCCCTGAGCCGACCGTATGGCGTACTCTGTCTCAGGATGCCATCGGTGTAGGTGGTACTCCGGGTACAGCTCAATGGGGTTTCAACGCTGCTCTTCATGGTGGCAACATGTCAGAGCTTCAACAGGGCATCGAGAAGAACACCGTGACAGGAGCGAAGATAGCTATCGGTGTTGTTGGTGCTCTCGCTGGTTGGGCGATAGTGGGGTCTACTGTTGCTGGAAGTGTCGCAGCAGCATCACCGATGTTGACTCGTGTGGCTGCAAGCATGGCTGCAACACCCGCAGGAAAGAAGTTCTTCGAGGGTGCAATGAAGTTCAGGAACATGATCTTCGGCACACAGCAACTTCCTGGCGTTCAGGGTGCGGCAGGGTTGACAAGCGGGAGTATCAACACTGCGAACTACGCCAGCAGGCTTCCCTCTATGGGTCCAGAGGTACGAGCACTCATCGTGGGAAGCGGGATAGCCACGATCGGTACGTATTCAGCGGCTCTCAGCCTCGGGTACTTCAACGACGACGCCGCAACGTTGTTCGCTGATATCAAAGCACAGGTAGAAGCGGGCACGATGGAGCCTGAAATGGCTGCGTTGATGGCAGCTGCGATCTCCGGCATGACCAGTGAGGCGATACCGGACACCCTGCTTGGGCTCGAGGGCTTTGAGGACATCGCAGCTGACAAAAGTGAGTATCAGGCACTCAAGGCCGAAGCGGTAGAGAAACTCAAGGAGAAGCTCGTAAGGCCGATCCTGGGGGCACTGTATGACGATACCCCTCAGCCTGTTACCGGCGATGCAGCCGATTGGGAGGACTCAGTTGTCCTCGCCTCGGCCTTCGGTATCGACGTATTCGCTCAATCGGCTGAAACGACTGATGGGTGGTTGACACCATCGACAACGATCGGTGATGGCACCGGGACGACAACAACGACTCTGGGTGACCCTGGTGCCGATGAAGCAGACGAAGATGATGATGATGGGTTCGAGGGTTCTCTTGACAGCGCAACGGGTGAAGCTGCTGAAGGTATCGAGTACACCATCGATCAACTTGCAGCGATGACGAAGGAAGAAAGGGATAAAGCCATCCAACCATCCCTTGATGCGTATGCAGAGAACTTCCCTGAGTACTTCCGATCGATCGAGGGCAACGAGGATGCAAGCGACAGCGAGGTTGCGGAAGCTCTCGAGGTGAGCGTAACGGAGCAATACGACATCATCATGGAGCAGCTCAAGCCGGAGATGCTTCGGATCCAATCTCAGCGATACGACGATTGGTCGAAACGAAATCAGGCAGAGAGGGCTCGACGGGGCGCACCTGTCGGAGGACAGAGTGAATACAACGTCGTGCAGCCCACGATCACACCCCGTCAACCAACCGAGTTCGATGAAGCGTTCACCGCTCCTGGGTTGAACATTCCTTCCACCCAAAGAAACCTTCCACCGGGATACATCCATTCGGAACCATCGGGGTACACACCTCGATACTTCGAGGGAACGTATCAAAGCATCATGGCCGGCTGGTCGATAGCTCAGATCGAGTGGTTCCAGGAACAGGCGATCGCTGCGGGGATGATCGATCCTGAGAGGCGCTACAGCGTAGGCCAACGTGATGCGGTTACGACGAATGCGTTCTACACGCTCATCGGAGAAGCGAACAATAATGGTAATACGTGGGAGGATCAGTTGCAGGGCAACATCGATTCCTACAGGCAGTGGCAGAGCGAGAATCCCTCAGGTTCGGGTAGGGATCCATATCCAGCGTTCGTTTCCCCCACCTACATCGCCCCTGATTATGCAACCCTCGCACAGGCAACGAAATCTCACGCAGCAGAAACACTCGGAAGGCGTTTGTCTCAAGCTGAAATGGCTCTCCTCACTGACGAATTGCGAGGATTAGACAAACAACAGTGGAACTCACAGACACAAGCAGACCGACAGACCCATGCTGCGAACGCTCGAGCTTACGATGATCAGGTAGCTGGCGGTGGAGGGGAACAGGCTGGCGGTACCACGCAAGGCGTGGATTCCGAAGCACGATTCCTTCAACTCTTTGACGAAAAGTTCTCTGGTGAGATCAAACACAGGGAACGAGTCGATCAAGCTGGCATGAAGAATGCAGGATTCTTTGGGTCGATAGCCAACGTTGAAGGGAATCTCTAATGGCTGCTTCAGGTGCAGAAGACCTCGGCGGTTTCCTTGCCGCCCTCCGCTCACTGAACGGAGGCTACGGGACACACCTTCCCCAAGAGATGGGGGTCACCCCCTTTGGTGCTTATGGAATGCTTTTGGAGAATTGGGATCAGTGGTCGGAGGAAGCAGGGTTTGGTGGGGCAGACTTTCGTGATCCAGCTGCTCAGGACGCTGTTGCTGGATTCTGGTCAACCAAGTTCTTCAACAGGTATGGCAGTTGGGAGATGGTCGCCAACGCCTGGTATGCGGGTCAGGATCAGACAGATGCTCTTGTGAGTCAAGGACTCCGTGCCTTCACGAACGATCGCATACGGTCGTACACAGAGGCTGTGATGGCAGCTCAGGAACAGATGGCCGGCACTGCTGCTGCTGGAGTACCAGCTGCAGCCCGTCAGTGGATAAATGCCAGTTCAGGAAACGTCTGGCTGAACCCGGTCGCTGGTAACAGCCAGTACACAAATAGTTACAACGTTGCTCGGCCTGGAACCAAATCAGGGATCCATGGCGCCATTGACATGTACGCCAAGAGGGGTACCCCGATCGTGTCTCCGGTAGCCGGCACCGTACGAAGCGCAAAGGTCAATTCCGGTGCAGGCGGTAATTGGGTGCAGGTCATGGGCAACGATGGCAATCTGTATTACTTCGCCCACATGGAGGGCTCCCCGACTGTCAAGCGTGGCGACACGGTGAGGGCAGGATCAGCGTTGGGATACGTTGGGAACTCAGGCTCTGCAAGAGGAACGACCCCCCACCTCCACTTCAAGGTATCGAGGAACGGTGTAACGCAGAACCCATATGGCCTTCTTCAAGGATCATCGGGTGCTGATGGTTATTTCAGGGCACAGAACGCCAACATCCCCTTAGAGGCTGGGAATACTCGTATGCCTGACGGCCGTGCGGGGATCAACACCATGATTCAGCAGATCTCGAACGAAGTCGCAGGCGGCGATCGTGTTGATTACCGTACCTTGGGTATCGATGAGGATACTGAGGACGGTATTGACATAAAGGTTACACCAGGAGGGACAGCGCTCTAATGCCACGACGACCAGCAGATGATTCGAAGAATACTGATTGGCAACCGAAGTCCAGTACCTCCGTTTCGCCAAAAAGGGAAATCCTGAGTCATGAGAATGATGACAGGAATCAAGTATCGGACGGTGGTGGTGGTGGTGGTGATAGCAATACCAGCCAAGAGCAGGCAAGCTCTGGTGGTTCTAACAGCACTGGCGGTGGTTCGGATAGTCAGGCTCAAAGTTCAGACACCCATGAAACGACAGCGAAGGGGTTGGGTGGTGATCCGCAGTTCTGGTACGACACCACCACCAAGCAGTATTTCGCTGTCTACTTCCTCGAGGACCAGGACCCACCAATCCCGATCATGTGGGCAGTACCCGATGTCGAAACGCTGAAGGCTTTCGGTGGCGGGTCGATGCCAAAGATCTCCAAGAAAATGACCACGAAGGAGATGGACTCAGCAGGAGCCATCATCTTCGGCTCTACTGACAACCTGCCTGACAGTGAACTCGACCCCCTCAATGGATTCATGGAGCGCATGGATCGGGCTATGGAAACACAGCCGTGGCTCCAAGACCCCGAGGTTCTTGCTCTGTATGCGGCAGCATACATCGAGGGTCGTGCCCTTCAAGATTGGGAACTGGACCAAACCGAGTGGTTCAGGAGTCGAAACACCGAGCAGCGCAAGTGGGCTGCACTTATCATGTCAGACCCCAAGACAGCTCAACAGCAGCTTGAGGCTGATCAGTTGAAGGTGTCAAGCATGTTCGATTCGATCGGTGCGACAGGCAACGATCCTGCTCTTATCGCATGGATGGCAAAGCAATATACGATGGGTAATTGGACTCAGGAGAAGCTTGCTGTTCAGGTTGAAGCCGTTACCTCCGGGTGGAATGAAGTTGATCAAGAGTTGGTCGATTGGATGGGATCTAACGAGGTCACAGCTTCAGCCACTATCGACAAGAGTGAAGATGTGAGAGCTGCGTACTTGAGGTGGCTTGGTCCTGCGTATCCAGCATCAGAGGAAGAGGTCACGCAGTGGGCGACAAGGCTTCGTAACGACCCAAGTGCTGAAGAGTCTCTACAGGCCTCCTTGAGGAACTCACGCAAAGCTCTGTATTCGATGTACGAAGACGAGAACATGACTTACGAGGACATCGCTTCACCGTGGCGAGGTGTTGTATCCAACGTGTGGGGTCAAACCGCTGACGAAACATCGGATACGTTCCAGGAGATCATTCGCATGAACAACTACACCGATGCCAACAAGCTGCTTCGGAAGCAGGGGTTGAGGGACAACATCGGCAAGGTGTGGGGCGATGCAACTGCTGCGTCAAGTGGCAACATGAGGAGGGCTCTCTGATGGCAGGTGAAGAGTACGAATTCAGAGTTCCTTATTGGATCAGACAGAACCCCATATTGCGTGCAGCATGGGAGGAAGGCATCGTTGAGTACGGATACGATGGTGCTGAGGATTGGGTGCGAGCTACTGATGAATATGCTCGACAGTTCGAAGGCATTCTCCGTGACGATGGTTCGTTTCGCATGACAGAGGGTGAGTACCTCTCCACGATGGATAGCTATCGGGATTCATTGCGTGCTGTAGGGGTAAACCCTGACCTGTTCGCTGGACAATTCGTTGGACTGATCAAGGGTGATGTTTCTGGAAACGAGTTTTGGCAAGAGCGTGTAACTCCCGCATATGATCGAGTGATCGAGCGTGGTCAGGAAGCTATCAATAGGTACGCAACCGACTGGGATCTGGAGATGACGCAAGAAGCCATCCTCGCCTCACTGCTGGACCCTGATGACATCGGGTCGAAGATACTCAACAGGCAGATAGGTATCTCTGAGATTCGATATGAGTCTGACGTTTCTCTTGGTGCGGCAGAGACGAACAAGTATCTTGACCTAACGAGCGAGCTTTACGAATACGGTGTCGACGTCGGACAAGCTCGTGATCTCTTTCAGCAGGCTGATGTAATGATGCCCGCTCTTTCGATTCTTGCCAGCCGACATGCTGATCCTGATGATGACTTTGACCTCGAGGAGTTCACGGCTGCCACTATTCATAACGATCCGGAACAAGCTCGTCGAATCCGACGGCTTATGGCTCAAGAAGCGTCGACGTTTACGGGTGGAAGGCAAACCGATTACATGTCTTCGCAGAAGACTGGCGGCGTTTCTGGCCTTGATGTGGTATGATGACATCCTGATCGGATCACCGCCCTCGTTCGATCATGTACTTAGGGCAGATGCGTTGAAGGTTTCAGAGCGGGAGCTCCCTTCTTGTATTCTGTTCCAAAGCTCCCCTCGGCTGGCAAGCCCCACCGCTTTGCCACGAACCGTCAAACGGTGGCGTGAACAAGGGAGACACAATGACCACACAACCTGATCAGAGCAACACAGAGGCACCTGAGGGCGACGATACGTCCGGTGGTGGGCTCCGCAAGCAGCTCGAGAAGGCGTTGGCAGAGAACAAGGATCACAAGCAGAAGGAACGTACTCGTGCGTTCACTGATGCAGGGTTCGATACCAGTAAGGGCTTGGGTAAAGCTATCTCACAGATCTACGAAGGCGAGTCGTCAGCGGAAGCTGTCCTTGCGTTCGCAGAGACAGAGTACGGCCATACCCCGACAGCTTCTGATGGTTCACAGCCTCATCCTCAGGCGGCACAGATCGCCCTCGGTCAGCATCAACTTGATCAGGTCGGAAACGTCGCTGGCTCCATGCAGCAGACCACTCAGCCGGAACGTTTGGCGACAGCCAGGGCAACCGGTGACTTCGAGTCGGAGGGCGCAATCATGGCTGCACAGATGCAGGCGATGATGGACGCTCAGGCCCGACCACAGCAATAGGAGATATTTCACATGGCAATCGCACCAACAGCATTCGGCTACACCGGGAAAGCTGCCGATGGCGGCGAACCCGTTGATGGAGTCGAACCAGGGGCAGCGGCTTCCAGCCAGCCCGTCAATGAGGCAATGGCTTCAACGTTCAACTACCCGCAGTGGCAGGGGCAGATGTACTACCTGACCCGTGAGATCGTACCGTGGCTTTCAGCCATCGGTGGGATGGGCAACGGCAGGACGTTGGACAAGAAAGAGTTCGTGTTCCAGATCGAACAGGGTGAAGGTTCAACGCTGAACAACGCACGCCCTGAAGGTTGGACGCCTGAAGACGAACGTGTCTACTTCGCAGCGCAGCGTCAGGGTGTGACTGAGATCCATCAGCACTCCATCGCTATGACCTACACCCGTGATGCGGTCACAGGTCAGATCGGTGCCGGCGGCTCTGCTCGTACCGGGGCTCTGGCTCCGAATGATGAATCGATCGTTGAAGCAACGGGTACCCCGATGCAGAAGGCGATCAATCAGAAGCTCCGCAAGATCGCCCGTGACTTGCAGAAGACGTCGCTGTACGGCACGTACTTCAACCCTGAGACGCAGGCGACAGGTTCAGCAACGTCCGGGTTCGACGGTTCGTACGACCCGAACGCTGTCCGCAAGGCGCAGGGATTCATCGACTATCTCCTCATCGGAGCCGGTCAAACGAACCCGACACCCCTCGTTCCTGGTGCTGACCTGACAGCTGCACAGATGGCTGCTGCTGCCGCTCAGGACACGGAGGATCCGTTCTTCGGTGCGCTGATCGATATCGCTGGTGGCGACCTGTGGCGTGACGGTATCAACGCCCTCCTTGTTGACCTCTTCGAGGCTGACACTGAGGCGCCGATGATGACACCGGTGCTGTGGATGAACGGTTCCACGAAGGTGGAACTGTCGAAGGAGTACACGAACAACTTCGGGCTGGCTGATAGGTCACGCACCGTTGGTGGCGTGAACATCGAGACGATCATCACGGACTTCGGTACGTTCGGTATCGGCCTTGACCGGTACCTGCCGAAGAACACGATCGTCCTTGCCGACATGTCGTACATCAATCCGGTGACGCTGCCGATTCCTGGCAAGGGTGTGTTCTTCACTGAGCCCCTCGCCAAGACCGGTGCCTACGAGCGCCTGATGATCTACGGAGAGATCGGCTTCGAGTACGGTCCACGGTCGTATCACGGTCTGGTTGTCAACGCCGTCTGATTCGGCTTCAAGCGTGTCTGGCAGTGGAGGGGTCCTGGCTCCCCTTCACTGCCTCGCACAGAAAGGACTGATTCATGGATTTCACAGATCTAGGTGCGGTCACAACGATGGAGTTCGCACTCGGCAAAGCATTGTCGACACCTGCACCGTCAGCGTTGTACATCAAGCTACATGTCGGTGACCCCGGCAAGGACGCTCTCGGGAACCCTGCGGTGGAGACAACGAGGCAGCTCGTCATCTTCGATAACCCTGTGCCTGTCAGCACTGACGGTCACGCTGAGGCGTTGACTACAGCTGATGTGTTGTGGGTCGCTGTTGCAGCTACGGAGACGTACAGCCACATGAGTATCTGGGATGACCTGACGGCAGGTAACCCGTGGTACAAGGGTGCTGTTGTGGCTCCGATTGCGGTGACTGCTGGTTCCAACTTCAAGTTCGACGCAGGCTCCAAGCTCGATCACGTTTAGGAAGGCATCATGGCTGATGCGTTCTTCACTATCGACGGGACACCTGGGTCGTACCTGTCAACGCCCCACACCCCTAGTTTGGAGTTACCGACACCGTATTCGATGGAACTAAAAGTAGCCCTCTATGACGTAGAGGGCGCTCCTGCCAGTCAGGCGATCCCGTTCCTGACGAACCGAACCGCTGTGACCAATGGCCAAGAGTTCGATTGGTGGCGGTCTGGGGGTAGCAACTTTTTGCGCCTGAGATACGGTGGAAATGGTGGCCAGACAGCTCCTAACGGACTGGCTTTCTCTCTGGCGTCGGGGGACATCCACGACTACTCGGTGGTGGTGAACCCAACGCTGGTGTCGTTCTATATCGACAACGTGCTGAACAGAGATG
>Ga0164315_10001329_pt1 | contig 18610 bp, 16 predicted proteins | sample GuaBasSedimGuay6_FD_113737 | JGI IMG/M metagenome (GOLD analysis project Ga0164315, IMG submission 113737) | Subseafloor sediment microbial communities from Guaymas Basin, Gulf of California, Mexico - Guay6, Core 4569-2, 0-3 cm | ecosystem: Environmental > Aquatic > Marine > Hydrothermal vents...
CTTTTGGGCAGATCCGCCTCGAAATCGACGGGTGTACCAACCACCGTAGCCACAAAGCGGTCGGTGATCGGGTAGCCGTAGTTTTCTACGGTGGCAGATGCGAGCGAGGCGAGCAGCAGGCCGCACAAGCCGACAAGAAATCCCTGTGAAATTTTTTCGATAGTCACGTGTATTCCGGATTGTTCCCTGAGCAGGATGTGATGTTGGCATAAGTTTGTTAATAAGTCACGAAATGCGAAGGAAACAAAAGGTGCTTTCACGTCGGTGCTTCTTCGGCGTGGGGAACTATTTTATTCAGTCCAGGTTATACGGGCAGAAAAAAATATAAAATATTTTCAAAAACAGGGAATAACCTCCCCTGCTGCCCCGTCATGTATCTGAAAGTGGAGTGAAACCACCGGAGGAGGCGGCGATTTAGCCATTGGGTACGCATTAATTCTCACAATCTTATAGAGAGTGGAATGCGTGGCTTGCTTCGCCCACCTCCTTTTTTTCGTTGGAATTTCCGCACCTCGGTCTTTCCGACACCCGTCTCACAGAGCAGGGACCGCTAGCCCTCTGCACTGAACTTCAGGGCCTACCGTCTACATGGGGCGATAGGCCCTGTTTCCTTTTTCCGGTAAGCCCTTTTCTTTGCGTGATCTGATACCGGCCCGTTAATCGGCCCGAATTAGTGGTGTCTGTGGTATTTGCCCCCGGAGTGCGGGGACGAGTGGGGGTGATTCAGTGCTTAGCTTACTGCCAGTTCCTGGCGATAAGATCGGCCTCTTCTTCCAGGCTTAAGGCGATGCCGGCGGAGTGTGTGTCGATAAACAGCGTTATCTGGTCGGAGTTGGCCGCGCCTGCCGGACGATACTCGTTAATGGAGCCGGCAAGCTCCCCGGTAATAAGCACTTCAGTGCTCCACAGGCCTTGTGTACGGCACGCCACGCCACGCCAGGTGGTACCCTCGGACAACATGAGGTACTCCCGGCACCAGCCTCCCCGCTTATTGGCGAAGCTGAGCAGGGGCCTGACCTGCCTGCCGTCGCCCAGTGTGTCCCAGCCATCGGCACGGGAAGGGGAATATTCGAATTTGTACGCCAGAAGGGCATCCTCACCGGCGATGCCCGCCAGAGAATCGCCTGCTTGCTGGCGCCAGTCGGGCATAAACAGCAGGCCGCTGGCCGCTATTAATGATGCCGCCACGGCAAGCCCCCAGCCCGCGCGCTGCCGCTGAGACAACCGCCCGCCGCGGGTTCTGGCGTTTTTCAGCAGTGCTACGACGCGCGGTGGCACGGTGTCGGCACCGGGTGCGTCGAAGGCGTCTTTCAAGCTGTTATTCACTTCTTGCAGGCGATCGAGGTGTGCTCTCAGCACTGGTTCAGCGATCAACCTTTTGCGCAGTTTCTGTGCTTCTGCAGCCCCCAGTTCACCGTCCAGGTACTGTGATAGCAATTCGTAATCTTGCCGTGTCATGTCAGTGTCCACTTCATTTATTCTCGTTTGATGGATCATATGTCTCCATCAGCTTGCTTCGTGCCCTGGCGATTCTGCTCATAATCGTACCCACCGGCACTTCCAGTATCTCCGCTGCCTCAGCATAGGTTTTACCCTCCATGGCCACCAGCGTCAGCGCCAGGCGCTGATCCGCGGGTATTCTGTCCAGGGCGTCGCTAACCGCGGCTACCTCCCGCTCTCCGCTGGCTGCCTGCTCAGCGGATGGGGATTCAGTCGGCTGCTCGACCACTTGCTCGGTGACGAGTTGTGGATACCTGCCCCTGACTTCCCGCGATCTCAGTTCGTCGATCCACGCATTTTTGCAGATGCGGTAGGCCCATTTGGCCGCATGCGCGTCCTGCGGCATGCCCTTGTCCAGTACCCTCTCGACCGTTGTTTGGAGCAGGTCATCCGCATCCGCCGCGTTTCCGGTCAGTGAAAAGCAAAACTTTCGCAGTCCGCCCAACCCAGCGAGCAATACGTCCCGCTGTAAGTTGCTGAGCGCTCGCATAAGATTCCTGTTAAAATGAATGACGTTTAATGTGCGGATTCTATTCCATTGGATGGAATTATTCTCTGCACGATTCGTCTTTATAGATGAAGTTATGACATTATTTCGGTGGTGGGTATCTTTATGGTTATCTTTAACTCATTGATTGTTAATGAATATAAACCCCATAGAGGGGTATTCTTGGGTGTGCAGGTTCATGCAACTGCTCTCCTGTGCGCGGTGTGTTGCATTCTCTTTCTTGCGATGCCGCAGCTTGTATTAGCACAGGTTCCCGCCTGGCCGGATGAACCTGCGGAAGAGAAAATAGAGGAGAGTGTCCAAGAAGCCGTCGAAGAGAGTATAGACGAGTATATTGATGAATTAGTGGTTGGCCCCGGCGTTAGAAGATACGAAGAAAAAATAGAGGAACAGGTAGAGGAGAGTGCTACAGAAAAGCTCGAGGAATATCTAGAAGAGACCGTCGCGGAAAGTGTCGCCACAGATGTGGAGGACAGTGTTGAGGAGAGTGTTGAAAACTCTGTCGAGGAAGTTATAGAGGACACTATCGAGGCGAACCTGGAAGCGAGCGTTGAGCATGTAGTCGAGCAGTCTGTAGAAGACAGCATTGAGGAAGTCGTAGAAGAAAGCATCGAAGAAGAAGTTGCGCAGAATCTGGAACAGGACCTGGAGGGTAGTCTCGAACAAGAGGTAGAGATGCAGGTTGCCGATGCAGTCGAGGAGCAAATCGAAAATGAGATCGATGCAATCCTCGAAAGTATAGAAAATGAGTTCGAAATTGACGAGGGCAGGATTCACAAGGACCAGTGGCTGGTCATGGCCGAGCCTGAGGTTTTTGATAAATTGGCCGAAGAAGGTTATTTGTTCGCTACCATTACCGACCTTCCCGGCATGGGAATGCGGCTGGCGGAGGTCGCCGCTCCGGCCAGCTTCGATATCACACAAGTGCGCCAGGGTGTGATCGATGTGGTCGGCAAGGAGCGTGCGGAGGTCGACCTGAACCATATTTATACGGCGGGCACACGGGTTGGTTCTCCGTCGGAAGAGGGTGTTGCCCCTCGTGCCGCAATCAGTTTCCCGGCAGATATTGACCAGATGTCGTTGCGTATTGGCATGATCGACAGTGATGTCGATACCACCCACCCATCGCTGGCCTCCGCCCGTATCCAGACGCGCTCTTTCACTCCGGAAGGCGCGGAATTACCAGATTTTCACGGCACTGCCATCGCCTCGATTATTGTTGCTGATGCTGCGGGGTATAAGGGGCTTGCACCGAAGGCCGAGGTCTATGCCGCCTCCGTATTTGAGAATGACCGGCAGCGTGGAGAAATCGCCAGTACGGTTAGCCTGGTGCGGGCGTTGGACTGGCTTATGTCTTCCGGCGTGGACGTGGTAAATGTCAGCCTGGCCGGACCGCCCAACAGGTTGCTGGAGGCCGCTCTTGGCCGCGCACAGGAGCATGGGGTTTTGATCCTGGCGGCAGCCGGCAACGGTGGCCCGGTGGCTCAACCCATGTACCCTGCAGCCTACGATTCTGTTGTCGCCGTTACCGCAGTGGATGCGGGGGGGCGGGTTTTCCGCCTTGCCAACCGCGGTGCATATCTTGATCTTGCCGCACCGGGGGTCGGTTTACTCCATGCCAAGGCGGGTGGTGGTTATACCGTCTCCTCCGGTACATCTTTTGCCGTACCTTTCGCAGCGACGGCGGCGGCGCGACTGAGGCAGTTGCAACCCACTGCAAATGCACTGGAGTTGCTCTATGACTCCGCCGAGGACCTGGGGCCTCCGGGACGCGATGAAATCTATGGCTATGGCCTGTTGCGCCCGGGAAAATCCTGATCACCAGCGGTAGAGAAATCGGGTTCCAACTAAATACTGCGTGTAGTCCGCTGAAGGGTAGTTCGATTCATAGTCTGCATAGCCGTAATAGACCTGCACGGCACTGCGCCCGATTATCGGTATTTCGAAATCTGCGCGCCACCGGTGCCGCTGATCATCCCGGTCCTCTCCGATGCTGGGTGTGACCGAACTGTAATTCCTGTCCTCGTAGCGCCAGGCCAATTCCAGTTTGGCTATTCTGGAAAAAATCTTGAATCTGTGGATATAGCGTAGCTTCAGGCTATTTGAGGTATAGTCCAGCCGGTCCGTATCGGCATCTTCGTCTTTGTAGCGGTAACCCAGGTTGAAGTAGCTGCGCAGACCGCGATGAAAATAGTAAAGGTCCGCTTCACCAGAATTGGTAGTGGCGTCACGTCCAGGGCGGTTTTCAATAGACTTGTCCGAGTATACGTAAGCACCCCGGGCGAACCACTTCTTGGCCAGAAAGCCCGAGACCGAAGGCGACACCCGGTAAAGCTCAAGAAACTTCTCATTGTCCAGTCGGGAATTGATATAGTAAAAGGAAACTCCCGTATCGACCGCGTCCAAATCCAGCGCCAGGTCAGTACCCAGTATATGGGTCTGGCGGTCCACCTGGGAGAAATCCTTGTACAGGACCTGGCTGACATCATAGGTCGCGGCCACCTCTATTCTCCTTGACAGCTCCTTTTGTGCTTCCAGCCCAACATCCATGGTCATGGCGTAATCGCCCTGATTGCTGGCGCGATCGACTTCTTCGATGGACACGTTGCTGTCATACTCGGCGCCCATACCGACCTCTGCGGAGTATTGAGCGGGCGCCAGTGCGTAGTCTTTTTGCTGGGCCCATGTATGGGTCGCAAGCAGCCACGCCATTATCCCCGCCGCGAAGGTGGAGAAAACGCGTACTGTGTGAGCGAACCGTGGCATACCGGGACAATTCCTGTGGCGGCGGGTGGGTCAGGGCAGCAGACTAACCAAGAGTTGCCGCAGTCACAAGCCGGGAAGCTGATTTTCGGGTTGATTTTACGACTGACCTCACGGCTGGCTCATACAGTACCGCGTATACTGTGATCTTTGCTATCATTGGGGGCCGCGAGTCGTTCTCGCTATCCCTACCATGCCAGACGGAAATATAACAATGCCTCAGCCTTCGACTATCAACGACTGTATGCACCGCAATCCCCTCACGATTCACCTGGAGGCCAATCTTGTGAAAGCGATAGAGATAATCGTTGAGAACAAATTGACCGGCCTTACTGTTACCGATGACGCGGGTTGTGTCGTGGGCATACTGTCAGAACTGGATTGTATCGACGCTATTTTAACCGCAGTTTATAACGACGGAGATCCTGACCACGTGCTGGTACGCGACGCCATGGTTACGGAGCTCAATACCTGCAAGCCGGCGGACAGTATCGTGGAGGTCGCACAGGATATGTTGCAGAGTCGACAGCGGCGACGCCCGGTTATAGAAGATGGCAAATTGGTGGGGCAGGTCAGTTCCAGTAATATCCTGTGGGCCCTGATGGAGCATTCGCGCCGCCGGGTGTTAGGGCAGGACGGTGGGGCAACAAGATGAAGGAACAACAACAAGATGAAGGAGCAATAAGATGAAGGAACAATTCGGCGATGTTTATCTACAGCAATTCGGTTATGTCACGGTTGCGGAAATAAGGCGCCCACCCTACAACTTTTTCGATACCGGACTAATAGAGTCTCTGGTGGACGCGTTTGAATATCTCGATGGTATTGATGAGTGTCGCGCCATTGTGTTGGCGTCAGAGGGCAAGGCATTCTGCGCCGGAGCCAATTTTCAAGCTGATTCCGGCAAGGGTTTATTCAATGATGATTCACAGCAGGGCGCGGGGGGGTTGTACCGCCATGCGGTCAGGCTTTTTCGGGCCAAAAAACCCGTGGTCGCAGCTATACAGGGGCCCGCAATCGGGGGTGGCCTGGGGCTTGCGCTGGTAGCTGATTTTCGTGTGGTTGGTGAAAAGGCGCGTTTCTCCGCAAACTTTGTCAAGCTGGGCGTGCATGCGGGTTTTGGTATTTCCCATGTTTTACCGCGCCTTGTGGGTGTGCAAAAGGCCGGCCTTATGCTTCTCACCGGGCGCAGGGTCGGCCCGCAGGAGGCGTTGCAGATAGGCCTTGCGGATGTTTTGGCCACTGGTGACAGCGTTCGTGACGAGGCAATCGCACTGGCGGCCGAAATTGCTGAAGCTGCCCCCCTGGCGGTGGAGTCAACCCGTATGACATTGCGCCAGGGGTTGGCGGACGCCGTCGAACGGCAGGTGGAGCGGGAATTCGCCGAGCAAGCACGCCTGTCGCAGACCCGGGACCACGCCGAGGGTATACAAGCGGTCACCGAGCGTAGAGCGGGTCATTTCACGCGTAGCTGAGTGCCTGCCCGCTGCCCTTCTGGGCCAGGCCGGCACCGTGGTGCGGCCTGATCATCATGTTTAACTGCATTATCATGGGCGCGGCGGGTCGGGACTTTCACGATTTTCAGACTTTCTTTATCGATCACCCGGAATTTCACGTTTGTGCTTTCACTGCCACCCAGATACCTTTTATTGCACAGCGCAGTTATCCGCAGGCGCTCGCAGGCGATGCCTATGATGCCGATATTCCAATCTACGAAGAGGAAGAATTACCGCGGCTTATTGCCGAGTTGAAAATTGATTTTGTGTTCTTTGCCTACAGTGACCTGCCACATGTGGAGGTGATGCACCGGGCGGCGATCGTTCAATCCTGCGGGGCGGGTTTTGTTTTGCTCGGTCCGCTCCAGACCACGCTGCAGTCCAGCAGGAAAGTCGTTGCCATAACGGCGACCCGCACCGGCGCCGGGAAGAGCCCCCTGACGCAGTGGTTGGCAAGTGCATTGACCAGGGCCGGGGTCCCGGTGGTAACTATGCGCCACCCCATGCCTTACGGCGATCTGGCGGCGCAGGCGGTGCAGCGGTTTGCCGAATTGGAGGATCTGGATCACCATAAATGCACTATCGAGGAGCGTGAAGAGTACGAGCCCTATGTGCGCCGGGGCCTGGTGATATATGCCGGTGTGGATTATCGAGCGGTATTGCGCGCGGCGGAAGCGGAGGCAGAGATCATATTGTGGGATGGTGGTAATAATGACTTCGCTTTCATTGCGCCCGATTTGAATATTGTCGTCAGCGATGCGCTGCGGGCTGGTCACGGGCTGGATTACTACCCGGGAGAGACCAATTTCAGGGCTGCGGATATTCTGGTCATCAATAAGGTCGCCGATGCCAGCCCGGAGGATATAGAGAGAATCCTGGCGCTGAAGGCACTGCTCAATCCGGGTGCAAAACTGGTTCTGTCAGATCTCGAGGTGACGGTAGAAGACCCCGACTCGATGCGGGGCAAGCGGGTTTTGATTGTTGAGGACGGTCCCACCGTGACCCACGGCGGTATGGCCTATGGTGCGGGCTGGGTTGCCGCACAAAAATATGGGGTGGGCGACATTATCGACCCCAGGCCGTTTGCGGTGGGGGGTATCAGGGAGGTATTCGCCAGGAACCGTCACCTGGAAAGGGTGTTACCCGCCATGGGGTATTCGCAACATCAGTGTCGGGAACTGAAAGCGACAATCGAAGCGAGCGAGGCCGATTTAGTGTTGAATGCCAGTCCTGCGAATATTGCCACGCTGCTTGAACTGGCGCTCCCGGTGACGCAGGTCAACTATCGCTTCGTGCCCCGTCAGGGCCCGGACATGCTCGCGGCAGTGATGGGGCTGTTGGCGGATTAGCGCTCTAGTGGCAGGTATAGCCACCGTCGATAACCAACTCCGAGCCGGTCATGTATTTGGATTCGTCGCTGGCCAGAAACAGGCAGCCGTTGGCGATATCCAGTGCTTCGCCCATTGTCCCCATGGGAATCTCCCCGATGACCCGCTCCATCATATTCTTCAGTTGCTCCTTTGACAGACTGCTCTGGATTCCTTCGAGCATGGGGGTGGCGATGAAACCCGGGTGCACCGAATTGATGCGAATCGAGTAGCCTGCGGCGGCGCAGTGCAGCGCGGCTGACTTGGTGAAGATACGCACTCCTCCCTTGCTATAGTTGTAAGCCGCCGCGTTGGGCTCGCCGACCAGGCCTTCAATGGAGGAAATATTAATGATGGAGCCGCCGTGCTCTCGCATAACCGCGATGGCCGCACGGGTGCCCATAAAGACGCTTTCGCCGTTTACCTCCTGGGTCGTGCGCCAATCGGCCAGAGTGGTGTCTTCGACGTTTGTGGTGAGCGCGATGCCCGCGTTGTTCACCAGTACATCGAGTTGGCCGTGGCTGGATACGATATCAGCCAGCAGTGGGTTCCACAGAGCTTCATCAGTGACATCCTGCACTCGGGATTCGGCCCGGCCACCGGCGGCAACAATCTCCGTCGCCACCCGTTCGACACTCCCGGCATTAATATCTGTGACCACGACCAGCGCGCCTTCCTGGGCAAAGCGTTTGGCTGTGGCCTCGCCAAGGCCGGAACCTGCTCCGGTAATCAGGGCGATTTTGTCCTGTAATCTCATCTTTATTCTCCTGTTATAAGAGTTCGGGGTTGACCAGCAGGCTACCACCCATTAGCGCCAGCACTTCATTACAGCCGTCGGCGATAAGCATGGCGCGTGCATCGCGCAGTAATTTTTCCATAGGGTACTCTTTGGTCAGTCCGTTGCCGCCGAATATTTGCAGTGCGTCACTGGCCACTTCAAACGCCGTCTGGGTCCCCGTCACTTTGGCGGCGATGGAACCCTGCAGGGCCGCTTCCGGGGCGGTTGCATTGTAGGTTGCCGCCCGGCGCACCAGTGCGCGGGCCGCTTCCACCTTGCGGAACATATGGAACAGGCGATATTGTACACTCTGGTGACGAATAATGTGCTGGTGGCCCTGTTTGCGCTCGTGGGCGTAAGCATAGGCGTGCTCGTAAGCGGCCCGGGCCAGTCCCACCGCCCAATTGCCCACATGGACATTTGCCTCCGTCAGCGTGTGGCGCACGAAATCGTTGTATTCATCTGGTCCCGCGAGCAAGTGTGCGATGGGCACTTCTACATTGTCGAAGTAAATCTCGCCCTGGTTGAGGGCGCGCAGGCCAACCTTCTCCAGCGGCTTGCCTTTGGACACGCCGGGTAAATCCAGGGGAACGATCAGGGATACGCCGGGACGGGTCTGGCCGCCCTCATCGAGGTGGCAGTACAGGGCGCAGACTTCCGCTATGGTGGCGCCGGAAACCCAGGCCGATTTCTGGCCGTTGACAATAATTTTGTCACCCTCGATGCGCGCCACGCAGTTGGGGCGGCCGTAGTCGCCGTCGGAAACGGCGATACTGCCGCCAGGGTCGAGGCTGTCACTGCCGTGATCGGGCTCTGTAATGCCCCAGCAACCCAGTTTGCCACCGCAGTAATCCACCATTGCCATATTCCCGGCGAGCATCGAAAACATGACAGGCATCTGGCTTACCAGTATCATTCCTGACAGGCCGCCATCACCCCAGGCAAGTTCCTCGGCCGCGATCAATAGGATGCGGCAGCGCTCCAGCGGCTCCAGTTCCGCCACATCCTCGGGGCCCAGGCCCAGGCCGGCGGCTTTTTCCAGTACGTTCCACAGTGGAGATTCGGGTCCGATGGCATCATCGGCTGACATCTGGTCAATCTGTGCGGCGACAGGTCGCATGACTTCTTCGGCGAAGCGGTGAGCGGTATCCTGCATTGCCTGTTCTATTTCAGACAGGGGTTCTTCCAGGCCGCTGAGCGGCAAATTGATGAAGTTACTCATGATATTTCTCTCTTGGTTATTTTTGGCAAGTGGGTTTGTGTGGCGCAGCCTTGGCATTGGCCGGCGCCGCATACACATTAGTGGGGTTTGCCTCGAAAGCGTCGATCAGGAAGCGTTCCTGGGGCTTTTCCGATGCAGTCTTTTGAATTTCATCCAGCACCTGTATGTAATCGGGCACACTGTTGCGATCCAGTTTTTCACCACAGGTCTGGAACACCGCCGCCACGTCGAAGTCATCGTGATTGATTGGCACGACCGCGCCGATGATTTCTTTTTCACCGGGAGCCAGCCCCTCGGAGACTTCCAGTCCGTAAACGAATACATCTGAAATCGAGTCGATCTCCGACAGGGCCTTTTCCACGAAGGCGCAGTTTATGAAGTCGCCGTTCTTGCGGATGCCACCGCCAATGCGATAGTGGAAAAACAACCAGCCGTCCTCGTCCAGGTGACCAATGTCGCCCATGCGCAGCCAGCCTCCGCCAGTTTTTTTCGCAGTGGCTTCTGTATTTTTGAAGTAGGTCAGCTCGGGGCAGCCGCCGTCCGCTTCGCGAAAGCAGATTTCGCCGGCAACACCTGGTGCTGTAGGGTTGCCTTCTTCATCCAGCACCGCCAGCTGCAAGGTGGGGGGCGCTTTGCCACAACTGCCCACAGGACCAACGCCGCTGGGGTTGAAAGTCAGGCCACCCTCGGCAGCACCGTAAAATTCAAATAGTTTGACATCGAAGCGCCTGGCAAAATCTTCCCAGATGGCCGCCGGCATACCAGCGCTGAGAATGGCGCGCACCGGGTTGTCGGTATCGTCCCCGCGGGGAGGCTCTGCGTAAATGGCGGTGGTCATACCGCCCAGCAGGTTAAAGAAGGTACAACCGTACTCGCGGGTGATATCCCACAGGCGGGATTTGGAGAACTTGCGGCTGATGACGCCGCGCATACCGGTGTGCAGCACCATTCCCAGGGTAAGGATCTGGGCATTGGCATGGGTGAGGGAAAGTCCGGTGTAGGGTCTGTCTTCCCCGGTCAGGCCCAGTGTCGGGGTCAGAAGTGCCGCCAGTCCATAGCGCTTGTGAGCCGACATGATAGCCTTGGGGTCGCCGGTGGTGCCGGAGGTATATAACAGTTGCATCGGTGCGCTCGGGTCGGTGCTCATCACCGCCAGTTCCGGGGCCTGTACCGGGCCGGCCAGTACCGTGGATAAATTCGGGTGGCCAGCCTCGCCCGGTGTGATGGTGGCAATCCATTTCCCGGTGTTTTCCCGCCAGACGGCTTCCACCTCGGCCAGCGCACCATCGCCAACCACCGCACCCTTGCACTCGGCGAAGTCCAGCATGTACTTCAATTTGTCACCGCGGGTGCGGGCATCAATGGGTACGAATACGGTGCCAAGGATGGATGACGCGACCATCAGATCAACAAACTCCGGGTGGTTCAACATGACGATGGCGAAAGTGTCACCTCTGGTCATGCCCTGGCCTTGCAACCAGGCGGCAAGGCGTTGACCGTTCTCCCACAGCTGCTGATAGGTGCGGGTCTCGTCCTGGAACTGGCCATTTTCGTCGATATTGACGAAGGTCAGTATATCGCGATCCGGCGCCTTGTCGCACCAGGAGTGAATCAGGTTGGCCAGGATGAGGGGGTTGCGCTCGGACACGATCAGTCCCCCCTGCTTAGTATGCTCACCACGGTTGCCGCGGCGTCGGTGCCAATCAAACCTCCGCCGTTATGGGCCAGGCCGATAACGGCATTCTCCACCTGGCGCAGGTGGCCGCGGCCCTGTAACTGTTCGGTGAGTTCCACGATCTGTGCGGCACCGGAGGCGCCTATGGGGTGGCCCTTGCGCAACAGTCCACCGGATACGTTAACCGGCAGGCGACCGCCCAGGCGGGTTGTTCCGTCCTCGATCAGTCGGCCGCCCTGGCCCTTGTCGCAAATGCCCAGGTATTCGTAGGAAATGATTTCAGAGGGGGCGGAGGCGTCGTGCAATTCGACCAGGCTGAGGTCCTCGGGGCCGACCCCGGCCGCTTCATAGGCCAGATTGGCTGCATAGGTACCCACGGAGAGGTCGCCTGCCTGCTCGTCATAGCCTGAAACGAGGGCGGATGACAGCACTCGCACCGGTTTGCTGAGTCCCAGTTCCTTCGCCTTGCGCTCGCTCACAACCACCACTGCGGCGGCCCCATCACCTATAGGTGAACACATGGGCAGTGTCAACGGGTAGACAATTTCCCTGGCGGCCAACACCTCCTCGACGCTCATGACAGTCTGGAACTGGGCACGGGGATTGAGGCTGCCGTGGAAGGAGTTCTTGGCGGTGACGCCGGCGATCTGTTCCCGGGTGGTACCGTATTGCTTCATGTGGGCGAGGGTCATCAGGGAATAGATGTCCATAAATACGGAACGGGTTTTGCCCGCATTTACCATATCCACTTCCTCTCCCGCCTTGGCAGCCAGTGTTTGCAGTGCACCGAGCATGCCTTCCGCGTTCTCGGTATCCACCGCTCCGTCAAAGGCGGCGAAGCTGCGCATCTTGTCCTCGTGGAACAGCTTTTCGAAGCCGCAGGCCAAAGCCACATCGTAGGCCCCCGCGGTAATCATGGTGCAGGCCTGGTTGAAGGCGGTGGAGGAGGTGGCACAGGCATTTTCCACGTTGATGACCGGGATCTTACCGATGCCCAGTTCGCGCAGGGCGACCTGCCCGGAGATCATTTCCTGGCCTTGCACTACACCACCAGCGGCGTTGCCCATGTAGGCCACCTCAATTGCGCTGCCAGAGATACCGGCATCGGCAAGGGCTTCCTGAATGGCTTCACCAGCCAACCCTTTTAGCGTTGTGTCCAGATGTTTGCCGAAGCGGGTCATGCCCACACCGGCGATGTATGCGTTCATTTTCATGCTGTTATCTCCCTATTCCGGCAGGTTACAGAAACCGGGTGCGTGGAAAGTCTCCAGTAACTCACGGTGCCCGAATGCCTGGGCGGCTGATTGCTAGCCGGTTCTCTTGAGTGGGTTGTTCAATAAGCGCTGGCGCCGTATACAAGACCTGTTCTTTCGTTGGACACGGGAACAACCGGCTTTTTTTACAGTATGGTTCTTCTCATTTACGGATATCGTAAGTATATTTCCCAGCGTTTGCTACTGTTTTCGTGTAAGATGGGCCGTTTTACGCACAGATGAGGTCTAATCATGGCGCGCAAACCCACGCGAGCAGCTGCCAGGAAGAAACAACCGGCAGCAATACAAACATCACAGTCTATCGAAGAGCAGACCAGGCTATTCCTGAAATCAGGCAATAAAATCAAGGTCATTCAGTCTGGTGTCAGCGGACAGCTCAGCACGGTGGCCAGTAAGAATATCAAGCTGGGCAACAAGACTGCAGTCAAGTAATTATCCGGTACTATTAGTGCGGGGTCCGGTGCAATAGCGCCGGGTTTTGGGGGTTTTTATGTCATGAAATTGACCTAATAGTCCCATTGACTCTGGTGTCAAGCCCTATATACTGCTCATTGCTTGTAAGTACACCTTCTTATGTATACCGTTTCGAAGTCACGTTGTTAGTACCTCGCCCTGTTTTTCATAAGTAATTGCAACACTGCAAGCCAAACTTGTCTTCATTTAGAAGGCTTCACGTATGAAACAATAGGAAAGATTCATGTCAACTGTAACCGGAACTGTTAAGTGGTTTAACGAAACTAAAGGCTTTGGCTTCATCGAGCAAGAGTCTGGCCCCGATGTATTTGCGCACTTCAGCGCTATCTCAGGATCAGGCTTCAAGACTTTGGCTGAAGGCCAGAAGGTCGAGTTCACTGTAACCCAAGGTCAAAAGGGTCCCCAGGCTGAGAACATCGTAGCCGTCTAAAGACCGCACCTACAAAAAGCCCGCGCTGTATCCAGTGCGGGCTTTTTGTTTGCGTGGGCGCCGGGCGGTCTCGATAAAGCGCTCCTGCATCCGGGTGTAACGTAGGGTGTGCTTGTCTCTTTGCACCGCTAGCGCGTATCCTTTATCTCGTACCAACGTACCCATCCGGAATTGATCAATGATTGACCAGCTGTTTATCGCCGGTTTATTTATCTCACTGCTAGGCAGCCTGGTTTTTACCCGATGGCCTGCCGTGCTGGTTTTTGTCGGCGCCATGTTGCTGGCCTACTTCTTTGGGCTGGTGGAGACGGCTGAGGTGCTGGCCAAGGCCACTAACACCGGCGTTATCACCCTTATTTTGCTGCTGCTGGTTTCCATTGGCCTGGAAAAGCTATCCTGGCTGACGCGCTTGTCCGGCAAGCTGATAACACCCAGCTATGCCGGCAGCCTGTTGCGGCTGGGGTCGGCCACCGCTTTCTTTTCCGCCTTTGTGAATAACACGGCGGTGGTGGCAACGTTGGCGCACACCGTCCGCAGCAACCGCCATCATCCGGCCGCCAAGTTGCTGATACCCCTGTCTTACGCAGCTATTCTCGGCGGAACCATGACCTTGATCGGGACCTCCACCAACCTGATTGTGAGTAGCTTTCTGGAGGATGCCACCGGGCAGGGACTGGCCTTTTTTGATTTTTTCCTGGTGGGCGCTTCTGTGACCGTGCTGGGTTTGTTAGCCATCCTTGGTAGTTCGCGCCTGTTACCGCAAGGCCATATTGAATATATGGATATCAACGAATACGTTATCGAGGTTGAGGTGAGTAATGACTCGGACCTGATCGGTAAGAGTATTATGGCGAACAAGCTGCGCGACCTGGAGGATTTGTTTCTGGTGGAGATCGTACGCGGTAATTACCTGATTACACCGGTGGCCCCCCATGAATATATCGAGGCGGGGGATAAACTTATTTTCTCTGGGGATATCAAGCAGATCAAGGCTCTGGAGTCTTTTGACGGCCTGAGCCTGTTTGCGGTTGATGAGGGCCTGTTGCGCACGAATATGATGGAAGTGATCGTCATGCCCAATGCCACTATCGAGGGCAAGACGGTCAAGGAGAGTGGCTTTCGCTCCCTGTTTGATGCGGCGGTGGTGGGTATGCGCCGCGGCGGCAAGCGCTTGTCCGGGAAACTGGGCAATATCACCATCCAGGCCGGTGACAATATGATGCTGGCTGTGGGCCCTGACTTCAACGAGCGCAAGAACCTGGACAAAAACTTCGTGGTGATTGACGACTCGGTGGGGGAGATCAAGACCACGCCATTCCAGAACTATTTTATTACCGGCACCTTGCTGGTGGTAATCGCACTGGCTTCGCTCAATATTCTGCCTCTGATCAAGGGGGTGGCCTTCCTGCTGGTCTGTATGCTTTTGCTCGGTGTCGTCAAACGTTCGGAATTGCGCCGCCGCTTTCCCTTTGAACTGTGGCTGATCATTACCTCGGCACTGACCTTGTCCCAGGCGCTGAACAATTCCGGTGTGGTAGCCATTTTGACCGATACCCTGCACGCTAATCTGGCCGCGCTGGGGCCCTATGCGGCCCTGGCTGGTATTTACCTGGGCACGCTGCTGTTGACCGAGTTGATGACCAATAATGCTGCCGCGGCCCTGAGTTTTCCCATCGCCTTCGGCCTGGCGCAGAGCTATGGGCTGAGTCATATGCCCTTTGTTATGGCGGTGGCCTACGGCGCCAGCGCCAGTTTTCTCACGCCCTACGGGTACACTACCAACCTGATGGTGCAGAACCTCGGTGGTTACGAGTTCCGCGATTACCTGCGGGCTGGGCTGCCAATTTCACTGGTTTATTCTGTGGCGGTGCTGCTTCTGATACCCAGGATATTTCCCTTTTAGAGAGGCAGCCCCGCGAATCTGGATTACAGGTTGGCTATGTGATCCAGGTATTTCAGCTGCCAGTTAAAGATGGGTCAGGTTTTGGCGCTCGCATTTTTCGGGCGCGCCTTGGTTTTTGTCCTGGCAGTACTCTTCTTCACAGTCCTGCGTCGTCCGGTCTTGGTGCGCAGGCCCGCCGCATCTTCCAGTTCGACCAGGGAGTCTTCCATATAGGCGATCAGACGCTGTACATGGGGTACCGACTTGCGGCAGGCGACAATGCCAAAGTCGAGGCTCTCGAAATTGCTCACCACGGTGAAATTGGCTGCGGCCCCATCAAAAGGAATAGATACCGGGTATATGCCGTCGAGGCGGGCGCCGTTCCAGTATCTTCTTTCACGGGGCCCCGGTACGTTGGACACAACAGTGCTGAAGGCGGGGAAGCGGCCGCCCAGCCCGGTTAATTGGGTCAACAATAATGGCGCCTGGGTAATCCCTGTATATATCATAATTTCACGGGCGCTCATCTGTTGTAACTGTGTCTTGGCGGCGTCCATGGATTCCTTGATCTGACGCATACGCCTGGCCGGATCCCGCACGTTGGTGGCAAGGTCGACACAGACCATACCTATTGCGTTGGACGAGTCCATGTCTCCCGCGGCTCGTACAGAAACCGGCGCCATGGCCTTCAGCGATTGTTTGGGCAGACCCCTCTGGTCCTGCAACTGCTTGCGCAGGGCGCCGGCGCACATGGCCAGCACAGCGTCGTTCAAAGTGCCGTCAAAGGCCTTGCCCACGGCGCGTACCCGCTCAAAGGGCCAGGATTGGGCGACAAAACGGCGCGATCCGGTCAAATGGGTGCTCAATGCCGAGCGTGGTACCTGGTGGAAGGGCACGGCCATCATGCTTTTCTTGCCCATCCATATACCGGCGGTATCGCGCATGGCCCTGGCGATATTGACGGTACTCCCCAACTGTTCCTTGAGAACCTCTGATACCGCGCGGATTTCGTCCTCTCTGGGATTGACTCGCCCTGAGTCGTTTCCCTTCATTGTCTCCTTGTAGCTCTGGTACGCCTCGAACGACAGAGGTGAGACTTTTACCTTGGTGCGCGCGTTGGTCGAGTACATGCTGCTCATCAGGTGCATGGCTCCCACGCCATCGATGGCGCAGTGGTGGGTCTTGAAATACGTGGCAAACTGTCGGTTTTGCAGACCTTCGATAAGGTGCATTTCCCACAGGGGGCGGGAGCGGTCCAGCAGCGTACCGTGTAGTCGGGAGACCAGTGCGAACAATTCGCGATAGCGGCCGGGCCTGGGCAGGGCAGAGTGACGGACGTGGTATTCCATGTCCAGTTCATCGTCCTCTTCCCAGAATATATTTCCGGCAATACCCAGCGGTCCGGTTTTCAGTTTTTCGCCGAATGGCCGCCTCAGTTCGCCGTCATAGCTTAAAATATCCCCGAGATTGGCCAGGAAAGAGGCGTCGTCGACATCCTTGGGCAAGGTGAACAGGGTCAGACCCCCAACGTGCATGGGGGTGCGTCGCGATTCCATGACCAGAAAAAAAGCGTCGGTAATCGGCAATCTACGCACAGGCCTACCTCCTTTATTATCGTATCGCTGTCAGCGCTAATCTGTACCAAGAATAAACTATCCGCCTCAAGTAGTGAATTTTTTACTTGTTCTGTGCCATGTCGCCGGCTTGAATTGGGAGGCGATATAATACTGGTACCGATGTTGCGGCACTCTGTGTTACGATTCCTGAGCGCTACAGCAGCGCTGCGAGAATCTAGTTTCTGGGTAACTCCCCCAATGGCTCCATTGGGGGAGTTGACGTGAATCAATTAGTCCTGAGAGGGCAGGAGGATTTTCGCGGTGAAGTACGCTTTGGTAAAGTGGTGTTTTTTGGGTTTTGTCTTGAATTATCATAAAAATGCAGGAGAAGTAAAATGAACAAATCATGGATTAACCTGATCATGGGTGTTGGGCTGGCTGGCAGCGTGGCCATGGCCGCGGGCACTGCAAACGCAGAAGAGCATGAAACCGCAGCAGGCCGTGCAAAGGCTGACTTCGTTAACTATTGTGCTTCCTGTCACGGACTTGATGGCACAGGTAATGGCCCGATGGCCTCTGAGTTGAAAGGAAAACCAGCGGATTTAACCCTGTTGAGCAAGAATAATGGCGGTAAATTCCCCTACATGAAAATACGTAAAACTGTCGATGGCAGTATGGAAACGGGTTCCTTGCGTGCTCATAGCTCTAAAGAGATGCCTGTGTGGGGTGATGTTTTCCGTAGAGGTGCCGGCGCGGATGGTAGCAAGTATATGGTCGCGCAAGCGAGAATAATGAGCATCATCGACTACATTGCGGCGCAGCAAAAATAACAGGGACTCTGTATTGGCATACAGGAGCGGCTGTTTTGGCCAGCTCCTGTATACTGCTATTTTCGACCTTGAGTCGGGCCACCTGTGATCTACCGGTTCCTTACTTGCGATAGTAGCTTCGAAGGAACCCTCAAGCAGCATAATATACATCGACCTTAATTCCCTTTTCTTTGATCTGGAACAAGTCGCTGTGGCTTTCTAATGCTTTAGAATGGTAGTCCGTTCACGCAAAGGCCTCCGCCGTGAGGTCGCAAGGGGGTTGGACACCGTGACCAGACTGCCTGTTTCTACCACTTCACTTCTCGCCGCTGGCGTATTGGCTGTCAGCGCGGCCGCTCCGGCTTTCGCTGTAACATTCGATGTCGGGCCATTCGAGGGAAATTTCACCTCCACTTTTTCCGTGGGGGCCAGTTGGCGCACCGAAGACCCGTCGAAGCGGGTTATTACACCGGGTAATACCAATGGTGATGGACGCGCCGCATCCAGTACAGCGGATGACGGAAACCTGAACTATGACGAGGGGGATATGTATTCTTTCCTGTGGAAAGGCGTACATGACCTTGACCTGAATGCCGGGAATTACGGCTTTTTTACCCGTGTCAAATACTGGTACGATTACGAGGTGGCGGAGGGCAATGTCGATCACGGCCACGCGGCCACGCTATACCAACCCGATAGCGAGCTCGATACATCCGACTTTGAAGATCTGGCCCAGGATTCCGGGTTTGAATTTCTGGATTACTACGCCTATGGCAGCTTTAATGTGGCGGATAGGCCCGTTGAGTTGCGAGCGGGTAATATGGTGCTTAGCTGGGGGGAAAGCACATTCATCCAGAATGGCATCAATATTATCAA
>Ga0164315_10001330_pt1 | contig 18607 bp, 13 predicted proteins | sample GuaBasSedimGuay6_FD_113737 | JGI IMG/M metagenome (GOLD analysis project Ga0164315, IMG submission 113737) | Subseafloor sediment microbial communities from Guaymas Basin, Gulf of California, Mexico - Guay6, Core 4569-2, 0-3 cm | ecosystem: Environmental > Aquatic > Marine > Hydrothermal vents...
AACACCAATGAGGTGATGGCCAATGTAGCCCTGGTGCTGACCGGCCACAAGCTGGGGGATTACGATGTGATCGAGCCCCACGGTGATCTCAATATGTCCCAGTCCACTAACGATTCCTATCCAACGGCCCTGAAGGCCGCGATCTTCGCCAACAATGACAAGCTGGTGGCTGAGGCTGAGCTGTTAGTCAGCGCCCTGCGCGCCAAGGGCAATGAGTACATCGACATACTCAAAATGGGTCGCACCGAAATGCAGGATGCCGTGCCGATGACCCTGGGCCAGGAATTCCATGCCTTCGCCGCGGGACTGGAAACGGAGATAGACTTTCTGCGTATGGCGGAGCAGCCACTGTTCAGTATCAACATGGGCGCTACCGCGATCGGCTCGGGCCTGAATGCGCCTGAGGGCTACGCGCAGAAAACCGCTAAGCACCTGGCTAAAATCACCGATAAACCCATCGTGATGGCCGATGATATGTTCGCGGCGACCTGGGACCAGCACGCCTTTGTGGTCGAGTCCGGCGCGCTGCGCAGCATGGCCATCAAGTTGTCAAAGATATCCAGTGACCTGATTCTGTTGTCTTCCGGACCGCGGGCCGGGCTGGGGGAGATAAACCTGCCCGCCATGCAGCCGGGCTCTTCGATCATGCCCGGCAAGGTCAATCCGGTTATTGCCGAGTTGATGAACCTGGTGTCCTTCCGGGTGATTGGCAACGATCTCTCGGTGACCCTGGCCGCGCGCAATGGCCAGTTGCAACTCAACGCCTACGAGCCGCTGGAGGCCATCGCCATACTGGATTCACAGCGTCTGATGACCAATGCCATGCGCACATTGCGCCTCAAGTGTGTTGACGGCATCACCGTGAATGAGGATACGCTGGCACAGTATATTCAGCGCACGGTGGGTATTGTTACCGCCCTGGTCCCGATCATCGGCCACGAGCGCTCTGATGAGCTGGCGGCTGAAGCCTACCGCAGCAACAAGGGTATTCTCGAAATCATTCGCGAGAAGAAAATACTCAGTGAGGAGCAAATCGACGAGATGTTGAACCCCAAGGCACTGACCGGCCTGGACAAAAAACAGTACAAGTAACAGTAACTCAATGCATAGCGACAGGAGAGCACTATGAATCCGAGCACAATTTTACGACGGTTTATTTTTTCGATGATTTTTGTGGCTGGAGCGGCGACGGCCGCCGACAAGCCCAATATTCTCATTCTCGCCACCGGCGGCACCATCGCCGGCTCCGCGGATTCCCAGACCCAGGCGGGTTACACCTCGGGGCAGGTGGGGGTGGATATTCTGATTAACGCCGTACCCCAGATCAAGGAAATCGCCAATATCAGCGGCGAGCAGGTGGCCAATGTGGGCAGCCAGGACATGTCCGACGCGATCTGGCTGGAACTGGCCGAACGTGTGAACACTCTGTTGGGACAGTCTAAAGTCGATGGTATTGTCATTACCCATGGCACCGATACCATCGAGGAGACAGGCTACTTCCTCAACCTGGTGGTGAACAGTGGTAAGCCGGTGGTACTGACAGCGGCGATGCGCCCCTCCACCGCGCTGTCTGCCGATGGTCCGCTGAATATCTACAATGCGGTGGCTGTTGCCGCCGACAAAAACGCCGCCAATCGCGGCGTGCTGGTGGTGGTCAACGATGACATTCATGGCGCACGCTCTATCGTCAAGACCAATGCCACCGATGTACAGACCTTCAAGTCCCCGGAGTACGGCTTGATGGGCGTCAGTCTCTACGGTCAGCATCGCTGGTTCCGCACCCCCTTTCGCCTGAACACCAAGAGCAGCGCGTTCTCTGTCAAGGGTGTGGATAAATTGCCCCGCGTAGATGTGCTCTATGTGACCGCGGATATGTCTACCGACCTGATTGATGCGGCGGTTGCCAATGGCGCGAAGGGAATTGTCACCGCCGGTGTCGGTAACGGCAATATGACGGGCGCCGCACTGAAAGCCGTTGCGGCGGCGGTCAAGAAAGGTGTTGTGGTGGTGCGGGCGACTCGCGTGCCCAGCGGCAGTGTAGGCCGTAATGTGGAGGTTAACGACGACGAGATCGGCACTGTGGTTGCGGGCGAGTTGAGCCCGGCCAAGGCCAGGGTTCTGCTTAAACTGGCGCTGCTGAAAACCTCCGATGCCGCGAAAATTCAGCGCCTGTTTGATACATACTGATTATCGGAAGGTGCGGGTAGATATCAGGTAAGCCCGTTTTTATTAGGGAACATCTGGTTAATTCATCATTTGTCACTCCCGCGCAGGCGGGAGTCCAGAGTTTTCAATGACTTATAGATTCCCGCCTGCGCGGGAATGACATTAATCAGAGCCTCCTTAAGTTTTCTTAATATACAAAAACTATAAACTGGTGAATATTATGAAAGCGAATATTCCTGTAATAGCATTAGCACTGGTCATCACTTCATTACTTGGCCCATCAGCTTTTGGCGCGGACTATGACGTTGTGAAGGCAAAGTTAAAATCGGCGATGGCTGCAGATATCAGAAATACCGCTGATACTGATCGTGACCGCAATCGCAGGCCTGTTGAGACGCTGGAGTTTTTCAGATTGCGCGACGATATGAGGGTGGTGGAGTTGCTCCCTGGTGGCGGCTGGTACACGAAATTATTGGCACCTGTTCTGGCTGAAAATGGTGAATTCTATATAGCCTACGGCACCAGTTCCACCTGGAGCAGGCTCGAAGGTAAGCCCGGTTTCAAAAAAATGCAGGTTGCCGCGGGAGCTGCCGAAATTGGTCGTGCCGCCGGCGCTCGCTTTTATACTGCCAGTAATACTGACCTGGGCGTGAAAAATGTTGATATGGTGCTCACATTCCGTAACTATCATAACTTTGATGAGCCCTCCCGAGGCGCCCTGAATAAATCAGTGTTCAAGGCGCTTAAATCAGGCGGTATATACGGGGTGGTAGATCATACCCGCAGGCATATGCAGGAGTTAAACAATGAGAATCGTCGCCGCGTGGACCCTGTCCAGGCGATTGTGGAGATCCAGGCCGCTGGTTTCGAGTTGGTAGATTATTCTGGCTTACACTATCGGGCAGACGACGAGTTGATCTACGAAGTGGGTCGTAGAACCGTCACGGGTAATACTGACCGTTGGACACTAATGTTTCGCAAGCCCTAAAAGGTTGCCAGCCGGCAATGAGTAAGAAATATGATGCCAAATGGTTAATGTCATCAGCGCAATGCGGATCGCCAGGTCATCGGCCTGATGGCTTGTGTTAACGAGGGAGAAGTGTTCGCTTTTCTCTTCTGGGATATGCTGAATTTATTTTAAACAGATTGATTCTCGTCATAATCAAGGACAGGTGAATTATGGGAAAACTCATTAATATTGATAATGGTGGTACGCTCACCGACTTCTGTGCTTTGGATGGGGACAAGATCTACCATACTAAGGCTTTAACCACCCCCTTTGATCTAAGCAAATGTTTTTTTGACGGTATAAAGAAACTGGCTCGTGACATATACGGTGATGAAAAGTATGTTGATGAACTACTTCAAACTACCGACTACATTCGCTATTCCACTACTCAGGGAACCAATGCGCTGGTAGAGCGCAAGGGGCCTCGATTGGGGCTGCTGATTGAGCGCGGCGCGGACCTCTCTAAGCTCAAAACTCCCGGAGCAGAAACATCATTGTTCGAGGATCTGGTTGCAGACAGGATTGGGGAAATTGACCTGTCCCTTGAAGGTTCTGAAGCGGAGATGGATATTGTCAGTGCGGTCAATCGCATCGCCACAGCCGGTGCGAGCCGGATAATATTGTCCATTAATAAGGTTGATTTTAAAGATATTGAAACCAGAATATGCCGCATTATTGGTAGGAAATTCCCATCTCACTTGCTTGGCGTGGTTCCAGTTATGGCGGCTGGAGAATTAGCTGATGACCCTGTTTATGGGCGCCGCACCTGGTCTGCGATCATGAATGCTTTTCTGCATCCCTCCATGGAGCGGTTTCTTTACAGCGCCGATCACCGGCTTAAGTCCCATAAGACAAGAAACCCACTGCTGATTTTCCGTAATGACGGGGGCTCTGCGCGTGTGGCCAAAACCATGGCTCTTAAATCGTATAGCTCTGGTCCCCGCGCAGGCATGGAGGGTGTTCGGGCTCTGGCAGAACATTACGGCTTTAAGAAAGTGCTTTCCTACGATGTAGGTGGCACTAGTACCGACATCGGGATGGTCACCGATGGTGTGCTGGTCAGTGATATATATGGACATGTTGAGGGTGTGGAGGTCTCTTTTCCAATGGCTGATATCGTTAGTGCCGGGGTTGGTGGAAGCTCCATAATTGCCACTGACGGCCACAATATCACCGTTGGCCCCCAATCAGTTGGTGCAGCTCCAGGGCCTGCCTGTTTTGGCCTGGGAGGAAAGATGGCAACCATCACCGACGTATTTTTGTTGTTCGGTGTGCTTGACTCGACTACTTATTTCGGTGGTGAACTTAATCTGGACGTGGATCGGGCCAAAGAAGCCGCTCTCTCCAATATTGCTGAACCACTGGGTCTTAGCCTGCATCAGGCGTTGGAAAAAATGTTTAATGCCTGGGTTGAAAAAATTGCTATAGGACTCAAGAGATGCGGTGATATTGACGACGAGACGACGCTGTTCGGATTTGGTGGCGCAGGGGCGCTGGCGGCAACCCGCATAGCTGATGCTACGGGGGCCAAACGGGTTGTTATCCCGGGACTGGGAGCTGTGTTTAGTGCGGTGGGCATTGGGTTCTCTCCACTTTCGCAGGTGTATCGCTTTACGCTGGATGAGCATAGTAATGAAGCCCTGGGTAATCTTTTGCTAAGAATGCGGCAACGTGCAGCTAGAGATATGTTTGCCGAAGGCGTAGATATCGACGAATGCATTATTGAAACTTCTCTGCTGCGCATTCGCAGGGATGATGAACAGCAGTTTTCCATTGATGTGGAAGGTTCAATACCCTGTGACCTGGAGTCAGAAGACAGAGTAGTGTTGGTCTATGAAGCTCGCAAAAATATAGGCAATTTGCAATTTGCCGAAGTGGGCAAAGAAACGTCGCAGGAAGTTAAGGTTAGCAGCGTGCGCCAGGTAACGACCGATGAAAACAACCTAATAAATGTTCCCGTAATTCGCCTTGAAGATCAGCAGCCTGGAGCCATGACCGACGGACCGGTGATTATCGAGGAGGCATTCTTTACTGGCTTTGTAGATGAAGGATGGCGTCTAACGGTGTCTGGAAATAGAGATCTGATTCTGAAAAAACACTTTGAGGGATAGCTCATGAAAGCAAATATTACTGAATACTTGCGTATCAATCTGGATACTGAAATGTGGGAATGTCGCCAGTGCAACAATGAACTGGTATCGGCGCGCGATAACTACAAGCGGGGTCTACTGGTATACGACCGCGACCCTAGTGAGATTCACAAACCCCTGCTTAGTCAGGAACTTTACAGTTACAGCTTTGCACCGGATCCTGCTTACACCGCAATGTTGGAATTTTACTGTCCACATTGTGGAACAATGATCGAAGTCGAGTATACCGTCCCTGGACATCCTCCGGTGCGTGATATCGAACTGGACATAGACGACCTGAAGAAAAAGGTAGCTATCTGGGGTGATGTTCCTGAGCGCCCTGAGATTCCCGATACCGAACTTAAACGTCACGTCCATAACCACTGATTCTTGCAGGAGGGTAATTACAATGAAACGAATATCAGTAGATATTGGGGGCACATTCACTGATTGTTTTGTTGCCTGGGATGGACAGTATGTCGGCGCCAAGGCTTTAACCACCACGCACAACCTTGCGCAGGGCTTCAATGATGCTCTGGATGTGGCGCTCCAGGATCTGGGCATCGACAAGACAACACTGCTGGAGAGCGTAGATTCCGTACGCTATTCCACAACGCTGGGTACCAACGCACTGATCGAGAGAAAAGGGCCGAGAATTGGCCTGATTGTGACCGAGGGGTTTAACAGCACTGTGCCCTTGTCAAGGGGCCGTGGTTATGGTGAAGGCCTTCCCTTTGAAAAACAGCGGGATCTGCCCAACGCAGTGCGCCCCGATCCGATCGTGCCCATTCCGATGATTCGGGGGGTGCGTGAACGGGTCGCCCACAATGGTGACGTTCTGCTACCGTTGGATGAGGATGATTTACGTGACAAATTGCGCTCGCTCGTTGACCAGGGTGCGGAAACAATAGTCGTTGTATTCACCAATAGTGTTGTAAGCCCCGAGCACGAATTGCGAACCAGAGAGATCTTTCTTGAGGAATACCCTTCCTATTTGCTCGGTGCCATACCCTTGTTGCTTTCGCACCAGGTGGTCGGGCGCAAAGGTGAATATACACGTTCAATGTCCACTATCATTGATGGTTTTCTACATCAGGTTATGTACCACGGACTCGGTGCCCTGGAGCTATTTCTGCGCGCTAACGGCTACAACAAGCCCATGCTGATCAGTCATAATTCCGGAGGTATGGCCCAGTTAAATTCCACCGATGCCTTGCAGACAGTACACTCTGGCCCGGTTGCAGGCATAGCCGCTTCGGAGCATCTTGCTATCAGCGGAGAACTGGGAAATATTGTAACCACTGATATGGGTGGAACCAGCTTCGATATTGGTATTGTGGTTGACGGGGGTGAAAAACACTACGATTTTAATCCGATCATTGATCGCTGGCTTGTGAGTGTGCCCATGGTACACCTGGTAACCCTGGGCGCTGGTGGCGGTTCCATCGCCAGTTACGACGCAATCCATGAATCAGTAAAAATTGGACCAGAAAGTGCCGGTTCCGACCCTGGCCCCGCTTGTTACGATCATGGCGGTATGGAGCCCACCGTGACCGATGCGGATTTGTTGCTGGGATACCTTGATCCTGAAAACTACGCCAATGGGCATATCAAGCTTAATCCGGCACGCTCAAGTTTTGTCATTGAAGAAACGCTTTGTGATGATCTGGATCTCGATGTTATTGATTGTTGCAAGCACATCAAGCAGACGGCGAATGCCAATATGGCCAATGGCATTGCCACGGAATTACGTTCCAGAGGGTATGAGCCAAAAGACTTTACTACGCTGGCCTTTGGCGGTAATGGCCCGCTGCATTGCTGTGGTATTGCCAATGCCTTGGGCGTCAGCCGCGTACTGGCGCCTCCTTTTAGTCCGGTGTTTTCCGCGCTTGGCGCAGGCAATGTCAATCAGATGCATATTCATGAGCTATCCACCTACACCGTACTGTTTCATACCGGAACGGCCTCGCTGCTAACCAATTACACCAAACTCAACGAAGCCATAGCAGAACTTGAAAATCGGGGTCGTGAAGATTTGTTGCGTCAGGGAGTCGACAGGAACGACATCAAATTCCGTCTGGAATTCGATATGCGTTATGGCAACCAGCGAGTAGAGACAGCAGTAGAAAGCGATATTCTCCGCCTTCGCGGTGTGCATGACGTAATGGATCTGATTAATCGTTTTTACAAGCGGTATGGTGAGCGTTTTGGTGAAGGTAGCCAGGCACCTGAGTCTGGTGTACGTATCAACACGATACGCGTCAGCTCTTTTGTTGAACTGGCCAGGGTGGATTTCACCCAGATCAAGCCGCTTGCAGAGAAGCTTTCTGTTGAACCAATCGGTTCACGTGACTGTCATTTTGTCGGCTTCGATCGACCTCTGCCGACGTTAGTCTATGACAATACTGCATTAAAGCCGGGCACTTATGTTGAAGGGCCTGCGGTGGTGACCAGCACAAACACGACGTATTTGGTTGAGCCAGGATGGTCTTATCATGCATCTAACCGTGGTGCTGTATGGTTCTTCAAACTTAACAATAAACAATAAAGATTTAATACACCTAATCAGTTCAAATCACTTTCCAGGAGTAAACTCATGCCTATGAGTGAAGAAAAAAATAGCTTATCACAGGAAGAGCAGGAATTGCTGGATCAGTTTCTGGTTGACAACCAACTGTTCTATGGGCCGGACCCGGAAATCATGTCTGATCATGGTCTGGCAGAGCGGACTGAAGCAGAAAATCGTTCTTTGTCATCCGGCTTTGATGCTCAGCAGGCAAGCATTGTACGCGGTCGGTTATTGTCTGCGCTGGATGAAACCCACACCATGGTTGAACAGATGGGCGTTGCTCCCGGTGCCAAGTGGGGAGACCTTGTAACGGCCATATTTACAGCCAGTGGCGACATGGCCATGACGGGCACTCTGGGCATTGTTGTGTTTGCCTCGGTTTGTCAATATCCGGTCAAGTTTATCCGTAAATACTGGATAAACGATGCAAGTGTTGGTGTACGAGACGGTGACGGCTTTATCCATAATGATGCCAGCTATGGCAACATTCACAATACCGATCAGAGCCTCATTATGCCGGTATTCTGGGAAGGTGAGTTGGTTTGCTGGGTATCAGCCACCATTCACGAAGGGGAAAATGGCGCTATTGAACCTGGTGGTATGCCATCAATCGCCGAGAGTAAATTTGATGAAGGGCTAAAAATGAGCCCCTTCAAAGTGGTTGAAAACGATGAGTTGCGGCGAGATCTGGTCACCTTTTTGCAAAACTCTGTACGCGATCCCAAATTGCAGTTGGCAGACATGAAGGTAAAACTGCACTCTGTTCTACGTCTACGTGAGCGGGTGCTGGCGGTGATTGGGGAATTTGGCGTTGACTACCTGCATGGCACCTTGCGAAAGTCACTTGAAGATACCGAAACGGAAGTGCGGCGCCGTATTGAGGAATTACCGGACGGCATCACCCGGGTGGATACCTTTATTGATGGTGATTTGCGTGAGCATGTGTTGGCAAAAATATGCATGAAAGTGACGGTAAAGGGATCACGCATGACCTGGGATTTCCGTGGTTCTTCGTTGGAATTAACTAATCGGTCAATCAATTGTGCACAGGCCTCTTTTAAAACGGCTCTGCTGAGTGCGCTGATGCTCTATATCTGGCCTGATTTGCCCAAGAACCAGGCGGTACTTAGCCCCGTTGAAGTGGAGCTAGATAATCGCAGCCTTATCAACGCCGCGTTAGATGCACCGACTGCCATGAGCTTAATTCCGCTGTTCAGGGCTTTTACGATACCAACAGTGGCTATGGCCAAACTGATCTACTGCCTGCCCAAACGTTACACGGCAGTTAATGCTCCCCATTACAATCAACCCGCTACGTTTGTCTACGGTGGTGTTACTCAACACTTGGAAATTACAGGTAATTTCTGTGCTGATATCAACGGCAATGGTACGGGTGGCCGGGAAAACAAGGATGGTGAACACGCGCTGTCCCCGGTATTCGGTTATATGACCGACACCGGTGAGATGGAACTTGCAGAGGAAGAACTGCCCTATGTGCGCCTGGTATCGCAAAAACTAACCAAAGACCGTGTCGGATTTGGAAAATATCGCTCTGGTCAGGGCTACGAGCAGATAGTGACAGTCAGGGACAGTACAGATTTTGGTTTTATGACCGGCCAGTGTGGCGGTAAACATCCGACCTCCATCGGCCTGTTTGGTGGTTATGCCTGCCCGGCTTATCCGCTGGCTAAAATCAAAGGTATTAATATTTTTGATGTTCTCAAAGACAGTCCGGAACAATTTGATTTTGATATGGTTACGTTGATGAATGAACAAAAAATACCCGGTGGAAACTATATCGTACAGGATGCAGGTATGAACTTTGAGTTCTGCGGGGTGGGAGAAGTCTACATGATTTGCCAGGGTGCCGGGGGTGGCTATGGAGATGTTCTGGACCGCTCTCCAGCCATGGTGATGAAAGATGTGGAAGAAGAACTGCTCAGTCATGACACGGCTCGTGAAATCTACAAAGTTTCTTTTAACTCTTCAAACCTTGTGATTGATGAAAAAGAGACAGAAAGACTCCGCGCAGAAGAGTGCAAAGCACGTATAGCGCGCGGTGTTCCCTATGATGAATTTATTAAAACCTGGGTTAAGGATGAACCATCCTCGGAGCTACCCTACATGGGGGGCTGGGGCGATGATCGTGGAACAATGATTGTCTCTCCACCTGGTGAGAAACGATACACCATACCGACAGGCTCAGCGGGCGTTATGCTGTCCAATCCAAAAGATCGACGTATTGCGGAATTGCAAGCACAGGTAGATGAATTGCAAAAACAACTTCAACAGGTCTAGGGGAGGGGTGATCAGGTATGCCTATCGACTTGAAAAATCACTTGCGGAAGGTGGCCTCTCAATACCCACCTTTGTGGATCGATGCCTGGTCGTATGGGCAGCAGTTATTAAACAAGGGTAATCCACCACCCTGGGATGATGTTGGTGCTTTTGTTTCTTATCACAGACAGCTTCAAGGGCTAGTGCAGTCCGACATATTGGTTGTTGAGGTTGAGAGCTTCTACGAGAACTGGTTGCGAAACAACACAGCATTGTTGGTCAACATGGGGGAAAAACGCCGTTTGGGATATGCCTTGCGTGTGATGTTGGCTGATTCCACCGCCCGGAACCAGTTACAGGAAATTATCAGGGCCGTGTGTGACTCCAATACGAATGCCCCTGTAGTCCTGGCCTTACCCTCACCCAAATGCTGGATGGGTAGTGCGCATTGCCGGGCACGTAACATTGATAGTGCCCAAGTCAGTTGGGATGATGCAGAGTCAGCCTCCATGTATGTAGCGGATTTCCTGCGTTGTTTTTCCGATAGTGAACTCAGTGGTGTATTGCTAAGGGACCCTGACAATACAGGCCCTGCCAGTGCCGGCGATATCGCTCGCTACCAGCCGGTTATTAATGTCGCCCAACACTATCACTGGCAAGTGATCCTTGATGGTTGTGTCGATAATTTTCTGCCATCATCAGAGTTTGGTGTTACTGTCTCTATCGGCAATCAAAGTACTGACGAAGGTGGGCTTAAGCTTCCTGATGATTGTTGGGATGGTGCTGAGTTGCCAATGTTTAATGGTCAAGGTTTCTGGTATGTGACGGTTCCCCGGAACGCCGTACCGGAGCAGGTGCTGGAACTACTTGCAAAGATGAGAGCTGCTGGCGTGGGATAGGTGCTGATGAGGATCAGGGAAAGGAATCCTCATTGGGAATCGAGTGAGTATGCGAATCTGATATTTATTAATGTAGAGGTCTTGCCAATACATAGTATAATAATCGGTGGTTAGATGACAGATGGCGAATGACTCAACCGAGGATGGCGCTTATTTTTTGTATTTTTTTTTGAGATGGGAGTTTTTATGAGATTTGGGAATATAGAATTTGAGAAAAAGGGTCGAGTTGCCGTCATGCGGCTGGATGAGCCTGACAAGTTGAATGTGTTGACACCTGCTATAAGGCAAGGGCTGCATGAGGGCTTAAATGAAGTGGCGTCGGATGATGAAATCAGAGTTGCAATTATAACCGGCACAGGAAGGTCTTTCTGCGCCGGGTTTGATATTGCGTCATTAAAAGCGACAAACTTTGAGCCTGCAAAAATAAAGCGGTTGCTAAGTGAAGAGTTTTTTGAACTTACCCGAAAAATTGAAAAAGGTACTAAACCGGTGATTGCTGCGGTTAACGGTTTTAGCTTTGGTGGAGGTCTGGAAACAGCGATTGCCTGCGACATAATCCTTGCTTCTGAAAAAGCGACTTTCGGCGTCCCGGAGATAGATATAGGTCTTCTCCCAGGGTTTGCCATTGTCCGTCTGCCTCAGTTAATAGGTGCTGCGAAATCGAAGATGATGATGATGACCGGTGAGCCGATTTCTGCTGAAGAAGCCTACCGGCTTAATATGATAGAGAAGGTTGTACCTCATGATAAGTTAATGGATGAAGCGATGGCTCTGGCCGAAAAAATCGCCTCAAAGCCTGTCGAGGCTATCCATCTTGGGAAATCAGCCGTAAACAAAGAGATAGGTTCGACAGATTACACCTATGCTATGGATAGTATGCCGTTTCTATTCTCTACTGAGGATACCAAGGAGGGGATAGCCGCTTTTCTGGAGAAAAGAAAACCAAACTTTAACTAAAGTCAAGCCAATACACGAGGGATGGTGCGAGTAGATTTTCTCGCAATATCCCTCTGGCGACGGCTATACTTTTAATTGTTAGTTTCTGACAGGGACTCGTTGATGAGAATGCCCTGCATGGTCAGGGCGCTAATATCATCGCTGCCCATACCCAGTAGGCTGCTCAGCACCTCGGCGTTGTGCTCGCCGAGGTAGGGCGCGTCGAGTTGAAGATCATTGTCGAAGGCGGAAAAGCGCAGTGGCATACCGGGCATTTCAAAACTGCCGGCACCCCGGTCGGTAACCATTCTCACCGTACCCCGTTGTTGCATATGGGGGTGTTCCATCACTTCTTTGATGGACAGAATCGGTGCCACAGGAATATGTTTTTCACTGAGCATTTTGATGATCGCGGCATCACTTTCTTGAGCTTGTAGCCACTCTTCAATAATGGGTGTCAGCAGATGTTGGTTCTGTGCGCGGGCGGCATCGTCGATAAAACGCGGGTCGTCAATTAGCTCAGGCATGCCCATAATTTCACAGAAATCAGACCAGCGCCGCAAAATAGCGATGAGTATTATGTAGCTGTCTTTGCTTTTATATACACCAAGGGGCCCGACGGCTCTGTGATGGCGACCGGGTTTGGGGTTAAAGGCGCCGTCGCTGGCGCTGATTATGCCCACATTCATTTCGTGGCAGTGGAAATAGCAGTCGAGCAGGGATATATCGAGGAGTTGTCCCGTGCCGCCAGTGGCGCGGTGGTAGAGGGCGCCATTAATCGCCGCCAGTGCGTGGACGCCTGTCATGGTGTCCCCCAACGCGGCGAGGGGAATATAGGGGCCGGTTTCCTCGTCGCCAATCATGCCGGTAATGCCGGCATAGGCCTGGCCGATATAGTCATAGCCGGGCAGAGTAGCCAGCGGACCCGTCTGGCCGAAGGTGGAAATGGAGCACATGATGCACTCCGGGTTTAACTCCCGGACTTTTTCCCAACTCAGGCCAAGCCGGGCAATAGCACCGGGGGCAAAGTTTTCAAGAACGATGTCTACCTGCTTGACCAGGCGGTAGACAATGTCGCGGCCCTCATCTGTTTTCATATCGACGCAGACACTTTTTTTACCCCGGTTTTGCTGGATAAAATATATGCTGCGGTCATTGATTTTAAGGCCAACCTGACGAATTTGTTCGCCGAAGGGCGCCAACTCAAGTTTGATAATTTCAGCACCCATCTCCGCCATCATACGGCTGGTAGTGGGGCCGGCGACATGTTGTGAAAAATCGAGAACCCGGATGCCATCGAGAATATGTTTCTTTTGCATGGTTTGAGCTTGCCTTTTTATCTGCTTTTTTGGGTTTGGTTTCAGGACTTAGCGTTCGCTGTTTAGCCCGTTAGAATGTTCTGATCATAAAGTTTTCAACACCGAGATGCCAGCTCATCTATCCGTGAACTGCATTCACATAGGGTCATCACAGATCCAATAAGTGGCGCTGAATACACAATTGTAAAGTCTAATTCATCTCCAGGCTCTGCTGCCCAATCGCGGTAGGGGTACCGCGCTGCTCTATACCATTTTGCCCTGTATCGGAGCTCGAATCCTTATTCAGCGCCCTGGGTAGCGGTTTCATGAAAGCCCACCCCCAGCGGTGCTGCGACATCTTGCCTACCAGGTCACCCGCATCTACCACTGAGACCATGCTCAGGAACGGCTGGATAGCTTTGCCGCCGCCGCCGTCGTTTGCCCATTGCGAGAGCGTGCTGCTGAGCAGTTGGTGCTGTTTGTCGAATGTCACGACGAGGAACTCACCCTTGGTCTGCAGGTCACCCCAGTCGAGAGAGAAAAGTTCAGCCCCCATGGCGCCCAGGCTGAGGCCCAGGGTCTGCTCTTTGACCTGCCAGTGCTCCCAGGCGAGTACATAGCCGTTGCTGGTGGCGGACATACGCTGTGGTGGACCCAGATCGGTCAGTACCTGGTGTAAACTTAAGTTCTGCTCCGCGTCGGGAATGTCAGCCCTTGACAAGGGCCTGCCCAGGTCATAATGCCACTGGGTACAGCCCGTCAGCAGGCAGGTAGCCAGTAGCAGGCCGCTAGGTCTTAGCAGGTTCATAAATGCGGGTTGAATATTCTGTCAGTACATCGTTTTCGTCGAAGAAGAAAATCGCGCGATCATAGCGGGTATTGATTTTCATGCGGTTGTACAGGATCAGGATCAGGCCGCTTCCCCTGGCGCGTTCGAACAGGTAGTACAATACTGTTTCGCCTTCCAGGGAAATCACTTGCGATGGCGGGCCGAGCAATGCCAGGACATCTTTGCGCGTACTTTCACCCTTGACCAACTGCTGTGTTACCGAGGATTGCCAGGTGACATCGACACCGCGTTTGCTTTCGTATTGGACGCAGGCTTGCAGTGTGATAGCGCAAAAGACTGCGACAAGGATATGAGCCGGACTTTGCATTGATGGCTTACTCCAGTAGGAACCGGCTGTACACAATAGGCTATCGTGGACTGTTATGACACAATGAAATCACTATTTGAGCGGATAGCTTGTTCTTCCATCCGGCCCTGGACAACGACCCGTTGGTCTTTGTGGAGATCGCCGGGCTTCCTGGTGCGGGCAGCGCCCGCTCGCTTTTTTGTGCCGCGATACCCAGATCCAGCAGTCACTAACAGGCGACCGTCAGGTTTTATCAAAATCAATTTCCTTCATGAAGCGGGCCATCTCTTTCAGGTATTTGCCCTTGTCCAGATGTATCAGGTGATTGCCCGGGAACCAGTGAATACGACACCGATCCCAGTGATCCCACAGGAGGCGGGCATGTTTCGGTGGCGCCAGTCTGTCTCCAGCTCCGGCGATGACCATAAGCCGTTCTTTGGGGATCAGGGGTTGGTAGGTCAGAGGCGCATGTACCGCCAGCATGTGGCGTGCCTCTCTCACGCTGGTATTGCTGGCCTTTAACGCTATTTTGATGGGCATATTCACGGGAAACCATTCGAGAATCAGGTCCAGCAGGCTGACCACAGGTACATTGGGGATGGAAAAGTGCAGGCGCTCTTCCACCGCCGCCAGTAACGCGGAGGTATAACCCCCCAGGCTGATGCCGGTGACGCCGATCTTGTCCACGCCCCTTGATTCCAGATAATCCATGAAAATACGGAAATCGTGCACCGCATGAGCCATGGATTCGTTGATATGGGATATGCCACTGGCAAACAAACCATGGCCACTAAAGGGCGAGAACCGTGACTGGCGCTTGCCGTGATGCGGCAGGGTGTAGAGCAGGATGTCGTAGCCCTGGGCGTAGAACCAGGGCAGGGCGAAGAACATCCTGTTGACCCAGTACGGATCTGCCATAAAGCCGTGGATGACGCAGATGGTGGGCCTGGGGCCGTTATCATGGCGCCAGTACTGGGCCACGGCCCGCATGTTTCTCTTTTGTCTTGGATAGGCCTCCCGCAGTTTGGGGTTGACTGTCTTGAACGGGCTGTCGAAACTGAGCAGCTCGCAGGTGCCATCATCGGGCCTGAAGCGGAATAAGCCGGCGGAAGATGACTCTACCGTTACCCTGGAGGAATCGGGTCGCTTGAAGAATTTTGTGGGGTCGGCTGAACTGGCCCTGCTCTTGTAAAAATTGGTGCTCTCCATATCTTTTTTCATCTGCCGGGGGTTCAGGCTGGTAGGCAGGGCCAGGGTGCTCAGTAGGGTGGCGCCGGCAGTGCGCAGCAGGTGGTCTCCGAGCGCGGTACTGTTCACCAAAAACTCTGTGCGCAGATCCATTTCAAAATCGTCAGGAAATTTGTGAAAACTGGTCTCCAGATTGTCCCACCAGGGTTGCTCGGGCATGATACGGCGGGTGTGACTGTAGGTTTCGTTGGCAATCCGGGAAACGGTAGTAGCTATATCGTACATAGATCTATCTCCATTTTTGATGTCTGTTCTTGTAGCAGCCCTCAGAGATTGCTGCCACACTGCCATTAGGGCTATATAGTATTATCAATGGCCGGCGATGGCCATGCGCCGTCGCAGGAACGCTATTTGCGCCGCCAGGGGTAAATCCTTGGGGCACATATCCTCACAGCCGAGCAGGGTCATACAACCGAAGACGCCGGACTCGTCCCCGACCAGCTCATAAAATTGGGCATCGGTGCGCTCATCCCGCGGGTCCAGCCGAAAGCGCGTGATCTGGTTGAGACCCACGGCGCCGATGAAATCCTCGCGCATCTGCGCCGTGCCGCAGGCCGCGATGCAGCAACCGCACTCGATGCAGCGCTCCAGTTCATAAATCTGCTCCGCCAGTTCCGGTTCCATGGGTTGCTCCACGGCGTTGAGATTGACCTGCTCCAGTCCCTGGCTGTGCACCCAGGTCTCCAGTTGTTCGGACATTCCGCGCATCCACACACCGGTGTTGACCGACAGGTCACCGATCAGCTCGAAAGCTGGTAGGGGGGCCAGGGTGATCCGGTCTGGCAGATCCCTGGTCAGGGTGCGGCAGGCCAGGCCCGGGCGGCCGTTGATAATGATACCGCAACTGCCACAGATACCCGCCCGGCACACAAAATCGAACTGCAGGGACGGGTCCCGCTGCTCGCGGATCTCGTTCAGGGCGATGAACAGGGTCATGGTATCCGCTTCCTCCAGTTCGAAGGTCTGCAGGTGTGGCTCACTGTCAGGGTCCTGGGGGTTGTGCCGCAGTATCTGGATGTGCAGAGTGCGCGCCACTTGCTTTACCGGGATCTCGCTCATGGCTCGTCTCCCAGTCGTTCATTGGGTTGGCGCAGATGCTCCGGCAATAAGTGCTTGAACGGCATCAGCGCTTCCTGCCGCGCATGGCGGTCGGCCGTCGCCATACCTGCCATCGCGTTATCGATTTGCTGCTGGCGCGGGGCGGTATCCGGGTGGTCGATATAGTCTTTGGCGCCGTAACCGCGCCAGCCCGGGGGTATCTCCATATGCATGATATCCAGCGCCTCATAGTTCAGGGAGGGAAGGTCGGCCTCAGCCCCGGGCCAGGTGGCCAGGGTGCGCCGCATCCATTCCCGGTCATTGCGCCGGGGGTGGTCTGCGCGAAAATGCGCGCCGCGGCTTTCGGTGCGTAGCAGGGCACCGTAGGCCACGCACTGGGCCAGTTTCAGCATGCGCTGCAGCCGGTAAGCGGCTACCAGTTCCGGGTTGGTGCCGGGGGCATTACTGCGCAAACTGATATTGCGACTGCGTCGCTGCAATTCCTGCAGGGTCGAGACGGCTTCCTGCAGGCGGTCTCCGGTGCGGAATATCCCCACATTGGCGGTCATGGTCTCCTGCATCAGCTTAATCAGCTCGAAAGTATTTTCCACGCCACCGGCAGTGGCGATACTGCCCAGGCGCTGTTGTTCTCGCCGGCTGAATTCCTCCACCAGGGCGGTGGAAATCGTGAGAGCGCCATCGGCGGACTCGCAAAAGTCCGCCATGGTATCACCCACGATCATGCCTGCGACCACAGTCTCAGCCACCGAGTTACCCCCCAGGCGGTTGAAGCCGTGCATGTCCCAGCAGGCCGCCTCACCGGCGGCAAACAGGCCCTTCAATTGTGGGCTCTGGCCGCGGTGGTCGGTGCGCACGCCACCCATGGAGTAGTGCTGTGCGGGGCGTACAGGAATCAGGTCGGCTACCGGGTCCACACCCAGGAAGTACTGGCAAATTTCTTTCACTTCGCGCAGCTTGTTGTTGATATGGTCCCGGCCCAGCAGGCGTATATCAAGCCACAGGTGCTCGCCGAAGCGACTCTGCGCGCCGTGACCGGCGGTAATGTGTTCCTCCATACGACGTGACACAACGTCCCGGGAGGCCAGTTCTTTTTTCTCGGGCTCGTAATCCGGCATAAAACGGTGCCCATCGCCGTCCAGCAACAGGCCGCCGTCGCCACGACAACCCTCGGTAACCAGGATGCCCGCGGGGAAAATACCGGTGGGGTGGAACTGTATCGCCTCCATGTTGCCCAGGCTGGCGATACCGGTTTCCAGGGCGATGGCCGCGCCCATGCCCTCATTGATGATAGCGTTGGTGGAGACCCGATAAATACGACCGAAACCACCGGTGGCTATGCAAGTGGCTTTGGCCACATAGGCCAGGAGCTCGCCAGTTATCAGGTTGCGCACGATGGCGCCGCCGCAGCGCTCCCCGTCGTGGATCAGGGCCAGGGCCTCCATCCGTTCGTGTACTGGAATATTCGCGGCGATAGCCTGGTTGCTCATGCTGTAAAGCATGGCGTGGCCGGTGCCGTCCGACACATAACATGCGCGCCATTTCCGGGTGCCCCCGAAGTTACGGGAGGTGATCAGGCCGTGTGCTGCATCGGCCTCGGCAATAATTTTTTTCTTGCCGTCTTCGGTAATTTCGCGCTCGCCGCGCTCCACCCGGTTCCAGGGGACGCCCCAGGCGGCCAGTTCGCGTATGGCCTTGGGCGCTGTGTGTGCGAACATGCGCACCACTTCCTGGTCTGCGCCCCAGTCGCTGCCGCGCACGGTGTCGGCGAAGTGGATGTCCTCGTTATCGCCGGCGCCGCCCAGGCAGTTGCCCAGGCTGGCCTGCATGCCGCCCTGGGCGGCGGCGGAATGGGAGCGCTTGGCGGGTACCAGGCTGAGTATG
>Ga0164315_10001332_pt1 | contig 18596 bp, 31 predicted proteins | sample GuaBasSedimGuay6_FD_113737 | JGI IMG/M metagenome (GOLD analysis project Ga0164315, IMG submission 113737) | Subseafloor sediment microbial communities from Guaymas Basin, Gulf of California, Mexico - Guay6, Core 4569-2, 0-3 cm | ecosystem: Environmental > Aquatic > Marine > Hydrothermal vents...
AAAAATGATGATTTAAATAAATATATGGATGATTTAGAGAATTTCGATGTAGATTCATTTGAAATGGATGCAACTAAAATAGATAACGATTTTATAAAAAATTTAAAGAAAAATTTCAAATGAAAATAAACATTAAATACCATTCAAAAGTAAATAAGATAATTCAGAACGGCAATTGGATAGATCTTTTTCCTAAGAAAAAATATTATTTTAAAGCACCAAGAATTAATTGGAACGATACCCCTGATAAAAACTATGATCAAACTGTAATATTTGACCATAAGTTAATAGAGTTGGATTTTTCAATGAAACTTCCTAAACACTTTGAAGCCAATGTAGTTCCAAGAAGTTCATTGTTCATGAAAAAGGGAATTATGCAGGGAAATCATATTGGTATCATAGATGGTGGAACTAATCCATCTAAAGGTATAGATTTCACAGATAAGGTTTATATGGGTTATACTGGTAATGAAGATAAGTGGAAGTTTGTAGCCGTTGCATTTAAAAAAGTGACGATACAGCCAAATGAACCAATATGTCAATTTTCAATTAAACCAAGTATGAATGCTCCTTGGTGGATAAAATTAAAATGGTTATTTACATCTAAAATTGAATTTGTTAAAGTAGATAATTTAGATGATATAAATAGGGATGGTTTTGGTTCATCAGATTCTTAATAAATGTTAAATGTGGGTATTATATATAATGTTATTGTTGTTGATTGTTATCATATTGTTATTAACAATAATAATATTTGTAATCATAAAAAAAAGTATATATTTTTCAGATAAAGAAAAAGAGTTCATTTATTTTCTTATTGATATTTTTTCAGAATATGGTAAAGATTTAGGTATTCATTCAGAAGAACAACATGAACAAATAGTGATTGAATTAAATAAACTAAAAAAAAGATTATCAAATGGAAGAAAGACCAAATAAACTAGAAATGATAATGGATTATTATCCCGATATGGAATTTTTATCGGCAGATGGTTTCGATGATGCTCTTATAGGTATTGTTGATGAGAAACTTGTTTATTCTAAAGCCATATGTATCCAAATATTAATGACTGAAAATGATCTTGATCATGATGAAGCATTAGAGTTTTATATGTTCAATATAGAGGGTGCTTATATGGGAGAAAAAACACCTATATGGGTTGATGATGATATGTTTTTAGCTTTTTTATAAGAAAATGAAAAATAGCGATAAAATAATACCACCATGTTCAGGGAAATGGTTTAAAATATTAACACCAAATTTAAGAAAATATGATGGCAGCGGAATATTAGGATATACCGTGGTGTATGTTAATGAAGATGGTCTTTCATGTTATCCTAATTATAAAATAATATCAGAATGTAATAAATTAGAGGATTTTAAATTTTAATATATGAAAAAAATAAAAGAACGATATTCGGGGAACAAATCCAAAAAATTTTGGAGAAGAGTCAATAAATTAAAAAAAGAAGGTAACCATCAAGAACTTTATTCATTGGGAGTTGCTTTACAAAATTTTGAAGCATATGTTTTAAAACAACTTGAAAACGCTATTGATGATGAAAAATAATATGACAGCAAGAGAATATTTTGAAATAAAAGCAATAGAAGCAGGATATGATCATTTTCTACATTATAGTGATTGTAGAGATTTTGAAAAACTACCAGATGAAATAAGTAAATGGGCTACTGAATGGCATGAAAATGAAATGAATGTTGAAGAACAAGCACCAATAAAAAGTGACCATCGAAAATTATTTGATAGGATTGAAACACTTGAACGTAAACAAGACACTATTTGGAATAATATATTTATGGCAGCTCAATATGAAATAGTAAAAGGTGGTGAAGATAAGAAGAAAATTCTACTTAAAGGCAGAGTTGATAATCTTGAAAATGAAATAAAAAAAATATGGGGTTAAAATTTAAAATAATTTTTGAAAAAAATATTCCTGAAAGAACATTTATAATTGACGAAAATAATTTCTATCCAAAATATTTTTTAGGATTAAATGGTTTATTATATGAAAATTATGGAACTGAAGATAAACCAATGTGGGAATCTGTATTCGATAAAGATTATGAAATAAAATATATAAAAAATGAATCTTAAAGCTAAAATAACGTTTATGTATAAAGAATTTGAAAAATATAAAACAGGTGAAAAGATAAAAGGTGTTGGTGTTTTACCAGATAAACAAGAAGTTGATATTTATTATGATGAATATTCTGCCCCTTTAGGTGATTTAATGTATGATTTCATAAAACATGTAAAAAAACCTTGGTGGAAGAAAAAATTATATAATCATGAACATATAACTGAAATATATGTGAATTGGTTAAATAAAATAACGATGACAGAAACTTTTTAATTAAAAATTATGAATGAAATTAGTAATAAGACAATGGCAGTAAAGAGTGTGAATACTTTAATGGGTGCATATGAGGATTTAGTAGATAAAGTAAAAACACTCAAAAATTTAGAAATTTTATCTAACACATTATTAGAAAAGTTCAATAGAACAGAAGATGATCCTAGTGTTATAGAAGCAAGCCCCCCTGACCCAAATGATAAGAATATTGTTGATTTGTTTGATGACATAGCTAACCAACTTGATGAAACTATGAATAGAATCGGTAATAATTTAGAAAGGGTTGTCCAAATGATTGATTAAAATAGAAAGATTTATGTTCAATAAAAATCTTAAAGAAAGAATAAAATTGCTTGAATACGAAAATACAATTTTATTATATAAAATAAATGAAATTCAAAAACAACTAAAACATCCTATCCCCCCAATATATCCATTTTCAAGAAAAATAAGTGAAGGTAAAAAAACATTAGGATATGAGGAATTGAAAAAGAAGTATAGGTAGTTTATTTTATAGATTATATCTGATATATCTATTTAAATCACCATAACCTAAACCAGTTATACCGTTTTTAAATCCCATATCAATAAATATCTCATCTAATTCTTCAAATGATTTATCTTTAAACTCATATGCCCATTTAGTAACATCTTCATCAGATATTTTACTAAATTCAATTACGGGTATTAACGTACATCCGTTTTCTATTGCAGCCAATGCTCTATGTCTCCCCTCTTGATAATCGTTATCGGTATTATAATAAGGCACAGGAAACTTATTACCTTTTTTCATTGCTTCGGCATATTTAAAGACATTATTTTTAATTACATTGGTATCATAATTAACGGTATCATCATAAGATACCCCAAAATTCCTTGCAATATTATGAATATATTGTTTAGGACTCATGTAATGTAATTTAGCCGTTTTTCTTTTATACATCATGGAATATAAAGGCTTATCGAATTCCACATAATCAACATATATTTTATCAATATCAAAAAATGACGAACAATCGATTTCTTTATTCTCATTTAATTGATTATATGTGTTTACTTTATTAATTAATTCTCTTATTTCTTTACTCATAATATAGAATATTCTAAAAATCTCCCTTAGTTTCGTTTAAAAAATTCACCACATCTTCTTTTACAGGAATTGCAATGACACGTTTCCAATAATTTTTAAAACCACCAATTGTTTTATTTGTGGTGTCAGTTACATTATTAACGTTTTCAATTTCATAATATCTATTTTTCTCACCACTTAAATTATATTCAACAATATCACCTCTATTAATTTCCAATTTCTTTTCTTCGAGTTCAGTTAAATAAACACCAAAAACAATATTACCACTATCATCACGAGAAATACCACCAGCATTTCCACCGTAATATTCTTGTTTTGAATCTTCAACTGTAACCATTACACTAATTTTTACAGGAGACATGAATTTTTTATCTTTAGCTTTAGATTGACCATATAAATTATGTGTTTTGGTTTCAATAATGTTTATTCTATATATAGTAACTTCTTGAGCATTATCTGTCTGAAGAAAATTTCTACCATACATGACATCTAAATTAAAAGAGTTATCAGTCATAAATAATCCATATCTTTGATCCTCTAAATCAACTACTTGTTTTTTTTGTTTCATTATTTAAATATTTAAATCGCTATAATAGGGAACATAGGTGGTTGATAACCTCTTTCCTTATTAACATATTCCGCTATTTCTGCTCTTTCTTTAGTTAAATTAATTTGACTTATTTTTTCTAATTGTTCTAATATTAATTTTTCTGTGGCTTCTTTTAATTCCTTACCTTCATCTAATAAATGACGATAATCCATTGTTAATTGTTTTTCGGTAACACCTAATTCTCCCGAATAAAAACCTCTAATACCCCCAAGAACCATTTTTACTTTAGAAATTAATAAATTACGAATTTGTTGATGTGCTACATCGTTCATACTACTCCACTCTAATACTTTTGTTGGTGGGTCTGATGGTAATCTTACAACATCCTTATTATCTTCTAAACATTTATCCCTATCTTTACTTTTATCCATATCATAGTACCAATACCATACTTTTCTTCCTGCATAGTGTTTACCCCATATGTTTGAGATTTCGTGTCTTTCGCCCGGGATTGGATAAAGATGCAACATCTTTTCACCAGAAGCCAATCCTGTTATTCTATATGTTAAAGTTGATTGTAATACTCTCTGTTTCATTCGTCTATCTTGTGCCGTTAATAACATTGAATATGTTGGTTGTACATATAACGAAGGTCTACCAATATAAGACCAACCTAACATACCTGCTGACCAATTATTTAATGCAAATGGATCTACCAATCCAGCATCTATTTGAGGTGGTGTTTCCCATAAAACTTCATTAATTTCTCTATTAGCAGGTAAAATATAATGTTGTGTACTTGCGGATGTTATAATATAATCTCTTTTTAATTCCCATTCACTTTCAGCAGGAGCATTAGTACCTAATCCAACTTGTCTTGAATATGCGTATGTGAAAGATTCCATATAATGATTGGTTTTTGTTGTAAAAGCAGATACGAAATCAGTATTTTCTTTAGGTAATCCCTCTAAACCAATCCATTGTTGTTGAATTAACCAATTATTTAATAACGATGAATAATCTTCAACAACCATTTCTAAATATGAATTCATCATCTCGTCTTTAACTTCAAAAGGTCTTAATGGATAACCCATTTCATGTTTAACTTGAAGATATAATTTATTTCTTTCAACTGTATTAATTAACGTCATAATTTGTTTTTAATATAAATACTTGAAAGTAATATTAAATAATATTTGAAAAATTCCTTTTTATTGTTACATTTGTATATTAAATGAATAGTTATGAATAATATCCAATACGAAATAAAAATTGATGAGAATGAAATACCATATATTTCGTTTCCTGAAGATTATAATAGTACAACAGAAGATAATTTTTTTGCTATTCAATTAACGAATTATGTTTTCAAAAATATATATGAAAGAAATATTAATATACTTGATAAAGAATCGTTAGATAATTTAAATACATGTGTAAACGTATTAGAAGAGATTGGTTATGAAATGAGTATCTTAATTAAAGAACAAATGGAATTTTCTGGAAATCTCACTTTAATGACTAATCAGAAATATCATATCCAAGTAAAAACATTAAAAGAAAGAAATAATTTACCGTTAAATAATATAATATATAATGATAAATTATATGAAAGAAAAGAAGGGTTAAAGGTGTTTGTTACAGACAAAATGAAAATATTTGAGTTAAAAGGTGGTATTGACAATAAAAATTGGAGAATAATAAAATGATAAAAAATCCTACTGAAGAACAGAAGAGAATTTTCATGTTTATAAAAAAAAGACTTGAAAATATAGTAATTAAAGCATATGCAGGTACGGGAAAGACTACAACCATTGTTGAAGCGGTTAATTTAGTATCGAAAGAAAAATCGATAATGTTCTTAGCTTTCAATAAACATATTCAAGAAGAATTAAAAACAAAATTACCTGAACATGTTAGATGTTATACCACATATGGATTAGGTAATTCAGCCATTAAAAGAAAATATAAAGACAATATTAAATTTGATGAATTTAAAATTGATAAGATATTACAGAAAAAAAGTAAAGCATGGAAATTAAAAGCAGAATTTAATAATGATGAGGAATATTCTTATTATTTATCAAGCATTAAAAAACTTGTTAATCTATGTAAATTAACTTTAACAATTAAACCTGAGTTTATTGGATTTTTAGCAGAAAAACATGATATACCCATAAAAAAAACTGCAGATTTTAAAAGAGTATTAAAAATATTAGATGCTTCTTCTAACGATAGAAAAACTTATGATTATACTGATATGGTTTATCTACCAGCCATAGATAAATCAATTTGGATGTTTCCTCAAGATTATGTATTTATTGACGAAATTCAAGATTTAAATAGATGTCAAATTAGGATAGTTGAAAAAATATTAAAAAAAGATAAATTTAGTGGTAAATATACTGGTAGATTAATTGGTGTGGGAGATGCATTCCAAAATATCTATAGTTTTGCTGGATCTGGTGAAAAATCATTTGATTGGTTTTTAAATTTTCAAAACACAACAGTTTTACCATTATCTACTTCCTTTAGATGTTCTAAAAATGTAATAAAAAAGGCACAAGAAATCGTTCCAGACATCAAAGCATTAGATAATGCTCCTGATGGTCTAGTTAGAAACGGAAATGCCTTAAATGAAGCTAAAAGTGGTGATTTTATTGTTTGTAGAACAACAATGCCGTTGGTTAAAATGTTTTTTGAATTATTAGTTCAAAATAAAAAGGCAATTATTAAAGGAAGAGATATTGGAATAAAATTAATTGAATTAATCGGTAAACAAAAATCAATTAAAGATTTAGTTAGTTATTGGGAAAAAGAGTTAAATATATTTAAAAAAGATTTATTAAAAGAAGGTATAATAAATCCAAATGAACATAGTGAATATTCGGCACTTCAAGATAAAGTAGTTACTTTATTATTCTTAACTAAAATGTCAACTAGCATCAATGAATTAAAAAATAACATAAAAACAATATTTACTGATAAAATTCAAGGTATTGTTTTAAGTACAGTTCATAAAGTAAAAGGTCTTGAGGCTGATAGAGTGTTTATTATAAGACCTGATTTATTACCAATGAAAAATGTTAAAAGTTGGCAATATGTTCAGGAGAAGAACTTAGAATATGTTGCGATCACAAGAGCGAAACTTGAATTAATTTATGATAATGAATGGACAGATGAAGAATAAGATAAAAATTGAAATATATGACGATAAAAAGGAAAGATACCAATCTTTTGAAGCTAAATTAATCGAAAATAATTGGGATATCCCTCTTGAAGGTTATGGTGAAAATCAAGATGAAGCAATTGAAGATTTAAAAAAAATAATCAACAATAGAATAGAGGCTTTAAGTAATATTGATTTTACTGATATCGTTATAAAAAAATAAAATGAGGAAAATACATTACAAAAATGGGAATATATATATTTAGAACTAGCAGTAGTAGTAGTTATGAAGAACCAAAAAAAGAAAAAATATTACCTAACCCACGACAAGATAATTATACCGTTATTCGTAATAAGGTTGTGGGTGAGTTTTTAATAATTGAACTAAAATACCATGACTGTACGAACTATGAAGGTCGTAAAATAATGGTGTATAAATGTACGTTAAATAACTTAATGAAACAAAAACTAATTGACCCACACTTTTCTAATAACAATAATTATTTTTCACCTATTGCAAGGTTTGAACCAACCGAACAGGGGTGGAACAATGCGTGTATGTTAGTTAACATTATATAGTAAATATTAAATTTAAAACATCATGTCAAAAATATTTAAAGAAAAATTAAGAGAAAATGAAAGATTAGCAATATATAAATTAGTTGCTAATGGTGAAATTACCCCTCAAAAAGCAGATGATTTGCTGATTGAATTATATAACAATAAATGTAAATTGTTGATTCTATCATGTATCGATCCTTTAATGTGGTATAACGATAAAATAAAAAAAGAATTTGAATTTATAAAAAAAATTGATAAGGAAAATATTTATTTAGTTAAAGATGATGACGGTTTAATTAAAATGGTTAAACAATGGGATGCTATTATAATACCAAAATAATATGAGTGAAATATTAGATGAAATATTAGGGAGAATTCCCTTAAAGACCAGATTAAAAGTTCTTAATGAAATGATGTTAATGGATTTTTTAACAGAATTTGGATTTAGGGAAGATAAACAATGGATTGAAGAAGAAGAAGAAATGCTAACTAAACTTCTTAATTATGCAAAAAAAATAACCAAATCGCAATTATCTGAAATTGAAGATTGGGAATTGGATGGTAAACCTAAATAAATAAAAAAGATGAAAAAACAAATTAGACAAAACGTATTTGAAACAAATAGTTCAAGTACCCACAGTATTTCTATTTCAAATGTAAAATCGGATGATTTAATGGAAATTGTAACCTTAGACGATGAAAATAATATTGAACTATCTGGGGGTGAATTTGGATGGGAAATTGAAAAATATAATGATTTTAATACTAAAGCTAATTATTTGGCCATATTGATTATTATGTCTGATAGTGAATTCGGTAAATATAAGGAAATGTTCGAGGATGTAATTAAAACCCAAACAGGATGTGAAAATATTATATATTCAATGTCTGATGATTATAATAGCCCTAATAGTTCTTATATTGATCATGGACGGGAACAAGGTATTATTGAAGAAGCTTGTGAAAATAGTGAAACTTTAAGACAATTTCTATTTAACTCTAATTCATGGTTATTAACCACTAATGATAATTGTGAAACTAGTTGGGAAATTAGTAATGATGGAATCCCAAAAACTTATGAAGATGAATATTAATAAAACAATAAATTATGAAAATAGTACAAATAAGACAAGGAGTTTTTGAAACTAACAGTAGTTCAACTCATAGTATGACCATTACAACAAAAGAAGAATGGTTAAAATTTAAAAACGGTGAATTATATTTTAATGAATGGGAAGATGAATTAACCGAAAATGAACTTGATAGTGATAAAGAGAATAATCAATCATTTAATGAATGGGAAGGTGACGAATATTTGGAAACATATGTGACGGAACATACAACTAAAAGTGGTGATGAAATAGTAATTTTCGGTAAATACGGTAGAGATGGGTAAACTATTAGTGTGCCAAATCAATATTTTCTACGTATATTTGGCACATGAATAAATATTTAAGAAAAAGGAACTAGAAATCATAAATATTTTAGTTATAATGAAAAAATTATATGAATATCAAAATGGTAACACTAAAGTTACTATTCTAGAAGATGGTACTAAAATAAGGGAATATGAAGATGTTCCTTTAATTGAGCATCCAGAGTCACTTGATATAAAAATTTCTAATCAATGTCATTGGGGATGTCAATATTGTCATGAAAACTCAACAGCGAATGGTGAACATGCAGATTTAAAGGTTCTATTGGACAAATTAAAAGATTTACCTGCTGGTGTGGAATTAGCAATAGGTGGTGGCTGTCCATTATTACACCCTGATTTAATGCCCTTTTTACATGAATTGAGAGATAGAGGATTGATTGCTAATATTACAGTTAATCAACAAAGTGTAAAAAAATATTATAGTTTATTAGTTGGTTTAATTGAAAATGATTTGGTTAAAGGTGTTGGAATATCTATCGTTAATAATGATTATGATGATATCAAAAAACTGATGGAATTAACTAATAACATTGTTTTTCATGTTATTGCTGGTGTTAATTTGGTGAACATTATAAAAGAATTGAATCAAATTGCTGAATATTCTAAAATATTAATTTTGGGTTATAAAACATTTGGCAGAGGGGTGAAATATAAATCTAAAGAAGTTGATGATAATATTCAAGATTGGTATAAACATTTAGCAGAACATATCGGTAATACGCACTTATCTTTTGATAATCTAGCAATTGAACAGTTAAATATAAAAAGATTCTTTACTAAAAAAGGTTGGAGTAGATTCTATATGGGAGATGATGGAACATTTACCATGTATATTGATGCTGTAAATCAAGAATATGCCCCAACAAGTAGGAGTGATGATAGGAAATCATTTAATAATCGCTCATTAACTGAATATTTTAGTGAAATAATAAATTAAATCTAAAGGTAGTCAAAACTTACCTATTTTTCGACATTTGGCTACTTTTCAAATATAAAATATATGCATAGAATAATAAGAATAGAAAATAAATTAAACTTTAGAATTGCTATTCATTTTATACCAGAAACAGGAGAAGCTGTTTTTCTTGGTGAATTAAGAACAAAAGGTGAATGGAAAGTGTTTACTAAGGAAATTAAAATTGAAATTAATGATTCAATAGAAAAAGATTCAATTGATAATGCAATAACTAAAATACATGATATGTTAGAAAAAAATTACAAATCTTATTTATTTTTTGATGGTATTTTTAATGTATTAAAAACAATAGAAATTAAAGAATAGTTTAATTCTCACCAAAAGAACCACCAGAATTTGTAACGGCAGTATAAGTCATATCGGATTTGTTGAGAGCTTCTATTGAGGCATTTAATGACCCTATAGATGAATTAATTTCACTTAATTCCTTATAAAATAATCTATTTTGTTCTTTTTGATCATTAAAGACTTCAATATAATGTGTCTCAACAGTTTCAATTTTTGGTGTGATAACTAATTGATAAAATCCAAAAAATATACCTAAAATTGTGGTAATAAGTGCGATGAAACTTTTAACAGTAAATATTATTTGAGTATTAGAATCTATTTGTTTTGGCATATTGTTAATTTTATTTTTCAATATTAGCGGTTTTCCATTTTATTTGTAAATTAATACTATCCTTACTAGTTTCATACCAATAAATTAATGTAGGTTCTGTTTCAATTACCGCAGAAAATCCTTTAGGGAATTGCTCATATGTTACTTCTTCTTCATCAACATAAATTCTTGTTTCAGTTAACTTAATTTTTACTCTCCTATCTTTATTTATTGATTCACTAGTTAAAAACAACTCAAATCTATATTTTGGTAACTCAGAAACTGTTTTTTGTTTTTGATCGTAATCACGATAAGTAAGAATATCTGATTTAAGAACATAATAAACTAAATTTATTTTATTTACATCAGATATAGAACGTTCCCATTGAGCATAGTTTATTATAGTTTTTTTCTTATCAAGAGATTGTGAATTAGAGTTAAATTGAAAAAGAAACGATAATAAAATTATTACTATAATATGTTTCATGTTATTTTTTATATAAATACCTTAATTAAATTTTATTAAATTTAAAATACGAATAATACCAAGGTTTCCCAGTTTTCATTTCAATTTGTTTTCTTTTAAATTTAGATTCTAATATAAAATCTGGGTATATTTTTTTTATATGAGTTGTTAATATCCCCGATTTATTGATATAATCAACAAATTCTTTATTAGTTTTTTTACAAATTGCAATATAATTATTATTTTCTTTAAATATCGATTCTGGTTTTTCTTTCTTCTTTATATATGTAAATAAAGTTAAAAAATTAATATTATGTTCTTTTGATAAACCTCTTATCGAAAAGCCACCATTTTTATATTTGTTGTAAATATTATTAATTTCTTCATCTAATAATGAATTAAATTCTCTATTATCTATTTTTTTGTAAATAGGGATGGTATTATTAATAAAATCTTCTTTATAGCACCAAATATATTCATCATTATTTTTACTCAATGCCAAACATAATCTATTTATTGCCTCATAACTTAAATTATTTTTATTATTTTTACCTGCGTTTGCTAATGACATATATTCTTCAACAATAAAATTATTTTTTAACTTAATAACGGGTTTAGAAATTTGGTCTACACGTTTTTTTATATGTTCAGGGGATTGTTTAATCTCTTTACGTGCCTTAGATAATTTAGTTTTTGTTTCTTTATTTGCAGGAGAATGCACACCCCCAGATTCAATATTATAACCTAGATTCCTATTTGTGGTGTTGAAATGTTTAATAAATTGAATTTCCTTTTCATTTAATTCATTTAAATTTTCAGCAGTTTCAATTATATTAAAATCAAAATTATTGAAACCGTATTTATTAAATGCTTTTAATAAATATGTGTTACATGAAGAAGCATTTCTTCTATATTCGTCATATCTATCATAAAAACCTCTTGTTGTTTGACCAATATACATTTTATTATTTATTTTATTAGTTATAGAATAAATAACACCACAAATTTCTTTAGTTTTTTTAGGATAAGGTAATAATAAATATTTTATTTTATTATAGAAATTTCTATTTTCATTTTTATCACCAATGAAATAAAAATATCTTCTTTTTCTATATTGAGGAACAAATAAAGCATTTGGATATTTTTTCAAAATTACATCTTTTTTTATTGTTCCAAATTCATTTCTTATTGATCTGGAATGTTTCAATTTTCCGTCAATATACACTGAAAATCTTTTAGATTCTCTACCATTTTTACCATAATTACCTCTCATTAATCCAACATAATTCCAATTAAGAGCTTGATAAATAGTGCCGATTTCTCCAGCAGCAGGATCAACTGTTGCTGTTAAAATTTTATATTTAGTATTATTTCTTATCCATTTAATTGTTTTTGTTATAAAATATGATGCCGTGTTTTTAGGTGTCCACCATAGACAAACCCCTCTACTCAATAAAAGAAGTTTATTGGTAAATGTGTATTTATCCCAAATTTTTGATTTATTTGCGGAATATTCTTCCGAATATATAACAATACCACCTAAATGTTCGATACCGTTAATATTAAAATATATACCAAAAAAATATTTATTAAATAATGGTATTGTTTTTAGCCATTCATATTCAATAATAATTTTTTTTGCTGTTGCTTGATCTACATTTTTTATTGATGTATTTTTTAAAGATACGTCATTAATATTAAAAGGAAGTGATTTTTTTTCTTCAATTTCTTTAATTTTTCTGATGGTATATTGATAAGCTTCCATATTAATTGTTTATTGGTTCATTATATGTCCAAAAAAAACCATTTTTATGTGTGTTTTTTGAACACCATCTTGAAATAGTTGATTGATTAACATTTTCTATTTTAGAAGCAGCCCCTGTGGACTCATAGGCGGTTATTTCATTATTTAATGTATTTATTTTATATGCTTTTTTATAAAGAATTTTCTTTTGAAGTTCAGATAAACCTTTAGCTTTTTTTGTTTCACTAATTTTCTTTTTAGTTTCCTCACTTCTATTTTTACCTTCCCAATATTTAGATGAGTTTTTACTTAAATGTTTTTTTTCTTCTTCAGTTTTAATTTTACCATATTTTTTTGCTTCTTTTGAACCTGCCTTAGCGATCCTTTTATTTATCCATTCATTGGTTTGTTTCTTTTTATTCATAATAATTTATTTTTATATGGTTCTTATATCTTTATGTCGAGACAAATATAAAAAAAGAGTTGATAGAAACCAACTCTTTTAATAATATTTAACGTTTATTTATTATTTACACTAAATCACCAATTCCAAATGTTTGTAAGCCATCACAGTAAATTCTACCATAGTAACGGTTAAGAACCATTTTCTTAGCATAACGTGTCATAATTCCACGTATAGGTGTAAAATCGAAAGGATTGTACATTACCGGCGTTAATTGCATAGGAACGTATGGGGCATAAATATACCCTGTCTCTAAGATTGAGCTACCTTTATGACCAATCAATACCGTATTAGCTGGTGCATAAGGGTCACGATACACAAGGTAACGTCCACTTAAAGTACCAATCTTCTCATACCCATATTATATTTATCTTGCTCAGGAGCAGCATTAGAAACGTGGAAATACTCAAGGTCATCGAATACAGCACTAATTTCTGGAGAAACAACTACCCAAGAAGCACCACCTCTAAGGGTTGCTTTATGAATTTGAGCTGAAATTTGATTGATTTTAGTAACCAATGTCTGATTCCAGTCTTTTTGCACACCATAATAAGTGTTAGATCCTTTACGTAGACCATTATAATCCCAACGAGCAGTCCAAGCAGCACCTCTTCTAAGGTCACGAAGAATCTCTCTATCAATTTCAGCAGCCATTTGTTCTGACAATAAAGCAGTCAATTCAGCTTCTGCATCAATATTATGAAATGCACTAACATCTTGCGCAAGTTCAGGAGTCCAAATAGCTCTCATCTTACGAGTTTCAACTGAAACAGTTACATCGTCAAGAGTGAAAGTTACTTCAGCCATTCTTGAATCTTCCTCAAGATCATCATATACACTGTAAGAAAATTCAAAATCTGGAGTAGTACCAGCAGTAAATGCTTGATATCCGTTAGTTCCCGGATAAGTCGTATCAACAACTAATTCAATATTACCTTGTGGGCTTACAATACCTTGTCCATATTTTTGAACTTTAACGTTAAATGGTAATGAACTACCAGCAAGAATACTTTCATCAGCATAAGGATATGGAGCATCGAAATCTATACTAGAAACAATTTTTAGACTAGCTAAAAACGATTCAGTATCCATTGGTACACCAGCAGGACCGATTAATTTACCTTCCTCAGTAGTCGAAAGACCAATAACAATAACTCTAGCAATAGCGTCTCCACTAACCCAAACAGTTGCTGCACTAGTTACACCAGTAATAACAGTAATTCCACCTTTTGAACGATCAAATAAAGAAGTTCCTTCTTCATTCTCTTCAGTTGCATAAAATGCATCATATAAAGACCTGTTCTCAAATTGAGTTCTAGCTGAAGCAGCTAAAGTTGCAGCATTTTGATATGCACCGTTAGGTGAAGAATGTTGCTCGTCAATTCTTACAGACGCTTTAGGGTTAATAAAATATAATTTACCGATTGGTAAGTTAAGAGCTTGTACCGATACAATATCGTTAGCTAATAATTTAGCAAATACTCTACGAATAACTGGAAAAGCTACAGTTTCAAACTGTCCACTTGATGTTGAGTCAGTAGACTCATTAATCATATGTGAAAGTTGATTTTCAAATAACTGTGCGCAATTTTCCTTAACGTTTCCTTCAAGACCTTCTAATAGGCCAATTTGTTCCCAACGATTACTTGTAATTTCTCGTTGTTCACGTAGTTGTTTTAATCCAATATTTCCAACTAATTTACTTTCTGTTAAAAATCCCATTTTAATTTTTTTTTATTATTAAATTATTTTTTTCTTACCTCTGTTTTCTACGTATTCGATCAATCTTTTCATTTTTTTGATATGATCATTATTTTCATACGCTGTTTTTTCTACTACTTCATCAAGTTTTTGTTTAGAAGATGGTTGTATTGAGGTAGTTATTTTATCTTCTATACTTTCTTTAATAGTTTTCTCTGTTTCTTTCATTTCAGTTAAGAAAGTTTTATACTTATCCTGTGAGTCGGCAATAGTATCTATTTTCTTAAATTCATTGATTATTTTCACTTTATCCTCTTGTGTTAATGCCAATTCTTCGTTAACAAATAGATTGTTTACGTGTGCTAAATTGGTATTAAATATAGCCATTTCTTTTAACTGATTTCTATATTTTCCTAATGCGGTTTTATAACCTTCCACTAGTTTATTAACGGATTTTTTGAATTTCTTTGATTCGTTTAATTGTTTTGTTATTTTTTTGTTTTCCCCAATTAAACCATTAAGCTTCTTTTTAGATTCTCTAAGTTGAGGTGCTAATTGTGCTTTTTCTCCTTTACTTAGATAATTAGAATTTGGTGTGTTTCTGCCAGTAGAACTTTTTCTTGAACCATGACTTACACCATGTGCTTCATCTATATCTTCATCGTCAATTAATGCATCAACATCATTGTCAGTAAACATTTCGTCAATTTCATCACCAATTGCTTCTAAATCAACTTCACCTTCTTCATCTCCAAGTTCAATTTCATCACCTATTTCAGAATCATCTTCAGCTTTTTCTTCATCACCATTTAAATTATTGATGATGTCATCAAGTTTTTCTCTTACATCCATTAAATCAGTTACGGCTTCATCACTTGGACTTTCTTCGTCACTAATTTCTTCTTCGCTATCGGTAACTTCAATTTCTTCTTCGTCACCAATTTCTATATTTTCTTCGTTATCATCTTCTATTCCTTCACCTACCCCCACTAAATCATGCATCATTTTGCTAGAACCAGATGGGGTTGTTTTAGCTTGTTCTTCTTTACTTCCATAAGTTAATACGTTATTTGGTGTTCTTAAAGTTCCACCTCCATGTTTAACATATTGTTTCAATATTGCAAGTTTTGCTTCTGGAGAAGTACGTGCAATAACTTTTTTAATGTGACCACTTTTTCTGTCATTAGATAAAATAAGAAATGCCCTTTTTAATAATTTATCCATACCAGCATTATCACTAGGATCTATTTTTTCAACATCTGATTTAAGACTTTCCATAATATTTCCAGTTTCTTCATTTATTCCTAAATCATGTTGCATTTGACTAGCACCAGATGGAGTAGCCTTACCTTGTTCTTCTTTACTTCCATAAGTTAATACATTATTTGGTGTTCTTAAAGTTCCACCCCCGTGTTTAGCGTATTGTTTCAATATTGCAAGTTTTGCTTCTGGAGAAGTAGCATTCATAACTTTTAAAATATGACCCTTTTTTTTGTCATTAGATAAAATAGGAAATGCATCAATCATTAATTTATTAATACCAGCATCATCACTAGAATCTATTTTTTCTATTTTTGATTTAATTCCTCCACCTACCATTCCTTTAAGTTTATTACCAAAATCTTTTAATATCTCATCTAAATTTTCTACGTCATCAATTTCACCATCTAAATCTTCCATGCTATTAATTTCATCTTCAATTTCATCTAAAGTGATAATTTCATCTTCATCACCAGCACTATTTAAAGCACCATCGACTTGATCCATGTCAAGATCAGTTATGTTAAATTCTTCATTTTGAACTTCTTTTATTGATTCATTAACTTTTTTTGTTTTTTTTGTTCCTTTTTTCATAACAGGGTCGATTTTATCTTCGTTAGTTTTATTTTCGTTTATTTTTTTATAAGATGATTTTTTCTTTTTATCTTCTAACTCGTCTTTGAATAAGTTATTGAATTTCTCTGGAAACTCTTTTGCTAGTTTTTGTTTAGCGTTAACATCGGCAGCTTCCATGATTTCTTCATAATCACTTATTGCCTCTTTAATTATCGATTTTTTTTTATCGTCTTTCATATCGTTAAATTGCTATTACTTTAATAATGTAATTTTTATATAAATACAAACTTTTTAAGAAAAAGTACAATTTTCTAAAAAAAGTCAGTTAAAATCAGATTTTTAGCTATTATTTTTCTTTATAAAAGAAAATTATTTAATGCGTTTGTTATTTTATTATCGATTATTTCTTTTTTTATTATGTTTTCGGTGAAATTTTCTTTACTTGAATTAGGCGGGAAAAGATAAGCTCCGGGAGTACTCGGTGTTGCCACTAAATCAAATCCAATTAATTCAAAATCATTCTGTACCATATTTTCACCATCAACTTCTTTAAGTGTTCCAACCCCACGAGACGAAATACCTAATTGTATTTTATTTTGTAGATATAATAATATTTTATCACCAACTACGGAAACGATACCATATTTAATAAAACCGGGAGATACGATAAGCTTCAATTTACCATAAAGAATATTTTCTTTATCTCCATTACCCCACCACATTTTTGTTAATAAGTGTGATATATTTTGAAGAGATATAATAGACGATTCTGGATGATCTGCTTCTGATACTGCACTATTATTATCAATTAATTTTTGATAATCATTAACTTGGGGGATTAAAACATCTTTAGGATAAATTCTTCCATTTTTATTTTTTACACCCCATTTTTGTAAGATACAATCAACAAGTATCGGTTCATCTAATTTTAATTCAAAATTCTCATTAAGAATATTATTAAGAATGTCAGTATTAGTGTCAAAATCTACATAACCAGCATCTTGTTCGATTAAAATCCCATAGCCAGTTTCATTTCTTTTTAATATATTGCTCATATTTAAAATCTTTTGATTATAAATAGTTTATTTTAATAAATTGGTTTAACTTAGAGCCAAAAATCTTTTTTCTTTTATCGTATTTATTGTTAAATACTTAATATATGACAACAGAGGATGTAAGTGCAGGTAATGTGACAATGGCTAAAGACCCTAATGATGTTAATACTAATAACACCACAACTAATGGAATTAGATTCGTTAATGGTATTCCACAATATCAAGATATGTATATGTTTGTTGAATTGGTGGCTCAAACTAGAGGGAGATCTGTAATAATAAAAAGCGAAAAAAATAGTAACGTTAGTAATAATTCAGAACCAAATGATGTTAACTTCATGGGTAATAACCAAAACGATAGTGTTGGTGACCCAAATTTTTTAAATTTTACTACTAATTATTATGATGGTAGTACTGGTGATCGAACACAATATGAAAGTTTTGGTATTTCAGATGTTAAAATAAAAGTTAATTCATCTTATGTTCCACAAGTAAATATTAAATTTCTTGATATTAGAGGATTGTCTTTTTTTAATCAAGACGATTCTCCATATAGAATGTTATTTGATTTTCCAC
>Ga0164315_10001333_pt1 | contig 18581 bp, 13 predicted proteins | sample GuaBasSedimGuay6_FD_113737 | JGI IMG/M metagenome (GOLD analysis project Ga0164315, IMG submission 113737) | Subseafloor sediment microbial communities from Guaymas Basin, Gulf of California, Mexico - Guay6, Core 4569-2, 0-3 cm | ecosystem: Environmental > Aquatic > Marine > Hydrothermal vents...
TATGCCTAGTATTTGGATTAAGCAGGGAATAATGGCGGTTAGTGACCTAGATATAGAGGTTTACCCGTCTGCTAATTGTATATGATGAACTGACAAGTGAAGTTGCGGAATAAAATGTCTTAACAGTAAAATAGGATATATATCGGTAAAACCTATACATGTGTAAAGGAAGTGAAAACCAGTAAAAATCACTCAGTAATCAATAAAAGCACATAGGCATAAAGCAATCATCTAAGTACAAACAACAGCCAGTAACATGAAACGTGGTAAGCCATTACAAGGGTTAGGGCCTGAAAAGGCTCAGATAAAAAACGGTCTTAGACATGAGATACGCTAGTAATGGTAGAGGATTGAGTAAAAAGCTAATGGTCAACTGTAATGGTTGATATATGCCCACTTATTCACTGTATATAGTAAACAATATTAATTGGTAAAAAGGGGTATTGCGATGATAAAGGGAATTTTGTTCTCCTAAGTTGAACGAACTATAATTGAGGTCATACTCATAACCGGTTTACTTCGAGCATTGGAACGCAAAGTTGGTAAAACCACACTATGTAGAGAGGAGCGGTATGAGGTGAAAGTCTCACGTACCGTTTTGAAGACGAGTCTGTACTGGAAACTTTACAGGCTTAGTTTAACTGAATAAATCGCCGTTTGATAGGAATTCGTTGGAAAATTGTTTGCGTTTCGCCCAAAAAGGTCACAGCATTTTGTTGTTTGAAGATGGCATTTATGGCGCACTGACTGGAACACGCTTTGAAACGCTTCTCAAAGGGGCTTTGAAAAGCTACAATATTTATGTTTTAGTCCCCGATCTCCAAGCGCGAGGCATGCGAACGGAGAATATCATTGATGGCATTAAATCGACCGATTATGCCGGCTTTGTTGATCTGGTTGCGGAAAACAAAACGGTACAGGCTTGGTTGTAACGGCACATTTGCTTTACAATCTACGCAAAAATTTTTCTGGAAAACTTTTGCGTAGATTACACTGTTTACCAAAGACAGTTTTTTAAAATCGTCACACTTCATTAGAGTTGTTCTCAAATAGTGCTTGGACGAAAACCCTCTAATATGTCGAGGTGTCATTTCGTTTTTAGAAGAAATTTGTTCTTTATCAAAATTAAATTATTCTTTATAAAGAGTTAATATTTCTCAGACCATCGATCTGAACCAAGACAAGAGGTTTTCATTCAAGCACCCAATTTTTCCGGTTTTAACTATCTTTGTGTGTGGGTAAAAATTTAAAGGGGAACAACTCTATTTATTATATTTTAAAGGAGATAAGAGATAATGGCAATTGAAGTTAACGGTAAAACCATTGATACTGACGAAGAGGGTTATTTGACCAATCTGGCTGATTGGAATGAAGATGTTGCCAAGGTATTGTCGGGTCAAGATGAACTGGAACTCACCGAAAATCATTGGGAAGTGATTACCTTCCTACGTGAATACTACGATGAGTATCAAATTGCGCCAGCGGTACGGGTGTTGACCAAGGCAATTGGCAAGAAATTGGGGCCAGAAAAGGGCAACAGCAAGTATTTATATGAGTTGTTCCCTTATGGGCCTGCTAAACAAGCCTGTCGTTTTGCCGGTCTTCCAAAACCGACTGGCTGCGTCTAACACCCAAACTACCTTTACCCCAGCCCTCTCCCAACCAACGGGAGAGGGGGATTATTGCCTTTTTTCCCCCCCGGTTTTGTCATTTTGGTGAACAGAGAGGGTTAAGGTGAAGGGAAACGAGGATGTACATAATGGGATTTTGGACTACGTTTTACGCACTCTCATTTTATACAGCAACCCTAATTTTAGTATTAGGGTTAGCTTACAAAATCTATCAATACGCAAAAACGCCCGCGCCTTTGAAAGTACCCACCATGCCCGCCCCGTTGACAACTGGGGGCGTTGTTGTGCGTGTGTTGATGGAAGTCGTATTGTTTCAAAGCCTGTTTCGCTCAAACAAATGGATTTGGTTGTTTGCTATGCTGTTTCATGCGGCCTTATGGGTAGTCCTGCTTCGCCATCTACGCTATTTCATTGAGCCGGTTTGGTTCTGGGTGGTTTTAGTACAACCTTTTGGCAAATATGGCAGTTTTGTCATGCTATTTGGTTTGCTAGGTTTGCTGGTACGACGACTGTTTGTTGAACGAATTCGTTATATTAGCAGTCCATCCGATTATTTAATGCTCATCTTATTACTCGTGATTGGTGGTAGCGGGGTAATGGTGAGCTTTGTCACACACACAGATATTGTCCATTTTAAAGCCTTCATGTTGGGCGTGATGTATTTTGACTGGCAACCTATCCCCACGGATAGCATATTATTGGTGCATCTCACTGCGGTCATCTTGCTAATGATTATTTTCCCGTTTAGTAAGTTATTACATGCGCCGGGCGTATTTTTTAGCCCCAGTCGCAATCAAGTGGATAATGCGCGGGAAAAACGCCATGTTGCCCCATGGGCCATTAAACAATTTGAATCCCCACCCCCGGTCGTGGATTAAGGAGGGTCTATGGCAGCTAAAGCAAATTTTGAAACCCCCGCATTCAGACCCTATCCGGTCATTCCGATTCTTAAACCCGGTGCGATGAAAGGGAATGGCCCTTTTGTCGCCAAACCGCCGATGCAAGAGGCATTGGGCTTTCCGGGTGAGTTGATAGATAATTGGCATGATGTCGCTATTGAGAAAATGGGCGAGTTGCTAAAAAAATATCGCTCACTAAGGGTTTATCTGGATGCTTGTGTGAAATGTGGGGCCTGTACTGACAAGTGCCATTATATGATAGGCACCTTTGATCCCAAAAACATGCCGGTGGCTCGGCAAGATCTATTACGGCAAGTTTATCGCCGTTACTTTACCTTGGCTGGTAAATGGTTTCCCAAATTAGTGGGGGCCAAAGACCTGACTAGAGAGGTGCTTGATGATTGGTATAACTACTTTCATCAATGTTCACAATGCCGCCGCTGTTCGGTGTTTTGTCCTTATGGGATAGATACAGCTGATATTTCAATGGCAGCCCGCGAGATATTGGACAGCGTGGGTAAAGGCCAAAAATACTGTAATGAAATTATCGCTAAAGTCTATAAAATTGGTAACAATTTAGGGCTACCCGAACCGGCATTGCGCGATACCTTAGAGGGTTTGGAAGAAGATATTAAGGATGAGACCGGTGTGGATGTGCGTTTGCCCGTGGATGAGGAAGGCGCAGAAGTGTTGGTCATCACGCCATCTGCGGATTTTTTTGCCGAACCTCATATTGATGGTTTAATAGGGTACGCAAAAGTTTTTCATCAAGCCGGCATTTCTTGGACGCTGAGTTCTTCGGCCTCCGAGGCGGCCAATTTTAGCATGTTTATTGGTAGTTATGAAAATATGCGCCGTGTGGCCTTGCGTATCCGCGAAGCGGCAATCAACCTTAAAGTGAAACGTATCATCTTTGGCGAATGTGGACATGCATGGCGTGTGGCTTATAGCTTTTTAAATACCTTAGTCGGGCCCTTTGATTTTCTGGATCAGCGTTATCCTATTCCACAACATATTTGTGAATTCACTTATGATTTGATTCAAAAGGGCGCGTTGAAACTGGACAAATCGGCCAATGATCATCGTCGGGTGACTTTCCACGATTCTTGTAATGTGGCACGGGCTAGTCGTATGGGCGACATGCCGGGTGGACAATTTATTATTCCCCGCGAAGTTATAAAGGCCAGTTGTAACCATTTTTACGACATGCCGGCCGATACCATTCATGACCAAACATACTGCTGTGGTGGCGGTGGCGGTTTATTGACGGATGATCTAATGGAATTGCGTGTGAAAGGGGCGTTGCCACGTATGGAAGCCTTGAAACATGTTGTTGATAATTATGGTGTAACCCACATGGCGGCGATTTGTGCCATTTGCAAGACCCAGTTTGCCAAAGTACTACCCTATTATGGCTTTGAAATGGATCAGATTATCAGCGTTCACCAACTAGTCAGCGATGCCATTGTATTAAGTGTCGATGAAATTTAAACGCGGATTTCACTGATTTCGCGGATTCTTGTGTTTTGACAGCCTTTCAGGTAAAAGTTTCGCTTCGCGAAACTTTTACCTGAAAATGAGTTTTCCGAACGAACCGTTTTGAGTCTAAATCAAGTTGTTATGACTTACCACCGTTATTCTTGAGTTTTTCTTGTCATTTCGAGCTTCACTATAAATCTTATTGAATTTGAAAAGATTTTGAGCTTTGCTCGAAATGACAAAAACGCAATTTGTGACAATGCAAAGTAATCAAGGCACCCTTCAAAAATATCGTGGGCAACCAGAAAGGATTGCCCCTACATGCCCATTAGATATTGTAATCTCGGTTCGAGATGGGCAATCCGTTGCTCCAGCACTGAACCGGGTAAATGAAGGGTGCCGTAATCAAGAGCAAATTCAAGTGGTTTATGAAATTTAATTGTGAATTGTGGTAGTTCTACGATATGGGTAATGAGAACTCAAGAAAGTTTGAACGGTGATTTTTATGATTCCAATGATTTTTGTGATAACCATACCTATTATTACATTAATCACTGATGTGAACCAACTCTTCCACCGCGTAATGAATGCTCCAAAATCCACTATTGACTGGATTCCCGTTGTAACAAACATTACGGTTTTGGTGTCAAATAAAGTTGAGCATTGCGTTTAATCATATCAATCATATCACTCACCATTCCATCACCCACTAATCAGGACGACCCAATATTATTCCTTACACTTCCAATTTTACTTCTTTCTTTGCATTGATAGGGTTCGTAAGACAAAGTTTTGTCCAGAACTTTTCACATAAGGCTATAAATTGATAACTGAAATAAACTCGATTATCAACTTTTTTATAATTGATTGATTTTTATATACTTTTTTTAAATCCAATCTGACATATCGGATGCCTAATCAATGAACTACGCAAAAGTTGACAGCGAAGCTCCAACTTTTGCGTAGTTCTTATTCGTAAAAGTTGGGCATCGCGTGAAATAAAGGAGGAAAAATGTCTGCGACAGCTCAACAAGTCACCCAAGAAACAAAAGCACTCACCTTCCGCCTATTTAAAGACGGCGATAACAAACCCAAGCCTTGGAAAGAACAGATTTTTCAAGCCAGTTGGAGCCATAAATGCCCCACTTATGTTCACCGTACCCCACCTTGCCAAGGGAGTTGCCCCTCTGGTGAAGAGATACGTGGGTGGTTAGGGATTGTACGTGGTATGGAAAAGCCACCACAAGGTGTGGAGTGGCAAGAATATGCCTTTCTTCGTTCAACCAATGCGAATCCCTTTCCATCAGTCATGGGGCGCGTTTGTCCAGCCCCGTGTCAAACCGGGTGTAATCGCAATATGGTTGAAGATTTTGTCGGGATTAATGCCGTTGAACAATTCATTGGCGATACGGCTTTAGAAAAAGGCTATAAGCTTGCACCAGCGGGTGAAGATACCGGTAAAAAAATCGCTATTATTGGCGGGGGGCCGGCCGGTTTATCAGCTGCCTATCAACTCCGCCGTCGTGGCCATGGTTGCACCGTTTTTGATGATCATGCGGATTTGGGTGGCATGATGATGTATGGCATCCCCGGCTATCGTACTCCCCGTGATATGCTTGCTGGTGAAATCAAGCGCATTACCGATATGGGCGTGGAAGTGCGTTTAAATACACGGGTAGGCAAAGATATAAACATTGCTGACTTAGAAAAAGAATTTGATGCGGTCCTGTGGGCAATCGGTTGTAAATCTGGACGCGCATTGCCAGTGCCCGGTGCAGATGCCCCTAATTGTGTGACTGGGGTGGACTTTCTTGATGAGTTTAACCAACAGCAAAAGCATTCGGTACCTAAGCGCGTAGTTGTCATTGGTGGTGGTGACACATCTATCGACGTTGCTTCAGTGGCACGACGCTTAGGTTATAATTCTGTTCCCGAAGACCAAGTCAAGGATATGGGACATGATAACGCTTCTGACGGTTCACAAGTCGGCTATGTGGCACATGATGTTGCTGCGCTTACCGTCCGCGAAGGTGCAGAAGTCACGTTGACTTCACTGTTCCCAATTGAAAACATGACCGCAGCGGAACATGAAGTTCAAGATGCTTTGCGCGAAGGTGTGGATATTCAAGGCAGTGTGATGCCGGTAGAAGTGGTTTTGAATGGTCAAGGAATGGCCACGGGTCTTAAAATGGCTAAATGCACGCTGGACAAAAAAGGCAGACCAAAGCCCATTGAAGGGACTTCGTATGTCATTAAAACCGACTTAATCGTCTCAGCCATTGGACAGTACGGTAATTTGGAAGGCTTAGAAGAACTGAACAATGGGCGTGGTTTTATTGATGCTGATCCTTATTACCAAGTGAAAGGCCGTCCCGGCCATTTTGTGGCAGGGGATATTGTTAGACCACATTTGTTGACCACTGCCATTGGGCAAGGTGCTATCGCAGCGGATACGATTGACCGGTATCTGCAAGAAGCCGATCTGGTCAAACGTCCTAAAGTTGATGTGCATCACTTTAATTTATTAGCGAAGCTGAATGAGGCTGACCTTGGGCCAGAAGAATTTATCAAAGAAGAGCAAGGCGAACTGCGTGGCACATCGGAAGCCGGTTATGCCGTGCATAACTATGAAAATCGGTCAGCCTTTGAAATTATTCCACACGATGTATTGTTCCTTGGTCATTTTCCCTATACTGCCCGCAAGCTACGCGAAGACATACCCGTCTTGGCAGATGAAGTGTTAGGACACTTTGGGGAACGCATGAAAGGCTTGAGTACGGAACAAGCCCAAACCGAAGCCAAGCGTTGCATGAGTTGTGGTATGTGTTTCGAGTGCGACAATTGCGTTCTTTATTGTCCACAGGATGCTGTAAAACGCACACCAAAGAAAGAATCGACGACCGGGCGGTATGTTTTTACGGATTATAGCCGTTGTATCGGTTGTCACATTTGTGCAGAGGTTTGTCCGACCGGTTATATTAATATGGGCCTTGGTGAATAAAAACGCCAAAAAAAAGTACCTAAACCCGAATGTGATTAAACCTGCCTAGTATTTGGGTTCTGTCAATTTCCCTACCCCTCTTTGAAAAAAAAGGGGGGGGTTATTTAAGCATCGTTCCGCTACCCAATAAGAAAAGCTCAACATTTAGGCTCTTACAAATACTATTTCTTCAAGAAATAGTATTTGTTGACAGTTTGAGCCTGCCAAACTCAAGTTTGGATTCCAGCCAAAATAATTTTTATGTTATACTGCATTTTTGTCATGGCTTCACCCCCTCATTCATGATTTTCTTATCGGACTTTACCAAAAAATAAAAAAATAACATGAGCCCAGGTGAAATTATTCATACACTTCAAGTTATAGCTTGGAAGAATAATTAATAATTTTTAAAACGCTTTACGGTTTGACAAACCGTAAAGCGTTTGCCTTTGTTTCTGAACAACTATAGGAATGCCAAATTTGATATGAAAGTACATGTAAAACTCAGCACGTTAGGAAAACTTTGCCTCGGACTGATGTTGAGCTTAGCAGTCAGTGCCGATGAACCACAGACCGACGCGCGTACGTTTATACCCAACCCGCCCAAAGCCAAAGAAAACTTTTCACCAACGCAGAAATGTATTGAACCTGTTGATATTATGCGTAGCAATCATGGTGAGTTTCTCAAACATCATCGTGATGACACCATGCATCGCGGGGTGCGTACCATAAAATACAGTCTAGTGGCGTGCATTAATTGTCATGTGACTAAAAGCGCAGATGGGAATTACCCAAGTATCAAAAAAGGCTCAGAACATTTCTGTCGTAGTTGTCACACTTATGCTGCGGTAAGCATTGATTGTTTCCAATGTCATGCCAGTAAACCGATTGAGCCGTTTTCAAGGTAGTCATTGTCATTAATATCAGGTGAAAGGACATCATTAATCCCAGTAAGTACTCCCACCCCAAATAATTTGGGGTTCTTTTGATGCAGTCAATACCATTAAGTTATTATAACTCAAATTACGCACCCAGATTCCACTTTTCGTAATGTTTGTTACAACGGGAATCCACAATAATGGGCGGGTAAAATCAATTGATGAGACTCATTCCTAGGGTGGGCGTGCGTCCTGTCCAGACTTCCTTCCCGCCTTTGCTAGAATGACATTTTGTGTGTTGCCGTCGCCAAGTTTTAATCTGCCTGATTCCCACCGTAGCAAACCTGACGAAAAGTGGAACTTGAATGGATAACATCAGTTAATCTAATATATCCACCGCCAGTTTTAGCACTTGGGGTACAAGGCTTGCTTTTGACTCAAGACTTTCAACAAATGGGAGTAGTATCTTTAACAGCGATACGCTTCGCCATCGGGCGAAACTTTGTTACAATAATTAGTGCCCCAATGGGTAGTGGTGGCAATTTCAAAAGTCTTGTGGAGCCAGTTTGGAGAAGGCACTACCAATAATTATTAATAGAAGTAGCAGCACCCTTCAAAAGTAGTTGAAAGAATGGAACGAAGGATGAAGGGTAATGGGCTTTTCGGGTAATGGGTTTTTTGGTATATCTTCATCAAGAGGTTAAGAAAAATCCTTGGCAATATCATCGCATCAAGCTCAAATACTTCTCTCACCTATTACCTATTACCTATTACTTGACTCGCAAGTTGTTTTTAACACAGTGATTTATAAGGTTTAGTGAAGTTTACCTTTTGAAATAATGCCTATTATCTTTATTAAGTAAAAACAATAACTTAGTATTAAAAGGCTTCGCCCTTTAAGCTTAAAATCCTGATTGGAACTAAAAAACTTGCGAGTCAAGTATTACTATTACTTTTTAGAGAATACTTACGGGTGCTTTACGTGCTGAATGGTGGTCAACAAGCTGATGGAATCAGATTGGAAATCCTATTTTTAAAAATAGGTAGATTGATGATGCTTGAATTTTACAATATCGATTTGACGACTACAATGTTTAACCAAATTTTACTTGCACTTCTGTTGAATTGCTTTTAATATAATATAATAGTACTGACGGTATTGGTCATAGTTTTGGCCAGTTTGAAAATGCTGAGAATTTTCGAGCCTAAATAGAATCGGCTTTTTTCAAACAAGCGACGCCCTGTACACACCTGCGTAAAGCTTTGCCACACTGGGGAAATTCCGAACCGGGGCCAAAACAAGTGATCCACGTTGTACTGATTTTTTAAGGAATGAGCAATTAACTCAATTCTGCGTCACAAGGGCAAGGGCAACCTTGTCTGCCTCATGATTGATTGGTCAAATCCACGAACCTCGTTTGGAGATTCTAATGTCAATTGAACAAAAAGTTGAACAATTTGCTAAACAAATTATTGAACTTCATGGTTTTCGTTTTAACGAAGGCTTTTCTTGCCTGATTCAGGATAAGGAACCGTTTCCTTCCAATGAAGGATTGTTTTTGTGGGGCTTTTCCCAAAAGCGTATGCGTTTTGAAACGAAAGTTGAAAAGTTTCATACCTCAACCAGAATAAAGAGGATGGAACAAATGCTCGGCTTGTCTGAAAAGGAATACAAAAAACTGTTCTCGTCTGTTGAGGTTTATTTGCAATCTCTCAAAGCACTCGGTTTCGAGGAAATTGGGAAAGGCGTTACGCTGTTCGGTAAATCGAAGGTGTCTAATGTTCAAGCCGATGCCAAGTTTTTTGAGAACAATTTGGAGGCTCTGAAGCAATTTGAATTAATCACCATCAAGAATCCGATTATAGAATTTGCGGAAAATCATGGCTATTTTGAAGTTAAAACGCGAAATAAGCTGGCATGGGATAATGTGTTTGGAAGTCATACTCCAGGACTCAAAGCTTCCGGGCTCAAGGCTTCCGGGCTCAAGGCTTCCGCTGCCAAAACTTCTTCATCAGTGAAGGCTTCGCCTGTGAAGGCAACACCTGTGACAGCATCATCTGCGAAAGCATCACCTACGAAGGCTTCGCCTGTGAAGACAACACCTGTGAAGACAACACCTGTGAAGGCTACGCCTGTGAAGGCTACGCCTGTGAAGACAACACCTGTGAAGGCTACGCCTGTGAAGACAACACCTGTGAAGGCATCACCTACGAAGGCTTCGCCTGTGAAGACAACACCTGTGAAGGCATCACCTACGAAGGCTACGCCTGTGAAGGCAACACCTGTGAAGGCATCATCTACGAAAGCTTTGCCTGTGAAGGCAAAATCTGTGAAGGCAACACCTGCGAAGGCCACAACACCTGCGAAAGCATCACCTGTGAAGGCAACACCTACGAAAGCATCACCTGTGAAGGCAACACCTACGAAAGCTTCGCCTGTGAAGGCCACACCTGTGACGGCCACACCTGTGAAAGCAAAACCTGTGACGGCCACACCTGCGAAAGCATCACCTGTGACAGCATCATCTGCGAAAGCATCACCTACGAAGGCTTCACCTGTGAAGACAACACCTGTGAAGGCATCATCTACGAAGGCTACGCCTGTGACGGCCACACCTGTGAAGGCATCATCTACGAAAGCTTCACCTGTGAAGGCAAAATCCGCAGCTTCAACAGCAAAACAACGCCGCACCACAGCGGACACGATGCCTCTTAGCGAGAAGCTTCAAAAACTGGCTGCGAGTCAACCTGCTTCTGCTATTGACGAAAAGGCTTGGAACAAGCAAGTCGATGCTTTATACAAGAATGTTCGCAGTTGGTTATCTGAACATTCTAAAAACCGTTATATCACTTTCAACTCCAACAAAATCAAGTTATCTGAAGCGAATAGAAGTGAGTATGAAATTAATTCGCTTGAGTTGAATGTGGTGGGTAACCATCAAGTGATATTCCAACCCGTTGAAATGAATATGCCGGGGGCAACTGGCCGGGTTGATTTATATCGCAAAGGTTATAACACTCAGAAAGTTATGCTGTTACTGGTCGGCCCGGATGACAAAAATCTGCAATGGGAATTATGGGAAAATCTCAATGCAGAGCCGCAACCTTTTGATAAGAAAACGTTAGAGGTTCTGTTAACTCAATGGATTGAATACTGACCTCCCTTTAAAGTTTGATTCCCCGGCACTGCGCTGGGGAACAATAAGCAAAACGGGTGATGGGTAATACTCGACGTTCAAGTTTTTGATGTTATTTGGCCTTGCGGCAATCAATTTTTGAGTGTCTAGATATGCAACTCATTTATTTTTAAGGAAATAAATGAGTTTTTTTGCACAATATTTATTTTTAAATCAACGGCTTACAAAAAACTTGAACATCAAGTAATAGGTAATGGGTAATACTCGATGTTCAAGTTTTTGATGTTCGGCAAGCTTTGCGGCAATTAATTTTTGAGTGTCCTTATATGTAAATTATTGATTTTTAATTAAATTAATTTTTAAGCACCAAAATTAATACCAAAAAATATTTATTTTGAAATCAGCGGTTTACAAAAAACTTGCGAGTCGAGTAATAGGTAACAATAAATCTTATGCTTATTGTGATTTTCAAGTGGGTGCAGATACTGTAAGACGACACACTGTATTCTAACTCAGATAAATATTTCGTAAAATCAGATAGTTATATTCAGATAGTTATATTGGATTTTGGTTCTTTAGAAGACTAGCCGTAACTAATTGATTTACTAATTTATTTTATTGAACCGTCGTTATAAAGTATCCACACCCTTTTCAAGTTGAGATAAGGTTTGGTAATGGCAGCATTTTTAATATCTGTTTTTGATTTTAAACCCATTTTAAAAAGCAATAATGCTATTACTTGATGATCAAGTTCTTAAGTTCCAATCAGGATTTTAAGCTTAAAGGGCTTCACTTTTAATACTAAGTTATTGTTTTTACTTAATTGCTACCTATATGCATTGAATAGCAAAGGCACCATAACACTTTTAGTTCAAACCCCCCTTTTGTTACGGCATGATTTTTTTTGAAAAAATATTTGTGATTTGGCTAAAAGTAGTTTCAACGCATTTACGGGTTATTTTTGGTAAAAACTCAACTTTAGGCTCAAATTTTCTATTAGAATTCTTCTTGTCTTTAAGGTTTAAGGAAAATATTGACGGCTTCCTTCAAAATATCTTCATATTCATAGTCGTTATAAGCTTTATCACCGTAAATAATAGAGCCTTCTGGTAGCTCTAAATTAAACTCCTTAAGTATTTTACAATCGTTAGCTAAATATAAACACAAAATAAATTCAATAGGTTGAATGATTATGCGAATTAAGAGTTGAAATTTTTGCACAGAGTCAAAAACAGTGGTGTAGGAAACAACTCCACAAGTATCCCCACAGAGTCATTTTTAACTGTTTGATTTTAAATGAGTTTCTCAACCCTTAATTCGCATTGATTGTTGACAACCATATGGACACGAATACCGTAAAAAAACGACGTTTGACTTAATACATAGCCGCGATATTCGTCATCCTGATAAATTTTACAACGTTTAATACGAATATTATCGCAAACCGGCACCGGAAAACTGTCTATTGCGAACTCATTATTTTTATTAGTTTGTTTAAAAACTTACATGTAAGGTAAAGCAATTCTTGCCAGCAGGTTTCGCTAATTTCATGTAATCGACGGTTAAAACGACTAAAACCCTAGCATTTAGGACTTACGCATTGTCTTTATTATAATAAATATGTTATGCAAAACGTCAGAGCAATTGAGGACGCTTATTCGCATAGAAAATAAAGGGAAACAGGCTATCACCTTAAAAGCGGCATGGGAATATAAAAATGCACCACTGACAAATAAAAACTTGTTTAGCATATTTTTATGTTAGTTGTCAATGCGTAAGTCCTAGCATTTTAGGAACATAACCCTCTGAAACTAAATAACGACGGTTTTTTTCAGCAATTACCAGTTTAAAGCATCGCAGTGAAGGCAGTGGTCATTTGAACTTGAGGCTCATCAAGATGCCCCGATGCCTTTAAAAAGTCATCACAAATACAATAACCCAAGTTGCTCCATAATGGGTAATTGATTGATTTTATTATTCAATGTTTTTGCACGGCACGAAACACCACCAAAGCAACCCATTGATTTAACGTATATTGTAGGGTTATAGGTGGCAACTTAGGTTACAATAAATAGTGATAATTTGTGCTTCCATATCTTCCATTTTGGATGTCCTCTATTTTTTAGTTATTTTTATATTATCGAGCCTCTTGCAAAACCCCAGGTTGACACCTTTTCAGGCAAAAGTTTTTACGTGCCAAAACTTTTGCCTGAAAGCCTAAAATTCAACCCCTTTGGGGTTGATATTTTTAAAAGTTAGGAGCCAGTGGTGAAAGCTGGGGCTGCCCAACCCCGTAGGGGTTGAATGTGAATAGCCCTTTGTTCCACCTGGGGAACGTTTTTCAGGCTAAAGTTTCGCAAGAAGCTCTTATCAATAAAAAAATGTAAAAAAGTCAATACCTATAATTCCTCACTAATGGGTAGCAACTTGGGTTAAAGATAATAGGCATTATTTCAAAAGGTCAACTTCACTAAACCTTATAAATCAGTGTGTTAAAAAAAACTTGCGAGTCAAGTATTACCTAATACTTAAGTTTTTTGTAAGTTGGTACCAAAAAATAATTTCCTTAAAAATCAATCAGTTACATAGTTAACTCAAAAATTGATTGTCACAAAACCAAATAACATCAACACCTGGAACACTTGATGTTCTAGTTAGAACTTAATGATATGCTAATGAACCTTTAATAACACAGCGAGTATCCAGTTGCTTTGAGATGACTTCCGCCAAAGTCACAAAAAACTTTAGCCTGGAACAGAGTTTAGTGCTTGTCCAAAGCCATTGACTCAGGCTATTTTTAAGGAATATTAGTACATTAGCAAATACTAACCAGAACATTGAGTGAACATCGAGTAATAGCATTACTTAAGCAATATATTAGGAGTCCAATCTTTGCTCCAACTTTTGCTCGATTTGAGTTTGGGCTGTCAGGACTCCCAACTTGAGTTTGGGCAACTCCACTTAAAAAAACTTGGACTTTGGTATTCAAGTTTGTTGAAACTAATATCAATCGTGCGTGTTATTATGCTATTACCCATTCCTTAATGAATAAGGAATTATTCCCCAAAATAATGAAGGGGATTTTGCCGGCTCGGAAACGAGAATAATCGGTCTGTGAGAGAGAAAAAAACATGAACGAGGAAATTTCACCTACCCAAAATCGCCGTGATTTTCTTAAAACCACTGCTGTTGTTGCTGGGATGACGGTGGCCCCCGGCGTATTGTTGTATGGTGTATCAAGAGCGCATCATGCGGATGGCGCGGTGACATCGGATGTGCGCTGGGGAATGTTGATTGATACCACTAAATGTAGTGAAGGGTGCGATAAGTGTGTGAGTGCCTGTGCTACCGAGCATGGTCTCACTGAGGATGTCCGTCCCGATATTGCGGCGCAGTGGATACGCAAAGTGGGTGTGCGTGATAAGCAAACAGGCAAAGAATATTCCCTGCCTTTGCTGTGTCAACATTGTGAACATCCGCCTTGTGTCGATGTTTGTCCGACCGGGGCTTCGTTTAAGCGTGCAGATGGTATTGTTTTGGTGGATAAGCATATTTGTATTGGCTGTCGTTATTGTATGATGGCTTGTCCCTACAAAGCCCGTTCATTTATCCATGAAACACTGGAAAATCAGAAACCCTATTCACCGCGTGGTAAAGGTACCGTGGAAAGTTGTACTTTATGTGTGCATCGGGTTGATAATGAACAACAACCTGCCTGTGTAGAAGCCTGTAATAAGGTGGGTCACAAGGCGATGCTATTTGGAGATCTAAAAGATCCCAATAGTGATATTTCTAAAAAGTTGAAGGAGGTCCGCAGTACCGCGTTGCGGCCTGATCTGCGATTGAATCCCGGGGTGCGTTATCAAGGACTTTAGTTATGAAGAATATTAATTATTGTGTTATTGAAGGCAAAAGTGCCGGTTTTTACGGTGGAATAGCTGTATCGGTTTTTTTTATTTTACTGGGTTTATTCGCAGCCTATAACATGGAGCATCATGGACATGTTATCACCGGTATGAATAACCAGATTGTGTGGGGGATGCCACATGTATTTGCCATTTTTCTGATTTTATCGGCATCTGGGGTGCTGAATGTGGCATCAATCAGTTCCGTATTTCGCAAGATTTTTTATCATCCCCTTGCACGTTTATCCGCTTTGCTTGCCATTACTTTGCTCATTGGCGGGCTGAGTGTTTTAGTGTTGGATTTAGGCCACCCGGATCGCCTTGTGGTTGCTATGACCAGTTACAATTTGAAATCCATTTTTTCTTGGAATATGTTCTTATATAATGGATTTCTACTGATTTGCGTTATCTATCTGTGGTTTATGATGGAGCGGCGTATGCAACGCTATTACCCCACTGTCGGTTTGATTGCGTTTATTTGGCGTTTGATACTCACCACCGGTACCGGCTCAATTTTTGGTTTTTTGGTCGCCCGCGAAGCCTATCACACCGCGATTATGGCCCCCCTATTTATTGCCCTTTCTTTATCTTTGGGGTTGGCGGTATTCTTAATCGTGTTGATCATTGATTGTTGGGAAAAGCAGTGCCCGTTGGGACAAGGCATACTACATCGCCCCAAAACCCTGTTAGGGGTGTTTATTGGTGCGGTGTTTTATTTTGTGTTGGCTTATCATTCTTCTCATCTCTATTTCACTGGTCGTCATGGCGTTGAATACTTTATCTTAGCCGGTGGCGGTATCTATACGGTACTTTTTTGGGGTGGCTATATCTTTTTAGGGACTATACTGCCGTTATTGCTGCTTTACCACGAGAGATTTAGTAAGAGTTGCGCCAGTATTGCAGCAGCCTCGGTGCTGACAATTGTAGGCGGATTTGCGTTATTGTATGTGATTATCATCGGCGGGCAGGCTTATCCATTGGAAATTTTCCCGGGTATGGAAGTCACGTCTTCAAGCTTTTTTGACAAAGGCATACATGCTTATACACCGAGTGGTTGGGAAATTTTGTTAGGTATTAGTGGTATCGCCATTGCGGCATTGTTGACTGTATTGGCTTTGAGGATACTGCCCTTTATGCCTTGTAGTTTGGCTGATATAGATATTGAACCGCAATTTAAGGATTGATGAATAATAAATTGGGATTTACGCAAAAGTTGACAGCGAAGCTCCAACTTTTGCGTAGATTGGGAATTGGGTTCGAGGTAAAAGTTTTTCTAGGAGTCTGTCGGACTTAATCACTAAGTAATTGTTTTCAATAGAAATTTTATTTTGACGCGATTTGATAAATTATTTATAAATCAATCACTTAACGCCACAAGTCCGACAAACTCCTAGCTAGAAAAATGCCTCGAATTGGGAATTGATTGTGAATTGATGTCAATTTCAAATAAGAATGATCCCCCCTACTGATTCCCCATTCGCGGCTAAAGTTTTTTGGTCCCAAAAATTAGCCGCGAACTTAATGAATTAATGAACCATTCCCCAATTACCATTCCCCAGTTGATATGTTGACAACGACATTCTACGAAGAACACCCTTTTGCTCAATATGTCCGTATTTTAGGCAAAGGTAAAAACGGTGCCCGCCCCTTAACGCAAGAAGAGGCCTATTCAGCCATGCGTATGATTATGGCTGATGAAGTTGAGCCTGTGCAATTGGGGGCTTTTATGATACTGATGCGCGTCAAGGAAGAAACTCGTGAAGAATTGGCCGGGTTTATTCAAGCAGCGCGTGATTCTTTTAAATTACCGACTTGCATGGTGGAAGTCGATTTAGATTGGTCATCTTATGCCGGTAAGCGTCGTCATTTGCCTTGGTTTATTTTGTCTACCTTGTTATTGGCAAAAAATGGCATCAAAGTATTTATGCACGGTACCCGAGGACATACTAACGGGCGCATTTATACCCAAGATGTGTTGTCGTATTTGGGTATTGAATACGCCAAGTCTTATGAAGCTGCGGCTGAGCAAATTAAACAACATAATTTTAGCTATTTGCCGTTGGAATATCTTTGTCCCAAATTACATGAAATCATTGAACTTCGCCCCCTCATGGGTTTGCGCTCTCCCGTCCACACTTTAGCACGTATGCTCAATCCGTTTGATGCCCCTTATGTGATGCAAGGTATTTTCCACCCCGGTTATCGTCCCGTCCATCAAGAAGCTGCGCTATTGCTTAATCAATCTCATTTAGCCGTGATAAAAGGCGAAGGTGGCGAAATTGAACGCAACCCGGATATGGAATGTCTGGTGCAAAGTGTCCATAATGGCGAATTGTCCGACGAAATGTGGCTGCCCTTATTCAAAAAACGGCATGTCAAAGAAGAAGTGTTGGATCCGCAACGTTTGCCGGCGCTGTGGCGCGGTGAGATTGAAGACGAATTTGCTGAGGGTACGGTAGTGGGTACCGCGGCAATTGCTTTGAAATTAATGGGAAAAGCCGCGAGTACTGATGAAGCGCAGGATATGGCGCGGCAAATGTGGGCAAGTCGTCCTAAAGAAACATAAGGACTTTGGTTTAATCACTTTCAAATCTAATTGGAAAATGAAGCGTATGACAAACAATTCTGATGAAACTTTTTGCGAATTGACCAAGTAAGTAAGTAAGTAACTCATGTTACGCACAACGCTTCAAAATGAGTCCAGAGGGGCAACCATAAAGGATTGCCCCTACATTTATTGTAGGGGCAATCCCTTGTGGTTGCCCTTTGTGGTTGCCCTTTGTGGTTGTCCCCGCTTTGCTGCGCCCTTTCACCAAACATCATCATGGTATGGAACTTTCCGCTTTATTGCACAAACTGTGACATCGTCGAAGCAATGTGCGTAACATCAGTTAAGTAATCTACGCAAAAGTTGGAGCTTCGCTGTTAACTTTTGCGTGGATTGGATTTTTGAATTATGCCAACTGTAACTATTTTCCCAGAATTTCAAGTTGCGATTCCTCGTGCAATGATAGACGCACTCGCATTAAAACCTAGTCAAAAACTTCAACTTGTTCAATTTAAAAACCGAATAGAACTGACACCCATTGAAACCATGCAAGAAACACAAAGCTTTGTAAATTAAGAAACGGATAAAATTATGCAAAGGAATTGATACGACTATCGAACGTGAGGCTGCTCGATTTTGAACGTTGTTGATTCATCAGTTTGCTTGGAATATAGATGTTTAGAAAAATTCGGTGCCAAACCTCGAATTTTACCAAGGGCAAAACTTGTCTGGACGAGTGTACTTTGCAGGTGCGCCAAATGCGCTAAAATATCTTTTTAAGTCATATTATTACAGAGGTTTTACATGCGTAAATTCTTGATTGTTTTACTGTCACTATTTGTACCATTAGCTTGTTCTTATGACAATAATAACCTTATCAGCATCAAAGCCAATGACAGTGTCAAAGAAACCACTGATCGCCTTGAATCTTTTTTAAAAGAAAAAGGCCTAACGGTTTTTGCCAGGATTAATCATGCTGAAGGTGCAAAGCGGATTGGAAAAGATTTAAGGCCGACTGAATTACTGATTTTTGGTAATCCAAAGGCTGGCACACCCTTGATGCAGTGCAAGCAAACGATGGGTATTGATTTACCCCTAAAAGTCCTTATTTGGCAAGATGAAAA
>Ga0164315_10001335_pt1 | contig 18558 bp, 17 predicted proteins | sample GuaBasSedimGuay6_FD_113737 | JGI IMG/M metagenome (GOLD analysis project Ga0164315, IMG submission 113737) | Subseafloor sediment microbial communities from Guaymas Basin, Gulf of California, Mexico - Guay6, Core 4569-2, 0-3 cm | ecosystem: Environmental > Aquatic > Marine > Hydrothermal vents...
GACCGGTGGTTCCAAGGCCGGGGAAAATAATTGATGTGGCCCTGGTGGGGAATCCCAACTCTGGCAAGACCACGCTGTTTAACCGTGTTTCCCGTTCGAAGGAGCATGTGGGCAACTATGCCGGTGTTACTGTCGGTTCAAAAGAGGCCCTTTTCAATCATAAAGGTTACACCTTCCGTATTACCGATCTTCCGGGAACTTACTCCCTCTCCGATTATTCCAGTGAGGAGCGCTTTGTGAGAGAACATATTTTGAAGAATAAGCCTGATGTAGTGGTTAATGTGGTTGATGCAAATAACCTGGAACGGAACCTCTACCTCACCAGTCAGCTTATCGATATGGATGTGACCGTGGTACTTGCCCTGAATATGTATGATGACCTCCTGGCTAAAAAAGATAAGATCGACCTGGGCCTGCTTAGCAAACTGCTGGGAATCAGAGTTGTTCCAACCATTAGTCATCGGGGTAAAGGGATATTCAGGTTGTTGAATCATGTCATACGTGTATTTGAAAATGAGGATCCTGATATCAGGCATATCCATATCAATTACGGAGAGGAGATTGAGCATTCGGTTCAACGATTGCAGGAGCTTATTCGACTCACACCCTCACTTACAGACCACTATTCCTCCAGGTTTATTTCCCTTAAATTGCTGGAGCGTGATGATAACTGTGCTTATCTTATTTCGGAAGCTGACAATTTCATAGAGATACAGGATAGGGCAAGGGAGGAGAATCAACGAATCAGTAAGCTCTTCAGGGAAGAGACTGATACTTTGATTACCGATGCGCGCTATGGCTTTGTGGCTGGAGCGCTCAAGGAGACCATGAAGAAAAGCGGGGCTGATCCCGGGTTTTCACGTTCGCAGCGTATAGATAAGATACTTACGCATAAGTACCTGGCCCTTCCCATCTTCCTGGGTTTTCTCTGGCTTATGTTTCATGCCACCTTTACCCTGGGTAACTATCCCATGGCTTGGATCGAAAGAGGGGTGGAGATGCTGGGTCAGCTGATCCAGGCGAATCTGTCGGAGGGAATCTTCCGGGATATGCTTGTGGACGGGATCATCGGTGGAGTGGGGGGGGTGATAGTATTTCTGCCCAACATCCTGATACTTTTCTTCTTTATCTCCCTGATGGAGGATACAGGTTATATGGCCCGTACTGCATTTATCATGGACAAGGTGATGCACCTGATTGGTTTACATGGAAAGTCCTTCATCCCCCTGATCATGGGCTTTGGTTGTAATGTGCCCGCCATCATGGCTACCAGAACTCTGGAGAACCGGAACGACCGGCTGCTTACCATGTTAATTATTCCTTTTATGTCATGCAGTGCCAGGCTCCCGGTCTATGTGCTGGTTGCAGGAGCCATTTTCCCCACAAAGGCTGGGAATGTGATTTTTATGCTCTATTTGATCGGGATTGTATTTTCCATGTTGATGTCCATACTATTTAAGAAGACACTCTTTAAAAACAGTGAGGCGCCATTTGTTATGGAGCTTCCCATTTACAGGAATCCAGGGATCAGGGTGATTCTGCGTCATATGTGGACCAAGGGAGCACACTACCTGAAAAAAATGGGAGGGGTGATCCTGGTGGCATCACTGGTGATCTGGGCCCTGGGATATTTCCCCAGGAATGTTGAGTATACAAGGGATTACCAGGAGCTTATCACCCTGGAGCAAGAGAAAGGTACGGAGCAGGCTGAAACTCAAGTTGCTTTGCTTAGCCTGCAAATGGAGTCGGAGCGTCAGCAGCACTCCTATATTGGTCGCCTTGGGATGGCCATTGAACCAGTGATCAGGCCGCTGGGTTTCGACTGGAAGATGGGCATCAGCCTGGTAACCGGCTTTGTTGCCAAGGAGATTGTGGTCAGCACCATGGGTGTTCTGTATCAGGGAGATCCGGATGGCGTAGAGGGATCGGCCTCCCTTCAGGAGAGGATCAGGGAGGAGGTTTATACCGAAGGGCCCAAAGCCGGGGCCAGCGTATTTACACCCCTTACCGGCATCTCTTTTCTCCTGTTTGTACTCTTCTATCTCCCATGTGTGGCGGTGATTGCTGCCGTGGGAAGGGAGGCTGGAAACTGGAAATGGGCGGCCTTTGTGCTGTTTTATACCACGGTCATTGCCTGGACCGCCAGTTTTGTTGTTAATCAGTTGGGCACTTTGCTCCAACTGGGATGATTTTGCTATCTTGGCCCCCCCTTTAAATATGTAAGTCTATGTTGAAAAAGTTATCCTTTCTTGTATCCATGCCATTCATGGCTGTGTTGATGATTATCCTGATTGTTGTTCTTGCGCTGGCCACCTTTATGGAGAGTGCCTATTCCACTCAGACAGCCTGGGCGGTATTTTATGGAACGCACTGGTTCGAAGTCCTCATGGTGCTTATTGGAATCAACCTGGTAGGAGTAATGGTAAAACAGAAATTTTTCCGTAGGAAGAAGATAGTTGTTTTGCTGTTTCACCTGTCTTTTATCCTGATTCTTGTTGGAGCTGCCATCACACGCTTTATAAGCTACGAAGGGAATATGCATATCCGGGAGAATCAGGCTTCCAATGTAATGCTTAGCAGCAATGCTTACATCGATGTAGTACTTGAAGTCAATGGGGAGACCTCTACAAGCTCCAGGAAGGTGATGCTAACTGATCTGACTCCAAAAGATTATCGAATGAACACCAATGTGGGGGGTGAAAAGGTAAAGATCAAATCTACCGAATATTTAAGCAGTATTGTGGAGCAATACATTGCTTCTCCTGGAGGAGAACCCTATATGCAAGTGATGTTGGTGACCGAGCGACAGACCTCTGTGGGGCTTCCATCGGGGACCACCCAGGAGGTAAATGGCATGACCATTGGACTTAACCTGGAGGATGCATCTGCGATGATCAATTTCTATTCGCAGGGAGAGATGATCCTGATGACTGCTCCATTTGCTGTTACGCAGGTGCAGATGGGTGGTGAAGAAGGAGAAGAGTTTGCTGCCGGGGAATCTGTACCAATCAGGGAGAATACCCTGTATGCCCTGGGGAACATGCGGATGGCTCTGCAGACCTATATGCCCTCAGCCAGGAAGCAGATTGTAAGAGCACAGTCCGGAGAGATGGGTTCGCATCAAGGTGCAGTAAAGCTGGAAATGAAATACATGGGCATGATAAGTGAGGTATATGTCCCTGGATTAGCGCGATTAGTCGGTAGACCAGTACAGGGAACTATGGGCAATCTTAAATATACTATTAGCTATGGTTCGAGGGAAATCATGGTACCATTTTCACTTTTCCTCAAGAATTTTGAGGTAGAGCGCTACCCGGGCTCCAACAGTCCTTCCTCCTTTGCCAGCGATGTGGTTTTGCAAGATCCGGAAATGGGAATACAGGAAGACCGCAGAATATTTATGAATAACGTTTTAAAGCACAGGGGATACAGGTTCTACCAGGCTTCCTATGATAAAGATGAGCTTGGAACCATCCTCTCGGTGAACAGGGACCGTACTGGTACCTTTGTAACCTATCTGGGTTACCTGGTCTTAATTGCCGGAATGATAGTAGCACTATTTGTTCCCGGAACCCGCTTTGCCATGATCGCCAGGAAAAGTGCTCCTGTGGCACGGACAATCGTACTGATTATGCTTTTGCTGGGAGGAAGCCTCTCCCTGTTTTCCCAGGAGGTTCCGCCTAATGATGTGGCCAAAGACTTTGGCCATTTGTGGGTTCAGGACAAGGGAGGCCGTTTTGAACCCATGAACACCCTATCCAATGAGGTGGTCAGAAAAATAACCAAGCATGCTCATTATAAAAGCTACAGTTCCGACCAGGTACTGTTGGGAATGATTCTTTATCCTGAAGTGTGGCAACTTAAGGAGTTGTTTAAGGTGAAACATCCGGAACTGCATCGCCTGACGGGTTACAGCGGGGAAATGGTCAGTTTTAATGATATGATGGATTCTACCGGGAGTTACCTGCTTTCAGAGCTGGTTAATGAAGCCTATGCCAAACAGGTCACCATGCAAACGGAGCTGGACAGGGAGCTTATAAAACTGGATGACCGTTTGAATGCCTTCTACCTGGTGCAGTCGGGCGGACTGATCCGCATCTTTCCCGATGAGGGGGCTGAAAACAACAGATGGGCCTCGCTTAGTGAAGCGATGATGGGTCAGATGAACGACAAAGAGGATAGCATATCAAATGTATTTCTAAACTACCTCAGTGCTATTCAAATGGGTGATTCCAGAGCAGTTGGCATTTATATGGATCAGCTCCATGAGAATCAGCTTCGTGATGAGATTCTCCCTTCAGAGTCAAAAAAGAATATGGAGATCCTTTACAACAAGATCAATATCTTTCCAAAGCTGGCAGAATTTTATGGAATATTTGGGATCATCATGATGATACTGTCTTTCCTGGTGGTCTTCAAGCCACGCAAACTCTATGATGTCCTGTTCCGGATTGGGGTGATTCATTTGGCGGTGGCGCTTGTGATCCACACCCTGGCCCTGGCAATAAGATGGTATATAAGCGGTCACGCACCAATGAGCAACGGCTACGAGTCAATGATCTTTGTGGCGTGGGTAACCCTGCTTGCGGGTTTGATTTTTGTAAAGCGTTCCGGTTATGCACTGGCGCTTACAGCCATACTTGCGGCACTTTCGCTGATGGTAGCCGGAATGAGTAATATGAATCCGGAAATAACCAACCTGGTTCCTGTACTGAAATCTCCATGGCTCACCATCCATGTGGCCGTGATCATGGCAGGCTACGGATTCCTGGGACTGGCGTCCATTATGGGACTGATGAACATCACTCTCTATGCAATTCTTACACCCTCCAATAAAACAAAGATGGAGGAGGTGATCCTGCAAGTAACCAATGTGAACCATTTAACCCTGATTGTGGGGCTTTATTTTATGACTGCCGGGGTTTTCCTGGGGGGGGTATGGGCCAATGAATCCTGGGGTCGGTACTGGGGATGGGATCCTAAGGAGACCTGGGCCTTGATAACGGTCCTGGTTTATGCCTTTGTAACCCATATGCACAGAATTCCCGGCTTGAGAGGGAGGTTTGCTTATAACCTGGCCAGCTTTATCTCTTACAGTTCCGTGATGATGACTTATTTCGGGGTGAACTACTTCCTGGGAGGAATGCATTCCTATGCCAGTGGTTCATCATTTAAGGTTCCCATGTGGAGCTATGGGGTGCTTCTGCTGCTTACAGGGCTTTCAGTATTTGCTTTTACAAGGCAGCAAAAGCTTTTGCCGGAGAAGAGTGTCCAGAACGAGTCCTGATCAGTAGGGAATTTCGTTCATACCGCTGCGGTCCCTGTTACCAAAGTCCATAACACAATTGGTCCGGTAGGAACGATGTGGTCGGATTGCAACACCAATGGAGTTGAAATCAGATGACAGAATATTGTTCCGATGGCCCAGATTTTCGATTCCCTCATCAATCAGAAGGGAGATTACAATATCGATGGCTTGCTCATACCCATAGGAGCAGTTTTCCCCCACATGCTTGTACGGATTTCCCATGAGCGGCTCAAAACGCTTTTTAAAACCGCTGTGACCGGTAGTTCCCTTTTCTCCCGACTTCCGTGCATGTCCCTGGGCTACTGCAGTGAGATCTTTTTCCGGCAGCAAGTGGTTTAAGTTGGTGGTCTTTTTCAGATCCCTGGTGAGCGACCTGGTAAAGCTGCTCTTCTCCACCTGGTTCTCCTGAATATATACTGCCAGAAATGTTTCGGTAAAAAGAGGTCCGTTATGCCTTGCCATGTTCATAAAAAGGATCACCTTTTTCTCCTCTTCATTGAGGTATTCAAGGTCTGCGGCGGTATTCAAGGTAGAGATCACATCGGCGTCCCATGCCTGCCATGGATTTGGCTGTGCCATCAGGGACAGAGGCAGTAGCAGGAAGATTATCAGGCTTATCCTATGCTTCATAATAGACTAAATATACTTCATATCCTTCAAGTATCTTAAATCCCATGCTAAGGTAGAGTTCGATGGCCGGGATGTTATCGTGGTGAACCTCGAGTTTTATGGAGGATCCCTTGTTTCTGGTAAAGGCCATTGACTCCTCAGCTAGTTTCCGGCCATAACCTAAGCCCTGCTGGGAGGGAAGAACTGCTAAATACTGCAAGTGAACCCGCCTTCCGTCCCAGGTTAGCCAGGAGGTACCGATGATCTTGTTGTTTGTTTCATCTTCCAGGACCAGAAATCTACCTCCCTGGGCATTGCAGCGAAGGATTACCTCAGGACTGTCGTCACGTTCAGATCTGTAGACCCCGGTCTCTTTCCAAAGGTCCTCAATTTGTAGAAAATCGCCCTGCCGATAGTCTCGGATGATCATAGATCTTATGCTTTGACCACATACACCTGTCCGGTTTCATAACGGATCACCTTGATGGCTTCACCCTTTTCAATGAGACCGTATTCCGACATGGCGTCATAGATCTGTTCCTGAATCATCACACGACCCGATGGCCTGAGTACCGTATGAGCTACACCTAGCTCCCCAATGAGGCTTTGCTGTTTGGTTTCTACTCCGATAAATCCATCTTCGGTGCGTTGTTCGCTTTTTAGAGACAAGTTAGTGAAGGCGGTGGTAGTAAGTAGCTTCCGGGTGGCCCACAGGGAGAAGATTATTCCCGCCAGTGTTGCCACAAGAACCAGGCTTAATGATTTCATTAATATACTCAGGCCTTCCCCTGTAAACTCAGGGTCCTCAAACACCACATTATCCACCAGGCTCAGGGTGAGCCCGGTAATCACAGCAATAATCCCTGCGACTCCGGCTACCCCAAATCCGGGGATAGCAAATATCTCTACCATGATAAGGATGATCCCCACAATAAAGAGGATCAACTCCCAGTTTTCTGCCATACCTTCCAGGTAGAGAGGTGCAAAATAGAGCAGGGCGGCTACAATGGAGGCTCCCAGTGCGAAGCCGATTCCGGGTGATTGCAGTTCAAAGTAGATGCCACCAATGATTATCATGATCAGTACGCCACTGATCATGGGGTTGATCAGAAAGCCAATCATTTTGTCCATGCCGGTAGGCTTGTAGGAGCTCAGTTCATACTCCTCAAAACCGAGTCTGGCGATCACCTCCTTCATGGATTCCACAGTTCCCTCACAATAACCGTGAGCGATGGCCTCGGATGCAGTAAAGGTTAGCACCTGACCGGTGTCGCTGACTCCTTCAACATAAAGCTTGGGGTCGACCATGGCCTCTGCAATGGCGGGATCGCGATGCCAGGTATAAAGGGTATCTGAACCTGTGACCAGCGTGTCCTTTCCATGGGCTTCAGCGGTGGCTCTCATGGTGGCTCTCATATAGGACTGGTATTTGTCGGGCACCTGTTCTCCGGTCTGATTGACCACCGTGGCTGCTCCAATCTTTCCACCGGGTTTCATGTAAATGCTGTCACAGGCGATGGCAATCAGAGCACCTGCCGAAGCGGCATTATCATCGATAAACACATGGACAGGCATAGGGGCATTCAGAAGTTTTGTCCGGATGGAGTCGGCAGCACTTACTTCGCCTCCATAGGTGTTCAGGTGAAGAATCACCACATCGGCCTCCAGTGCTATTGCCTCCTCTATAGCTTCCTGCGTAATCCGCCAGGTGGGCGCTGCAATATTATCTTTGATAGCAAAGGTGTAAATCAGGGTTTTGCTTCCTGATACAGAGTCGGTAACAAGGGTATCTGGAGCCAGTACCTGGCTGCTAAGTACCAGAACCAGCAGAGCGGCGAGAACCGTATATGTAGCTTGCTTCATAATGAACTGTATATAACTTCAAAAGTAAGAATATTTTCTGCTAAATTTGTGGGGTCGTTCAAAACACTATCCGAATGGAATTAAATAGATTATCAGCCATATCCCCCGTGGATGGCCGTTACAGGTCAAAAACAGAAACTCTGTCAGCTTACTTTTCAGAGTTTGGCTTAATAGGGTACCGGGTTATGGTTGAGGTGGAGTACTTTATTGCGCTTTGCAAAGCAGGGATTCCGGCCTTATCGGACCTTAGTTCTGAACAACTGGAGGAGCTGAGAAAGATCTATACTGGTTTTTCAATTGAGGATGCTGAGAAGGTGAAAGAGATTGAGAGAGTGATCAATCACGATGTAAAAGCTGTGGAATACTTTGTGAAGGAGCAGTTTGAACAGCTGGGTCTTGATGCCTACAAGGAGTTTATTCATTTTGGACTTACATCACAGGATATCAATAACACAGCCACACCACTCTCCCTGAAAGATGCCATGGAGGCCACTTATTATCCCATGCTGGATCAACTGACCCAGGAACTTGAGAAACTGGCTACTGAATGGGATCAGATTCCCATGCTGGCACGTACCCACGGTCAGCCTGCTTCTCCCACACGGTTGGGCAAGGAGATTCGGGTTTTTATCGAGCGGCTCGATGTTCAGCTGGAACAGTTGGAAGAGATCCCTGTTCCAGCCAAATTCGGAGGTGCCACAGGGAATATGAATGCCCATGTGATCACTTACCCGGAGATTGACTGGTTCATGTTTGGAGAGCATTTTGTGGGTGAAGTATTGGGACTGAAGCGCTCCTGGCCCACCACGCAGATTGAGCACTATGATAACCTGGGAGCCATGTTTCATGCCTTTGAGCGGATCAACACCATCTTGATGGATCTGGCCAGGGATATCTGGACCTATATATCCATCGATTATTTCAAGCAGAAAATCAAGAAGGGAGAGATAGGCTCTTCGGCCATGCCTCACAAGGTAAATCCCATCGATTTTGAGAATGCCGAAGGGAATCTGGGAATGGCCAATGCCATTTTTTCGCATCTGGCGGCCAAACTTCCCGTTTCCAGGTTACAGCGCGATCTTAGCGATTCAACCGTTCTTCGCAACCTGGGTGTGCCCCTTGGACATACCCTGATAGCCATGCAATCGATGATCAAGGGTCTCGGAAAACTTATTGTAAATGAAACTGCAATTCGGGCGGACCTGGAGAGGAACTGGGCCGTTGTGGCCGAGGCCATCCAATCTATTCTCAGGCGTGAGGAATTTCCCAAGCCCTATGAAGCATTGTTGGAGCTCACCCGGACCAACAAAGGAGTGACCGAGGAGACCATCCGGGAGTTTATCCAGGGGCTCGCCGTATCCGGTGAGGTGAAAGAGGAGCTGCTTAAAATTACACCCTGGAATTATACTGGATTGTAATATGAAAAGATTTTTCAAGTTATTCAAATACCTGGTCCCATATAAGTGGCTCGTTTCTCAAAACATAGGATATAATGTGCTGAGTGCCTTTTTTGCACTCTTCTCTTTTGCCATGGTGATCCCTTTTCTGAGCGTCTTGTTCGGAAACCAGGAGGTGGTCACCGAGCCCATGAATTTTGCCCTGAGTACCAAATACTTCATGCATACTTTGAATTTCTACATGGGCCGGATTATGATCACCCATGGCAACAATGGGGCCTTGATATTAGTGAGCACCATGGTGATCATCTTCAGCCTCTTAAAAAATGGATTTATCTTTTTGTCCAACCATGTGCTGGCCCCGGTGCGTGCCTATGTGGTCATGGATATCCGCAACGAGATTTACCGTAAGGTTCTAAAACTGCCGCTATCCTATTTCACCGAGGCCAGAAAGGGCGATGTGATGGCAAGGATTTCCAATGATGTGCAGGAGATAGAGAACTCCGTGGTGACTTCACTCTCCATGCTGTTCAGGGATCCTTTCACTGTGATCCTCTACATGGTGATTCTATTCACCATTAGTTTCCAGCTCACAATCTTCGTGCTGATTCTACTTCCCCTCTCCGGACTCCTTATTGGAAGAGTGGGACGGTCCCTGCGAAAGACCACTTATAAGGGACAGCAGAGGTTGGGTGAGCTCATGTCCCAACTGGAAGAGACCCTCACGGGTTTAAGGATCATTAAAGCCTTTAACGGAGAGGATAAGATGGAAAAGAAGTTTATGCATACCAATAAGCTCTATGCCATCCTGTTCCGAAAAGCTGCCCGGCGCCGTTACCTGGCAAGTCCTATCAGTGAGTTCCTGGCTACCCTGGTGCTTATGGTTATCATGGCCTATGGAGGATCGCTGGTGTTGTCGGGACCGGAGGTAATGAGCGGTGAGAGCCTGATCTTCTTCCTGATTATTTTCAGTCAGCTGATTCAACCAGCCAAGAATCTGACCACGGCTTACTTCAGCATACAGAAGGGATTGGCATCGGTCGATCGGGTGGATGAAGTTTTGCTGGCCCAGGATAAGATTCCGGAGAAGCCCAATGCGCAGGATATCGATACTTTTAAGCAGAGCATTGAGTACAGAAATGTCTCCTTCAAGTATGAGAAGGAGTATGTATTGAGGGATGTTTCCTTTACCATTGAGAAAGGAAAGACCATAGCACTGGTGGGAAAATCGGGTTCGGGGAAATCAACCATGGTGGACCTGCTCCCCAGGTTTATGGATACCACCAAGGGGGAGATCCTGATTGACGGAGTGCCGGTGAAGGACTATAAAATCGATTCTCTGCGGAGGCTTATGGGTATTGTGAGTCAGCAGTCCATACTCTTTAACGATACCTTCAGAAATAACATAGCCTTTGGCAGTAAAAAGGGTATTCCCAGCGAGGAACTGATTGTGGAAGCAGCAAAGGTGGCCAACGCCCATGAGTTTATCATGGAGACTGAAAATCAATTCGATGCCGGTGTGGGGGAAGCAGGAGGAAAGCTGAGCGGGGGACAGAAACAGCGGATCAGCATCGCGCGGGCAGTGATGGCCAATCCGCCCATCCTGATCCTGGATGAGGCCACTTCTGCACTGGATACCGAGTCTGAAAAACTGGTTCAGGATGCCATTATCAATTTGATGAAGAACCGTACCTCCATTGTTATTGCACACAGGCTTTCGACCATTAAGCATGCCGATTTAATCCTGGTCATTGACGAAGGGAAAATTGTAGAAAGGGGCACCCACGAGGAGCTGATCAGGAATAAGAAGGGTCTCTATACAAAACTCCACACCATGCAAATGTTTTAATTCCAATGAAGATCAGCGCATTCACAATGGGCAAGAATGCCCTGAAACTATACTATCCCATGAGGCAATCGATTGAGTCAATTTTGCCCCTGGTGGATGAATTTGTGGTAGCCCTGGGCGATTCAGACGCAGATGACATTACTAAGGCTGAAATAGAGGCCATCGGCAGCGAGAAGATTCGCATTATAGATACTGTATGGGATATAGAGAAATATCCCCGTGGGATGGAACACGCACATCAGACCGATATTGCCATGAAACACTGTAAGGGCGACTGGCTGTTCTATTTGCAATCGGATGAGGTGGTTCATGAGCGGGATCTGGAGCCAATCAGGAAGCGATGTGAGGACTTGCTGGATGACCATAGGGTTGAGGGTCTACTGTTCCGTTACCGGCATTTCTGGGGCGATTATGAACATGTACAGGATGGTCATTGCTGGTATCGCAAAGAGATCCGGATTGTCAGGAACCTGCCTGAGGTCCATTCCTGGGAATCGGCGCAATCATTCCGGAAGATTCCTGACTTTGAAGGAGTGAATTACAGGCAGCAGGCCGGGACTTATAAACTACATGTAGCAGATGTGGATGCTGAAATTTTTCACTATGGATGGGTTCGACCGCCCAGGGTGATGCAGAATAAAATTAAAGCATTCAGTACCAATCATCGTGGAAAAGAAAGCGTGGAAGCGCTGGAGGCGACCCACCATTTTGATCGTATTTATGATTATGGGAACCTCTCTAAAGATACATCTTATACCGGGACACATCCGGCAGTCATGCAGCCGTGGATGGCTACATTCGACTGGAAAGAGCAATTACGTTTCTCTGGTCCGGCCCAGAGCCAGAATCAACTCAAGGCCAATCATGATAGGTTCAAATACCGTGTAATTTCCTGGATTGAGAAAAATCTGCTGGGAGGACGCAGACTGGGAGAATTCCGTAACTATATCCTGTTAAAAAGGTAGTAGAGCTTATTACTAGTCGATCAGCTTACCATTTTTGGAATATCTCTTTTTTTCCGGCAGCTCCTCACCGGCTTCAAAAGTTGTCTCTTCGTACAATTCACCCGTTTCGTAATAACGCTTGGTAAGCCCGTTCTTTTTATTCTCGTAGTAAGTGGTATGCTCGTATATCTTTCCGCTTTTGAAGAACCATATGGCGGGCCCGTGCTTGCGACCATGTTCATAGGTGATTTTGGAATGGACTGTAAGCCCATCATCGTAGAAGTTGATTTTAACCCCATGCATATACCCTTCTTCATCCACAGGGTTCAAGCTGGACAGGGTGCCATCCTCACGCCTCTTCTTCACCATTTGAGGAGTATCTCCTTCGTCTGCCTGGTCCCCTGGTTCCTTCCCCTGATTGCAGGAAGTAATGAGGATGGAGAGGCTAAGTATCAGTGAGAATTGGAGCTTATTTTTCATGGTGGAGCTGAGATTAAGAAGGTAAATATACCTGATTTTCCGTGAACCACAACTGATGTATTTTCGGTGCGGATTTGCTTCCATTGGTCTCCACATTTGAGCTTTCTATCAATAATATATTGCTATGCTATGCATTCTCTGCTTCTATTTTGATATTTTTACGACCGGAATATCAACTTTACTCTAAGATCTACCGGGAATGGAAGTTACAATTGATGATCAGGATGGTGTGATTATGCGACGCTTTTCGGGCGAAGTTTGTTTCGAGGATATGATCGAATCATGGAACAGGTTGTTGACCTCTTATCCCAATCTGAAACAATACAAAGGGATCCTCACCAACTTCCTGGAAGCAGATATAAAGCATGAAGACAATAACCTGAATGGCATTGTGGAATTTCTGAAAGGCTACCTTGATCAATTGAAGGATCTGAAAATCGCCATTGTAATGGATACTCCCATGGTAACCAACACCATTATTGTGGGCCAGAGAGTGAAGTCTCTGCAAATCAAACCCTTCTCTACAGTTGAAGCCGCACTACAGTGGATTGAGAATTAGTCGGTCCAAAAAAGCTGCTTTTTATTGTTAATTTCATAATTTAGTGGCTAAATCCAGCCTGATGTTCTATTTATGGAAATGCCTCTTTATGCCGGCAGGCTTACTGCTGGCCTTCATGCTCACAGCATGTTCAGAGGATAAGGAGTCTGTGGCGCCAGGAATTCTGGTTTCAACAGAGTGGCTGCAGGATCATTTGAATGACTCAAATGTGGTGCTTCTTCACTCAGGGTCGGCTGGCCTCTATGACACTATTCATATTCCCGGTGCCCGGCTAATCATTCCTGCAAGATTTACTGTGAACACAGACTCGAATCGTAATGAAATGCCTCATAGCGATAGCATTGTGGAATTGCTAAGAAAGGTTGGTGTGGATAATGATTCAAAGATTGTTCTGTACCATGAAAAAATAAGTCTCCTGAACCGCACTGCCAGGGTATTTGTGGCACTGGATTATCTGGGACTAGGTGAGCAGATACTGGTTTTGGACGGGGGACTGTCCGCATGGCTGGAGGAAGGGTATGAGACCACAGATGTGCTTGCTGACTTTTCCCGCGGCAACCTGGAACCACAAGATTTAAAGGAGCTTATTATAAGTGCTGATGAGCTTGATCAGCAACGTTGGAACGATCAAGTTGTGGTGATTGATGCAAGGTCGGCTGAAGAGTATTACGGAACCCTGGGAACCCTGGAGGAGCCATCAGAAGGAGGTCATATTGAAGGGGCCTATTCACTTTCCTACCTGAATATTACTACAGACGAAAGTCCTTATCTGTTCAGGTCAGACGTCGAACTTAAAGAGCTATTCCGGGAAGCAGAGATGGATCCGGGAAAAGTGACATTAATTTACTGTAATTCAGGCATCAAGGGCTCACTTAATTATTTGGTAGCAAGACATCTTGCTTACCCCGCTTTGCTTTACGATGGGTCGTTTGAGGAGTGGGAAGAACTGGACCTGCCAGCAACCAGGCCTGTTGCCATTCCGGACAAAAACGAATAAATCAGGGCTTATGAATAAAAGAAAAACTTATCCATATTGGAATCCATACATAGTGGGAGTTGGTATCGGGCTGCTGATCATCCTCTCCTTTGTGGTGACCGGAAGGGGGCTGGGCGCTGTGGGCGCCTTTAATGGGATCATTGCTTCCCTGGTACATGCCATTGCCCCTGACTATGCCTTATCAAAAGGGGCTTATTCAACTTACCTCTCAGGCGTGGAACACCCCCTGAAGGATTGGGTGGTCATTGAGATAGCCGGCGTTTGTATCGGCGGACTCTTTTCGGGGATCGTATCCGGGCGCTTCAAGTTTGAGGTGATCAAAGGGCCCGGAATCTCTAATGTGACCAGACTCATCTTTGCATTTTCGGGTGGACTGCTTATGGCGTTTGCAGCCAAGTTTACCCGTGGGTGCACAAGCGGGTTGGCCCTTAGCGGAGGCTCTGTTTTGAGTCCGGGTGCCTGGCTATTTATGATTTCGGTTTTTATAGGTGGCTACTCAGTTGCCTGGATAATGAAAAAAGCATGGAACTAATGGCACCTTTACAATTCTCTTTAGAGCTTTCAGAAACATTCCTTCTGCTTTTTGCCTTACTGACAGGTATTGCCTTTGGGATGTTCCTTGAGAAAGCCGGTTTCGGAAATGCCAGGAAGCTGGTGCAACAGTTTTACAATACCGATATGGCGATGTTCAAGGTTCTTTTTTCTGCCATTGTAACAGCCATGCTGGGAATCTACTGGCTCTCTTACTTCGGGGTTCTGGACATTACGCAGATCTACATCAACGCTACCTTTATCTGGCCACAGGTGATAGGTGGCATTGTCTTCGGATTTGGCTTTGTGCTCTCGGGACTCTGTCCGGGTACCTCCTGTGTAGCTGTTTTCACCGGGAAACTGGATGGGCTTGCCGTATTTGCAGGTATGTTTACAGGATTATTTCTGTATGCTGAGGTGGAACCTAAGTTAATAGGGGCTATTTCTTACTCTTCCATTGGCGATATCTCGCTTTATGAGCTTTTTCACATGGAGTACGGGGTGCTTACCTTTCTGATTGCCACCATTGCCCTTGTTGCATTCTGGCTTGCAGGAAAAGTGGAGGAACGATTCAATAACAAACCCCTGAAGCCTTCATCATGAAAACCAACCACATCCTTGCAATAATGGCTCTGGTTGTCGGATTGACCGCAGCTTTTACCAAGCACTCGGAGAATAATAAGCTCTATCCCGACTGGAAATTTCATAAGGAGCGAATCGATGGTAAGAAGTACAGCTTCATTTCGGCCAGCCATCTGGCCAACCTGATATACAGCAAGGATCAAAACATCGTCATTTTTGATGCCAGGTCGTGGAAAGCCTTTGAGGGCTACCATATTCCTCAGGCACTTGCATATGATCCCGGCTTGGGAAGCAAAGCTGCCAGCAGTTCCGGCAAAATTGTTCTTTATGGAGAACCGGATGACGAGAGCCTGTACGATCTGGCCAGAAAACTGCCCGGCAAGGTATATGTTTTAAAGGGAGGCATGGATGCATGGTACTCCCTTGTTTTGTTCCCTGACTTTCTGAGCTTCAGTGTTCGTAACAGCGATCAGCTTGATCATATCCTGCACAGGAGCGGATTCTTCGGTGGAAAGCCACAGAATACCCAGCTCCTGAACATCAATGTACGGGAGGGTCGCTACCGGGAAGGTTGTTGACCTGAGTTTCATAAAATGGCTGGATTTTTGTTGTATATATTTCAACTTGCTTAAGGGTTCATACATAGCCATTCTCCTGCTTCTGTTCCAATCTGTTTATGGGCAGTCCCGGGAGGAATTATTTGCTGAGGAGCTCGTCAGTGCGGCCCTCAGACTATGCGAACAGGAGGTGGTCTATGACCCGGCTTACTATGCCCTCGACTATCCCAACGGGGATGTGCCGGCCGATCGCGGGGTTTGTTCCGATGTGATAATCCGGGCTTACAGGTACCTGGACATTGATCTGCAGGAAGAAGTGCACGTGGATATGCAGTCCCATTTTGAGCTCTATCCTGCTATCTGGGGTTTGAGCCGGACAGATGCCAATATTGATCATCGCAGGGTGCCTAACCTGATGAAGTATTTTGAGCGGCATGGCATGGAGAAGCCCATCACGAATAAGTCAGCCGATTATCTTGCTGGTGATATTGTCTGTTGGAACCTGGGTGGAGCTCTTACCCATATTGGTATCCTGGTTGATCTTAGGTCGACCGATGGATTGCGGCCCATGGTTGTGCATAACATAGGAAGGGGACAGGTACTTGAGGACTGTTTGTTTGATTATAGGATCATTGGTCACTATATTTATCAAGGCAAAAACTGAATTTTATGAAAAAGACCATATACCAGGTAGATGCGTTTTCCAAAGAAGTGTTTAAAGGCAATCCGGCTGCAGTTTGCATCCTGGATCAATGGCCGGCAGATGCGCTGATGCAGCAGATAGCCAATGAAAACAATCTCTCTGAAACTGCTTTTTCGGTCCCGGCAGGGGACTGTTTTAAAATCAGATGGTTCACCCCTGAGATGGAGGTAGAGTTATGTGGGCATGCTACCCTGGCCACTGCACATGTGCTTTTTAAGCACCTTGAGCATCCGGGCGACCAGATTTGTTTTGATTCTCACCACAGCGGGAGATTGAATGTAAAACGTAGCGGGGATTGGCTTACTCTCGATTTCCCGACCGACAGGATGGAGGAGATGGTGGTTCCCGAATTGATAGTCACCGCCTTGCTAACACCTCCCTTAAAAGCATTCAGGGGAAAAACCGATTTCATGTTTGTGTTTGCAAGCGAGTCTGAGATTGAAAACATGGAACCAGATTTTGGATTGCTGGCGCAGGTAGGGGGCAGGGGTGTTATTGTTACAGCTCCTGGGAACGAAGTAGATTTTGTATCTCGTTTTTTTGCTCCTCAGAGCGGGATTAATGAGGATCCTGTGACCGGTTCGGCTCATACCTCACTGACTCCATACTGGGGAAGAGTCCTTGGAAAGAAGCGTCTGACAGCCAGGCAGCTCTCCTCCAGGGGCGGAGAACTGCTTTGCGAAGACATGGGTGAACGGGTGGAGATATCAGGGCATGCTGTTACATATATGAAAGGGGAAATAATTTTCTAAGGCCTATAAAACACTAACTATGAGATTTTCTGAAGACCGCATTGAAAAACTTACCTGCAGCGACGGGATTAAGCGTGATATCCATGTCTGGGAGCACAAAGAACCCAAAGCCATCTTTTTAACCCTGCACGGATTGATGGATCATGGAGGGAACTACATGAATCCGGGAATCTACATGAAAGCGAAGGGCTATGCATTGGTGGCCCATGACCAGCATGGTCACGACATGAAGCGCTTAGCACATGTTCCACGTTTCGATGTTTTTCTGGACGATCTTGAACTGATGCTGGCATGGGTAAAAGAGCACTATCCGGGAGTTCCCATATTTATGATGGGCAATTCCATGGGCGGATTGATCCTTACCCACTTTGGGATCAGGGTATATAAAGAGGATCCTTTGGTTAAGGGATTTATTCTTTCCGCACCAGGGTACAAAAACAGCCTTAAAACCTCAAAGTTCCTGATTGCAATGGCGAGACTTCTATCCAAAATTGCTCCGGAAAAGGCGGTTCCTGTTGAGGATCTCAGGCCGCATGTGACTCGTGATGAAGCTGAATATAAGCGAATGCGTGAGGATGAAAGAGACGGGATTCAGGCTACAAAAATGTCGGCCCGTATGGGTGCTGAGTTTTTAAAGGCCCAGGATTGGGTGCCGGAGCATATTGGAGAATGGAAATACCCCCTGCTGGCCATAATACCGGGAGATGATAAAGTGATTAATTCAGCTGTCACCCGGGAACTACTGTCCAGGATTGATGAGGGACTGCTTACTGAGCTACTCTACCCCGAAAATTACCATGAGAGTTTCAATGAAGTGAACCGTGAAGAGGTCTTTGCAGCCATATTGAAGTGGTGTGAGCCCCGGATCAAATAGTCGAAGATTTGTAATTGAGTAAATTACATCTTAAATTGTGTGTATGTATTATCTGATTGTGCGTAATCTGGGTGCACCCCGGTGCGTCGATCGAAACGAGGAGGATCTGTATGAGGATGGAATGTCGTTCGACTGTACCCCGCATCTTGAATGTGACCCAAAGGAGTTTGTGAAGGAGGTGGAAATCATCTGTATCGAACATCCCGATGATCCGTTTGTAGCCATGGTATTCAGGGATTAATCTTCCCGGCAAGCAAAAACATATCAGAATGAGAAAGTTTAGCTTCCTTATTGCAGAGGTTCTATTGCTGTTGACGATTACAGCATGTACATCAGTGAAACGCTTTAAATCTGTTGAGTATATAGGGGAGGACAACAGCCTGGTTGAAGTGGAGCTGTTTAATGCAAGAATCTCCGATGAACCAGTGGCGGTCAGGGAGAAGAATCTATGGACGCTCAGCGCTAATGCTCAGACCCGCCTGGTGCAAATCCTGGATGAGCGCTACCCTGATAATGAACAATTTATGAGTGCCATGGCCGGCAGTTTCGGGAC
>Ga0164315_10001336_pt1 | contig 18550 bp, 17 predicted proteins | sample GuaBasSedimGuay6_FD_113737 | JGI IMG/M metagenome (GOLD analysis project Ga0164315, IMG submission 113737) | Subseafloor sediment microbial communities from Guaymas Basin, Gulf of California, Mexico - Guay6, Core 4569-2, 0-3 cm | ecosystem: Environmental > Aquatic > Marine > Hydrothermal vents...
ATAATAATCAGTCCTTACCCAAAGGGTATAGTAGTCTAGCCTGTTGAACTGGCCTCAGGTGGATTAATTTCTGGTAGCTTATCTTCGACAGTGCCCTGCGTCGACATTTCATAGCCGTGAGAATCAGAAATATTTTCTGGCAGATATTGCCCTGACCAGACAGCCACTCTCTCAAAAGGCTGAATGACTCTGGAATCACTCCACCAGGGCTCTTGTGGTAACCCTGTAAAGCCTCCAAGGAAAACAATGACTTCTACAATAATACCGCCCAAAGCAATACCGAAGAACATACCGAGCATCCTGTCTGCTGCCGTTAAACCTGTCCTGCCCAACAATTTTACGATAAGGAAACCAATACCCGTTAGTATCACCAGGCTTATAACAAAAAGACCAACAAAAGCCAGAATTGTTCTTAAAATGGGGGTGTCCACTGATGCTTCAAGTAATGGTGTGAACGCGGGAGAAAATTTGATTGAAATACCCAATGCCAACGCCCATGCCAGCAGTGAGAATATAATATTCAAAAACCCATATATCACACCTGCAATTGCTGGCAAGGCAACGATAAGCAAGATAGCGATATCAACAGATTGCATTGATCTATTCCTGTTGTATTCCAGATAATCCGATCATCAAGGATAACTCACGACAATTCCATCAAGCTCCATTTTTTCTTTCAGTTTCTTCAACAACTTGTCTGCCTCTGATCGTTTTATCTCAGGGCCGACCCTTACTCGATAACTGATTTTGTCGTTTCTTTTAAGCGGTTCTACAAAGGCCGGGTAACCTGCTTCACGTAGTTTCTTGTTGAGGGATTGAGCATTTTCTTCATCAGTGAAGCTGCCTAATTGAACGATCCATGCAGATAGTCCTACAGTAGCTTTCACATCAGTCTCTATTTCAGATATTTTCTCAGCGTTTGTCTCCTTGGCTGATATAAGCTTCTCAGCAACGACCTTCTGTTCAATGATGAGGCCATCATCTTTCTGGGCAATCGGAGCTGACGAATCTTTATCATCATCCTCAATGACAGGAACAATCCTTGAATTAAAGTTTGTCTCTGGTTTTGCAGGAATATTTGAGCCTGAAATCACCTCTGTTTCCGGGGAATCAGTGAATAAAATTGGTATAAAGATTACAGCAACCGCGACCAATACTGCCGCGCCTACTAACCGTTCCTTTAATTTTTGTTCCATGATTTTTTTGTCAGTTACCAGGTGTTTTTCATTTATATTTCGAGGTATTTTATTGCATCGCCGACGGATAGAAAAGATCCGGTAACCACGATGCGATCATGCATTCCTGTTTCTTTCTGCAACTTTAGAAAAGCATTGGCCACAGTATCGCTCTCTGATATTGGAACGGTCACTCCCAGGCCCAGTAGTTCATTTTTCAGTGTTACGCTGTCACAGCCCCGGGAACTTGTGGTACTGACCGCATGCCAGGAATCAGCAATTTCTGTCAAGACACTGAGAAAACCCGTTTGATCCTTATCTTTCAGCATGCCAATAATGATGTGCGTTTTACCACTGCTAGGGAATTGTTTTAAATTATGAACCAGAGTTCTGGCGGCCTGGGTATTATGCGCCACATCAAGGATTGTCTGTGTTCCCTCTGTCAACATCTGAAACCTGCCAGTAAGACTGAAATTCTCCAGGCCCTTTTCTATGGCACCTGCTTTCAGCGGTAATTCTGATTTTAATGTATTCAGCACCATGAGGACACCTGCAGCATTTTGAACCTGGCAACTATTATATTGGCCCGGACGTGGCAAACTTTCATAAACCAGTGAGCCCCATTGCCAGGACCAGCGATCATCAGATAACTGGTAATTGAAATCCCGACCAGGTATATACAATGTTGCACCTATCTCCTCAGCATATTCCAATATGGTCTCTGGTGGATGAGGATCAGAACAGATGGCCGGCTTATCACTACGGAATATACCGGCTTTCTCGCGAGCGATCGTTTCACGGTCCATCCCCAGCCATTGCATATGATCCAGATCGATACTGGAAACCAGGGCGGCATCCGCATCCAGACAGTTGACCGCATCAAGCCGACCACCCAGGCCCACTTCAAGTAAAGCAACATCAATATTTTCGTGATGAAATATGTCTAACGCAGCAAGGGTGCCAAATTCAAAATAGGTCAGGGAAATATCACCTCGAGCTTGATCGATTCTGCTGAAGGACTCACATAACTTTTCATCGCTAACTTCAACACCATTGAGTTTTACCCGCTCGTTGTAGCGTATGAGATGTGGAGAAGTATAGCATCCGGTCTTATAACCCGAATTAGCCAGTATCGATTCCATCATGACAACACTTGAGCCTTTACCATTGGTTCCAGCGACACTGATAACTGTGAAATCCGGATCCAGCAATCCCATATTTTCAGCGACAGCAGTACATCGATCCAGACCCAACTCTATTGCGGTAAAATGCAATTCTTCCTGCCATTCTAACCAGTCATGAAGATTATCAAATCTCATGGCATCTTTATCAGAATGACTCTGAGGCATAGATTCTGCGTTCATGATTGATTATTCAGGATCAATTTCAGGCTGTTTTGTTATTTAGAATGGACAGTATAGAAGATATTTTGTCACGCATCTCACGTCTATCAACGATCATGTCTATATCACCATGTTCCAGAAGGAACTCGCTTTTCTGAAAACCTTCCGGCAGTGTTTCTCGTACGGTCTGTTCGATCACCCTTGGACCTGCAAATCCTATCAGTGCTTTGGGTTCAGCAATGTTGATATCACCCAGTGTTGCCAGGCTGGCTGAGACTCCGCCCATGGTTGGGTTTGTTAATACGGAAATATAGGGTAAACCCCTGGCAGCTAACTTGGCCAGGGCCGAACTCGTTTTTGCCATTTGCATTAGAGATAGAATCGCCTCCTGCATGCGTGCCCCACCACTGGCTGAAAAACATACCAGGGGGATGCCATTATCAATTGCTGCTTCTGTGGCCAGAACAAATTTCTCCCCAACAACAGCACCCATCGAACCTGCCATGAAATTATATTCGAATGCTGCTACGACTAAAGGAATTTCGTTCACCTGCCCCATGAAAACAACCAAAGCATCTTTTTCTTTAGTTTGTTTCTGAGCCTGACTCAAACGATCTTTATATTTTTTACTGTCGCGAAACTTGAGCTTGTCGACTGGTTTTAACTCGCTGCCTATTTCAACTCGTGGCTCCGGATCCAGAAAATATTCGATTCGTGCACGGGCACCAATACGCATATGGTGAAAACATTTAGGACAGACTTCAAGGTTTCGTTCCAGCTCTGCTCGATACAAAACTGCACTGCATTCGTCGCACTTGGACCACACACCTTCAGGTACCGTGCGTCTGGACGTACTATCTGTTTTAATTCTTGAAGGAAGTAATTTTGTAAACCAGCTCATAATTCTCTATAAATTGTTTTGTATTGGATAATTATATGACATCAATTGCTTGCCGCATTGTAGAAAGATAAGTAGTTATTGATTTCATAGAAGTTTCAGAATCGTCACTCAAATTTCCCACAAGTTCAACGATAGGGCTACCAATAACGACCGCATCACATACTTTGGCGACATTTGCGGCACTCTCGGCATCCCTGATACCAAATCCGACGCCAACAGGTAAATCCGAATGCTGTTTAATTGTAGTGACCGATTCCTCTACAGAACCTGTATCCAGGCGATTGCTTCCTGTAACACCTTTAAGAGAAACATAATAGAGAAAACCACTGGCTATTTTTGAAATATATTTCTGTCTCTCAACATTGGTTGTTGGTGAAATCAAAAAGATCAGATCAATATCATATTTCACCATAATTTCTTTTAGTTCCCCGGCTTCTTCCGGAGGGAGATCTACTATTAAGGCACCATCTACCCCGGCTTCTGATGCTGCTTTTGCAAATTCTTCATAGCCCATTACTTCAACAGGATTCAGGTAGCCCATCAAGATGACAGGTGTCTGCTTATTTTCTTTACGAAATTCAACCACCATAGAGATAACATCACGCAATGATGTGTCATGTACAAGGGCTCTTTCACTACCCCGTTGAATGACTGGACCATCTGCCATTGGATCAGAAAAGGGTACGCCTAATTCAATCAGGTCAGCCCCCCCATCAACCAGGGCATTCATCAAGGGTAGTGTAAATCCTGGTTGTGGATCTCCAGCGACAATAAAAGGGATCAGACCCTTACGATTTTTCTCTTTCAGATCATTAAAACAGTTTGCTATACGGCTCATAATATAAATTTAAATATCTCTTTAATTCTAATTATTTAATGTAAGACTAAATTTCAGTCACAGGTGTCATATCAGGGTTTCTTTAATTCCAGTTTTATTTCCAGCAGTTCTATCGCCATATCCGGCATTTCTTTGTAATTATGAGATTCATGCGAAGCTAGCCAGTGATTTACAGTATCTGCTTTTACTTTCAACAGCTCTGCCACTTCCCTTCTCTCCAGCTCATGATCTGACAAGAGCTCAATTAATCTATCTCTATTATTCATAACAACTCTCCTCTACAGTGTAATACCTTCTAATGTAGCAACTGTTTGAATATCTTTATCACCACGACCAGACAGATTTACGATAATTATTTCATCCTTTTTCATTTTTGGAGCCAGCTTTGTCGCATAGGCAAGCGCATGACTAGACTCCAGGGCCGGCATAATGCCTTCAATTTTTGTCAAATCGTGAAATGCCTGCAGTGCCTCATCATCGTTAATGGCAACGTATTTGGCACGTCCACTATCCTTTAACCATGAATGTTCAGGCCCAACACCCGGGTAATCGAGACCTGCAGAAATAGAATGGGTTTCTATAATCTGGCCGTTGTCATCTTCCATCAGGTAAGTTCTATTACCATGCAGAACACCGGGTCTACCAGCGTTCAAAGGTGCTGCGTGATGACCCGTTTCCAGACCATCACCGCCTGCCTCTACACCATAAATCGCAACATCTTCATCCTCAATAAAAGGATAAAACAGACCTATAGCATTTGAGCCACCCCCAACACATGCAATCAGTGCATCGGGTAACCGTCCTGCCTGTTGCAGACATTGTTGTTTTGCTTCGCGGCCAATCACGGTCTGGAAATCTCTTACCATGACAGGATAAGGATGGGGTCCGGCGACCGTTCCAATGATATAAAACGTGTCATCGATATTCGTTACCCAATCGCGCATCGCCTCATTCAGGGCATCTTTCAGTGTCTTGGAACCGGATTCTACAGGCACTACAGTCGCGCCCAGTAATTTCATGCGGAAGACATTCGTTGACTGTCTTTTGATATCTTCCGAGCCCATGTAGACAACACACTCAAGACCAAGTCTGGCCGCAACGGTTGCCGTGGCAACTCCGTGTTGCCCGGCACCGGTTTCTGCAATAATCCTGGTCTTTCCCATACGCTTCGCCAACAAGGCCTGACCAACCGTGTTATTAATCTTGTGCGCGCCGGTATGATTCAAGTCTTCCCGTTTCAGATAGATCTGGGCGCCACCCATAATTTCTGACCAGCGCCTGGCATGGTACAAGGGCGATGGTCTACCAACGTAATGATGCAATTCATCATCAAGCTCTGCCAGGAACTCGGGATCTTTAAGATAACGTGTATAGGCCTCTGTTAATTCTTGCAAAGGACCCATCAGGGTCTCGGCAACAAATCTACCGCCGTATGGTCCAAAATGCCCGTTCTCATCAGGTAAACTCTCATTAGGCAAACTATTATTTAGCATGTAAAACCTCTTGTATAAATTCTTCTATTTTCGCAGCATCCTTGATTCCCTTCTCAATTTCAACACCACCACTGACATCCACAGCATAGGGGGAAACCTCAGATATCGCATCTGCCACGTTTTCAGGCGATAATCCACCTGCCAGTATTATCGGCTTATTCAGATCTGAAGGCACTCTTGACCAGTCAAATCTTTGACCTGTCCCACCCTGGGTTCCTTCAACAAAACTATCCAGTAATAAAGCACTCGCATCAGCATAATCATTACTTAACTGCACGAGATCTACCCCATCACGCATTCTTATGGCCTTTACATATGGCCAGCCAAAGGCCTTACATGTTTGCGGACTTTCTTCCCCGTGAAATTGTAATATATCTACAGGAACAGTGTCTAAAACCGACCTGATCTGTTCGTCGGTCGCGTTCACAAACAAGGCAACTACACTGACGAAAGGCGGTAATGATTTCGCAATCTCAACAGCCTTCTCGACGGTGATAAAACGTGGACTTTTTTCATAGAACACAAAACCAATCGCATCTGCACCTGATTCAACAGCATTAAGTGCATCTTCCACACGGGTGATTCCACATACCTTGACTCTGGTACGTTTCATTTTATTTTTCGAATCAATGTTCGCCAATGGAATATTAGGTGTTGAGAGATGATTTTGTGGTGAATATGAGCATTATACCGTGAAGATAGCGGGAATGGCATGTCATACCGTGATGATAGCGGGTATGGCATATTGTGTATTAACAGGCACTGGAATGCCATATATTTCCGGGTATTTAATCTTCATCAGATACAGGCCATCTGCAGCTGCTGTCTTTGCCGATTTGGTCCTGTCTCGAATATCCAGAATCTCATCTACCCAGGAAATCTCGGCGTTACCACAGCCTATTTCAATCAATACCCCGGCAATATTTCTTACCATATGATGCAAAAATGCATTCGCTTCGATTTCAAACATCACATAATCATTAATTCTTGTAATATCCAGCCTTTTGACATTACGAATGGGGCTATTCGCCTGACAAGCCACAGTTCTAAATGAAGTGAAATCATGCTCCCCTACTAAAGAATTCGCAGCCAATTGCATCCTGTTTTCATCCAGGGCTTGTCGCTCCCATGTCACCTTACCGTGATTCACACCCGGTTTAGCTTGCCTGTTTAAAATAATATATCTGTATGTTCTCGATGTAGCTGAAAAACGGGCATGAAAATCATCGTCAACCTGTTTGGCCCAGAGGATGCTGATGTCATTGGGGAGATTTACATTAGTACCAGCGATCCAGGAATACATTTTACGATCGATATCTGTCTCGAAATGTACAACCTGATGTAAGGCATGAACACCAGTGTCGGTTCTACCGGCACAGAATATATTTATCTCTTGATCCGCTATTTTAGATAACGCAGTCTCAACATGTTGCTGGATACTATTTGGAATTACCTGGCGTTGCCATCCAAAATAAGAGGTTCCGCAGTATTCAATACCAAGCGCTATTTTCATTCATTAACACCGCAGAAACAAAAACAGGAATACCACATTGTAGTATTCCTGTTTAACGATTAGATAGTTTTTGCAAAAAAGAAGAGCTAGTTTATTTGCCCGATTAATTCTTCGGCTTGCTTACGATAATTCTCACTTCCCTGCGCTATGATCTCATCAAGAATAGTTTTTGCATTCTCTGTATCACCTAGTTCAATATAAGCCTTGGCGAGATCAAGTTGGCTGGCCATTTCGTCATCTTCTGTCTGTTCTTCAATGTCCAATGACTTTGGAACTATAAATGTTTTATCGTCATCTTCGTCATCTTCGTCATCGTCATCGTCACCAACCATGCTTAGCCCTCGCGCCAGTGTCGGTGACATTTGTACTGTAGAATCCATATCTGGACCAGAATCCGTATCGATGCTGAGCCCTTCTTTGCTTGCAGGAGGCATTTCAACAGTAGAATCAATATCTAAATTGGCTGGTTCATTTGCGTCAATAGTTCCGATATCAAAATCAAGATCACCAGTGGACTCACCAAGATCCATCAATGCATCGGCTTCATCTTCTGTACCAGCAGCAAGGTCATCCTCAAGGCTTATCTCAGGAGATTCACTACTTAAATCGAGATCAAATTCATCAGATGTGCCAATGTCTATATCAACGCCTACATCAACATCTTCTCTTGCTGCCGTTGTTACATCAAGTAAATCACCATCGTCTTCGCCTTCAGTCTCAAAATTAATTGCTGAAGTTACATCGAGTAAATCTTCACCAGCAGCAGAGCTGTCGTCTAAAGACATATCAAGTTCAATGGAATCACCGCCTGAACTATCTCCAAGGGACATATCAAGTTCATTAGAGTCTTCACTAACCTGGGCAATGGATATATCGAGTATGTCTTCCTCGCCTTCGCCAGAGGTATCTCCAAACGAAATATCAAGTTCATTGGAGTCATCACTGACCTCTTCACTAACCTGGGCAATGGATATATCGAGTATGTCTTCCTCGCCTTCGCCAGAGGTATCTCCAAATGAAATATCAAGTTCATTGGAGTCATCACTGACCTCTTCACTAACCTGGGCAATGGATACATCGAGTATGTCTTCTTCACCTCCGATAGAGGTATCTTCAAATGAAATATCAAGTTCATTGGAGTCATCACTGACCTCTTCACTGACCTGCGCAATAGATACATCGAGTATGTCTTCTTCACCTCCGATAGAGGTATCTTCAAATGAAATATCAAGTTCATTGGAGTCATCTGTTTGCTGTTCAGTAGATAGTGATGTTTCACCACCATCCAGGTCGATTGAAACTTCATCCATGGACAGATCAAGTCCTTCGGACTCTTCCTCACTTGATTGGGCAGTTGCTTCATCTAAATCAATCGCTGCTGTTACATCAAGAATTTCATCTGCATCATCTTCCTGAGCCTGTTGTAGTTTCTGTACATCTCTGACATCCATTTTGCCAGTATCATCCAATAGCTCCTTGCTTTCTTTTATTGGTATACTGAGCGTGTCATCCATATCCAGGTTTTCACTAGATTGTGTCACTTCTGTGGCTGAATCAACAGTTCCCGAGATATCCAGCATATTCTCGTCAGGTTCTCCTCCACCAATATCGAAATCCATATCAGCATCAGAACCATCATCTGCAATATTTAGAACGTTACCTCCGGTACCAGTAGTATCAAGTTCTTCAACTTCAGCCTGATCCTCACCTGCAGCAGGTGTTTCAAACAACGCCCTGTTCGGAGACATCTCCTGCCACATGACTGTTGCCATGTCCCAAGATTCACCCTCACCACCTGTTTTTTCATGAATTACCTTGGCAGCATCTTCGTATGATTTCTTATTTCCAGCGGCATAGAAAACTTCCAGTAATTTACTGTGAAAACTCAGATTATCTGGCTCATCTTCCAATGCCTTTCTGACGAATGTTTCAGCTTCATCAAAGTGTTCGTATGCAAGAAAGACATTAACTTCTTCCATAGGATCTTCTTCAGGTATTTCCGGAGCACTCGCTTGAGGGACTTCTACCGCGTCTGCGGGCACGTCAAAGGCGTTAGGTTCAGCATCCTTTGAATCAGCGCCGAGAAAAACAGTTTTTTCCTCGTCACCTGAATCCTTTTCTGGTGATCCTTTGTCTACTAAAGCTTTGTCTGCTGAATCATCGCCTGGCAATATGGCTTCTTCTTCGCTACCCGGAATCATCGTGACTGATTCTGAGTCGACTTCATCATCAAAATCAGGAAAATCTTCCTCGGGCAATTCAATAAATTCCGCCTTTGCAGTACGCCGTTTGGAGACGAAAATCATTAATAAGGCAAGTAGTAACAGCCCACCAACGACACCTGCAACGATCATCAGGTTAGCTTTTGCTTTTTCAAGCATACCCATACCCATGTCTATCAGACCGGATAAAGCACCCGGTTCCTGGTCATCGGCAAAAACGACTTCCTGAATTACCTCATCTTCTGCAACCTCTGCCTCCATTTCTTCCTCGGCAACTTCTTCTTCCTCAACAAACTCTTCCTCTTCTTCTTCAACGAATTCTTCTTCCTCAACAAGCTCCTCTTCTTCAACGAATTCTTCTTCAGCCATAGTTTCATCTACTATGGCTTCTGCGCTTTCTTGCTCAGCCGCCGCCATCATAATTTGTTCCTGCATGGCAGCGAGCTCATCTTCCTTAAGTACTATGAGGCGTTTCAGATCGTCGATAATGCCTTCGGTTTCAGTCAGCTTGTCCTTGAGCTCTGCATTTTCCAGAAACATTGCTTCAATAGATTCATTTGCCAGTGCCAATTCATTATTCAGGGCTGCGACATCAACCCCTGATGCCCCTGCAGTGCTCTGGTCACTACCCTGGTCAATCTCGGTGATAAGTCGTAACTCTGCTTCACCTTCGTCCACAACTACTTCTACTTCAGGCTCTTCAACTGCCTCTGCTTCGGCAGGACTATAAGCACCTGAACTTTCTGCCTGTTGACTCACACTGGATGCAACATGACCTCTGTACTCGTCCCACAAGGCATATTGACTGTTCACCTGGGCCAATACATCTGCTCGATCCATGGAATCAATTTCCGTTGCATCGGGAATCTGCAGGATGGCACCACGTTTAAGACCATTGATATTATTTTCAATAAATGCTTCAGGGTTAGCATTCAAGATAGCCAGCATCATTTGCTGGATACTTACTGAGGAATCTGGTCTTGCTGCCTTGGCAACTGACCACAGGGTATCTCCAGTAACTGCGGGACCATAGTCCCCGCTACCAGCATAATTTATCGTTGCAGGTTCTTCGTATGATGTTTGAGGTTCATAGCTCGGTGTCGAAGTCACAGGGGCCGGTTGGCTGATCCTTGTTTTTCCAGGATCATATTCAAGGTCATAAACAACTTGATGATCGTCTGCATCCATCCCTACGATCGGTGTCTCAGGATGTATCACGGCTTTTTTCCTGCTACCGGGCACAATGTAGGTAGGTGGATCAAGCAGAACTGTATATTCTCTGTAGAGTCTGCCTTTAGACCAGTTTATCTCCAGTAAAAAATTAAGAAATGGTTCTCGGATTGAATCGCTACTGCTAATCCTGATGTAATCAGAACCACTCTCGGTTTCTTCTACTCTAAAACGCAGTTTGGTAAGTAAAGAAGTCCGTTGAATACCTGCCCGCTCAAATGCTTCTTGATCGGCGAGGGAAATCTTTAGACTATCAAGCTCGTCTGCAGTGGCTGAGAGTAATTCAACCCTTGCCTTAAATGGCTGGTTTAGTGCAGATTGAAGTTCGAGCTTGCCCAAACCCAAAGCATTCACAACTGTCGGCGCTACCAGTGCCAACAAAACCAAAAATATTCTAAATTTCATCCGGTATGTCCCTGCCTCTGTATTATTTTTTATGCCCTGAACCTAGGATTATTGATCTATCTAGGGTTTTGGATCTATTAATAACGAATAACTTCGTTGTATACGGCCAGTAGACCAACTCATGTCCAGAATAAAACTCAGTGCAGGCTCGCGTAAAGCACCTTTGCTGCTAATCTTTAAATAAGGCTGATTCCCCTCATTTTCGATAATCTCAACCTTCAAATTATGCCAGGCCCTTCTGCCTGCTGCCTGTTCGTCGGGGTTGTTAATACTTAACTTTAGTTCAGTGAGCTCATTTTCTGTCGCGAAAACCAAAGGGATAACCGCATTAAGCCTTTGATTTAAATGTGATTTTAGCTCCAACTCACCTAGCGCCAATGCCTGTGCCACAGGCTGAAATCCTGCAAAAAACAAAATAAAGGCCAATAATAAATTTCGTATGTTCATTAGCTTGAAAAATATCCTGTTTATAAAAACGTTTATTTTCAACAAGTTGCATCATATTTTGTCGGAAGACATGCTCTGTTCACATGTCCTCCAACGCAAGATTGTTACGGATAAACGCAGTCATTTATGCCACTTACAACCTGCGAATGTCCTTTACAATTGCCCCTTAACTATAGCTTACAAATAGTCTTTTACCAAAATTTCAGCTATTTGAACACTATTTAATGCAGCACCTTTACGAACATTGTCGGAAACTACCCAGAGATTAATGCCTTGAGGGTGTGAAATGTCTTCTCTAATTCGTCCAACAAAGACCGAATCAGTGCCAGCAGCCTCACTTACAGCCGTTGGGTAGCCGCCATCCCTGTGCTCATCTATCACTTTTATACCAGGTTTTTTGCTGAGTAATTTTTTTACGTCCTCTGCCGATAGTTTCTTACTGGTCTCAATATGGATCGCTTCTGAATGCCCAAAAAACACGGGGATTCTGACCGCAGTCGGGTTCACCTGGATAGCATCATCCTCAAATATTTTTCTGGTTTCCCAGACCATCTTCATTTCTTCCTTGGTATAGCCATTGTCCTGAAAATCATCAATATGAGGAATGGCATTAAAAGCGATCTGTTTCGGATATACCTCACACACTGCAGGTCGACCATTCAACAGTTCGGCGGTCTGCTTTGCCAGTTCTTCTATTGCTTCTTTACCCGTTCCGGACACTGCCTGGTAGGTACACACATTGATTCGTTCAATGGTTGCGGCATCATGGATCGGCTTCAGTGCTACCAACATTTGAATCGTGGAACAATTCGGATTGGCAATGATTCCCCTGTTTTTGTAATTAGCAATGGCATGAGGGTTGACCTCAGGCACAACCAGGGGAATATCGTCAACGTAACGAAACTCGGAAGTATTATCCACTACCACACAGCCAGCTTCTACTGCACGTGGAGCATGAATTTTTGATACAGACGCACCCGGAGAAAAAAGGCCAATATCAACGCCCTTGAAATCAAATTTTTCCAACTCTTCAACCACAACTGTCTTGCCGTTAAAACGAATGGTTGAACCTGCCGAACGACTGCTGGCAAGTGCATAAATATTTTCCACAGGAAAATTACGCTCTTGTAATATAGACAACATGGTTTCACCAACTGCACCGGTAGCACCAACAACTGCAATATTAAATTTCTTACTCATTAATCCATTACCTAAAAATATTTAAAACTCAAATTGTGTTTATCAAAGTGCAGCAACAACTGCATCACCCATTTCACTGGTGGACACCCTGGTCATACCTTCGGAAACTATATCCGCTGTCCTCAATCCACTTGCCAGCACTTTCTGTACTGCCTGTTCTACTCGATCAGCCTGAGCTACCTCTGCCAGTGAATACCTCAACATCATGGCTGTCGAAATTATTGTTGCCAGTGGATTGGCAATATTCTGTCCTGCAATGTCGGGGGCAGAACCGTGAATAGGCTCGTACATGCCCTGACCTTCAGCATTCAATGAGGCAGAAGGCAACATACCGATTGACCCCGTTAACATGGAAGCCAGATCAGATAAAATATCACCAAACATATTGGTCGTAACGATGACATCGAACTGCCCGGGAGCCCTTACCAGCTGCATGGCCGCATTATCCACATACATATGTTCCAGACTGACCTCTGGATAATCCTTTGCCACACGAGTCACAACTTCACGCCAGAGTTCGGTCGCCTCCAGCACATTTGCCTTATCTACCGAACACACTTTTTTATTCCTTTTCATGGCCACATCAAATGCAGTGTGCGCAATTCTTTCAATCTCGGATTCCTTATAGACCAGCGTATTAAAACCCTCGCGCTGTCCATCATCCAGAGTTCTGATGCCACGTGGCTGTCCAAAATAGATACCGCCGGTTAATTCACGCACAATCATAATATCCAGTGCACCAATCACCTCCGGTTTTAATGATGAAGCCTCTGCGAGTTCCTTGTAGAGAATGGCAGGTCGGAGATTGGCATACAGATCAAGACCCGCACGGATTGCCAACAGGCCCCTTTCTGGTCTTAAAGAGCGCTCAATCTTGTCCCATTTAGGGCCACCAACAGCGCCTAATAGAACCGCATCGGATTGTTTGCCCATGGCCAGCGTTTCATCGGGCAGTGGCACACCTGTCTCATCAATAGCACTGCCACCGATTAAACCCTGTTCAGTGCTTATCTCAAGGCCACGGTTCTCTACTAGTGCATTCAGCACTTTTTCCGCTTCCGTCACTATTTCCGGACCAATTCCATCCCCGGGAAGGATTAATACGCTTTTGCTCACATCAAATACCTATTGTTAAATTTTACGCTTCGCGCAACAACCATAACGCAGCGCAACAAAAGGTGGCAAAGGATACATCATGTTGCTGGATTGTTCATCAAGTCTCTGATGGTTAACCACGCGGCAAACATAATCAGCAGGCCACCTGTCCACTCACGCAGAGTTAGAATTTCTTCGGTCAGCAATGCTGCGGAAACCGCCCCGACAAATACCTCAAATAACAAGATTGCTGCCGAACGATGTACAGGCAGATGCGTCACCCCATAAAGCGCTGTATAGGTCATCAGAACCATGCCAACAGAGCCTACCAAAAGAGCGAGTGCCAGTGATGCCCCACTAAACTCCGGCGGTGAAGACTGACTCAGAAGAAGTCCGACGATGGTAAGCACCAGCACACCGATCCATGCTGATCCCATCTTCAAGATAATTGGCACATCGCCAATCTTCCTGACCACAACATTATGCGCAGCAAATGCTATGCCGGATGAAACTGCGAGCAAATCAACGCTGGAGAATTGAAAAAAAGTGTTGCCTTCTGATGGCCATAAAATTACCAGTGCTCCAATGAAAGAAATCAGGAGCGAAACTCTGGCCATGATCGAAAGGCGTTCATGTAAAAATATGAAACCAAATATCAACGTCCAGATTGGAGACAAATAAAACAACAACAATACTCTTACTACATGCCCATCGAGCATGGCCAGAATAAATGAAAGATTAGTCCAACCGGCAAACAGGCCTAATAAGGCAAAGGGTAAAACATGTGAATGCAGGCCATGTCTTTGTTTCCAGAAATATGGCCACAGTGGCATAAAGGCTGACACATAGATAATCAGGGTTGCCCAAAGACCTGGTAGTCCCAATCCTTCCAGTACCCTGAGTGGATACCAGAATATTCCCCATAGGGTGGCGGCAATCAGGCAACTGATAACCGGTAGCAGTGTTGAATTATTTTTGGTCGACATATTCCCAAACACCTTGATTAGCCTATACTACGCACCCCTTAGGAATTACCCTTTGTGGAATTACCCTTTGGGCGTGCTTTTAAAATTCTGTATGTCGAACAATAGCAATGAACCCTTAACTTATGAATCTTTAACTGATGAACCCCTAACTTATGAACCCAGGGCTTGAAAAATTACATCCCTACCCATTTGAGAAGCTTACACAGCTGAAGCAAACAATTGTGCAGGATACATCTGTTATTACAGACAAGGCACATATCGATCTATCCATCGGTGAACCCAAACATACGACACCAGGATTAATTCTGGATGAGTTACAAAAGCAACTTCCCAAAGCGGCATCTTACCCGACAACACGTGGTATTGATGAACTAAGACAAGCCATCGCAGACTGGTTGGTCAATAGATTCAACTTGTCTGCTGGTAGTATCACTGCTGAGCAAAATATCTTGCCAGTCAATGGTACGCGAGAAGCACTGTTTGCCTTTGCTCAATGTGTGATCAATTCCAGTGCAACCGATACACCCGTTGTCATATCTCCCAATCCGTTCTATCAGATATACGAAGGTGCAGCACTGCTGGCCTCGGCGGAGCCTTATTACATTAATTGTGTCGAAGACAACAAGTTTCTTCCGGACTTTAATGTCGTGCCCGAAGACATCTGGCAACGATGTCAGCTCGTCTATCTATGTTCACCAGGCAACCCAACAGGTGCAGTCCTGGGACAGGATGCGATCGAGAAATTGTTAAACCTGGCAGACAAACATGATTTCATTATTGCCGCTGATGAATGTTATTCCGAAATATATTTCGATGAAGCATCTCCACCCATTGGGCTGTTACAGGCCGCAGCAAATCTTGGACGAGATGATTTTAAGCGTTGTGTTGTCTTTCATAGCCTTTCCAAAAGATCCAATGTCCCGGGGATGCGATCCGGTTTTATCGCGGGTGATGCTGAACTGATTCAGACCTTTCTTCGTTATCGTACTTACCATGGTTCCGCCATGCCCATCTACACACAAATGGCGAGCATCGTTGCCTGGCAAGATGAAGACCACGTCCTGGCCAACAGGGACCTGTATCGACAGAAATTTGATGCCGTACTGGACATACTCAAACCGGTAATGAATGTCAGCAGACCAGATGCCAGCTTTTACCTGTGGCCGGAGACACCCATTTCCGATACCGAGTTTGCAGCAGGTTTATATTCCCAACAGAACATAACAGTGTTGCCTGGAAGTTTCCTGTCACGTAGCATAGCCGCCGGTAATCCCGGCAAAAATCGAATACGCATCGCGCTTGTCCCTGAAATAGATCAGTGTATTGAAGCAGCCAATAGAATATGTACATTTATTAAGTCAATTTAAGTAGGAAATATTAAACATGAGTACGCTAGAAAATATCGTTAACGAACATTTTGAAAACCGCTCGGACATCACCCCGGCATCTGCCAGTCAGGAATTGAAAGATACCATTGAAGAGGTCATCGCTGGACTGGATAGTGGCACCATGCGTGTTGCCGAAAAGAAAGATGGTGAATGGATCGTAAATCAATGGCTGAAAAAAGCCGTATTGCTTTCCTTTCTGCTTGAAGAAAACAAGGTCATCGACGGCGGGTTTACAAATTTCTACGATAAAGTTCCTTCAAAATTCAGCGGTATGAATAAAGATGATTTTGAAAAGATTGGCGCACGTATTGTGCCCTCTGCAAATGCCCGTCGTGGTAGTTATATCGCACCCGGTGTGGTGATGATGCCATGTTATGTAAACATCGGTGCTTACGTAGATACAGGCAGTATGGTAGACACATGGGCTACTGTCGGTTCCTGCGCTCAAATCGGCAAGAATGTACACCTCTCTGGCGGTGTGGGTATTGGCGGTGTGCTTGAACCCTTACAGGCCAATCCAACTATTATTGGTGATAATTGTTTTATCGGAGCACGTTCAGAAGTGGTAGAAGGTGTCATTGTTGATGATGGTGCTGTTATCTCCATGGGTGTGTACATCGGCCAAAGTACTCGCATATTCAATCGTGAAACAGGTGAAATAACTTATGGTTACATACCACCTGGTTCTGTTGTTGTGTCAGGGAACCTGCCTTCCAAAGATGGAACTTACAGTCTCTATTGTGCAGTCATCGTCAAACAGGTGGATGCGAAAACACGTGGCAAGGTCGGTATCAACGAGTTATTGCGTGACATTTAACACAGCATCTGAATTACCTCTGCCAGATTATCTTTAATTCAGACATGAGTATTATTCTTTACGGTATCAAGAATTGCGATACCGTAAAGAAGGCACGGCACTGGCTGGAAGCGCAACAAATAGAATATACATTCCACGATTTCAGAGTGGATGGTCTGACTAAGGACATGCTTGGGAATTTTCTCAAGCATGTTGATTGGGAAACATTGCTTAATAAACGCGGGACCACCTGGCGCAAACTTTCTGAAAACCAGAAACAAAATATCACCAGGCAAAAAGCAATAGCACTCATGATTGAAAATCCCGCCCTGATTAAACGACCGGTACTGGTTCACAAAGGAGAGTATCTCGTTGGTTTCAGTGAGAACAATTACGAGAACACACTTTTGTGACATGATAATATCAAGCGCAGGGATTCATCGAAGGTTAACGGGAAGCTAATGAAAAATCTTTTCAAACTAAAACAGAATATATTCAGCAAATTATCATTTGTTGGAGAAATAGATGTCGATCAACTTGAACTGAAGGGATTTTCGCGCAGCTTTGCTGAACTGGAATGGTTAATACTGGTTCTCGTTCTGGTTTATACAGTTGCTCCCGGGGCTATCATTGAAGACCAATGGATCCTCCTGAAATATTCCCTCTGTTTTGCAGCATTTGTGCTTGCATTCCGCTACATGAATTTCTACCAAACAGAGACGCGTTGGAAGCTGGCCATAGAAGTATGGGTGATGACGGCCTACATCACCTGCGTGCTCTGGTATACAGGCAAAGTAGATAGCCCACTACTGAACCTCTACTTGCTGGTTATTATTACCAGTGGCATGACGCTGGGAAAAATAACAACATTACTGGTACTTACTTTAATCGCTTCCTTGTATCTGATGATGGGCGTAGCAACGCTGGCCAGTGGTCCAATCACACTGGAACTTTTCAGTCATATGATGACGGTGTTTTCCCCCTATCTGATCATAGCTTATCTGACCACCATGCTTTCCGCAGATTTACAATTCTCGAAGATGATGTTTAAACATCTATCGGAAACAGACGAAATGACCGGATTGATGAATCGTAGATCCTTCACCGAAATCATCACAAGTGAACATAATAAATCTGTTCGATATAAACACGCCTATGCTATTTTGATGATTGATGCTGATGGATTAAAGATGATTAATGATGAATACGGTCATGAGGCAGGCGATAAGATGATCACAACATTAGCAAAAACACTGGAAAGTTGCATGCGTGAAACAGATTCACTGGCAAGATATGGTGGAGACGAGTTTGTTGTTCTCCTGCCTGAAACAGGCAAGTTCCAGGCTGAAGATGCTGGAGAAAGAATGAGAAAAGCGGTAGCAAATACTTCTTTTGATATGGGAGGGAATCTGATTAAGGCTACTGTGAGTATTGGTGTTAGCAGTTATCCTGAGGATGCCGATAATGCCGAAGGTGCACTCAATATGGCAGACAAGGCACTATATAACAGTAAGCGTG
>Ga0164315_10001338_pt1 | contig 18540 bp, 14 predicted proteins | sample GuaBasSedimGuay6_FD_113737 | JGI IMG/M metagenome (GOLD analysis project Ga0164315, IMG submission 113737) | Subseafloor sediment microbial communities from Guaymas Basin, Gulf of California, Mexico - Guay6, Core 4569-2, 0-3 cm | ecosystem: Environmental > Aquatic > Marine > Hydrothermal vents...
CCATGAGCATCTGAGTTTTCTCACTTGCATCCGGCTTCAGGGTATTAAAGTAGAGATCGTGAGAAAAGGCGGAAGCTCCGGCCATCAATAGACCTGAAACTGTTGAGAAAGCCGCACTTACAGCACCGGCAGCCAGAAATGCAATGATAATTGGCATTACATCGGCGAGCTGGGCCGTATATACAACAATGGCGTCTTTAGACAGTGCACCCATTGTAGGTGATGAAGAGAGTATTTTGGCGAAAGAACTGTAAACCGGAGCACTCAAGTAAAGAAGACAGATAAAAAAGAGACCCCATACAACACTCCACCGTGCGTCCTTGGCTTTAGGAACCACATAAAACCTTTGAATTACATGGGGAAGACCGGCTGTACCCAGCATCAGGGAAAAACAGAGGGCGATCCACTGAAACGCCGACATTCCATGGGCGGCACTCCATGGCATCGCGTATTCGGGCTGGGGCAGAATTGCGACTTTATGCCCTAAAACGTTATCCAGGACCGAACCTTTTACTTCTGCGATTCCATTAGTAACATTCGTTACAACTTCCCCGTATCCAATTTGGGGAAGGGCCCAGAAATACCCGAACTTATACGCAATAATAAAAAGAGGAATAATGAAGGAAACGATGATGATTACATATTGAATCTGCATGTTCTTCGTTACACCCAGCATTCCGGATATCAGTGTATAGGTAAGAACGACGGCTCCGCCGATGAGTACCGCCCAGACATAATTGATACCTAAAATCCATTTAAACATCAGTCCGATACCGGCGAATTGACCAACACAGTAAGTTATGGAAATAAATATGGTTAAAAGAGCTCCAACGCCCCGCAGACCCCGGGAATAGTAGCGGTCTCCGATAAAATCTGCAGCCGTGTACTTCCCGTAGCGGCGAATCTGCCCGGCCATAAGGAGAAGAAGAAGAACATATCCGCCGGTCCATCCCACGACATAGGCGAGACCGTGATAACCGGATCCGTACATGATGGCGGCCATACCGAGAAACGAAGCCGCGCTCATCCAGTTTGAGGCAATAGCCATTCCTGATCCGACGGGTGAAATATTCCGCCCGGCCGCCCAGTAATCTTTTGTTCCGGATGCTTTGTTGAAAATTCCAACTAAAACAAAGGTAGTGAGGATTACTATCAGAATAATAGCAGGAATGAGTTTGAACTCACCTTCGAGAGTTGTCGCACCACCGGCTGCTTCAGCATATATGACAGATCCACTGCAAAGTACCAGCAGTAGAATCATAATGATTGTTTTATTTCGCATGTGTTAACTCCTACTCCTCTTCTATTCCAAGACGTTTATTCATTTTATCCACGGCCTTGGCGTAAACCAGGCATAATACAATAAAGAGTATCAGCAGGAACTGGGCTGTGTAGAAATAGTGCAGTGGAAATCCCATGAAGGTTGTATCCGTGAGAAATGAACGATTGTGTATCAGATATTTTTCCATGGACTCAGGCAGGGCCGATAACCCATTGTAATTTTTACTGCCGCTCTTGTAATGGAACAGGAGTTGATCTCTTAAAAGAGGATCAAAGCCATTCTCTCCAAGACCGATCTTATCCGCAGCGGCTTCGGCTGTATCCTCTTCAGGATTCAGAAGATACACGGTAACAGCAAGGGCTTCCTGCATGAGGACCCTGTCACCTTCTTTAATTGTTGCGTTTTTTCCCAGTGTTGTCAGCAGAACCCTTGAGAAAGCTTTCAATTCAGGCTCGGAAGGAGCAGATTGAACTTGCGGCCAGAGCTCTCTGAATTCCACCAGTGTCTTTTCCACAGTCGGTTTACCAATTCCTATCAATAGAAACTGAAATCCGAAAACGGCAACCGCCCATATGATTACAAGGATGGAAATCAACCTGGTATTTGCCTTCGCCGCCTCAGACTTCGGTCTGAAAAAATTTACATCGTATTGGGATTGATCAGCCATATCTTCTCCCTTCTTCTTTCTGTAGTGTCACTTATTTTCTCCTTTCGAATAAATTAGCAAAACGGTATTAATTGATATTCATCCAACAATGCCTTTCTACTATAACCAGGCCAACATGGAAAACACAACTCTTTTCTTCAGAATAACAAAGGAGAAAATCCGACAAACTGCCTGAAGAACCGAGCTGCAGGAGCCGCTCAGGATAATCGGTCAATTTTACGTTTCAGACGTATCTGCCTGTGCTCCAGCTCCCGGTATTGCCGGGGATTCAGAGGCAGAACCTCCAGCCTGCTCAGAACTACAAGAGCTTTTTCAAGTTTTTTCAAACGGTGTTCATAGTATTTGGCCAGTTCAACGGCAGAAAAGTAATTCTCACCGTTTTCATTGAGCTGCTTCCAGATAGCAGAGGCAGAATGAAAATCTCCCTCTCTTTTCAATCTGATGGCCAGATCCCGGCCGCAGAGGGGCTCCCCTGCCGCCCAGCCGGCGTCAATCCACCGCCGCTCCATGGAAGGATTTCCCAGCGACCACTGCCGGGCCATACCCCGAAAAGTAGGATGTACTCCCGGTGGAGTACTTCCCCGGATCTCATCCATTCCAGGCTCCACATCTCCCCATGCTTCCAGATGAACAAGAAGCCGGGCCAGAGAAACAATATCATCCGAATTATGCTGAAAAACACCTGTGATACGCTCCTTATCCCCTTTCAGCCATTCAAACCAGGCATCCGGAGCCTCTCTCCCGGGGAGATCGTCCTCCCGGAAAAAACCCAGCACTTCCCTCTCCAGGGTTCCCAGGGAGAGATTCGGCAGAACCCCTTTCCATAGACGCCGGGAGGGATAGAGCAGATCGATCTGAGGAGGCAGGAGAGGGGGCATACGATTGAGGAGCAACCGGGTTTTTAGCACCTGAGAGTCAAAAGAGCGGCCGTTATAGGAAACTTGAGGCCGGTTTTCTCTGATAAGTTCAGCATAGCGTGACAATAATGCCGGCTCCCCGGGGTAGTCTCCCAGGAACAGCTGAATTACGGTAAAACCTTCCGGCTGAGAAAATCCCAACCCGATAAGAAATGCGATATTTCCGGCGCCTCCTGACAGGCCGGTGGTTTCCAGATCGTAGAAAACCAATGCATCACCGGAAAGCACTTCCGGAAGGACGAAAGGATTCTCAAACTTCCCGGGGAGCAGCCCGGGATGGAGAATCCTCCGCTCCCATACTCCGTCGTCAATTTTTTTCCAACCGCAGCCAGGTGGTTCAGAGATAATTCCGGCGGTTGATAGTACCGGCCGGGAAGGGTTCGTCCGCAGCCGGGCCAGCCGCTGGGAGAGACTGCTCATGTACCGCTAATCCAGGTATTCAGGAACAGCCGGGTGGCATCCTTGGGATTGCCCGGCAGGAGGTCACGTTCATCCATAGCACCCACACAGGAAGGACAGCCCTCATCACAGGGGCAGGCTTCGATAAGATCCAGGGCAGCCTTGAGAAGCTCTGGAAGACGATTTGAAAGAGATTCGGCCAGACCGATACCCCCGGGATAATTATCGTAGGCGTATATCCCGCTCACACCGTGATGGGGATCGAGTATGCGTCCGGCCACACCCAGATCTCCGGGCTTACTCAGGAGAAACACCGGAGCCACCACACGTACCAGGGTGGCCGTCCGGCTCACCACCGGAGCTTTCATCTCCTCTGATACCCCTTCAAGAGCCGCCGCCGAGGAAGAACCCGGAACAAAGGCCAGAAAAACACCCCGGGTATGCATCTCATCCTCGGGAAGATGGATATCACCGTAGCCGATATTCTCGTGAGTTCCGAATCGGATTTTCTTGTACTTGGCCACCTCACTGCGCACCAGAAGATCGCCCAGACGCTCCTCAAGGCCCGCGGTATTCCGCCTGCGGTCTTCATCCAGCACCTTGATATCACTTTTCACCAGAGCATCGGTGTAGTAATTCACCTCTGAACTCTCCACATAGGCATGATGATTTTCCAGATCCAGTTTTTTTACCTGATACTGTTCTCCCCGATGGAGATAGATTGCTTCGTCGTGAAGCATCTCCCGGGCCGAATGGCTGTCCATTTCACCGATAACGATGTTGCGCCCCTTTGTCTGATCGATAATAACAACGTTCTCCTCCCCTCCCCCTCTCATGGAAACCCTCTCCGAAGGGTAAGACCTGTCGGACCAGAACCAGCGGCCGGAGGTATGCCTGAGAACACCCTCCTCTTCCAGATACGCCAGCATATCCCCCGGGTTGCCCCCGAAATCCTCGCCATCCTCAAAAGGAAGCTCAAAGGCGGCGCATTTCAGATGATCGATGAGTATGTAGAGGTTTGAAGGATCGATAAAAGCCGATTCAGGAGACCGGGAGAGAAAATAATCCGGATGACGCACCAGGTACTGATCGGTGGGACTGGCAGAGCCTACCATCAGGGCTACCGAGACATCCCCAGAACGGCCGGCACGGCCGGCCCTCTGCCAGGCCGAGGCCACAGAGGATGGGAGCCCGGCGAGAACCGCAGCATCCAGTCCGCCGATATCAATTCCCAGCTCCAGAGCGTTTGTGGAAACAACCCCCTGAATGCTGCCCTCACGAAGTCCTTTTTCCACCGCCCGCCGTTCACTGGGCAGATAACCGCCCCGGTAGGATTCAACTCGTATTCTGTGATTCTCGTTAAAGACATTGGCCAGGCTTTGGTTGATGTATCCGGAAATTAGTTCGGCGTGGATGCGGCTCCGGGTAAATACAATGGTTTTAACACCGGCTTTCAGCAGTCTGAGAGCCAGCCGCCGGGATTCAAGAACTACCCCCCGACGTATACCCTGAACCTGATCCACCAGTGGCGGGTTGTACAGAATAAGGTGTTTTTTCCCGGCTGGAGCTCCATTCTCATCCACCAGTTCAAAATGCCGGCCGGCCAGCATTTCTGCCAGCTCTCCCGGATTTCCGATGGTGGCACTGGCAGCGATAATAAGAGGGTCTGCACCGTAGAACCTGCAGATTCTAATCAGACGCCTCATAAGATTGGCCATATGGGAGCCGAACACCCCGGTGTAGGTGTGTAGTTCATCCAGAACGATGTATTTCAGATTCGCAAAGAACTCAATCCATTTGGTGTGGTTGGGAAGAATCCCGGTGTGGAGCATATCTGGGTTGGTAATGATAATACGCCCCCCTTGCCTGGCGGACATGCGGATGGAGGACGGGGTATCCCCGTCAAAAGTGAAAATCGGAATTTCTAGACCTGCATCCAGGGTAATATCATTCAAAGCAGCCTGTTGATCCTGACTCAGGGCCTTGGTGGGGAAAAGATAAAGAGCCCGGGATGAGGGCTCTTCCAGAAGGGTTTGCAGCACAGGCAGGTTGTAACAGAGAGTTTTTCCCGATGCGGTGGGTGTTACCACCACGGTATCCTTCCCCGAACGGATATTCCGCCAGCTGGAGGCCTGATGGGAATAGAGCTTAGTAATACCCTTTGCCGAAAGTGCTTCCTTTAATATCAGGGAAATATCGACAGGCAGATTTTCGAATTCACCTTCACGGGGAGGAATAACAAGCCACTCTGTGACATTTTCATTAAACGACGTATCTTTTTTCAATGCTTCAAGGATTTCTGGTAAGGCCATAGCTTATTATGTAAGGTGAAACAGGGGTGGCGCAATCGTCCCGGTAACTTTAGGATTAAAAGCAGGAGAGCTGAATATGAAAGATGTACTGACTATTATCCTCGGTGGCGGTAAAGGAACAAGACTTTACCCACTTACAAAAGACCGGGCCAAACCTGCTTGTCCCTTCGGCGGCAAATACAGGCTGGTGGACATCCCGATCAGCAACAGTATCAATTCCGGTTTCCGCCGGATTTATGTGCTCACTCAGTTCAATTCTGCCAGTCTGCACCTGCATATCGGCAGAACCTACAATTTCGACTCCTTCAGCCAGGATTTTTGTGAAATTCTCGCAGCTGAACAAACCTTCCATCACGAGGACTGGTACGGAGGAACTGCCGATGCAGTAAGAAAGAATCTGGATCATTTCCGGGTTCAGAAACCCAGTCATTACATTATCCTGTCAGGTGATCAGCTTTACAGGATGGATATCAAGACCTACATGCAGCAGCATCTGGACTCAGGAGCTCAGGTAACCATTGCCGCCACTCCAGTTACCCGGAGTGATGCCGACGATCTGGGTATTCTCAGAACAGATGATAAAAATATTATCGATGCTTTTCTTGAAAAACCGGGACATGATAAAAATATTGATGAATATAAAATCCCCGATATATACCTCACTGACGAAGACCGCAGAACCGGCCGGGAGTATCTGGCATCCATGGGCATATACATCTTCAATGCTGATGTGATGGAAAAGGCTCTGGATAATGACAGCAAAGATTTCGGCAGGGAAATCATCCCCCAGTCCATTGGTAAGGTGAATGTCCAATCCTACTTCTACCGGGGATATTGGGAAGATATTGGAACCATTCGCAGCTTTTATGAAGCCAATCTCAATCTGGGAGCCCCTATCCCGAAATTCAACCTTTACGATCAGTCCAATCCTCTCTTCACCCACAGACGGGATCTTCCACCAACTAAAATTAATTCAAGTACTATAAAAAACAGCATTGCCTCGGAAGGTTCCATCCTTACTGATGCGTATATATCCCGCAGCCTCATCGGGATAAGAACAATAATTGAATCAGGAGCCACCCTGGAAGAGGTGTACACCATGGGTGCAGACTTTTATGAGACAGACAGCCAGAAAGAAGCCAATTTAAAAAATCATATTCCAAATTACGGTATCGGAGAGGGCTCCATGATAAAAGGCGCCATTATCGATAAAAATGCCAGGATTGGAAAAGGTTGTAGAATCGGAGTGGATAAAAAAGACCGGGAAGACGGTGATTTTGATGGGTATATGATACGTGAAGGAATTATTATCATTCTCAAGGGTGCCATGATTCCTGATGGTACATCTATTTAGGATCTATTAATGCAGGACTGCTGGAATATTCAACAGGAGATTCGGGGAGAAGAGGTTAATTTCACCGTCAGGTGGTCGCCCTGGGGTTCAATGGACCGCTGGGTAATAAACCGCCTTGTGCCCTCGGAAGCCGGTTTATTCCAGCTCTGGGCAATAGAAGGCCGGGGGCTGGTTCTGATAACAACGGAACAAACCTATTACGGCGGACTTCGGAATACCCTCCGGGAAGTTATCGATGAAATGGCGCCTTCAGGACAAAACTTAAGAAATCTTATTCTGGAAAGGGAATGCTGGTTTCGATTCAGCACTTCTCCGAGCAGGGAACAGCTGCAGAGTCTTAAACGGTGGTTTGATGATGGAGACGGTGCACGGGATGAAAAGAAACGGGAAATCTTTGTTCAGGAAATTGAGGATCTCAAGCGCTTTCCGCCGCCACCGCCGGATGTGAAGTTCATCAGCCGGGGGAGAATGAAGGATTCAGATTTCGGGCCGCCTATGCCGACTCCCGTAAAATAACATCTGCTACAATGCGGTCCGAATCAACAAGGGCTAAAAGCGAGAGCTGTTCCGGTTTCACCCACTGAAAAGCATCATGCTCCAGGAGCTCCGGCTCAGAGTCAGTAGACGGCAATTCTACATTAAAAGCAATCAGGGTGATCGGTACACCCTTATGACGAAACCCGCCTCTGACTATCTCTTCTCCAACGGTTATTTCCAGGCCGGTTTCTTCCATCCATTCACGGAATAGAGCCTCCCGGGGCTTCTCTCCTTTCTCGGCTTTACCTCCGGGAAATTCCCAGAGTCCGCCGACACTTCCTCCGGGAAGGCGGCGCATCACCAGTATGTCTTTTCCCCTGCGGGCCACACCGGCAACCGAGATATGGCTGCTCATTAAAGAAGCGGTAACCGGGGAATGATGGCGTGAAGAATACCGATAATAACGGAGGAGATTCCCACAATAGTGAGGTACGGACCGGAAATCTTCTCTACTTTCTCTGCAATATCCACAGTCTTGCTATCCTCTTCAGTCCTGCGTGAACTGAAGTATTCCGCGATCAAAAGGATACCCGTTACAATTCCGGCCAGGCTGGGAAGAAGATCTCCCAGAATGGCAATATCACCTGTGTATGAAGGAAATAGATTGATGATACCAACCAGCACGCTTACTCCTCCGAGAACAATGCGATAAACAGAATTCCCCATGAAGTCGGTATATTCGGAGAATCGCTCAAACCGGTCACTCAGGAAGCCTGTGGCAAGTGCCAGTCCTGCAAGGACTGTTGTAAGCACGGTTAACAAGTACAATTGAAACACAGCTTTCCTCCTCTTTTACTAAAGTTAACTTACCGGTGATTCATCGTCAACTCAGGTACTGATTATTCCTCTGAAATCTGAATCTCCAGAACTTCGCTGCCAGCGACTATTTCACAAAAATAACCGACATCCGGTTTAAGCATGCAGATAAACTCCCGGGAGCTCCCGGGAAGGGGGGGGAGGTCGAATTCCTGATGAATTATTTGTCCTTCACTATCACGTATTATCCAACCGACAACACTTTCACCGTCTACCGCATCAGATCCCCGGGGAAGTGCAATTTTCATTGTAAGGACAAGTGAATCCTGCCGGCGGTGATTATCCAATCCAACCTTATAGGGTCCTGCTTCAATACGGCTGTCCATCTGCAGAACCCAGGGGATGAGTACACCCATCATCACAAGAAGTAAAAGCAGATCGATCAGAGTTAAACGCCGGGCCCTCTTGATAGAGGCCGATCCTCCTGAGACAGAACTGTGCCGGGACGACCACCACGTGGCTCTTTTACGTTCTTCTCTATTATAATCATGAGGATTAACGTTCATTGCCAGCCAGTTTGTCCACCCTCCACCATGAGACAGAAGCTTCTTCCGGTCCGAAGAAGATACCTGTAAGCAGACCATCATTCTGCATTCGAAAATGACGGTAAACCGTTGTAGAACCATCCACCTTCAGCCGTCTGTTCTGAACAATACGGCCTTGAGGGTCTATCAGTGTCAAACGGTACAGATCAGGTCCCTCCGGAGAAATCATCATATGATTTCCGTTGATCAGGGTTCCAAGATACACCGGAGGAACAGGAAGAATTCCGGAAGAGGAATTGCCGCCGTTGAACTTCAGCACAATTGGATCGCTGTATTCAAGGGATGAAAGACTCAGATCGTACAACCGGGGTTGGGGCAGGTTTGAACCTGCAGGATACACATCAAGACGGATATGCAGCACCATCTTAACAGGGTCGGGGCGAACAGAATAAACCGTAACATTTCCACCATCCTCTAAACCCGGAAGCTGACTCTCGAGAACTTTTACAGTGGCAAGAGGATGCCCCACACTGCTGTACCAGTAACTCAGCCATCCCCCGGGAACCCGGCTGCTTACAACGATATCGCCATTTTCCCTGACATCAATAGATGTGATGTACGGAAAGGGAGAGCCTCCGAAGCCCTCCCGGCCCAGATGCCCCAGATATTCACCCTCCCGGTTGAATCTCAATACCACCCGGTCAAAAATAGCGCCGGAATCGCTATCCATTACCTGCCGCTCCTGTTCCACACCGTCATCCACCAGAAATCCGCCGTCATAGGCGGCAATGGTATTAGGCTTTCGGAACGGCCAGCTTGTAACCGTGCTGTTTGTATCCCCGTTTTCATTAAGAGCCGGAGAGGGGTTTTTTACAGGATCGTACACATAGGTGAGAAGATCGCCGTAGGAATTGAATACCATGACTTTTCCGGCTCCCCCGCCGGAAATAAAAACAAGACCGTCCCGGGTTTGAATATCCGCCGTTCCTGCCATTCGGTATCCATCCCGATAAAACCAATCCAGCTCCCCGGGAAGAGTACCCAGAGGCAAAGTGAATAAATCATGCCGTTTCAGCCCGCTCCCGCCGCTGGGGGTACAGGATGTGATATTAAAAAGTACAGCCAGACTGATTAAAAGACCGGCTGCTGTTATGAATCGCTGTCGTCCAGTCAAAGTAAGAATCCTTTTTTCGATCCTACCGGTGTGTTGCCCAGGCTGTCAACTTGACGGTATATCCGGCCCGGCAGTATCTTGGCACCCATGAGTAAAGGTTTCCTTTCCGCCATATTCGGAACAAAACACGAACGCGACCTCAAGGGTTTGATGCCCATATTACATGCAGTTAATAACCGGGAAGAATGGGCGCTGTCTCTACCAGACGAGGAGTTCCCCCGGCAGACCGAGTTGTTTAAGAAAAGGCTGGCCGAGGGTGAAACCCTTAACGAGATTCTCCCCGATGCCTTTGCCCTCTCCCGGGAAGCGGCCAGGCGGACCCTGGGGGAAAGACCCTACGATGTCCAGATTCTCGGTGCCGTTGTTCTGCATCAGGGTAAAATTACAGAGATGAAAACCGGTGAAGGTAAAACCCTTGCCAGTATTTCAGCGGCTTATCTGAACAGCCTGGAAGGCCTCGGGGTTCACATTGTCACGGTGAATGACTATCTGGCTGAACGGGATGCTAATTGGATGAAACCCGTCTATAAGCTTCTGGGGGTGAGTGTCGGATCGATACTGTCCAACATGGATCCGGAGCAGCGCCTGGAGGAATATGCCCGGGATATTACATATGGAACAAACAACGAGTTCGGCTTCGATTACCTCCGGGACAACATGAAGTGGGACAATGCCCGAAAAGCTCAAAAACATCACCACTACGCCATCATTGATGAAATTGACTCCATTCTCGTTGACGAGGCCAGAACCCCCCTGATTATATCCGGGCCGGTTGATGAGGATGTTACCAAATATATACTCTCGGACAGACTGGTAAGAAAACTCAAAGAATGTGAAAAAGATCCGGAAACAGGAGACTACCCTCCCGACGACCCCTTATCAGGGACCCAGGCTGTAGGCGACTATAAAATCGAAGAGAAAAGTAAACGGATTATGTTCACCAATGAGGGGATGAACAACATTGAAAAGATACTTCAGAAGGAAAACATCATCAGGGAAGGAAGTCTCTTTGATGAAGAAAACTTTGAGTATATCCATTACTTTACTCAGGCACTGAAAGCCCGGCGGCTTTTCGGCCGGGACAAAGACTACGTGGTACAGGAAGGGCAGGTACAGATTGTCGATGAGTTTACCGGACGCATCCTCCATGGCAGACGCTATTCCGATGGTCTGCATCAAGCTATAGAAGCCAAGGAAAACATGAAGCCGGCCCGGAAAAGCCGGACTCTGGCGACTATCACTTTCCAGAATTATTTCCGCATGTACAACAAACTTTCCGGTATGACAGGAACCGCCGACACAGAGGCCCGGGAGTTTGGAAAAATCTACAATCTTGATGTTGTGGTTATCCCGACTAACAGGCCGGTTAACCGTGTGGATGATGATGACATCATTTTTCTTAACGAGGATTACAAGTTCAATGCCATCTGCGATGAGATAGTTGAAGTGCACCAGAAGGGACAACCGGTACTGGTTGGTACTGTCAGTGTCGAAAAATCTGAGAAACTGGCAAATTTCCTGACAAAACGGGGTGTCAGATATGAAATACTCAACGCAAAAAACCACCACAGAGAAGCCCTTATAATCGCAGAAGCCGGAGCTAAAGGCTCAATTACCATTGCAACAAACATGGCTGGCCGGGGTACCGATATCAAACTGGGTGGAAGCCCTGAATTCAGGGCACGAAGACGCTGCTCAGAGGATACCGGAGAAGAAGAATACAAAGCTGTCTTCGCCGAAGAGTATGGTAAATGGCTGATACAGAGTGAAGAGGTGAAACAAGCCGGCGGTCTGTTTGTTCTGGGGACAGAAAGACACGAGTCCCGGCGTATTGACAACCAGCTCCGCGGGCGCTCGGGACGCCAGGGAGATCCGGGATATTCCCGTTTTTACATATCCCTGGAAGACGATCTGATGCGTCTGTTCGGCGGAGATAAGTTCAGATCTACCATGTCCCGTCTGGGAATGGCCGGAGGGGAACCTCTGTATCACCCGCTGATAAATAAATCTCTGGAACGGGCACAGAAAAAAGTTGAAGAACGCAACTACGATATCCGGAAACACCTTCTTGAATACGATGATGTGGTAAGTAAGCAGAGAACAGCTATTTATACCATCAGGAATGAGGTTCTCAGTGGCGAAGATTTAAGCAGGAAAGTTATTGAAACAGGAGAACAGATTGTCGATGTACTGCTGGATGACTACAACAGTGAAAGAAGAACCGACCCGGAAGCCGCATTAAAACGTCTCGGCGAGCGTCTGATGCAGAATTTCAATTACAAAGGCTCTCCGGAAAGCCCTTTTTCCACTGATACAACCCCGGAAGAAGCGAAAACCATACTGGATAAGTATCTGCACTCCGATCTGGAGGAAAAAATAACTCTGGCTGGAAAAGATCAGATGGAAATGTTCATCCGGTATGAATACCTCAGGCAGGTTGATCAGCGCTGGCAGGAACATCTTGAAGAGCTTACCGCATTGGGAGAAGCTGTCCGTCTGCGCAGCTATGCCCAGAAGAATCCCCTGGTTGAATATAAGAATGAAGGCTTTGAATTATTTGAGGGAATGCTGGAAGACCTGCGGATTGATATAGCCAGAAAAGTTTTTAAAGTGCGTATCCGCCGTAGAGACGAGAGAGCTCCCGGAGAATCATCGTCTTTCAACGCATCTCATTCATCCATGCCCTCCCTTTCCAGAGCCGGTGCCGGTGAACGCAGAGAGGCCAGTCCCGATAAAATTCAGATAAAAAGGATTTCACCGAAAGTCGGCAGAAACGATCCCTGCCCCTGCGGCAGTGGGAAAAAGTATAAAAACTGCTGTGGTTCATGAGTTGACTCAGTAGAGGTAATCCAGCGGATCTACCGATTCCCGGTTATGGATTAATGCGAAATACAACCTGGGACTGCGGGCCGTTCCCGAACGGCCGGTAAGCCCCAGGGACATGCCGCTCTCCAGCTTATCACCGGGGGCTACTTCAATACGGCTCAAATGCCCGTAGAAGCTCTTCCAACCCCCTGAATGGGACATGATAACGTAAAGACCGTAGGAAGAGTGGTTTCCTGTGAGTATCACCGTACCATCTTTTGATGCCTTTACCGGAGTTCCTTCCCCTGCAGAGAGATCCAGACCTTCTGATTCATATCCAATTCCTGTAAGAGTATCAACACTCCCACCCTGAGCCGTGAGTATGCGGCCGCTTACCGGGTAAAGGAACACATCCTTGCTGAATGAGGCCGGCGTACTACCCGTTGAGTTCTCACCGGAGATAAAATAATCGCCGGTTCCGGGAATCAACTGAACCATTCCAATCTCACTGCCGAATCGAGAGGCCGCTTCACCGGGACTTTCTCCAGGCAAAGGAGTAACTCTGAAACCATCAAGATAGGGGACCATTAATATTATACCGTTTTTTACATCATCCGGTGCTTCCAGAGAATTAACACTGATCAAAGTTGATGGAGAGAGTCCGTATTTGTAGGAAATGCGGGAAAGAGTCTCTCCCTTGAGAACACGATGCCTGGTAAAAACCAGTTCCGGAGATGGATTTTTAAAAGAAGGGAAATCGATAGCAGCCTTGTTTACCCTCACCGATGGTTCCACATTACCCGGGGAACTGTCAAAGGAAACCGGTCTTGAAATCAGAACCAATTTGTCAAAAAAACCGACTCCGAAAAGAATCAGGAACATAAGGACCGCTGCTGGGAGAGGAAGAATTTTCAAGGGAGTCAACCACCCATCTGTAAAGCAGGTGGCTTGGGGGTTGCGCCCCCAAAGGGGACTTACGGTGTTGTAAAAGCCGCCGAACTTCGGAAACAGGATCCAAGGCGAAGCCTTTCCGGAACCGCCACCAGAGGAGGCGGCTTTCAATCTGGTTAAAGAGATGAAAGAGAGTTCTTTTTTCTTTTTTACCTGAGGTACTGGCTTTACCGCCGATCTGAAACCCATTGATAAGGGCTGATAAACCGATCTTTCCTGTATTCCGGATACCAACAACTATACCCCCTCCCTATTATTCATATCGACAAAACCCACCCCTCGTATTACCCTTTGTCCAACATGACATCACACCGCCCCCGCCTGCTGAATTCCAAGTTTATAGTTCTACTGCTTATTCTCTTGGCAGCTGCGATGCTTTTCGCCAGTCAGTTCATGCTCATCAAGGTTCATGAGAGTTCAATGGATCCCACTCTTTTCGATGGACAATGGGCCCTGGTACTTCGAGGGCGGAAAAGAATACGCCCGGGGGATATCGCCGTATTTACCAGTCCCATAGACCACAACCTCGTTGTTAAAAGGTATATTTTCGGCAGTGATACCAAACCTGTTATCGATCATGGATGGTTGGTTACGCCCTGGGGACGCTGGTTCTTAACAGGCTCTCAATGGGACCGGATGGATAATGAAAACAACCTTCCTGAAGGGCTCCTATTCATGGTGGGAGACAATCAGTTCCAATCGCTGGACAGCAGAAGTTACGGATACATTAAGCCGGATAGTCTGGTAGGACGCGTTCTGTTATGGAGAAAATGGAGAAAACATGGCTGAACGTTCTCCCAATTTCAGAATGCGGACACTGGCAGCGCTCTCCCTTGCTGCAGCATTTCTGATAATTCTTCGCTTTGCTTTTATCATGCTCTCTCCCGGACGAACAGAGTCTGCAACTGTACAGGCTCCGGCTCTGGCTGAGAGAGGTTCTATTGTGGACCGGGAAGGACGAATTGTGGCTCTGCAGACCAGACTATGGTCTGTAACTGCATGGAAGCCGGAGATTACGGATACGGTAAAAACAGGGGAACTTCTCGGGCCGGCTCTGGATATGGATCCGAATACCATCTCCCGTATGTTATCAGGAGGATCTTCTTCCCGGTTTCTGTTCATAAAACGCAAAGCAACTCCCACACAGTCCGATGCGGTACGAAAAATAATTGACGAGGGTTTATTACCGGGAATCGGGCTGCAGGAAGAACTCGGGCGGCACTACCCCATGAAGGAACTGGCTGCAACTCTTATAGGGCATGTGGGTACAGATAACATTGGCCTGGACGGAATAGAGTATGCTTTCAACAGAGTTCTGGCCCCGGGCAGTATGACCTCGGATGCCGACCGGATATACGGAAACAGCGTTCATCTTACCCTGGATATGAATACCCAGTTCCTGGTGGAGAAAATAGCGGTGGATGCATGGGAAGAACATCACCCCGATTCTATGATGATACTGGTGATGAAAGCTAAAACCGGAGAGATTCTTTCCTGGGTATCCCTGCCTTCCTACGACCCGAACATATTTTCAGAGTTCGGCAGTAATGAACGAAAAAACAGACCGCTGACAGAAGCGTATGAACCGGGATCGGTGTTCAAGGTGTTCACCTGGGCAACGTTCCTGGAAAAAGGCGGTATTGAGATAAATGATATTTTTGATACAAGAAAGGGGTATGAGCCCGATCTGTTTGTAAAATACAGGATTCCGCCGATTTCCGATCTGGGAAATTACGGGATACTGGATGTTACAGCTGCATTGATTCATTCCAGCAACGTCGCCGTTGCCATGGCTTCAGAATCCGTATCCTCGGCAGATTTCTACAAAAGCTTAAAGAATTTCGGCTTTGGAAGCCCCACAGGCCTGCCGCTGCCCGGAGAGTCCCATGGCCTTTTAAATCCTGTTTCCGGATGGTCTGCCAGAAGCAAGCCCACCATTGCCATCGGCCAGGAAGTCGGTGTTTCAGCTATTCAGATTGTCTCTGCTGCAACCACCCTGGCAAACAGCGGGATACTGCTGCAGCCGAGAATCGTGGACAAAGTTGTTTCTGTTGACGGCACAGTTGTAAAAGAATACCCCCGTACTCCTGTCAGGGAAGTTATCTCCCCGAAAACGGCAAGAACCATGCTTGATCTGATGGAGAATACTGTGTCCTCACCGGGAGGTACCTCCCGGCGGGCCGCCGTTCCCGGCTTGCGTATTTCCGCCAAATCAGGTACCGCACAGATAACAGACCCGGAAACCGGCCGTTACAGTACAGACCGGTTTATGAGTTCCGTATTGGCACTGTTTCCCACAGAGAGCCCCGAGCTCATTGTATATGTTGTGCTGGAAAATCCCAGGGGAGCGAGTATTTACGGAGCCCAGACCGCAGCACCCATGGTGAAAAAAATAGCCGAAACTCTCTCCCCTCTATACGGTATACCAGTAGCAGGCAATTCCGTAATGGAGCATTCAGGAAGGGTAAGAATCGAAAATCCCGAAGCGATGCCCCTGGGGGAAACCCTGCACGATCTCACCGGATATTCAAAACGCATGCTCCTGCCCTACCTTGTCCGGGAGGATATCAACTGGACCATCGACGGCGAAGGCTGGGTGGTTTTCCAGTTCCCGCCTCCGGGAACCCCCATTGAAAGCGGAATGAGTATATATCTGGAGCTGAAGTAGATGGGGATTCCCGATGAATGGCGCATAGAGAAATCCCGCAGCGGCGAACTCACCGCATTTCTTGATGGAAGAGCTCTTCACTCCCGTTTCGATCCGGTAAGAGAGGCTGAAAAAACTGCGGCCTCTGTTCCCGGGGATACGGCTATTGTTGTTCTCGGCGGCTTCGGGCTGGGATATGTTGCTGAAGCCCTGCTTCGATCTGCCCCCGGACGTCCTCTGGTAATTGCAGAAGCTGATGATGATTTGTTGGTGAAAGCCGCTGAGATTCGGGGCATCGGTCCCCTGTTTCAAAGCCCCGGAGTTTCGATTGTTTCCGGCGGGGATCCGGGAAATGTAAAGAGATTCCTCACCGGCGGCCCGGCGGGTTCCCGTATACACCTGATTATATGGCGCCCCTCCCGGGAGGTTTCGCCCGAATGGTATGACGGACTGAAAACTGCTGTCGAGGAAACATCCAGAAGACGGGCGGTAAATGCCAGGACCCTGGAACGTTTCGGCCGGCTGTGGGTTCGAAACCTGGCGGCTAATATTCCGGTACTTATCCGTGCTTTGTCTCTGGAGCCCTGGAAGGATACGTTCCGTACTTTTCCAGCTCTTATACTTGCCGGGGGACCTTCTCTGGAATCGATTCTCCCGGATTTAAAAGAGCTGGCCGAACGCTATCTGATTATCGCCGTGGACACGGCTGTTCCGGCAGTTCTCAGATGCGGAGTTCAGCCGGATATTATTGCAGCTGTCGATCCCCAGTACTGGAATACACGACATCTCGACCGCTGCTTTGAAGCTGCAGGTGATGCTCTGATTCTGGCAGAGTCTGCCACTCATCCCGGGGTATTCCGCTCGCTGAAAGGACGCCCATGGCTCACCAGAACCAGGTTTCCCCTGGGAACGCTTCTGGAAGATGCCGCGGGTATCAGGGGAGAACTTAAAGCCGGAGGTTCGGTGGCCACGGCCGCCTGGGATCTGGCCCGGTTCCTGGGCTGCAGAACCCTGACCATAGCCGGACTGGATCTGGGATTTCCAGGCGGCCGTACTCATTATTCAGGCAGCCTTTCCAGAGAGCGGCCCCATTTCTTCTCAAATCGCAGTTCACCTTCTGAAACTCTTTTTTTTCACGCTCTTAGAGATGCCGGCCCGGAATATGTTGAAGCCGCTGACGGTGGGCGTGTACTCAGCGATATGCGGATGGATATTTACGCCGCATGGTTTGAAGAAAGTGTTTCCGGACTCTCCGACCGCTGCCCGGCTCTTTCCGGTGGTAAAGGACGAAAAATTCCCGGTATGTCGATTAGCTCTGTATCTGAAATGAAGAGAATGCCAACCTGCCGGGATACATTGAACCCCCTGCTGAAAAAAATAAGGAACAGCGAAAATAACCCCTCTGCTCCTGCTCATATCAACCGGAGGGTGAGGGAAATACTCAAAACCCTGGAACAGCTGGAAAACCAGGGAAGACAGGGTATACGCCTGGCAAAGCAGACAGAAATGGCCATTAAAAAGGGAGAGAATGCCGAAAGATTCCTGAATGCACTGAACCAGGTGGATGAGAAGCTGTTATCCGGAGAGGGCCGGGATGTGATATCTTTTCTAATCCAGCCCATCATACTGGAGCTCAGCTCGCAATCAGTCCCGGATAATCCGGATCCTCTCACATCATCCCTCCGGCTCTACAGAGAAATTGCAGAGTCAGCCTCATACCACAGATCTTATCTGAGACGGGCATTAATACAATTTCAATAATTTTCCGGTGAATATTTTTTTTTTCGAATAAAGCTCAAAGGACTGCGGGTCGATACTTTAATCGAACAGGCAATACGCCACTACACCCGCGGGAAATCGACGTCCAGATCCGCGGGTTTTTTATGCCCAAATGGAATTCCGGATAAAGGAGGCCTTCAGAATATGCTGCTTTTTGCAATTATCGCCATGTTATCGGCTCTGACGTTCTACTCCGTCGGTGTCTGGGGAGAAAAAATATCCGGCCGTCTGAGTCCCGGAAATGTAATATTCTTCTGGATCGGATTTACTTTTGATACCGCCGGTACAACGCTGATGGGAATTATCAGCGGAGCATTCAAGGCGGATATCCATGGAATAACCGGCTTACTGGCCATAATTCTGATGTTGGTTCACGCCTTGTGGGCCACTGTGGTACTCGTGAGAAAACAGGAAA
>Ga0164315_10001340_pt1 | contig 18532 bp, 17 predicted proteins | sample GuaBasSedimGuay6_FD_113737 | JGI IMG/M metagenome (GOLD analysis project Ga0164315, IMG submission 113737) | Subseafloor sediment microbial communities from Guaymas Basin, Gulf of California, Mexico - Guay6, Core 4569-2, 0-3 cm | ecosystem: Environmental > Aquatic > Marine > Hydrothermal vents...
ATGACCAATCTCGTTAACGTATTCCGTGATTTGCGGATCCTCTACCAGCTGCCCACTGGCACGAATCTGGCGCATGATGGCGCGACCAAGCTGCGCTTCAGCGTTCTTGGACAATACGGCATCGGCAGGGCTGCCGAGATCAGGCAAGTTGATTTCGGCCGCAGGAGCACCCGTAGCCAACGTCAGGCTTGCGGCAACCATCACCACCACAATCTTTTTGAAAAAACCGGCTATCACTTGTGTATCACTTGGCTATCACCTGGACACTCTTTGAGAATCTCTTGCTTGATCCGACCCGAAACGAATCTGTCTGTTCCCAATCATACCTGTTACCGCCACATTACGACCCCTGAATTTACACTATTTTGATCACAATGTTTACATAAGCATATGAAAAATATGGGATTCCACCTTAACAATTCTTCACTGCTGCAAGCACTTCTGCAGCGTGACCTTTTACCTTCACTTTGCGCCATTCCTGGCGGAGCTTGCCTTTTGCGTCAATCAGGAAGGTGCTGCGTTCTATGCCCATGAATTTCCGGCCATACAACATCTTTTCCTTGATTACGTCGAACTGGCGGCAAAGTTTTTCGTCGGGGTCGGACAAAAGTTCGAAGGGAAACTGCTGTTTGTCCCTGAACTTTTCATGCGAGGCGATGCTGTCTCTTGATACGCCAAAGATCAGCGTATTCTGCCGTTTGAATCGGCTGAACAGGTCTCTGAAGTCCTGACCTTCGGTGGTGCACCCGGGCGTACTGTCCTTCGGATAGAAATACAGAACCACGTTTTTTCCACGCAGTGCCTTGAGTTGAATGATTTGCTCGCCAGTAGCCGCACACTTGAAATCTGCGACGACGCGATTGATGGTTGGTCCCGCCAATGGTGACTCTCCCTGAATAGATTGTTAGAGCTTTACCGGCTCCAGGATCGAATCGAGGTTCAGCTGCTCGCACAGATCCAGAAACTCGTCCCGTAACTGTGCAATGGATGCCGTGCCGGGAATATTCAAGGTCATCTGCACTGAAAACATCGGCGCGCCAGTATGTGCCGCAGCATAACGTCGCGTAGCGAGATCGGAGATTTCGATATTTCTGGCCGCAAAAAATTCTGCCAGGTGAAATACGATGCCGGGCTGGTCCAGGCAAACGACATCAACGCCATAAGGAATGCAGTCTTTCTGGTCATTACGGGCACCGGTCTTCTTCAGATTGATGGTCAGGCCCTCAACACCCTTCAGTTTGTCGAGCTCCTTCTCAAGCTTTGTGAGCGTGTGCCAGTTCCCGGAGATAAGGAGGAGCACGGCGAATTCGGCGCCGAGTGCTGCCATCCGGCTTTCCTCAATATTGCCCCCACAGGCGAGGACTGCCTCGCTGATATCCTTCACGACACCAGGGCGGTCACTACCAACAGCTGATAAAACAATAAGTTGTGTCATTATTAGAGAATCTACCTACACTTAAAGCAAATTACTGGAAGGACTGATATGGTCTGATTGCCGTTCACCGGGCCACGACAATGCCGCCACTTAAGTTGTCTTGCCAGTTAGTCCTGAGAACAGTAACATCGCGTGCCTTGAATTGGAGCGAATTTGATCGGATTTTACGATCTTGCCAGCGTTCAAGTGCTGGAACGCAAGGAATAAATGGAAACTACTTTGAGAAGCATGGTTGGCAGGACAGGCATATTTTGCCTCGTGATAACTACGATGGCGATCACGGGTTGCGGCAGCGGGCCGACTTGCGATGAACCACAATTTTATGAGTCGGCAACCGGCGGCAAACGTATCGAGGCACCTGATGACCTTGATGAGTTGCAGTCGTTTAACGAAATGGTTATCCCGGAGGCTTCACCAAGGCCCCCAAGAGAGCCTGGATCGGGATGCCTGGACCGGCCACCAACATTAAAAATTGAAGAATAGGCATTGAAGTTTTGCAGGAGAGGTGGCTGAGCGGCTTAAGGCGCTCGCTTGGAAAGCGAGTGTACGTTTATAGCGTACCGCGGGTTCGAATCCCGCCCTCTCCGCCAGATCTAATAAAGGCCCCTATTGGGGCCTTTATTAGATCTGGCGAAAACATAATCTCAGCTTCAAAACGACCCCGACACGTATACCGCCGGCCCGTAATACTCAAGATCAAACTCACCGTTCAGATTCGATCCTTGCGCTTCAACATTTGCATTAAAATATCTCAGGCCCAGGCCAAAGCCGAAATGTCGCCACGGTTTCCAGTCAATATCTGCGTCAATCTCAACCAGGCTACCGTCGATATTGTCGATTTCAAGCGCGAAGCCGATAACCTGAAATCTGGCAGCAATTTTCTCGCTGATAGCATAAGAATACGACACGCCGAAATGTGGCAGCGGTGCCGTCACGTCTTCTGACTCAAGTGGCGGTGTTTGCGCTACCGGGCAGCCGGGCGGCATCTCGCCCAGACCAACGTCACACACCGCTCCCATTAGCTGCAGCCCCACTGCCATATCGGCGATATGTAGCCCGGCCTTTACTTTCAGGTTCATGCGCTCGCTGCGCATTAGCGAGAATCCATAAGTCAGTCTGCTCACGCCGATATCGAATGCTGAATTGATCGTCCCGTTCTCAATGATCAGGTCACCGACCTCTATTGGCTCCGGGAAAAGATCGATGAATCCATCGCGATTTAGTTGAAAAAACTCAAATTCAATTGAGTTGCGCCGGGAAATCGTCCATTGCACGCCGCCCCAGACGACGGATTCACCGTCGCTCACACCGAGCACGTCTTCAATATCGATTGGTGGTGGTGTCACATTATCGCCGTTAATCGTAATCTTTGTCTTGAGTTGTGGCGAGAATCCACCCACATATACTTTGAACGGATCGTTGAATCCCGGGTATTTACCGTTTTCCTGCGCTGCGGCCGGTAGCGCCAACCCGCTCAACAGAGGCAAAAGCGCCGCTAAAAAGGCCATTCTTCGCATTGCCTCAAACCTGGATGGCTTACCTTCCTGCGCACTTCTTTGTGGGATGTCTTGTATATCTCTCATTTCGAAAATCCTGGATTCAAAGTCGACTGTCTTTATGTCCGACCGCATCATATTGGCGGTGGTAGTCCTTATAGGACATCACGACTGAGGATAGCAAATGCCTGATTCATTACGAACAAATTTAGTGCGCTTAAAACAGGCAATCCTGTTCGATTTGAGGTCGCGGAACGACTGATCCTGGTCCACGTTTAAATCTTAATTACTGCTGTAACAGTTGATCAGGAGCAGCAACCCGCCCATTCACTATCGCAATAACATCACCCTCACCAAATGGTTGCCAGGCTTCATCCGTTAGCGGAACACTGGCAACAAGAACGACTTCCTGTTCCCCGGCCGTGACCGAGACACCTGCTTTCTCAGCGAACAGATCGGCTCTGCTGCATTGCCGGCGCAGCCAATAAAGCCCCGGCGCTCTGAACTCGCCGTCAGCCTGCTTACGTCGGTGGCCATGCGCAAAAATTACCTCGCCGTCGCAATAAAGAAAATTGGCCAACCCAATTTCACCGAGCTCTTTGGCAAACCCGGCGACGATCTCGAATCGGTCAGCCAGGGTCGGGGCCGCATCAGCGGTGTTCCACAATGGTTTGACGCGCTCCAGCAAAGCGCAAAACGCGATTTCCGAGTCGGTGCTGCCAATAGGGCGAAAAGAGGTCGTTTCAAACTGGCTTAATTGTCGAACTTCCGGAACGTGTCCGTTGTGTGCGAACACATGCATGCGACCGCCCAGTTCGCGACTGAACGGCTGTGTGTTGTTGATAGCAACCGCTCCATCAGTGGCCAATCGGATATGCGATATGACCAGATGGCTGCGTATTTTCTGTTGGGCGACAAATTCGGCCCATTTGCTACTACTTGCACACACCGTATCGCGAACAATCCGGACATCGTTCTCTGCGTAAAAAGCGATTCCCCAGCCGTCGGTATGCGGACCACTCTCGCCACCGTGTTCAGCCAGTACGCTGAGCGATAAATTGACCGTAGCGCCCTCGCGGCCAGACATTGCGAACAACTCACACACCGAACCGTCTCCTTTGTTGTTCCTGATTCTACATTCTGCCATTTGCGCAGAATTTGCGCTGCGGACCACGTTGAACCCTGCCAAACCTTCTCAACTTACTTGAAGAAGATATTCGAAGTTGCAGAAAAATTTGTAATTCAATTTTGTAGTGAAATTTGTTGCAGGAATAACTGTTGCGTTTATTGCTGGCAGGACTAAATTCGATGATGAGGCGAAAGCCTCAGCGCCAGCAAGTTCGCTTGTTGACAACCGCCCTGCGAATGGAGGTCCGAGCCTTCGCCAGTGTTGGGGGCGGTGGACGCAAAAGGCAGAACCTGGAGCAAAGGTGAGAAGCGCAAGCGGATCAGCGGAGCGATAGGAACACTTTGAGGAACTCGGAAAGAATCAAAAGTGCTATGCCAGGTAGCCCGATACAAGAACAGATTCGGGTTTTGACACGGGAAGCCAGCCGCAAGGAGGGTGAAACGGGGAAGAACCGGAAAAACGAGACTAGCAGACCTACCTTCGCGTCCTCACTTTCTTAAAAAGCCGCCATTGGCGGCTTTTTTTGTGGGTGATTCGCCGCCATCAGGCGGCTTTTTTTTGAGTTATTCGGGTACCAGCTGCCGATAAAGTTCGATTGTCTGTCGCGCCGTCTCCTCGACCGTAAAGTCGGTTCGAATGCGTTCCTGTGCTGCAACGCTCATACGCTGATGCAATTCCCGGTCATTGTAGAGCGTAAGAATCCGGTCCGTGATAGGTTGCGGCTCACCTGGTGGCACAACAAATCCTGATTCGCCTTCAATGACCAATTCCGGACTGCCACCGGAATCTGTGACGATCGGCACGGCGCCGCCGATCATTGCTTCAATAATGCCGCGGGGCAAACCTTCACGTCGTAATGATGGCAGGACCGAGACATCACAGTTAGGCAGGATCCATGGCATCCGCTTGAGGAATCCGAACAAGTGAATATTGCTGGCATACTGATTGGCTGCGACCAGTTTTTGGTACTCCGGCTTGTCCATGTAGGTGCCCGCCAGCAGGAAATGAATGTCCAGACCAGCAGGCAACCTGTTTATTGCCTCAAGCAGAACGGGGATACCTTTTCGACGTACGCCGCGCGCAGTACAGGCAACTACAAAGGTGTTTTCCGGTATACCGAATTGTTGCAGATCTTCGAATGGCGCCACATACCAGTCAGGGTTATGGCCCTTGTGAATGGTGACAGGAACATCGCGTCGCATGCGGATGCCTGGCATGCCGAGCTGCAGAAGGTTTTTCCGAATTGCTTCGCAAACACAGATGATGCGATCTATGCGTGGATTAAGCAGATAAAACCAGGATTGCGGGCTGGTGTAGCTCAGGTTACCAACGATGCCGCGATAGGCGACCAGCTTGATGTTCATGCCGATCGACGCAAAGAGACCATTCATCGTGGCGCGTTTGTCGAGCATATGCAGGATGTCGTACTTTCTGCTCTGCAATTCGCGGCGAATCATACGTATGCACGGTCGACTGATCTTGCCCTTCAGCACGTATGGAATCGTGGGTACCCCGGCAGCTACCAGTGCGTCATAGTTGAATGTGTCCGGCCAGGTGATGACCTTAATATCGATGCCCGATTTGTGCATTTCGATGAATGAACCGGTTTCCGCTGGATCACTCTCGCCATTGACACAAAGGACTCGCAAAGGATTATTCATATGCGCGGGTTTAGCAGCTACCTGAGTTCGGATATCGGCAGGTTTTTCTTTTTCTTGTCAAAGACAACGATAGAGTCGTAGAAAGCGATGCTGTCAAGATTTGCTGACAGATAACTTAACTCGAGTTCCTGCAATGCGTCTGCATGCCCGGAGCGGAAGTTCGTTTCTTTGCGGTTGAAGTAGGGTTCGTGGAGCATATCCACCATTTGCTTGGAAAGCTCAATAAAGGTTTCAGGGCTGTCGACATGTTTTATCCAGTAATTGGTGTGCATATCTTCAACCATGTAACAACCACCGTCTTTCAGCGCTGAACGAAACAGCGCGCCAAAGCTGATTATCTGATGATGCGTTTTGTGACTGCCATCATCGAGGATGATGTCGAATGGACCGAACTCGCCAGTCACCTCCGCAAGAAAATTCGGGTCAGCCTGGCTGCCAATTCTGACATAAACATTCTTGTCCGGGATCTCATGAGCCTTGCAGGACTTGTCAACATCGATGCCCACTATCGTCGAATCCGGATGAAAGTATTCCTTCCACATCCGCAGCGAACCGCCGCGGAAAACGCCGATCTCAAGCATGCGCACAGGTCGATCCCGATATCGCGCAAAATGTTTCATGTATATTTCGAAATAGTGATGCCATTTGTGAACGTTGGTGTCGGCAGAAAAGATATCAAACAGGTCGTTGCGCGGTATGTTCTTTGTCGTGCCGACAGTGACTTTTTCGGTCAGTTCAGCCGGGAACAACTCCGATGTATCCAGTGATTTGTCGGCAAGAAGCTGTGGCGCCTTGGTAATCAAAAACCCGAATTTGATTAACAATCTGTTTAGTAGCTTTCTCATGAAGTCTCCGGCTGGCGTCAGTCGTTGGACCGACTGGGTAACTCATACAGAGCTTCAAAAAACTTCGCCTGCACTTTGCACTGCTGGCGGTTGATAAGTTTCCAGTCATCACCGATGGGATAGTCCGCTTCGCGAATAGTTTCATTCTCAAAGGGGACGGTGGTTTCCAGCCACTGTTTGAAATAAAAATACTTTCGCGTCAGGCGCTGAATTTCCCCAAAATAGTATCTGACCTGATCCATGCGCATTTCGTGTAATGAAGATATATTGATGAACACGTCAACAGATTTGTTCGGCAGAAGCTCTAGCTGATTGGCCGTCAGAAAAGCGATATCTGCGTTTTCATATTCTTCGCGGACTGTCTCAAAATCATCAAATTGTCGAAATCCGAAAATACGCCGATCTGCGAAGACGTTTGACAAATAACGTTGTGCTACGTAGAGCGCCGGCGGAATGTCGACCAGGATGTAACGGCAGTTCGGCTGCAATGCAAGAAACACATAGGCTGTTCTGCCATAGCCGGGTCCCAGCTCCAGAATCGTTCGGATTTCCCGCTTGTCTACTCCGGGATGGAGTATCGCTTCATACTCAAGCACTGAGTTTGCAAGATCTTGTGAGATCAGGCGGCCATTATGCATGAGGTGCGGCGGATTACCTTCCAGTGGTTCACTTAAACGATCGAGGAGGCCGTCGGCATCATTCTTCTCAACGTAGTGCCACAACAACCTGGTGAGCATGTTGTAGTAAATCGTGTGTCGGCGTTTCATTAAATCGTGGCGTGGCGCGAATAGTGCACTTACGATAATGCGCAATGAACGCATTAGACCGGCTTCTTTAATCAGGAATCGAATCTGCTTGTTCAGGGGATTGACGATCCATGTGAAATAATTTCGTGCCAGCGTGCGCTTAAAATTTTCGTAGCGGCTGTCAGCGAGTTGTTCGAGATTTTTCCTGTTTAGTTTTTCCCAGTACTTGGATGGCAATATCTCCTTCCTGTACTTCGGAAATTCGTCGAACATCGCCTTTATCTCAGGATAAATGGCGAAGGCGGCTTCGGTTGGGTCGGTAGTTGGTTCCGTAGGTTGAGTCAAAGTTTTCTGCGCCTTGCCAGGAATTTCAGCGAGTGGGGTTCGAGTGCTTTCCAGCGTCGCATGATGCCGTAAAAGTGCTCAAAAATCAGGTCTTTTTGGACGTAGCGCCTGGACGTGGAATAGCTTAGACAGCTACGAGTCGGAACTGTAACATGCGGGCATACGCGCGTTACAGTTCGGAATTCGAACTCCGCACGGATCGCCTGATCAAACAGGCTGCTCACACGGAGTATTTTTTAGTGCAAATTTTGTTGACGGGAGGCTCCGGGCTCCTGGGAACTGAACTGCTGAAGCTCAGTGCCGAGTGGCTGGCGCCCTCGCATGCAGAGCTTGATATATGTGATTCATCTGCGGTCGCAGAATATGTGCGGGTGCACGCGCCTGACGTTATCCTGCATGCTGCGGCAATCACCGACAACCGGGCCATCGAGGCCGATGCCGCCACGGCCCTGGATGTTAATATCAAGGGTACCGTCAACCTGGCGCAGGTCTGCCTGGGGACTAAGATTCGGCTGGTCTTTCTTTCGACTGATTACGTGTACAAGGGTGAACATGGTAATTACACGGAATCTGACGAGCTTTTGCCCTCGAATCTGTACGCGTGGACGAAGCTTGCTGGCGAGGCCGCAGTGCGTGCCGTGCCCAATCACCTGATCATTCGTACCAGCTTCGGTAGTAGCAAATTCGATTATCCTGGCGCATTCGCCGACAAATGGTCGTCAAAGGAATACGTTGACGTTACGGCGCCGAAAATTCTAAGCGCTGCGGTTGGCGCGATCACCGGTGTTTTGAATGTAGGTGGGCCACGTCGCACAATTTATGAGTACGCAGCCGAGAGAAACCCGGAGGTTAAAAGAATTGATGGGCAGCTATCGGCGAATAATTCGCCAGCTGACACGTCACTAAACCTCGATAAATGGAATGCAAGCGCAGCAGGTGGGCAAGAGCGTGAGAGTCGTGAATAGATGTCGGGTATTTAGTATTGACCGTCACGGGAAGCCAGCGAGTTTTGCCCAGGCAACGACAACCTGTTTGTCGATTGCTCAATTTTGTTGGTCGATCAACTCGATTGCCAGGTTGTTCCCGAATGGAATGCCCGCATTCGGGATTATCGATATCGCCAGCGGAGGAACCAGGTGAGTAATCGACATAAAAAGGGAATCATTCTTGCGGGAGGCACCGGGTCACGACTGCACCCGCTAACATTGTCCGTTAGCAAACAGTTGATGCCGATCTACGACAAACCGATGATTTATTATCCGTTGTGGACGCTCATGTCGGCCGATATCAGGGATATCCTGATCATAACAACTCCCGAAGATCAGGTTGCGTTTCAGAAACTTCTCGGTGATGGCAGCCAATGGGGAATCTCCTTGTCTTATGAGGTTCAGCTGTCACCCGATGGCCTCGCGCAGGCATTTCTCATCGGCGAGAAATTTATTGATGGCGGGTCAGTTGCGCTTGTCCTGGGCGATAATATTTTTTACGGCTACGGGCTCGCGCGACAATTGCGCGCAGCAGCAGAACGGCCGGATATGGCAACAGTGTTTGCCTATCATGTGAACGATCCGGAACGTTACGGTGTTGTACATTTCGACAAGAACGGCCGGGCGCTCGGTATTGAGGAGAAACCAGCCGAGCCAAAATCAAATTACGCTGTAACAGGTTTGTATTTCTACGATGAGCGTGTGGTCGAGATGGCGAAGGGCCTTAAGCCATCCGTGCGCGGCGAGCTCGAAATCACCGATTTGAATCGCCTTTATCTGCAGCAAGACGCATTGCAGGTTGAGGTGATGGGTCGGGGCACGGCGTGGCTGGACACCGGTACGCACGATTCTCTGCTCGAGGCTGCGCAGTTTGTGCAAATCATCGAACATCGGCAGGGGCTGAAGATTTGCTGTCCGGAAGAAGTGGCCTTCAGGAATGGCTACATCGACGCAAAGCAGGTGGCGGTTCTGGCCGGATATCTGGGCAAGAACGGTTACGGCGAATATCTGCTCGCCATGCTTGAGGAATCCACTTTCTGATGATATTCACAGCAACACAGATTTCAGATGTTTTTATAGTCGAGCCTGTTGTCTTTGAGGATCCACGTGGGATTTTTATGGAAATATGGCAGGCGCAGAAGTTCAAGGAAGCGGGAATCAATGCAAGCTTCGTTCAGATTAATCAAAGTCGCTCGTCATACGGCACAATTCGCGGATTGCATTATCAGATCCAGCAGGCACAGGGAAAGCTGGTCCGGGTCCTGCATGGTGAGGTCTTTGATGTGGTTGTCGATCTGAGAAAATCATCGCCAACCTATGGGCAATGGGTGGGCGAGGTGTTGTCCGCCGGGAACCGGAAGATGATATGGGTTCCACCCGGATTTGCTCACGGTTTCCAGGTTCTCAGCGAATTTGCTGAATTCGAATATAGTTGCACCGATTATTATGCGCCGGAGCATGAGCGAACGATACGCTGGGACGATCCCGATATTGGTATCGACTGGCCTTTGCAGGATGCACAGACTCCGTTGTTGTCCGAGAGAGATTTGGCGGGCGTGTCGATGAAAGAAGCAGACGTATATGCATAGTGTGCTCGTTACAGGTGGCGCAGGATTCATCGGTAGCAATTTCGCGCTCTATTGGGCGGAGAAATATCCCGCGGATAGATTGGTCGTGCTCGATGCGTTGACCTATGCAGGTAACAAAGCAAATCTTGCGGCACTGGACGAACTTGATTCTTACCGATTCGTTCATGGTGACATTGGCGACCAGGCTTTAGTCGAATCGTTGATGCTTGATGAGAAAACTGACCTGATCGTTCATTTCGCAGCGGAATCCCATGTCGATCGATCCATTCATGAGCCAGACGCATTCATTCAGACGAATGTCATGGGTACGCATAACCTTCTCAAAGTTGCCCGGGAGGTCTGGCTGGAACGCGACGACGCTCCGCCATGGCATCGATTCCAGCATGTATCGACCGACGAGGTCTACGGAACGCTGGGTCCGGACGATCCGGCGTTCACCGAGGCGACGCCGTATGCCCCCAACTCTCCTTATGCGGCAAGCAAAGCAGCGTCCGACCACCTGGTGCGCGCTTATCACCACACCTTCGGGCTGCAGGTGACAACCAGCAATTGCTCGAACAACTACGGGCCATATCAGTTTCCGGAAAAACTCATACCGTTGATGATCGTCAATGCGCTGACGGGCAAGCCGATGCCTGTTTATGGAGATGGCTCAAACATTCGCGACTGGTTGTATGTCGACGATCATTGTCGTGGCATCGACCTGGTTATCAGGAAAGGCGCAATAGGGGAAACCTATAACATCGGTGGCAACAACGAATGGACGAACATCGATATCGTCAAACAGATTTGCACGCATATCGACAATATCTTTGCGGCCGACAGCGAATTACGCAGCACGTTCCCGGATGCGCCTGCGGCTGCCGGTAAACCTACGGAATCATTGATCACCTACGTCAAAGACCGGCTTGGTCACGACTGGCGTTATGCGATTGACGCAACCCGCGCGACCAACGAGCTGGACTATGAGCCCGTCGAAACTTTCGAGTCCGGGTTACAGCGCACTCTGCAATGGATGCTCGACAATGAGTCCTGGTGGCGCGCGGTAATGGACGGCAGCTATCGCGACTGGATTGAAAAAAACTACTCGGCTGACGAGTAGCTGTAATAAATCAAGCTTGATCGTACAGACGCTGTCCGGCAATGCCTGACTAAGCGGCCGGATAGCACCAACGTCATTGCGATCCCGAAGAAACAGACGTCATTGTTAGCCCGAAGAAACAGACGTCATTACGAACTCGAAAAAACAGATGTCATTGCGAGGAGCGAAGCGACGCGGCAACCTCTATCAGGTTGTAGTAGTGCAGAACGAAGCCGCGCGACAGTGCCGGGAGGTTGCCACGCCCTCCGGGCTCGTAATGACGTCTGTTTCTTCGGGCTAACAATGACGTCTGTTCTTTTCGGTGGTTTTCCTTTTGTGCCTGAACCTATTGCCTCACGGCTCGAAGAAACTCCGCTAAATCGCCTTCGAACGTTTCCTGACTGTACCAGGATACGAATTCTCTGGGCGCAGAACCCGTTGTGCGCAACTTCAGGTTATCCGAATCTGTCAGCAGCTGAATTTGCTCGAGCGTTACCTGGTAGTAAGCATCCGCCGAGTCTGCAAAGAGTTTTTGGTATACGGGCTCGCTGGTTCCAATGACAGCTGGCGTCCAGCCTTCAACATCAAGTTCAAGACTTTCATCATTAGCTGTTAATACGATCGCCTCGAAGCCCTCTGGATGTTTGTCCAAATTCGCACTCTGGTCCACTAACGTGATTCCAAGCCACAGGTAATACTGGAGCGCTCCCATTTGATTGACTTCAAGCACACCAATCTGCAGGTAGTCTCTTCTGGCTTCCCGGTTAAGCGGCGTGTCCGGAGACATAACCAGCGGCGTTCGACAGTAGGTAACTGTTACTGCGGTTAGCTCATCCAGCTTTTCAATGACAGTTGGTTGCACTGCTGTGCAAGCAGACAGAATGGCGAGAACGGCCAGCGAAAATGATGTTTGCCAGCGCAGGCTGCGTATCGATCTCATTGTGCTTCTGTCCTGTTGGCCAGCGCTCGCGGACTGAGCCACTCTCCGGTGTCCATTACACCTGAATAGTAGCGGAGAATCCCGGTAAGCATCTTGCTGCGAACGCGCAGCGTTGGAACCCTGCCGAATGTAATCAGGTCAAGTATTGCGGCGACAATAAGCATTGGCAATCTTAGAAACACTATCAGCGCATGCGTCAACCAGCGCTGCAAACCGTGCGTGTGGTTTGCCGTGTAGACATGCTTGGAAATAATTACTTCGAGTTTAGTCATTGATTTCACGTCGACGTTTAATCGACTCGAACCGCCGTGTGCGTGTGTTACCTGTACGTCCGGCGTGAAGGCCGTCAACATGCCCAGTTCGTGTGCTCGTCGGCACAGGTCAGCATCTTCAACGTACATCCAGTAATCCTCGGACCAGCCGCCTATTGTGTCAAAATCCGCACGATCGATTAGCAGGACTGAGCCCGTTACCCAGTCGCAATAGGTAAGTTTGTCGTAGCGCGCGCGAGGGTCAGGAAAACTGGAGGGCAGGATAAAACGCAGCAATGCTTTCACCGTCTTGCTCTGATTAAGTAAGCTGGGAAAATCATCGAACACCTTCTGCGGGCGACCGTTTTTGTCGACTTGTGCGGGCGCCAGTATCGCGACGTTCGGATTATCGGCCTTTTCCTTTATCAGAGCTCGAATGTCATCGCAGCTGGCAATCACGTCCGGGTTCATGAAAAGCAGCTGCTTGCCAGCGGCCTTTTTCACGCCCATGTTGCAGGCATAGCCGAAGCCGCTGTTACGAGGATTAGCCACAAACACAGCCCACGGATAATCCGCCGCGAATTTTTCCAGCGTTTCGGCTTGCGATTCGTTGTCGACGATGATGATTTCCCAGTCAGCCGGGAAATCGGGCTTGAGCGCGGCCAGTGCCGCTTCGAGATGCCCCCACGACCGATAGTTGACTGTAATGATGGATAGGTTCACGTGCCTTGCGTGTTGTAACTTTTGTTGAGCGACAAATAGTAAACTACGAGTCCTGCAGCGATGATGCCGAGCCCGAATAATCCCTCTACCGGCCGGTTGACCAGTACAAACCAGAGTGTCCAGCCGGTTAGTGACAGATAGATCAGCGGCGGCAGCGGATAAAGAAAAGTTCTATAGGGGCGCGGCAGATCGGGTTGTCGCTGGCGAAGTACGAAAATACCCAGGACGGTTGCGAAACTGTTAAGCGCCAGCGTGAAGCCGGCGAAGACGAGTATTGATTCGAAACTCGATGACAAAATAAACAACACGGCAAGAGAAGACTGAAGATAGATCGCTCTGCTCGGGAGGCCATCTTTGTTCTTGTAGGCCAGAAATCGCAACGCCGAAAAGTCTTCGCCGACTACCTGCAAAACACGTGGGCCGGCAATGGTCATGGCGCTAACAGTTGATATCAGGAGTAAAGCCAGTATGAGTCCGGTAACACGTCCCCCCAGGTTACCGAATGCTGCTTCGGCTGCGATGAAGCCAACCTCGACCTGGCCACTCATGTCATCCATTGGCGCAACATACAAAAAAACGAAGTTGAGACAGATATACAGCAGCATCACGACCAGTGTGCCACTGAGGAGAATCACAGGGAGCGTTCGTTGCGGGTCTTCCAGTTCGCTGCTGAGATACGTTGCCGCGTTCCAGCCGGTATAGGCATAGCTGACGTAGATCAGTGCAACTGCAAATGCGCCGCTGGTCATGATTGCGCCATCGCCCGCTTTTGGCAGGAACTGCACCGGCTGAGGTTCGTCAACAATTACCAGCGCAATAAGGCAAAAGCCGAGAATAACGCCTACCTTAAGGATCGTGAATATAACCTGCAGGCCGCCGCTGCTGCGGCGATTAGAGCTGTGTATGACTGTCAGTGCGACGACGAGACCCACCGCAAGAACTTTTTGCAGCCACGCAGACGCCTCTCCCGGCATAATTGAAGTCGCATAAACGGCGAAAGTTATTGCAGCAAGTGCGGTTGGGCCGGCGAAGCCTATCGTCGCCGAGACCCATCCTGAGACGAAGCCTGCGGCAGGGTGATAAATCCGCGACAGGAAATTGTATTCGCCGCCGGAGCGGGGCATCGCGGCCCCCAGTTCGGCATAGGTCATGGCACCACAAACGGCAATGATGCCACCAATCGCCCATAGCATAAGCAATGGAAATCCTGAGCGGATATCCAGGAGCTGAAAGCCAAGGCTCGTAAATACCCCAGTGCCAATCATATTGGCGATTACAACGGCGGTAACGGTCGTATATCGAAATTTATCCGCAGACATAGTCTGGCATGTGCCCCTTAATAACGCTCAAACGACAATGGAAAAATCGTCGGCATCTTCGTGAAATGCAAATCGTTCGCGAAATTTTTCTAATGCAGCAATGTCGAGCGTTTTGCTGACGACACCGGTTTGGTCATTTAGATTCGCCAACTCCTGACCCGTATAATCGATGATTGCGCTGCCGCCTGTATAGGGAATGTCATTACCATCCGCACCAGTACGGTTGACACCAACCACGTAGGAGAGATTCTCTATCGCGCGGGCGCGTAGCAGGCTCTCCCATGCGTAGTGACGGCGGCTCGGCCAGTTGGCGACGTATAACAGCAAATCATAGTTATTCCGATTGCGACTCCATACGGGGAAGCGAAGGTCATAACAAACCATAGGACAAATACGCCAGCCGTTAATCTCGAAGCTTATGGTTTTGTCGCCGGCTGAAAAATGGTGTTGCTCATCTGCCAGGCGAAAAAGATGGCGCTTGTCATAGGCTGCTTCCTGTCCGCTAGGGTCGACGCAGATGAAGCGGTTATAGAATTTATCATCCTCTGCGATGATCAGGCTGCCGCAAACGGATGCATTTTTCTCAGCAGCCATTTCTTTCATCCAGGAGACAGACACACCGTCCATTGACTCCGCATACAGTTTCGCATCCATGGTGAAACCGGTCGTGAACATTTCTGGCAGAACAATCAGGTCAGTTTGATCATTCAGTTCATGCAGGACATTTGCGAAGTGCTCACGATTCTTTTGGGCATCGTGCCAATGCAGATCCGCTTGCACGATGGAGACGGTTAAAGCTTGCATAATCTTTCAGCCGCCTGCTCCAGCATATCGTCGTTTTTCGCGAAACAGAATCGTAGCAGCCGGTCATCTGATTTTTTCTCGCAAAAGACTGATACCGGAATTGATGCGACGCCGATTTCCCGGGTGAGCCTGCTGGCGTAGGCAACATCGTCTTCGTTTGTAATGGCGGAATAATCGAGAATTTGAAAGAAGGTACCGTTAGCGGGACGAAAACTGAAGCTGGAATCTTTCAGCAGCTCACAAAAATGATCGCGTTTCTGTTCGTAAAAAGCAGGAAGTGCCGCATAGTGTTCCGGCGTACGCTGCATGTATTCCGCGATCGCGTGCTGGATAGGCGTAACGACGGCATAGCAAACCCATTGATGAATCTTGCGAAATTCAGTGGTCAGTGCAGCAGGAGCGACGCAGTAACCAACCTTCCAGCCGGTGGCATGGTAGGTCTTGCCGAAAGACGAGATTATGAAGCTTCGTTGCCACAGCTCGTCATTTTTCAACAGGCTTTCATGCGCAGCGCCATCGAAAATAATATGTTCGTAGACCTCATCCGAGAGCAGGTACACAGAGGTATCGCGAACCACGTCTGCCAATGTATTCAGATCCTCCGCGGTCAGGATAACGCCGGTCGGATTATGTGGAAAGTTTAATATAATCAATCGGGTACGTTCATTTATTGCATCTTTCAAGCGCCCCCAGTCGATATGAAAATCAGGCTGTTCGTCACTCACAACCAGCGGGATATGCCTGCACGTGCCACCTGCGAGCGTCACTGCGGGCTCGTATGAGTCATAGGCAGGATCAAATACGATGACTTCATCGCCGGGACGAACTGCTGCCTGGATCGCGCTGAAGAGTCCTTCGGTCGCGCCATCGCACACCGTTACTTCAGCAGCGGCGTCTACTTTTCTGCCGTATAGCATCTCAACCTTACTGGCGATTGCATCGCGCAGCGGTGGTACGCCGAGCATCGGTGCGTACTGATTCGCTCCATTGTTCAGGTACTTGGTGACCAGATCGAGGAGCGCCTGGTCGGGATCGAAACTCGGGAAGCCCTGCGATAAATTGATCGCATTGCACTCCTCCGAGAGCGCGCTCATGACGGCGAATATTGTTGTGCCGGTATCCGGCAGTTTGCTGTCCATAGTGTTGCTGCTACCGATTCAGGTTAGCGGCGGGATCGTCCAGCCATCAGGTTGCGGTCCCTGGTCCGCGATAATTTCCCGATGGTGGCTCCAGGTGATACTGATCGCCTCGGGCGTACCGATACCGGCACCGCGTGGATCGCCACCCGGACCAAACCAGTGATTTTGCGGTGCGCCTGTCGTTCGTCCCCTGATGCCGCAGTAGGTCGTGCCGTTCACAGTCGCACCCAAAACGGCGTTTTGGAAACTGATGTCTTTGCTGACGACTGCCGCAGTCAGGTGATGCGACATTCGTTCGAGGATATTCAGAACGGTCGCCAAATCATCGTCGCCCCAGGTGACGATCACCTGGAACGGGCCGAACAGCTCTGTGGTAACAAGGCCGAAATGCTCGCCGGCAACAGCGCTTAGCGGAACCCTGACTGCGGTTGGCTCAAAGGCGCCGTAACAATCCGGGATCGAATGTCCGCTAAGTGATTTGCCGCCGAACAGTAATTCTGCCCCTGGAATGGCGGCTATTGCATCCACGTGTGCATGCATCTGCTCGTTGGTCCAGGTGAGCACCGGCCCGATTGAAAGATCTTCCAGATTTCGACGAGCTGCAAGCGTTTTTAGCTTCGGCAGCAACGCATCAGCCCAGTTGTCGTGTGCAAAAACGATGCTTTCAGCCGAACATTTTTGCCCCGTGCCGTTATACGCGTCCTCATCACATTGCCAGGCAACGTAGTCGAGCCACTCCGGATGATAGTCGGGGCCGATTACCTTCCAGTCGAATCCTGCATCCTCGATTCTCACTGCACCGCTCATGACCTCTGACAGATGTTCCGCGACCGAGCTGGATCCCGTGAATTGCAGCAGCCGGATATCGTCTTTCGCCGTATCAATGAGTTCACCCATACTCTTGCCGCGACAATGTATGACGTCCAGGTCACCCGGCGGGAGCCCGGCATGAATCAGCAGGCGCACGAATTGCTCCAGGACGACGCTTACCTTGGTTTCGGGCTTGTTGAGCGGTCGGTTACCCATCGCAAGGGCACCGACAAGTTGCAGTGCCGGAATTTCCAGCGGGAAATTAAAAGGCGCGATGATAACGACCGGTCCATACGGCCAGCGATAGCCGCGGGATTCCTGGCCGGTGTGGTTGCCTGGGTTAGAGAAGCCGCGTGCCAGGAAACGCACGCCGTCGCCGGCAAAATTCTCGAGAAAGATACGGGTAACGACCACTTCGCCAAGGCACTGATTCCAGGTCTTGGGCATGACGCGCTGGATGAGTTTGGTGAAATAGTCCTCGACGTGCTTCTCTGCCATTAATGCGGCTGCCCGCGCACATACCTGGCCCAGCATCACATAGCGATCCGGGTTCTTCAGTGGGTTGTGCAGGCCCGATTTCGGGCAACTGCGTAAACCTTCGATAAACGGTGCGTGATTCTGCGTCTCGGGCACCTGCAACATTACCTGGCCGGTCATCGGGTCGATAATGTCGTCATAGCCGGCATCACTGTCCAGCCATTGTCCGCCGACAAGGTTTTGCAGCTTTCCTGGATTATCTGCCGTCATACCGTCAAACGGATCGACGGTTGCAAACTCGGGCACTCGGGACATTCTGCTCTCCTGATTCTTGTTATTGGTAGCGCCGGGCAGGGGGCGTTGGGCAAACGAGAGAATAACAATGTCTGGCCTCGCGTACGAGTCCAGGGACGGACTCGGTAGAGCGAAGCAGGATGCCAGAGCCGACGAGTCCAGGGACGGACTCGGTAGAGCGAAGCAGGATGCCAGAGCCGACGAGTCCAGGGATGGACTCGGTAGAGCGAAGCAGGAGCCAGAGCCGACGAGTCCAGGGATGGACTCGGTAGAGCGAAGCAGGAGCCAGAGCCGACGAGTCCAGGGATGGACTCGGTAGAGCGAAGCAGGAGCCAGAGCCGAGAGCGAAGCAGGAGCCAGAGCCGATCAGGACTATTTTCAACAGCTTTTCATAAACACCGTTGTGTCCGGCACGCGTTGGAGTGATAATCGCCGCCGGTCCGCGTTGGTCACCCCGCGACG
>Ga0164315_10001341_pt1 | contig 18521 bp, 16 predicted proteins | sample GuaBasSedimGuay6_FD_113737 | JGI IMG/M metagenome (GOLD analysis project Ga0164315, IMG submission 113737) | Subseafloor sediment microbial communities from Guaymas Basin, Gulf of California, Mexico - Guay6, Core 4569-2, 0-3 cm | ecosystem: Environmental > Aquatic > Marine > Hydrothermal vents...
ACCTAAAAGTAGGCTTTGGAAATTATACCACCCCTTATTTAGAATTTTTCGCCAATAACCTCCGCTCCAAAAAAGGTGCTTTTGGCGTGCATATCAAACATTTGTCCTCTGCCGGTAAAATCAAGGATTATGCCCCTGCGGGATATAGCGACAATGAGTTCAATTTGAGGGGCAAAAGGTTTTTCAAGTCCCACACACTTACATCAAATGCATGGTATAAAAAGAATTCGATACACTATTATGGTTTTAGGCCTGATGATTTCCCGGAAATTTCACTTTCAAAAGATGATATAAAACAATCTTATAACCGCTTGGGGCTTTCTATGAAATTTGAAGATAATTATACGAAAGGGCACAAACTTGACCACACCTTCTCTTTTGGGTATTCTTATCTTTTTGATAAATTTGATGCACGGGAGCATAATATCCTGTTCAATGGGGATATTGCCAAAGATGTGAACTTCTTTAGTTTTACCGATGACCAAATCCTAGGCATTGAAACGAAAGTGGATTATTATTTCAATTCCGATTCACTTGCCAACAGCAATTCTGGGATCATCCAAATCAACCCCTTTTACCGGTTGAGGTTTTCGCAATATAAATTTTATCTTGGCCTAAACACCATGCTCGAATCCGATTCGTCCATCCATGTACATTTTTACCCTACACTTCACCTTGAAGTGGTCGTGTTAAAGGATTTGCTGGTAACCTATGCAGGGATAAAAGGAAGCCTGGCAAAAAATAGTTTCAATACCCTCAGCCTTGAAAACCCTTATATAATACCCACTATCGAGAAACGTTTCACAAATTATAAATTTGAACAATACGGGGGTCTTAAAGGGCGGATCGGCAAATTCCTGGATTACAATTTAAGTTTTATCAATTCCACTGTTGAAAACATGCCTTTTTTTGTAAACGATACGGCCTCGGTGATGGGTGAAGGCTTGGACAACCAGTTTACGTTGGTTTACGACCGTGTAAAATATTCCCGTGTAATCGCTGAATTTGGGTTTAGGTATAATGAGAAACTTAAATCTACCTTGCGAGGTCAATACAACAGCTATTTTATGGATAATGAAGCCAAACCCTGGCATAAACCCAGTCTGGAAATTAGCTGGGGCGTTGACTACCAAATCCAAGACAAATTCATTATTAAAGGGGAATTAAAAACCACAAGTAAAATGTATGCCCGTACTTTTGAAACCCAAACAACAGACAACATCAATACCACTGTCTTGGTTCCTGTGGAAATAAAAGGGATGACCGATATTAGCCTTGGTGTGGAATACCGCTATTCCAAAACATTGTCAGGCTTCGTCAATTTCAACAATCTATTGGGCCAGCGTTATTTCCGTTGGTACAACTATCCTTCTTATAGGTTTAATATGATGATGGGGGTTAGTTATTCGTTTTGAGCCCATATCGGTTTTAAACCGATAGTGTCTTAATCCAACACAGTTACAAACTGTGATGGGCGGAGAGACGAACAAGAATATATGCGAACGACTTCATTACGACACACCATTAAAAACCATAACGGATTTATGGCTTATTAATAAGTTCTTCTATCCTTGCTATTAGGCTCTTAGATTTGGGAAGCATTTCAACTACAGTATTTTCATCATAATCAAAAAAATCATTGTAATCGCCTTTATGTCTTTTTTCAAATAATTTCGTATAGTGTTTTGCTAATGTTTTGTCGATTTGACCAGTCTTTACAAATAATTGTCCAAATTTTTGTCTCGCCCCTGAATGGCTTGCCGTTACAACTCCATGTTTGACCAATAAAGCACCAACAGCATAAAAACAAGCATAATACATCCTATTAATAGCTGTATTCCAAAAACCATTTTCAATATGGGTATCAACCTCATGGATTGTCTCTTTTGCTCGTTTTATCCTATAGACTACATAATCCTCTGGTCGATAATCGGTCATAACAGTTGTCCTTCCTTCATTACATTATGATAGAATGGCGTAACCTTATATTTTGAATTCCATTCTTTTTCAGAATATATCATTGGACTGATTACTTCACCTATTTCAAATTCCAGATCATATAGGGGGCTTGTTATTTCTTCTTCCATTTCAGGTGTTATCTTATCTTTATTCAGGAGTATTAAAAAATCCCAATCAGATTCACTTGTTGCAGCACCTCTCACCCTGGAACCATACAGATATATTTTTGCCTCCGGATATTTTTCATAAACAATCCTTTTTATGTCTTTTATAAAAAAATCAGAATCTTTCATGATACTATGTTCTTAGGCAATCTTACAACAATTAACAAATTTATTCAATTTCTAAATGAACCTTTAGGGCATAATGAACATCAGAAATATACTTTTCTGGTAATTCTCCAATAAAGCTAACAATTCTTGATTTATCAATTGTTCTAATTTGATCAACTTTAATTTTTGAATCCTTGGGTAAATTGCCGACACCTTTAGGCACAAAAACCTCAAAAGGATATATTCTTTCGGTATTGGATGTTATTGGTATAACAGTAATTGTCAGATTATACCTATTATTGACATTATTGGATACAATAATGACCGGCCTTGTCTTCTTAATTTCCCCTCCAATTGTTGGGTCTAATGAAGCAATATAAATTTCACCCTTTTTAATATTCATCCCAATTTTCCAAATCAATATGAGTAAAATCTTCCATCAGTTCACGATCCTCCTTTGCTGAATATTTATATCCTTCAACCAGTAGTTTTTTTAACTCTTGGTTTTTCAATTTTTCTATCCTATCTTTAATTGCCTCCATTACAAATAATTGTTTATTAGTTGTAAATTGCAAAATAGTGTTGTCCAATTCTTCCGGAATATAAATCTCAGTTGTATTCATTTTCAATTAATATTTGATTATTCAAATCAATGATCCTATATTACCCACAAAGATATAATAAAATATCAATATGCCCAAAGTCGGTTACCCTTACAAATCCAGATACTCCTGAAACAATAGTTGCAAATACGATTTCCCTTCAATAAGGGCCGAATCCTGTTTTTCTTCAGGTAAATCGGTGTTCATCATCCGCTTTTTTGGCTCATCATAAAAAACAAATCCATCAGGCCTGATCATTCCCAATCCTTCTTCAAATGAGATGGTGGCAAAAGCTTTTATATTGGGGTTAAAAAGGTTCTTGCTCCAATGGAATTTTGAAGCAGCATCAATTTCTAATTGTTCAAGTATGGTTTTCGGGATATCAACCTGTGATGCAATTTTCTCTATTCTTTTGCCCCTATATTCATCCTTTAAAACATCACCGTACAATAAAAGAAACCCGTGGTGATAACCGGGAGAATAATAATTATGATTCTTGTATGTTACATGGCTATGGTCGGGGGTAATAATGAACAAAGTATTACTGTACCAATCTTCTTTTTTTGCCTTGCGGAAAAACTCCGTAATACAGCTATCGGCATAAACCGCAGAATTAAGATAGAGGTTCTGGTCTTTTCCTTCCCAAAGTTTTTGTAACCTAGTGGGCATATCAAATGGGGAATGTGTGCTACTGGTAAATACCGTACTAAAAAAAGGCCGGCTGTCTTTTCCTATTTCAGACAATTGCCTGTCGAACACATTGGCATCATGCACGCCAAGCTTCCCTTGTGGCACACTTTCAGGAAAATCTTTACCTTCGGTAATCCGATCGAACCCATTGAAATAAACATAGCCTTTAATATTCCCGTAAACCAATTCACCTCCAAAATAAAATGAAGTGGAATAACCAACAGTTTTCAATTCTTTCACAAAACTTTCCAGCCCACCATATTTTGTGGGTTGAATGGTTACTGATGTCAATGGGTGTGCAGGAAACCCACTAAAGATGCTTGCAATACCCTGCTCAGAACGGGTACCGGTTGGATAAAACTCTGTAAACATGACCCCCTCTTTCTCCATATCGGCAATCCCAGGGGTGAGGCCGGGCATTCCACCAATTGATTCAATAAAATCAGCAGTCCAACTCTCCAACAATATCAAAACAATATTTGGCCTTTTGGTAGTTAAAATAATCTCCGTTGTGTCATTTGAAATAGCATAAAGATCATTCACAACTGCCTTGGCCTTTTCTTTATCATAAACAGCAAAGGGGTTTTTTCCCATATTCTTTTTATTCTCAAAAATGCTATGGAAAATATTATAGCCCGAATTAGTGGCGGCCAAGTTCAATATATTGTGTTTCGAGAAATAGGAATCGCTTTGTACAATTACTATGGGTTGGGTTCCTCCCCTTAACCCCATTAGCAAAAAACCAGGTGTAAGCAGAAAAAACAAGGCAGAGAAAACAAAATTCCTTTTCACCAGGATTAAATCCCGGTAAAAATATTTTTGATACAAAAAGTACCCAAGGGCAATTTGGGCAAGAAAAATAAATATCAACATAAAAAAAACACCAGTCTGGCTTGAGTTATAAATTTCAGCCGGATGGTCGAGGTACATCATTGCCTTTGCAGTCAACTTAGTTTTCCATTCGCTATAAATACCGAGTTCCGCAGTTGTTATCAACGAATAAACCATCAACATCAAAATAGTATAAACACGATTGATATAATTTAGCCATTTTGGGCTGTACAAGGATTGGATTACCAAGAGGAAAAATGGAAATATCATAACATAGCTTGCCCCGACAGCATCAAGACGGAGACCATGCCAGAAAACGGCAAATACTTCGCTTAATGGGATATTTCCCACTACAATCAGATTTGTATGATACAAAAGGAATACACCCCTGGTGAGGGCAAAAATTATCATCCAAAAAACAAATTGCCTAAGGATTGAAAATATGATTTTAAACATTTAATTAAATTTAAGGTGCTTCTGCTATTTTAATAAGTAATTGATAATATTGCAATTTGCTTAATTTAACTGATTCTTAATGTCAGATGACGCCTGCCTGCCGGCAAGGTAGGGGTGTCGGATGACCGATGTTAAATACCTAAATATCTACTTGTTAGGCTGAACAACCCCGTACGTACGGGGGTCATCTGTCATTGGACATCAAGCCCAATCCAACAATTAAGACTTCTTTGCTATTGTTTTCCACTATATTTGCTGTAGTACTAAAAATAAATTTCTACCAAAAAAATTGTTATTCCAACATTTTTATAGAATTTTGCACCGCAAAAGTAACAATATAAAAAGAAGTCATGTCTGAAATACCAAACCACCCTGTTTATTCCCGTAATGTCCTTGAGATGCTTACAGTAGCAAATGATTACTGCATGTTCATGTCAAAAGCAGAAACTTATTCGCAAAAACAATTATTTGATTACCTGCTTAAAGTGGGGCCATTGCTATATATTAAAGGCTCACTGCTTCCTGACATATCTGTTCAAAACCCGGATGCAGCAGAAAAATTCCTTCAGGAAGAAGAATGGGAAAGTCTTTTTCTTGCTTTAAGGAAAGTATTGTTGAAGAATGATGAATTTTGGTTTATCGACAATAGCGATTTAGCAGAGAACCAAGCTATTAAAGGAAGCCTATCAGAATCCTTTGCGGACATTTACCAAGATTTAAAAGACTTCCTGACCCTTTACCAGAAAAGTTCGTTGGATGCGAAAGAAAATGCAGTTTATGAGCTTAAACAACTTTTTGCCACACATTGGGGAAATAGATTGGTGAATGCCCACAAAGCCCTTCATTATCTATATTATAATCTGGAGGAGGAGGAGGGTAAAAACCGGGTTTCAGATTTCCTAGTGTAAGCTGTCAGGCCTCTTGGTTCATTACCATATTCATTGTTTGTAACATTTTTTGCCGGTTAATAGGTTTTGTTACATACTCTACACAACCTACTTCATAGCCTTTCTGACGTTCATCCATCATAGCATATGCAGTTTGGGCAATTATCGGCACATCCTTTCTAAATTCTTTTATTTGCCTGGTTGCTTCATATCCGTCAAGTTCAGGTAATTTTATATCCATTAAAATTAAATCGATATTGGGGTTCTCGTATGCCATATCTACCGCTTTTTTCCCATCAGGGGCATGAAGTACTTTTGCATTGGTCGATTTTAAAATTTCTTTTAGATAAACGTAACTCATCATATCATCCTCTACCACTAATATCAACCTATCGTCCCAATTGAACGCTTTCCTTTCTTTAATGACATCAATGCTTTTTTCTTCAGGTAGCACAAGGACAACATCGGGCAATTCAAAATAAAATTGCGAACCTTTGCCCACCTCCGATTCTACCCAGATATTTCCCCCCAGCAATTCTATTAAATCTTTGGCAATGGTAAGGCCAAGACCAGTCCCCCCATACACATTCGAGATTTCATATTCAATTTTCATAAAACGCTGAAAAACAGCTTCACGCATTTCAGAAGGAATCCCAACCCCACTGTCTTTCACAAAGAACAATAAGTCGTTTCCATGAGAAGCACCTTTCGTAGAGGTTTTCATATTACAGCCAAACTCAACAAACCCCTTTTCAGTATATTTCAAAGCATTACCAATTAGATTGACCATTATCTGCCATATCATTTTCTTATCGGTATGTACCAATGTGTTCCCATTGAGGTTAATATTCAGGCGCAATTCTACTTTTTCACGCTGCCTGAACAATTCATCATTGTTAAAATTATCATATAATTCCGTCATCAACTTTGATATTGGAAAATCCTCTTTTTCAATCTTAATGGCTTTCGATTCAATTTTTGACAAATCAATTACATCATCAACAATTTTCAACAGCGACTTGCCACAAGTTTTTATGATATTTATGTAATCCTCTCTTTTTTCGTGACCTATATCGCTTTTGCGCAAAATTTCTGAAAACCCAAGTATCCCATTTAAAGGAGTCCTGATTTCATGGCTCATATTCGAGAGGAAAGACGATTTTAGTTCATCTGCATTCTCGGCAAGCCCTTTTTCCATTTTTAACTTTGCCTCTATTTTCCTGTGTGAGCGAATTTCCTTTTTTAGCTCTTTATTATAATCCGACAACTTTTTTGTACGGTCATCGAGTTTTGCTTCAAAATCAATGTTCAGTTGTTTCAATTCATCAACAAGGGTTAACTTTTCCAGTTTTTCAACAGCGGTTTTAATCACCTGGTTTATCACCATTCCTATGCTTGAAATATTGTCTTTGTCAGAATCAGTCTCAATAAACATAAAAACCCCAAAAGGGATATACAGACTTTGAAATGGGAACAAAGAGATGAAGGAAGGTTCAATATTAAAATCCTCATTAAGAATAATACCATCCTCAAGAAAAAACCCTTGTGGTATAAAAACCGGGCCAGTTTTGAGTTTCTCAAATAAATCATTTGAGAATTCAACATCGCAGCGGGCTGCCCCTGTTGTTTTCCTTAATTTTGGAAAACTGGAAAGCAATTCAGGGTTCCCATCTTTTATTTGACAACAAACGCCATAAGGGATATCCCTAATTTCAGAAATCCTTTGAAGCACACCTTCCAGTAAACTTTCCCTTGTTTTTGCCTGATTGATGGTTTCTGTAACGAGCCATAACAACAACTTCTCCTCTATCCCCTCAGAAAGCTGTACCTTCTGCTTCTCAAGAAACTTCACCTTTGATTTCAGGTCACTTATTATGGATTCCTGTGATGTTGTCATTAATTTTCCGGATAATCCGGAATCGATTTTTTAGGCTACCCCTATTTATACTAAGATTTAAATATATTGGTCGAAACAAAACAAAAAAGAATATCTACCAAATAAACCTACTTCAATACTACTCATAAATATTTTCTTTGGAAGGCATCCTTTATTAAGCGGATATTCCGCTGAGGCACATTTTCGCAAATATAATTCCATATTATGCCGAAAAAACCTATTCAGCACAATTAAGCCTTTAACAATCTATATATCTACACGATACGAAAGTTTTCAAGGCTTATCAACATTGAATCTTACAGCAGCTGATGTTCCAATATGGAAACATCAGTCCAATTTTTGGAATTTTGGTTTATTTTGGGAAAACAAATCCAGGTATAAGGAAAAGATTCATTACTTTTCTAAATTAGTTCTAAATAGTGGCTATAAGAAAACGTCAATAACTGCGTTACACTTGCATTTAGAACCTATCATTTACAAATGTAAACTCCTGGATCCTAAATGCTTCACAGGCCTTATTCTTGACGCCTTCTTAAAACCATTTGAAAAATATGCAGTTTTATAAGACACACTAAATAAGCGATGAATTTGCAATCAATTCAATTTTAAATATCTTTGCCGTAATTTATAATGAATCTAAATTACAGAAGATGACATTATTTGATCTGGAGCAAGGGGAACGTGGGGTTATTTCAAAAGTGAGGGGGCGTGGTGCTTTCAGGAAGCGCATTACTGAAATGGGCTTTGTTAAAGGAAAAGCTGTAACGGTAATAAAAAAAGCCCCTTTGCGCGATCCCATTGAATACAAGATAATGGGTTACGAAATTTCTTTACGGCATAGCGAGGCCCGTATGATCGAGGTAATTTCGACCAAAGAAGCCCGTGAAATCGCAAAAAAATCTATTGATTTTAACGGGACTATAGATGAACACCAGCTTAAAACCACAGCCCAAAAAAAAGGGAAAGTAATTGATATTGCCCTTGTAGGAAACCCTAATTCAGGAAAAACAACCATTTTTAATTATGCCTCAGGATCGAAAGAGAGGGTTGGGAATTATAGTGGTGTTACGGTTGATTCAAAGCAGGCTAAATTTAAACTCAATGGCTACACTTTCAATATAATCGATCTTCCTGGAACCTATTCCATGACAGCCTATTCACCTGAAGAACTTTATGTACGGAAGTATATCCTTGGTTTCCACCCTGATATTGTCATTAATGTAATTGACGCATCCAATTTGGAAAGGAACCTATATCTCACCACCCAACTTATTGACATGGATATCAAGGTTGTGGTAGCTTTAAACATGTTTGATGAACTGGAAACCAAAGGTGACAAATTCGATCATAGTTCACTCGGAAAAATGATTGGGATACCATTTATCCCTACAATTGGTTCAAAAGGGACAGGGCTAACAAATTTGTTTGAAAAGGCAATAGAAGTGTATGAAGACAAAGAGCCAAGTGTGCGCCACATACATATTAACTATGGCAAAGGGGTAGAGAATGCCATATCAGGATTACAACAAATTATCAGGGAAAACAAAGGGATGACCGATAAGGTATCTTCACGGTTTTATGCCATCAAACTACTTGAAAAGGATAAAGCCGCAAACTTCTCATTATCACGGACAAAGAATTACCACAGGATTAAAGGAAAGACAGATGAAGAAATTTCAAAGTTGGAGACATTTTTCAAAGAAGACAGCGAGACCTTGGTTACTGATGCAAAATATGGATTTATTTCTGGTGCCTTAAGGGAGACATATCAGGAAAATAAATTTAAGCGAAAGCTAAAAACAGATACAGAAATAATCGATACCTTCCTGACCCATAGGATTTTTGGGTTTCCAATATTTATCTTTTTCTTGTGGATAATGTTTCAGGCCACCTTCAAATTAGGCGAATACCCTATGGCATGGATCGAAACACTGGTAGGCTATATAGGGCAAGGTTTTTCGATGTTGATTCCTGATGGTATCGTAAAAGATATGGTTATAAACGGGATTATTGATGGTGTGGGCGGTGTAATTGTTTTCCTCCCAAATATCTTAATTCTGTTTTTCTTTATCTCACTTATGGAAGATACCGGATATATGTCAAGGGCGGCTTTTATCATGGACAAATTGATGCATAAAATCGGGCTTCATGGTAAATCATTTATCCCAATGATTATGGGTTTTGGTTGTAACGTGCCAGCTATAATGGCAACCCGTACACTTGAAAACAGGCAAGACCGCCTTCTTACCATGTTAATAAACCCATTTATGTCGTGTAGCGCGCGCCTCCCAGTTTACATCCTCATTATTGCGGCATTTTTCCCCGGCAAGGAAGTTAGCATCCTTTTTCTCGTTTATGGTATCGGAATATTCTTTTCAGTCTTTTTTGCAATAATTTTCAAAAAAACCATTTTCAAGTCAGAAGAAGCCCCTTTTGTAATGGAACTCCCACCATATCGCATTCCAACAGTCAAGGCAATTATGAGGCATATGTGGCATAAAGCTTCACAATATGTGAAAAAAATGGGCGGTGTAATCCTTATCGCTTCAATGATAATCTGGGCATTGGGGTATTTCCCCAGGACTTCAGAAAAAACAGAAATATTTGACAATCAAATTACCCAATTGGAAGAATCGTATCAAAATGCCATTAATACTATTGATATTAATGAAGATGAGAAGTCACAAATCGAAGCAGATTATTCATCACAAACCGGTGATTTAATATATCAAAGGGAAAGCGACCGTCAGGGAAATTCATTCATAGGCCGTATCGGCAAATTTGTTGAACCGGTTATGCAGCCACTGGGTTTCGATTGGAAAATGAGTGTAAGCCTGTTGGCTGGCGTTGCTGCAAAGGAAGTAGTAGTAAGCACACTGGGGGTATTGTACCAGGCAGATGGCAACCCTGACCAAGTCTCGGAATCCCTTGTTAACAAATTACAAAACGCATCTCATACAGTTGGGAAGCATAAGGGGGAACCTATTTTTAACACGGTAAATGCATTCGCTTATCTCATGTTCACATTACTTTATTTCCCGTGTGTGGCCGTGATCGCGGTAGTAAAAAAAGAGTCGGGCAATTGGAAATGGGCCGCATTTATGGTAGTCTATACAACTGCTATAGCATGGGTAGTTGCTTTTCTAGTAAATCAAATTGGGAATTTGATAGTGGGTTAAGATTTAACTAAAACAAGCGTGGACGCTTGTTGCAATTAATTCGTTTATGTACAGGAGTCACTCAACCCACGTTATCCAACTATCAATTTTGCTTATTGACTAAAATTGGTTGTAATAAAACTACCCATTAAAACAATAGTAGGACCTTTATTTCAATTCATCGATCCTGTTCAACCCTTCAATGGCTTTTTCATAATTAGGGCTTAATCTCAATGCTTGTTGATAATCTTGCTTTGAATTTTCAACGTTGCCCGTTAGTTCATAAGCAAATCCCCTATTGTAAAAAGCATCTGTATATTCAGGGTTAAACTCAATAGTTTTATTGAAATACTCAATTGCTTTTGCATAATCTTTCAGGTAAACAAGATTTACAAAACCAATATTATACATTGCAATAAAATAATCAGGGTTATTATCAATAATTGCCTGATAGATTTGTATGGCTTTTTCATAATTGCCGATTTCCTGATAATACATCCCCAGATAGTAAGTTACATCAGCATTTCCAGGATCGATATTGAGTGCATTGTTGAAATAATCAATTGCCAGTTTATTTTTCTTATCCAGATATAGCAGCCCCAATTGCAAATGTGCATCAAAGAAATCCTGGTCAACATCTATTGCTTTCTGGAAATTCCGGATACCATGGATAGTATCACCAACTTTCAGAAGAACAATGCCCCGCATAAAATATGCTTTGGGTTCCAGCTCATCAATCTGCATTACTTTATCGATATATTCGATTGCCTTTTTATTATCATCAAGGACTATGCTTATTTCGGCAAGTTTTAAATACGCCTCTTTGCTATTTGGGTCTAGTTTCAAAGCCCTATCCAATGACTGAACACAATTTTTCAACTTCCCCATCCCAAGGAATATCTCCCCAAGGGTAACATAATAAGCTGAATATGTTGAATCAATTATTATTGATTTTCTGATATCCTCAAGTGCCCTGGTATATTCTTCCTTATCAAGATAAAACTCGGCCCGGTCACGATAAGGATCACCATTTAAAGAGTCTTTTCGAATCCTTTTGTTCAAAGCATCCAATTGGGCAAGTTCAGGATCAGTATTCCTATCTAATCCATCCACATCCTCAATCTGTTCATCATTTGCTTTTTCTGAAATCCCATTGCAGGCTGTAAACCCTAAAACCAGAATAAAAATAAAAAATAAATATTTCATTAAGTATGTCATCTATTTAAAATTGAACCATAAAAGGCATAAAATTTTTGTAAAAAAAACAAACAAACCATAAAAGACATAAAAGGGCATATAAGTTTTATCACATTAAAAGATTGATCACAAAAGGAAAATGAATGCATATTTGGTGCTTTTTGTCTTTTATTCTCGCATTGAAGCATTCAATCATTAACCAATTTTGTCAGAATCCCAATTGTTTTGATGTTCCACTAAATCTGTAGTAGTGCCAAAAAAATTAAGAGGCTGCAATTTTTTCACGGATAAGCCCTTCGAGTTCCTCGGCAAGTTCTGGGTTGTCTTCCAACAAATTCTTAACGGCATCACGGCCCTGGCCCAATTTCGTATCACCATAGCTATACCACGAACCACTTTTCTTAATAATTTCCATTTCAACCCCAAGATCGATTATCTCACCCATTTTCGAAATCCCCTTACCATAAATAATATCAAATTCAGCCTTACGGAAAGGTGGGGCCACTTTGTTTTTCACAACTTTAACACGTGCCTTATTTCCAACTATCTCATCCCCCTCTTTTATCTGGCCTATCCTACGGATATCCAATCTGACAGAAGAATAAAATTTAAGGGCATTTCCCCCCGTTGTAGTTTCAGGATTTCCAAACATAACCCCGATTTTCTCACGTAATTGATTGATAAAGATACAACAAGCACCGGTTTTACTAATTGTCCCGGTAAGTTTACGAAGTGCCTGAGACATAAGCCTTGCCTGCAGCCCCATTTTAGAATCGCCCATTTCACCTTCAATCTCACTCCTTGGGGTAAGCGCTGCCACTGAATCAATTACAATTATATCAATTGCCCCTGAACGGATCAGGTTTTCGGTAATTTCCAGAGCTTGCTCACCGTTATCAGGTTGCGACACCAAAAGGTTTTCGGTGTCCACCCCAAGATTTTGTGCATAAAAACGATCAAAGGCATGTTCAGCATCAATAAATGCAGCAATTCCCCCAGCCTTTTGTGCTTCGGCAATAGCATGGATGGCAAGTGTGGTTTTCCCAGAAGATTCGGGGCCATATATTTCAACAACCCTCCCTTTTGGTAGCCCACCAATTCCCAATGCCACATCTAGTCCAATGGAACCTGTGGAGATCGAGGGAAGGTTTTCAATAGCCGTATCCCCAAGTTTCATTATTGCTCCTTTTCCGTATGAACGTTCTATTTTATCTAACGTAAGTTGTAACGCTTTTAATTTAGCTGCATTTTGATCGGTTTTTTCTTTTGCCATAATATTTTGATTTATAGTTAATTATTGTTTTTGATTTATAGACACGCCTGCCTGCCAGCAAAGACAGGGATTTCATGGTTTAAGGTGCGAATTTCTACAATCCTTTAATTTCAAACTGTCCTAAACATACTCTTCTAAAATCTGTGCTGCATGATCTTTGGTTTTCACTTTTTCAAAAATCTTTTCAATAATGCCATCTTCAGAAACAACAAATGTCATCCGATGAATACCATCATATTCACGACCCATAAATTTTTTAAGACCCCATACACCATAATCGTTCAACACTTTTTTATCCGTATCAGGGATAAGGGGGTAAGGCAACCCATGCTTTTCCTTAAAGCCTTTTTGCCTCTTTTCATTATCGGCACTTACTCCAATCACAGCAAAACCCTTCTCAACCAATATTTCATAATTATCACGTAAATTACATGATTCGGCAGTACAACCTGGTGTATTTGCTTTGGGATAAAAAAACAGGATTACTTTTTTACCTTTAAACCCTTCAAGTGAAAGTGTATTGCCATCCTGGTCTATGGTATCAATATTTGGGGCTTTGTCCCCTATTTTCAAGTGCTTCATAATAAGTTATCCTAGTTTCAGAAACAGGCAAAAGTAGTTAAATATACCTTGTGCGTCGGATTGATGAAATGAAATATTATCAACAAAATACAATCTGATATTTTATCAACAGCAAGTATGAGTTAATCGACATTACGACTTCCCAACTTTTCCCTAATCCATTTTGGGTCTCTACGCATATTCAATACAGCAACAACAATGGCTATCTCTTTGAATAAATCGTAATAAATAGCATAAGGAAATCTTTTTGCAAACATCCTGTAAAACCCATAATACTTTGAATGGATGCCAGCATAAATCCTAAGCGATTCAATTTCTGATATTATTGAGTTGGAAAAATAATCCCCTAGCCAATCTCCATTTGCCCGATAGAACAAAATCCCGTTATCAATATCTTCTGACACATCATCTAGTACAACAACTTCACGTATTCTCATTATCCAATTCTATTCTTCAAGTCTTTAATTGTCAAAAACTTGGCATTCCCTGATTTTATCTTCTGCATCCTTGTATTTAAAATACTTTCATGCCAATCGGGGGAACTTATTTCATCTTTATCCAAACTTAAAGCTTCCCAAAGTTCCTCCATAGCTTGGATGCGATCAGCAGTTGTCATTTTTTCTATTTGTAAAGCAATACTCATTTTCTACCTTGTTCTAAACAGGATTAACTTCATTCTATATCACAAAAATAGTTGAAATAATTCAACTAATCTATTAATAATATCTCAAAATCAGTTTTTGTTACCAGCCTTCACCTATAATATTCATTTGACAAATCTACCTGTCTTTCTTTTCCTGAAAAGTAAATACAAACTTGATTGCTGAAATTAATTATTTCCATAAAACCTACACAACCCGCTCAATCCACATTCTTCACATTTAGGTTTCCTTGCCTTGCATACATAGCGGCCATGCAGTATAAGCCAATGATGGGCAATGGAAATTTTATCTTCCGGGATATATTTCACCAACTGTTTTTCGGTCTCGAGAGGTGTTTTTGAATTTGTTGTAAGACCAAGTCGGGCAGAGACCCTGAAGACATGGGTATCAACAGCCATTGCCGGCTTGTTGAAGTACACAGATGCAATAACATTAGCGGATTTCCTACCAATACCGGGCAACTTTTGCAACTCATCTATTTCAGATGGCATTTCCCCATTGAATTCACTTATCAAGGTTTTAGCCATCCCAATTATGTTCTTTGCCTTATTATTTGGATATGAACAACTTTTGATTATTTCATATACTGAATCTATAGTTGCTATAGCAAGGGATTTTTCATCAGGGAAAACGGCAAAAAAATTCGGGGTAATAATATTCACCCGGACATCAGTACATTGGGCAGATAATATTACGGCAACTGCCAACTGGTATGGTGATGAATATTTCAATTCTGTTTCGGCAACAGGCATGTGATCTTCAAAATATGATATGATTTTCTCGAAACGTTCTTTTTTTCTCATTGCAAAGTTTTTTGACGCTTCCAGGTCGTTTTGACGCTTCCAGGTCGTGCCGACGCTGGAAGGTCTACCAAATAAAAACATCTTCCTTTTTCAGTGGCCTTCTCCCTTCGATCCACTTAAAATTTTTCAATTTTAATTCAACGGGGGACAACTCTCCAACTGGATACATGTGTGCATCAACATTTGTGATAGGCGTAAGGATACTGATTGTATTATCCTCCAAATATATATTCATATCACTCGATACCGATTTATTGATCCCTGTCAAATTCTTGTATTCATCGCGCACAAAATATATTGATTCTGCATTTCCTTTTATTTTTATTTTCACCATTTCATTATCCTTGAAATAGCCAATAAGGATACGGCCTTTGAGCTGATTAAAAGTCTGGTCGAGAGAATCGTCGATAGAGATTATAAAAGATGAATTTAACAAAGCCAAGGAATCAACCTCGTTATTTGCCATTACAATCCTAATCGAATCAGCAGTTAATTGATTGGCCTCAGACCACATTACAGGTGAATTGTAAAGATAAATCGTAGAATCTGCAAAGCCATAGACAAGCGAATCGCATATCCCCTGTAAATCCCTCCTGAAAAATTTCGCATGGTTATATGCCAATATTGATCTCAAATCCTGTGCAGAATCAAACAGCATCCATAAGGTATCTGAATGTAGGAACAAGGAATCCATCTTATCGGCCATTATGGCCAATGCACTATCGGTAACAAAAGAATATCCCGCCGCCCTTCTAAATTCACCGTAATTCCCTTCGAGCATCATATTATTGATAGTATCGGTCATAACCACATTTCCCTTTGCTATACCAAAATCAGAAGATCGCTCATAATAAAGTGTATCGGCTTCTAATTTTTGCTCGTTGGTAACAATAAAAGGATTTGATGTAAAAAACGATTTCTCATTTTCTGTATCATACCAACCATTTTCGCAATAAATCAAATTTGAATCACTTACAATTGTAGTTGGGGCAAAAAAGAAGGATGTTTTAGATGTCGTGTTATACATCATCGAATCAGAGTCCATGATATATTTTTCATTCACAAGCTTTACGTTTTCACTAAAATACGCCTCATTCCTTTCGGTATATAAATAACCCTTAACGCTTGTCAATTTATTGGCCGTATCAATTATTTTACCACCGGTAAGGTACCAGGCAATTTTCGTTAACCTGTTGTACCAAAGATGTTGTGTATATAATGTTGCTTTTTTATCAACTAAGCGGACATTTTTATAGAGTTCCGCTACCCGTGTATTACCATTATAATTAAGCCACTCACTATAAATGTTCAGTGTATCGGAAACTTCTATATGAACATTCCCAAAACCTTCAAAACTATTTGTCTCATCATTCAAATAAGCACTGTCGCAGTATAAATACGTACTATCATGCTTTAAAACGACATCTCCAATTAAACGTTGGATTTTTTCACCAATCGTTTTATCATGTTTCCATTCATCAGCTTTTATCAATTTTACTTTTGCCGTTTCTTGTGAAAACAGTGAAATTCCGAGGAGAAGAAAAACTACGGAAGTAAAGGATTTCAAAAAATTATATGATGTCATAGGATTTCAAGAATCAATGTCACTTATATAATGTAAAAATAGCATTAAATAAGAGAAGTCTTTGTTTAACCCCTAAATTTTTTCACAAAAAAAAAGCAACAAATAAATTGCTGCTTTTTGTTTTCATTACGCTTGTGCCGTGGGCCCACCCAGATTCATCGGTAAATGTTCGGCTTCAGAGACTTTTATCTCACCATGCAACCTCTCAAATTTCACGATATTTTCCTTCAAGGCCTTAAATAACCTAACAGCATGTTGTGGTGTAAGGATTATCCTGGACTTTACTTTTGCCTTGGGCGCACCTGGCATCATTTTTATAAAATCAACAATAAATTCAGAATGTGAATGTGTAATAATAGCAAGGTTTGAATATATTCCCTCAGCCATTTCTTCGCTTAACTCTATATTGATTTTATTTTGTTGTGCTTGGTCTTTCATAATATCAGTTTTAAATTTTTAAATCTATTCAGATACAATTTCGGCTTCAGGAGTGGAATCAACTTCAACCTCCTCTTTAGCAGCAATTAGTGCCTCATATTCCTCTTTCGAGCCAACGATAAGGTTTTCATATTCTCTCAAACCAGTACCGGCAGGAATTAAATGCCCAACAATAACATTCTCTTTCAATCCCTGAAGTCCATCCCTCTTAGCATTAATAGAAGCCATGGTAAGTACTTTGGTAGTCTCCTGGAAAGAAGCAGCTGAAATAAAACTGCTGGTTTGCAATGAAGCTTTTGTAATCCCCTGAAGGACCTGACGTGCAGTTGCGGGTTTTGCTTCCCTCGACTCTATCACTTCTTTATCCTTCCTCTTTAAGAGTGAATTTTCCTCCCTGAGTTTCCTTGCGCTAACAATCATCCCGGCCTTATACAAAACAGAATCACCAGGTTCCACAATTACTTTTTTTCCAAAAACTTCATCGTTTTCTTCCATAAAGTTGATTTTATTTGCCAATTCTCCTTCAAGGAATTTAGTATCCCCTGGATCGGCAACTTCTACCTTGCGCATCATTTGGCGTACAATGACCTCAAAATGCTTATCATTGATTTTTACGCCCTGTAACCTGTAAACTTCCTGAATTTCGTTTACTATATATTCCTGAACTTTCATTGGCCCCTTGATAGCAAGGATATCAGCAGGAGTCATTGCTCCTTCTGACAATGAAGTACCAGCCTTGACAAAATCATTTTCCTGGGCCAAAATTTGTTTTGAGGTAGCAATAAGGTATTTTTTTTGCTCACCGGTTTTTGACGTTATGATAATTTCCCTGTTCCCTCTCTTCAATTTTTTCCCAAAAGAAACCACACCATCAATTTCCGCAACTTTAGCAGGGTCAGAAGGGTTCCTAGCCTCAAACAATTCAGTTACCCTTGGTAAACCTCCAGTAATATCACCGGATTTACCAATTGCCCTTGGTATTTTTACAAGGATATCGCCGGCTTTAATTTTATCACCATCCCCAACAATTATATGGGATCCAACAGGAATATCATAAGAACGTACTTCCTCATTGGATTTTGAAAGTATCTTCATTGAAGGGTTTGTCTTTTTCTGACGGGTTTCGATAATCACCTTATCATGATATCCAGTCTGTTCATCAGATTCTACCCTGAATGTAACACCTTCGATAATATTTTCAAATTTCGTTTTACCTCCATATTCAGAAA
>Ga0164315_10001344_pt1 | contig 18499 bp, 22 predicted proteins | sample GuaBasSedimGuay6_FD_113737 | JGI IMG/M metagenome (GOLD analysis project Ga0164315, IMG submission 113737) | Subseafloor sediment microbial communities from Guaymas Basin, Gulf of California, Mexico - Guay6, Core 4569-2, 0-3 cm | ecosystem: Environmental > Aquatic > Marine > Hydrothermal vents...
CCGCTCGTGACGACCGCCACGACGATGGCGGTCAGCATGAGCGTGTGCGGGAGCGGATTCATGTACTCGGCCGGATTGATCGTCTCGCCCGGCTGCTTGACGATCGGGATCGTCGCGCCCTCCTTGAAGGCGGCCACGAGCCAGAAGAGGATGATCGCGCTCTGCAGCACCGACATGCCGATCAGCTTCTTGACCAGGTTGCGCTTGGCGACCATGCCGTAGAAGCCGACGCCGATCAGGATCACGATGCAGACGTGGGCGTAGTGCTGCGAGAAGAACTCAAACATCGCGCTCCTCCCCGCGGCCCGGCGCGTCGACGAGGTCGTCGTAGATGGAGACGAGCGCCGCAAGGCAGGCGAGCGCGACACCGACCTCGATCAGCAGGATGCCGTGCGAGCGGCTCATCGCCTTGGTGTCGCTGAACGGAATCATGCCGTAGTCGAGAAACTCACCGCCGAACCGGAACGCGAGCGCACCGATGCCGAGGAAGATCATCGCGCCCAGGGCCGCCCCGCGCGTCGCCACCGACGTCGGCAGCACGGCGCGCGTCTCACGGCTTCCGAGCGCCACCCGCAGCAGCAGGATGCTGGCCGCGATCATGACGCCGCCCTGGAATCCGCCGCCCGGGCTGTAGTGGCCGTGGAAGAGCACGTAGAGCGCGAAGATCTGGATAATCGGCGCCACGAACCGCGCGGTCACCCGCACGATAATGTTGGGAGAACGCTCGCGAATCATGCGTCCCCCCCGCTCTTCCGGGATTCTGGAGCTCGCTTGCGGCGCAGCAGCAGCATGACGCACACCGCACCCGCGAACACGACCGTCGTCTCCCCGAGCGTATCGAAGCTTCGGTAGTCGGCCAGCGTGACGGTCACCATGTTGGGAGTATGCGCATCGTGGTACGCGTTGCGCGTGTAGTAGGTGCCCGCCGAGACCGTGCCCGCGGGCGAGACGTCGATGTGCGCGGGCGCATCGACGACACCGTAGCTGGGCTCCGCGGCCACCGCGTAGAGCAGCGCGCCGCAGCAGAGCGAAACAGCAAGCAGCGCGAGCGGCTTGCGAATGGAGCGCGGCATGTGGATCAATCCTGCGCCCTCCGCGATGTCTTGTAGAGCGCGACGATCCAGTAGATGCCGGTGATGCCCGCCCCGACGACCGCTTCGGTGAACGCGACATCGACGGCGCCCATCAGCAACATCAGCAGCGCGCTCAGGAAGCTGAAAACGGTCAGCATCACGACGGCCACGAGCAGATCCTTCGCCTGCAGCGCGATGATGGCGCAGAGGATCTGCATGGCGTAGACGAAGATTTCGAGGGTGGGGCCTGCGGGTCCCATCTCAGTCCTCCCCCTCGGAGTCAGCACCTGACAGGTCTCCAGGAAGCGGCTGCCCGCGGAACCACGGCTTGAGGCCGTACGCCAGCGCGCTACTGGCGAGTGCGTGCGTGCCGACCGGGTTGACCAGCAGCACGAAAAACGCCACGACGCCAAGCTTGAGCGTCAGCAGGCTCAGGCCCTCCTTGACCGCGAGACCGATCACGAACAGGAAGATGCCCAGCGTGTCCACGTTGGTCGCGGCGTGCGTGCGCGCATAGAAGTCCGGCAGACGGATCACGCCGATGCTGCCGATCAGCATGAAGACCGCACCCGCGACCAGCAAGAACGCCCCGACGGCTTCGAGCATGGCTAGCGGTCCACCTCGGCGGTGCGGAAGTACTTGCTGACCATGATCGCCCCGATGAAGTTCAAGATGGCGTAGGCGAGGGCGATGTCCACGAACATGTCGAGGCGGCCGAAGAGTTCGCCGATCAGCAGGATCAGCGTGACGATCTTGGTCCCGATCACGCCCGCCCCGAGCAGTCGATCAAACGCGCTCGGACCCTGCACGACGCGGTAGAGCGGCAGCACCAGGATCAGGATCAGCATGGCGGTGGCGAAGGAGAGGGCGGTTTCCATGCTAGGAGTCCTCCCCCTTCTTGATCTTGGGATCCGTCACGCCCCCCGTGCCCCCCCACATCTGCGCCACGCGGTTTTGCATCGCGCCGTTGAGTAGACCGTCGGCCACTCCCTGATCGAGAGCGTGAATGACGTACTCGTCGTCGTGGATATCGAGCGTGAGGGTGCCGGGCGTGAGCGTGATGGAGTTGCCCAGAACGACCTGCGCCACCTCGTTGGGCTGGTCGCTGCGGAAGGTCACGATGCGCGGATCGATGCGGCTCTCGCCGGCGACGATCATGCGCGTCACGTAGACGGCCGAAACGACGATCTGGTAGAGCAGCCACGGCCCGTAGAGGAGCGCGCGCAGCACATTGAGATGAGCGCGGCGCGCCGGCCCGCCCCGCCGCGGTCGCAGGCGCCGGATGGCGTCGTTGAAGCCGAGCACAAGCACCACGGAGACGACGCCCAGGGAGAGGTGGAAGCCGTCGAACTTGCCGCTGAAGACGATCCAGAGCACAGCGAGAAAGATCGCCTGATTGACGATCTGCGTCCACCGCAGTTCGCTCCTCCGCCGCCGTCTACGCCTCACGAGCATTAGTGCGCGATTTGTACCAAAAAAGCGACAGGCTTGAAGCGTCCTACCGGATGCTCTTGACGAGTTGCCGCGCGATGACCATGCGCTGCACTTCGCTGGTGCCTTCGCCGATTTCGCACAGCTTCGCGTCGCGCAGCATGCGCTCGACCGGGTACTCGCGGCTGTACCCGTTGCCGCCCATGATCTGGATGGCCGAGTCGATCGTCTCCATCGCCATTTCGGACGAGTAGAGCTTGGCGATCGACGCCGAGTAGTTGATGTCGTGCCCCTGGTCCTTGAGGTGCGCGGCGTGGTAGCAGGCGAGGCGCCCGAGGTGGATGCCGGTCGCCATGTTGGCGAGTCGCTCCTGGATCGCGCCGAAGTCGGCGATCGACTTGCCGAACTGCTTGCGCTCCGCCGCGTAGGGCAGCGCCACGTCGAGCGAACCCTGCGCGAGGCCGAGCGACAGCGCGCCGATGCTGATGCGCCCGGAATCGAGCGTCTGCATGAACTTGCGGAAGCCGGTGCCCTCTTCGCCGAGACGGTTCTCGTCCGGTACGCGCACGTTCTCGAGCACCAGTTCGCGGGTGTCCGAAGCGCGCAGGCCGAGTTTGTCCTCGAGCGTGCCCAGATTCACGCCTTCCCAGTCGCGCTCGATGATGAAGGCGGTCACGCCCGCGCCGCCCGGCTTGTCGGGGTTGGTGCGCGTGGTGATGATCACGGTGCCGGCGTGCGTGCCGTTGGTGACGAATACCTTGGTGCCGTTGACGATCCAGTCGTCGCCGTCGCGCACCGCCGTCGTCGTGGTCGCGCCCGCGTCGGAGCCCGCACCCGGCTCGGTCAGGCCGAACGCGCCCAGCATCTCGCCGCTCGCCAGCTTGCGGAGGTACTTTTCCTTCTGGCGATCGGTGCCGAAGGCGTAGATCGGATTGGTGCCCAGCGACGTGTGCGCGGCGACCGTGATGCCGGTCGTGCCGCAGACGCGCGAAAGCTCCTCGACCACGATGGTGTAGCTGAGGTAGTCGAGACCCGCGCCGCCCACTTCCTCCGGGAAGGGAACGCCGAGGAAGCCCATTTCGGCCAACTCCTTGACGGTCTCGTGCGGGTACTCCTTGCTCTCGTCGATGGCGGCGGCGCGAGGCTTGACGACCTCCTGCGCATAGCGCTGCGCCATTTCGCGAATCTCGTAGTGGTGGTCCCTGAAGAACGGGACCGGGTCCTTCATCGTGATGTCGGCGCCAATAGCCATGTCTTTAGTCCCTCAGAATGGCGCGCGAGATGACCAGCTTCTGGATCTCGGTCGTGCCCTCGTAGATTTCCGTTATCCGTGCATCGCGGAAGTATCGCTCCACGGGGTAGTCGCTGCAGTAGCCCGCCCCACCGTGGACCTGCACCGCCTCGCGCGCGGCCCAGTTCACGCTCTGCGAGGCGAACACTTTGGCGGCGGCCGCCTCCTTGGAGTGCGGCTTCTTCTGGTCGCGCAGCATGGCCGCGTTGCGGATCATGAGGCGCGACGCGATGATCTTCGTCTCCATGTCGGCCAGCTTCCACTGGATGGGCTGGAACGCCGCGATCGGCTTGCCGAACTGCTCGCGCTCCTTGGCGTAGGCGATCGAGCTTTCGAGGCACGCCTCCATGATGCCGAGCGCCTGCGCCGCGATGCCGATGCGACCGCCGTCGAGAATGTGCAGGGCGATCTTGAAGCCCTGGTTCTCCTCGCCCAGCATGTTGACCGCCGGCACGCGTAGCCCATCGAGAATGACCTCGACCGTGGAAGACGAGCGAATGCCCATCTTGGATTCCTTCTTGCCGACCGCGAGGCCGTCCCAAGCAGTCTCGACCACAAAGGCCGAGATGCCGCGACCGCCCGCGTCGGGCGTCGTGCGCGCGAAGATGACCATCAGGTCCGCCTGGTCGCCGCTCGTGATCCACGCCTTGTTGCCGCTCAGGACGTACTCGTCGCCGTCCTTGACCGCCTTGCACTCGAGGTTGCCCGCGTCGGAACCGGCGCCGAACTCGCTCAGCGCATAGGCGCCCAGCATTTCGCCGGTCGCCAGCTTCGGCAGGTACTTCGCGCGCGTCGCCTCGTTGCCGTAGCGGTTGACGCAGTTGGAGACGAGGCTGTTGTGGACGGAGATCGTCACGCCGACGGAAGCATCGACCTTGTTGATCTCCACCAGCGCCTCGGCGAGTGCGAGATTGCCCATCTCCACGCCGCCGAATTCCTCGGGAATGAGCATGCCGAGCAGACCGAGTTCGGCCGCCTTCTTGATCTGCTCGGTCGGGAAAGCTTCCTGCTTGTCGCGCTCGGCGGCGCCGGGGCCGCACTCGTCCTTCGCAAAGGCGCGCGCCATTTCACGAATGGCTTGAATGTCTTCAGACAGCTCGAAATCCATGATCTGTGCTGCTCTTCCTAGGAACTCTGTCCGTAGTCGTAGAAACCCCGTCCGCTCTTGCGACCGAGGTGGCCCGCGAGGACCATCTTGCGCAAAAGCGGCGACGGGCGGTACTTGTCATCGCCGAGTTGGCTCTGCAGCACCTCGAGGATGGCGAGGCAGACGTCGAGTCCGATGAAATCGGCCAGCGCGAGCGGGCCCATCGGATGCGCCATGCCCAGCTTCATGACCGTGTCGATCGATTCCGGCGTGGCGACGCCTTCGTGCACGCAGCAGATCGCCTCGTTGATCATCGGCAGCAGCACGCGGTTGGAGACGAATCCGGGCGAGTCGTTGACCTCGACCGGCTCCTTGCCCAGTTCGCGCGCGAGCGACATCACGCGCCCGGTCGTCTCGTCCGACGTGTCCTGGCCGCGAATGACCTCGACCAGCTTCATCATCGGCACCGGGTTCATGAAGTGCATGCCGATCACCTTGTCGGCGCGGCCGGTGCACGCGGCGATTTCGGTGATCCAGATCGACGACGTGTTGCTGGCGAGAATCCCGTCCGGCTTGACGACCTTGTCGAGTTCGCCGAAGACGGCGCGCTTGACCTCGATCTTTTCCGAAACCGCCTCGACCACGAGATCGGCGTCACCCAAGTCGCCCATCGAAGTCGAAGTGCGCAGGCCACCGAGAATCTCGGTCTTCTGCTGCTCGGTGATCTTCTCCTTCTTGACCAGCCGCGAGAGGCTCTTGTCGATGGCCGCGGTCGCGCGCGCCAAAAGCGGCGCGCTGAGGTCCACGAGTACGACCTCGTGTCCGTGCATGGCGAAAACCTGGGCAATGCCGTTGCCCATCGTGCCGGCGCCGACTACTCCCAATTTCCCGAAACTGGGCATTAGACAGCCTCCACGGACATGGCGACCGCGTTGCCGCCGCCGAGACAGAGTGTTGCGAGACCGGTCTTGGCGCCGCGATCCTGCATCGCGTGCAGCAGCGTGACCAGCACGCGGCAACCGCTGGCGCCAATCGGGTGGCCGATCGCGACCGCGCCGCCGTTGACGTTGACGCGCTCGGGATCGAGTTCGAGCACCTTGGTGACGGCGCACGCCTGCGAGGAGAACGCCTCGTTGAGTTCGATGACCTCGTAGTCGTCGACCGTCGTACCGCGCTGCTCGTTAAGCTTCTTGACCGCTTCGACAGGCGCCATCATGACCCACTTGGGCTCGACGCCGCCGGTCGCGTAACCGGTGACGCGCGCCAGCGGCTTGAGGCCGAGTGCCTTCGCCTTCTCCTCTTCCATGACGACGACTGCCGCCGCGCCATCGGAAATCTGGCTGGCGTTGGCGGCGGTCACCGAACCCTCCTTGCGGAATGCGGGGCGCATCTTGGCCAGCTTTTCGGCGCTGGATCCGGGACGCACGCCCTCGTCGGCCGCAAAGATGATCGGGTCGCCCTTGCGCTGCGGAATTTCGATCGGAACGATCTCGGTGTTGAACTTGCCAGCCTCGGCGGCCGCGGCGGCCTTGTTGTGGCTGGCCGCGGCGAACTCGTCCTGCATCTCGCGGGTCACGTCGTACTTGTCGGCGACGAGTTCCGCCGTGTTGCCCATATGGAAGTCCTCGAAGACGTCCCACAGGCCGTCGGCCACCATCGAGTCGGTCAACTCGGCGTTGCCCAAGCGCAGGCCCTCGCGCGCCTTGCGAATCAGGTAAGGCGCGTTGGTCATCGACTCCATACCGCCCGCCACGTAGCAGTCGCCGTCGCCGGCGCGAATCGCCTGCACCGCGAGCGAAACCGACTTGAGGCCCGAGCCGCACACCTTGTTAATGGTGAACGCGGCGATCGACGGATCGAAACCTGCCTTGAGCGCCGCCTGGCGCGCCGGATTCTGCCCGACGCCCGCCTGCAGGACGTTGCCCATGATGACCTCGTCCACCTGGCCCGAATCGACGCCGGCCCGCTCGAGCGCGGCCTTGATGGCGATCGCACCCAGTTCAGGCGCGGCAAATCGGCTCAGCGAGCCCTGAAACTTCCCGACAGCGGTGCGCGCGGCACCCACAATTACGGCATTTCGCATGGACGATCATCCTAAGGGCGGTTTCAAGCGGGCAACGACGCCTGAAACACTCGCCGTTGTGGGGTTCTTGCCGCAATTGGCTTAGGGCTTTGGGCTTTGGGCTTTGCGCAACGACCAGACCAATCCTCGTGCGAGCGATCTGGAATGGGGCCTCGATGGTCGCGGGGGACGGCACACGGACTGCCGAGGCCCAACGACAGTTCGTCCGCGAGCGGTCGGATTGGTTGCGGCGCAAAGCTCAGAGCCCAGAGCCCAAGGCCGCCTACGGAAGATTGGAGTGAATCTGCTCCATATCCTCTTGGGTCATTCCCAGCCGTTCCATAAGGCGCAGGACAATGACACCGTCGAGGTAGAGCAGGAGCGCCTGTTCGAACAGGGACCCGAGGGGCTGGTCGGTGGCGCCGGTGGCCAGTTCGATCGGCAGGCGCACGACGAGGTCGGCGGGGCTGGCGAGGCGCGTGCCCTCGTCCCCCACCACCGCGACGGCGCGTGCGCCCTCGTTGTGGGCGAGGCTCACGGCGTGGCGCAGGATGGGCGACCGGCCGGTGCGCGAGCAGACGACCAGCAGATCGTCGTTGCGAATGGCCGGCGTCGTCGTATCCCCCACGATCGTGGCCAACTGCGAGAGATGCGTCAGGCGCATGCCGAACATGCGCGCCACCAGCCCGGATCGCCCAAGACCGTGCATGAAAACGCACTTCGCATCGACGATCGCGTCCACGAAGGCGTTGGTGCTCTCCTCCGGGACGTTGGCAAGCACGCGGGTCAGGTCGTTCAGGATTCCACTCATTGGGGCGCGGGATTATAGCGGTTTCGCGGGTTCGAGTTCACTCCGGCGCGATACCCTCTGCGCGTGAGCGAAATTCGCGCAGCAGGCTTCGTTGTCTTTCGCCGCAGGAAGTCGGGCATCGAGTACCTCTTCTTGCGCGCCACCAACCACGGCGAGTGGGGTCCGCCCAAGGGCCACGTCGATCCGGGCGAGGACGACCTCGCGGCGGCGTGGCGCGAGACGGAGGAGGAGTGCGGTCTCGGCCGCGACGATCTCGTTCGCAACCCGTGGTTTGAGCGCTCGCTGCACTACAAGGTCAAGCGCGGACCGAAGTGCGTCACCTACTGGGCGGCGGAGTGCACGGGCGGCAAGGTGCGCCTCTCGGATGAGCACGACGGCGCGAACTGGATGGGCCTCGATGGCGTGTTCAGCCTCGTGTCGCATCCGGATCTGTCGGGCCTTTATCACGACCTCGCAATCTTCCTGAAGGATCCCATGCTGGGCTGCAACCTCGCGCCCGACGAGGCCCGCACGCTGCTGGAGGAGCACTGCGGCGCCGGGGCGAGCGTCGTCGCGCACACCGCACTCGTGGCGGAAATGGCGCGCGCGATGGCGGAGGCATGGGAAGGCGTCGACGCGGATTTCGTCGAGGCTTGCGCGTGGGTGCACGACATCGGCCGCTCAATCGACCACGCGCACCACCCGCTGGAGGGGTTTCGGTTGATGGTGCGACTCGGCTATCCCGCCTACGCCCCCACCTGCATTAGCCACTTCACCAAGGGACGCCCGCGCACGTCGTTCCCCGAAGCCGACAACTACGCCGACGACCTCTGGCGCTCGTGCGACCTGACCACGCTCACGCCCGAGGAGCGCATCATCGCGCTGGCCGACTTCATGGCGATCGGCGACACCAAGGGCACCATCGAGCAGCGCCACGCGGATCTCACCACGCGCTACGGCGCCTCCCCCTTCATTGACGAGAGCCTTGCCATCGCGCGGCAATTGCGCGACGAAATTGAGCTCAGGTCTTAGGCTCTAGCGCGTGAACGAATTCCACGAGGCTGTTGCACGCGCCGCCGAGGCGGCGGGCATTTCATTTGACGACGCGATCGGGAAGGTGGGCGTCCCGCGCGAGCGCGACCGCGCCGACTTGGCGTTGCCCTGTTTTCCGTTCGCCAAGGCGCTCAAGATGTCGCCGCCGCAGGTGGCCAGCGCCATCGCCGAGGCGTTCGTCGACAACGACCTGCTGGCCAGCGCGGAAGCGACCGGCCCGTTCGTCAACTTCCGCATTCGCCGCGACACCTTCGCGCGCCTGCTGCTCGACTCGGTCGGTCCCGACTTCGGAACGGGGGATGAGGGGCGCGGGGAGAAGGTGGTGGTCGATTTCGGCTCGCCCAATATCGCGAAGCCGCTGCTGTTCCACCATCTGCGCTCGGCCGTCATCGGCCAAGCACTCGTGCGCCTGCATCGCGCGCGCGGCTACGAGGCGATTGGCCTCAACTTTCTCGGCGACGTCGGCACCGCGTTCGGCCGCCTCATCGTCGGCATCGAGGAGTGGGGCGAACCGCAAAACATCGAGGCGTTCAAGAAGACCTACGTGGATGCCTCGCGTCGCTGCAAGGAAGACGAGTCGTGGCTGGTGCGCGCGCGCGCCTGGGCCAAGAAACTCGAAGAGGGCGACGAGCAGGCGGTGCGCCACTGGACCCACGCGCGTGAAATGTCGCTGGCCGCGTTCGCCACCATCTACGACCGCCTCGGCGTCTCGCACGATGTCGTGGACGGCGAACGGATGTACGTGGACGCCGCGCTCAAGGCGGTCGATGAGTACCTCGCGGACGGTCGCGCGATCGAATCGGACGGCGGCGTCGTGATCGAGACGGGCGAGAAGGTGCCCTTCCTGATTCGCAAGCGCGATGGCGCAACGCTCTATGGCACGCGCGACATCGTCGCGGCCATCGACCGCTGGGAACGCTACCACTTCGCGCGCATGCTCTACGTGGTGGACGTGGCGCAGGAGCACCACTTCAAGCAGTTGTTCGCAGCACTCAAGTGCATCGGCTACGACTGGGCCGACCGCTGCCAGCATGTGAAGTTCGGACAGGTGCTGGTCGGCGGCAGTCGCGCCAAGACGCGCGAAGGCGAAGCGGTGCATCTCGACGAGGTGCTCGACGAGGGCCAACGCCGCGCGCTCGCCATTATCGAAGAGAAGAATCCCGATCTGCCCGACAAGGACGGTGTCGCGCGAGCGGTCGGCACCGCGGCGGTCATCTTCTGCGATGTCGGTTTTCCCACGGCGAAGAACATCAACTTCGACTGGGACCAGATCATCAGCTTCGATGGCCGCACCGGTCCGTATCTGCAGTACGTGCATGCGTCGGCCTGTTCAATTCTCAGGAAAGGCGAGTGGAAGGGAGACGGCGGCGACGCGACATTGCTGACCCACGAAACGGAGTGGGAACTGCTGCGGCGCTTGGCCGAGTATCCCGAAGCGGTGCGTCGCGCGTGCGCAGACTGCGAGCCTTCGCACGTTTCGAATTTCCTTTACGAACTCGCGCGCGATTTCCGCGCCTACCACTCCGCCGGCGGACGCGATGCCGCGCTGCGCGTGCTGGTGGACGACGAAGCGCAACGCGCCGCGCGCCTGCGTCTCGTCGATGCCGTGCGCTGCACGCTCGCGAACGGTCTCGCTCTACTTGGAATTGAAGCCCTGGAGGTCATGTGAGCCTGCGCGAAGAAGTCCTCGCCATCATTCGGGACGTTCCCGACTTTCCGGAACCCGGCATTCTCTTTCGCGACATCTCGCCGCTGCTGGCGGACGGTCCGTTGTTTGAACGGGTCACCGACTGGATGGTGGAACGCGCGCGCGGCGACCGCCCCACCCACGTCGTCGGCATCGAGAGCCGCGGGTTCCTGTTCGGCGCGCCCGTCGCCCACCGTTTGGGCGCCGGCTTCGTACCCGCACGCAAGCCGGGCAAACTGCCGTGGAAGACCGCGCGCGTGGAATACGAACTCGAGTACGGCACCGACGCCCTAGAAATCCATGAGGACGCATTCGATGGTGGCGCGAAGGTGCTCGTAGTGGACGACCTGCTCGCGACCGGCGGCACCGCAAAAGCAGCCTGCGACCTCGTCCGCATACTCGGCGGCGATGTCGTCGGCCTCTCCGTCGCGATCGAACTCTCCGCCCTAGGCGGCCGCGCCAGAGTCGCCGAACCCAACACCCACTCCCTCATCGTCTATTAAAGAGGAGAGCGTCCGGGCGGGCGCAAGTCGTTACCGGACAGTGGGTTACGGCGTCGAAATGCACGGGCGGGTGTGCACTTTCGGCTACGCGACGAGCGCGATCCAGGCGCCGCCGATGATGCCGAAGATCAACACGTTGGCGAGCGTGACCAAGCCGCCTACGCGGTAGACCTCGTCGGTGGTCACGTAGCCGCTGCTGACGAAGATCACGTTCGCCGAACTCGCCTGCGGCGTGAGCATCGCGAAGTAGTTGGTAGCGAACAGCAGCGCGTAGGCCACCAGCGTGGGTGATAGGCCGGCGCCGATGCCGACGCCGAGATAGATGGGAAACAGTGCCAGCATTTGCGCCGTCTGGCTCACGAACAGGTAGTGGATGGCGACGTAGCTGCCAATCAGTACCGCGTAGACGGCGAGTGCGGGAAGCCCCGCAACGAGCGTGGCGACATGATCGCCCAGCCACGTCATGAAGCCCTTCTCGTTAAGACTGGTCGAGAGCGCGAAGAGGATCGCGAACCAGATCAGGACTTCGAGCGTGCCGCCCTCCTTGCGCAGGTCCTTGAGTTCGAACACGCCGAAAAACATGAGCGCGAAGAGTCCCGCGAAGGCGACGGCGGTGGCGTCGGCACCGATCACTCCCGAGAGCGCCCACAGCGTGACCATCGAGACGAAGACCGCCAGCGTGATCCACTCGGTGCGCGACATCGGGCCGAGTTCGCGCAAGGCCGCACGCGCGGCCGCGGGCGCTTGCGGCGTTTCGCGTAGCTCGGGCGGGCAGGCGCGGTAGATGAGTCGCGGCAGCACCAGCGTCGCCAGCGCGCACGGCACACACGCGGCCAGGAGCCAGGAACCGAAGGTAATCGTGACGCCGCTCTTGGCGGCCAACTCCGCTCCCGCCGGGTAGGCGGCCATCGCCGTGAGCCAGAGCGCCGACGAAACCGACAAACCCGCCATGCAGACCAGCATCAGGAATGCGCCGACTTTGCCGCGCGTCTTGTCGTCGGCTTTCGAGCCCGACTCGAGCGCCAACGCCTGCGCGATCGGGAAGAGCACGCCCGAGCGCGCCGTGTTGCTGGGAAACGCGGGCGCGATGAGCAGGTCCGTGAGGAACAGCGAGTAGGCGAGGCCGAGCGACGAACGGCCGAAGCGCGCGATCACCAGCCATGCGATGCGATGGCCCAGCCCCGACTTGACGAAGCCGCGCGCGACCAGGAACGCGACGACGATCAGCAGAATGAATCCCTTGCCGAAACCGGAGAACGCTTCCACCGGGCTGAGCACGCCGCTCAGAACCGCCACCGGCAGTGCGAGGATCGACGCGTGAAAAATCGGAAGCCCGTCGGTGATGACGAGCACGACCGCGCCGCCGAAGATCAGGAAGAGGCGCCATGCGTCCGGCGTGAGCCCCTCGGGAATCGGCGCGAACATCCACACCAACGCCGCGGCGGCGATCACGCATAGGGAACGGGGAATCCGCACATCGCTCAAGCCGGCTCAGCATAACGCCTCAAGATGAGACCCCGCCAACGCCGATAGGACCCCGTTGTGGGATTGGGTGTGGAAGAGCTACTTCGGGTCAACGGATCGCCGCGTGCGGCCGCGCTGCGTGCGCTCCAACCGAGCGCCATGGAGCGCGCCCTGCCGCCGCTGCTTTTCGCAGTCGCGGCGATCGTCGCGTGCGCACTACTCGACGCCCACGATCTAGGTGTCGCCGCGGGCGCCATCGCACTGTGGGCGCTCGGCACCCGCGCGATCAAGCGGCAGCCGCTGGCCCCGCTGCTGCACCTGACTGCCGGCGTGCTGGCACTCGGCCTTCTGCGCGACGCCGCCAGCGCGGGCGCATTCGTTCCGGCCACGTGCATCCTCGTTCTGGGCGCCCTCGTTCCGGTGACCGGCGGTGCACGAACGTACGGCGGCGTCGGCCTGGCCATCGGCATCGTGCTGGTGATCGTGCCCGCCGACCCGGTGCTCAAAATCATCGGCATCGCCTGTCTTCCGCTTGCGCTGCGCACGTTCGTCATCCAAGGGCTCTCTCCGCAGCAGTCCGGTGCGCTGTGGAACATGGTGGCCCTCCTGCATGTCGCGGCGGTCGTGGCCTTCGTGCCCGCACACGGCGCACTGGCGGCCGCGTGGGTCGCGGTCCTGGCCGAGGTGATGCTGCTCGCAGGCGCCGCGGTCCTGTTGGCGCGCAACGCGGGCCACATGCCTTTCCCGCAACGCACCCTCGCCATGGGCGGCGGCGCCATCCTGCTCCTCTGCGCCCTCGCCGTACCGGGAACGGGCGCATGGCCGCTGCTTGTCACCGCCGTCGTCGCGGCGATCGTCGGCGTCTTCTACTGGCCCGCGCGCACGTAGGCGGCGACTCGCTGCGCGGCACGTCCATCCCCATAAAGCGGCGCCCGTGAATCGGCACGCGGCGGATGGGAGACGGCCTCGGCAATCCGCGCGACATCGGTACCGACCAGCGTGTTCCAGCCCGCATCGATCGTTTCGCCCCACTCCGTCGCGTCGCGCAGCGTGATGCACGGCACGCCGAGCAGGTAGGCCTCTTTCTGCAGGCCACCCGAGTCGGTCGCGACGAATGCGGCACCGGCGACGAGCGCAAGGAAGTCGAGATAGGGCAGCGCCCCGACCGGCTGGATCGGCTTGGGGAAATCGCGCCGCTTGAGTCGAGGATGCAGCGGAAAGATGACCGGCATGCCAGCACACGCGAGGCCACGCATGACCGACTCGACACGCGCCGGATCATCCACGTTGCCCGCGCGGTGCAGCGTGAGCACGGCGTACGGGTCTTCGGATTTCGGTGCGCGCGCACGGATCTCGTCCTCGCGCGCAAGCAGCACGTCCGCCATCACGTCGCCCACCACGTGCACCCCGTCGCGTCCGGCGAGGTTGGCCGCGTGCGCGTCCGTCGAGCAGAGCAGCAGCGAAGCCAACTCGTCCACAAGGATGCGGTTGATCTCTTCGGGCAGATCGCGCTCGCCGGAACGCGCACCCGCCTCGACGTGAACCAGAGGCAGTCCGCTGCAAGATGCCGCCAGCGCGCCAGCGAGAGTCGAATCGGTATCGCCCATGACGACGACGCGATCGATGCCGCGGCGGAGGAACGCCCTGGCCAGATCGCTCGTGAACTCGCCCAGCCGAACTCCCCGCGGCCCCTCCGCAGCAAGCAGGATGTCAGGCGCCGCGACTCCGAGACTCTTGAACTGCGCCGCATCGAGCGCCGGGTCGCTGTGCTGGCCCGTGTGGAAGAGCAGCGTCTCCCCCACCGCACGCAGCGCAGGCAACAGCGCAGCCGCCTTGACGAATTGCGGGCGTGCGCCCACCACCAGCGCCGCGCGCATGGGCTAGACGGCAGTCCGCGGGACCGGGGTGAAGTTCTTCGACGTCTGCTTGAGCGGCGGCGAGTAGACGTGAACCGTAACGAGGTTTTCGGGCCCTTCGTTGACGAGCTGGTGGACATCGGGCCCCGTTGCCAGGGTGATGTCGCCTGTCTTCCATGTGCGCGCGCCGGTCTCCCGCGGTGCGCCGTCGGCGTCCAGTTCGAACAGCCGCTCCTCGAACTCGCCTTCGATCACCAGATAGAGACAGAGGCTCTCTCCGTGGTCGTGGATCGCGCTCGCCTGGCCCGGCTTCCAGCAAATCAGCACCAGCTCGAAATGCTCGTTCTCGAAGATCGTGTTGCGGGCGTAGCGCGCGTCGTTGAAGCTTCGCTGCGCAGCGCAGTCAAAGGCGGCCAGATCGACGCCGCGCGCCATCTCGAGCAGTTCGTCCGCCGTGTAGGGGCGCTCGATTCCCGCCGGCCCCTCGATCATCCGATCGCGCAATTTCAAAACCATCCGGCCAGCATGATCCAGAACGCGCGGGTTTTCAATAATCCGTTACTTCAATAAGGTGGGTTCATGAGCCGCGTCCTGATTAGTGCCGACATGGAGGGAATTACCGGAGTTTGCCACCGCGATCACCTGATTGCGGGGGGAAACGACTACGAGCGGGCGAGGCGCTGGCTCACGGCCGACGTCAACGCGGCCGTGGAGGGTGCGCTCGACGGCGGTGCGACGGAAATCGTCGTCGCCGACGGCCACGCCACCATGCGCAACGTGCTGCTGGACGAGCTGCACCCCGAAGCACAGCTCCTGTGCGGGCCGGCGCAAACCGGCAACCGGACGCTGGTGCAACTGGCGGATTTCGGACACGGGCGCTTCGACCGCGCCATGCTGATCGGCTACCACACCCGAGCGGGTACGCCCGGCGGCCTGCTTGCGCACACATGGGTCGGAGCGCTCGTGCATGAGATCCGCCTGCAGGGCGCGCCGGCAGGCGAAGCCCGTCTCAACGCGGCGATACTGGGCGAATGGGGCACGCCGGTCGTGTTTGCCTCGGGTGCCGACGACTTTGCGCTCGAAGTGCGCGCCGACTTGGGCGATGACCTCGAGGTCGCCGTGGTCAAACGCGTGCTTGGCCCCACCGGGGTCATTTCGCTTTCGCTCGCGGCGGCCGCGCAGCGCATTCGGCTGGGCGCGGCGCGCGGAATGGAGTCTTCCCGCGAACCGCTGCGCATCGACGGGCCCGTGACAGTCGAGGTGGATTTCCACCGCCGCGCCATGTGCGAGCGCGGCGCGACGGCGGCGGGCGTGCGCATCGACGGCAGAACGCTGCGCTTCGAGGCCGACACGGTCACGCAAGCGATCGAACCGCTCTGGCGCGCGCTCACGCAGGCGATGTCGGAAGAGGCCGGGTTCCTCCAGTGAGCGCGTTCGCGATCGGCCTTGAGCTTTGGGCTCTGGGCTTTGCGCTACGACCAGCCAGTCGCCTTGCGCACCGTTCGCGACGGGGCCTCGACTGATCCGCTGCAGTCCCCACCGGACCCCGAGCCCCCATGGATACCGCATACGTGAGGATGGACTGGTTGCGGCGCACAGCTCAGAGCTCAAAGCCCAAAGCCGCGCACCGAGTGGGCCCCCACCTCAAAAAAAAAGAGGACGCACTCGATGAGCGCGTCCTCTGTGGGGGATGGTCGCAGTTGCTCGTTGTGTTCGGCGAGTGTCCAGTGTCCGAATAGAGGGGGGGGAGGACGGCTCACAACGCTAGGAAGTGAGCTGGAGTGGACCGTTCCGGCGCGGGGGGGCGCCGAATCGAATTCACCGAAAGCCTGCGGGCGGAACGAACAACCAAGCGTCGAATGGAATCGGGATTGGAGGCTGACCTCATCCGACGGGACGGACAGGGACAGGTGAGGTTGTCCGAATACCGCACAGACCCACCGCCGTAAAGCGGTCAACGGGCGTGCGACCTTGTCATGTTGTCAATCAGCGGACAACCCAACCAGGAGCAACCGCCGTGCCGCAGGTCCGCGCCCCAGTGCAGAGGCATTTTCCCGTTCCGGTGCGGGATCCCCCGCACTTGAGCTGAGGGATTGTCCGCGCTTACGCTCGTCGCTCGTGATCGTCGGCGGCATCCAGCGCCATGCGCAGGAACTCGCGGAGCGAAATGCCGTAGGCCTCCGCCATTCGCGCCCGCTCACCGGGTTTTCGCGGGACCTGGAGGCCCATTTCGGCGCGCACCACGGTGCCGACCGGGCACCCCACGCGCAGCGCCCACTCAATCGCGTTGAGACCGCTGGCTTCGCGTAATGCACGCAGACGCCGACATCCTGCTCCGGAATTCACGTTGATCTTCCTCCCCCGCCTCTTGAAATCGCCAACCTCGCCGAATTTCCACAGGCCAGCCCCCGAATTGGCCGGCGGCGCCCCGGACAGCCGCCCCAGCGCACCGCCCCAAACCGGGAATTTTCCGCTCTATTCAAGACTTCCCGCCGATTTGGCCGATGAGGTTTTGACGCGACCGGAGGTCCGGACGCGTTCGACGAGGACCGCAAGAACGATGGCGAAGCTACTGACGGTGCGCGGAGAGCAGATTCCGCTCGAGCCCAACAGGTGTTACCTGCTGGGCCGCAGTGCGCGATCTGACATTCGCGTGGATGACATCGCCAGCTCGCGCCGTCACGCCCAGCTCACCGTCGGCGGCAAAAACGGGTCGCTCTACATCGAGGACCTGAATAGCCGCAACGGGACCTACGTCAACGAGACGAAACTCGAGGGGCGCCGTCGCCTGCGCGACGGCAACGAGATTCGCATCGGGGCGTCCGTGCTCGTCGTAAGACTCGACGGACAGCCCTCGGCTCCCAACGACACCGGAAGCCTGCTCGAGGACACCGGCACGATCGGCATGGAGCGTCTCTCGCTCGGCCAGGATATCGGCGAGGAACTGCTGCGCGTCCTGCGCTCCGAAGGCCCGTCGCTGACCGACTTCGCCGGCAAGCTCGAAACGTTCGGACTCGTCGATGTGCTGCAGCTCCTGATCAACAACCGCCGCAGCGGCACGCTGCACCTCGCGGTCGACGGTGGCCACGCCAAGATCGAGATTCGGTCGGGCGACGTGCGTTCCGCGGCTTTCCAGGACGCGCATGGCTTCGAGGCGCTCACGCGTCTCGCATCGGAGAAGTCCGGCATGTTCTGGCTCGTCGAGAAGAACACGCAGTGCCCCAACCGCATGTCGCATCCGACTTCGATGCTGCTCATCGAACTCTGCCGCGCGGTTGACGAAGCCTCGACCTGTTAGTCCGCAGGTTCCACGCACGGAAAGCGGACCGTCTGGGGACCTGTTTCGGTGTGCAAACCGAACCATAATCAGCCCTAATTGCGTTTCTTGGAGGGGTTTAGGCGCAGGCGTAAGGTGACCGCGTGACACTCCACGCACGACTCATCGGGCTCTGCGTTTTCGCAGCGGTGTTCGCAACGAACGCCCTGGCGCAGTCGGCCCCCACTTCCTCCCTTTCGGACGCCGCTTCCGACGTCGAGCTACGCAACTCCGCGCTCGAGAAGCGTGTCCAGGATCTCGAGCGCAAACAACTCGAGAACGACGTCGAGGCCTACCTCGAACTGGTTCCCTCTTTCGACAGCGCGCAGGGCGCGGACAATCTCACGCCCGGTTCGTCGGCGCTGCGGATTTCCGGCCAATTGCGTTGGCGCGGTGAGATCCGTGACCACCTTTATTCCGACGACTCGCAAGGCGCCAAGAGCTTCAACCTCGTCCGCCAGCGTGCACGACTGCGCTTCGATCTCGACGTGATCGAGAACCTCGAAGTGACGATCGAGTTCCAGGATGTCCGCACGTGGGGTGAGGCGCAGAAAACCGTCGGCAACATCCAAGGCGTCGACATCAAGCGCGCCTTCGCCCAGTTCAACAACCTGGGCGGGAAGCCGATCGATCTGCAGGTCGGACGCCAAGTGCTCTTCTATGGCGACCAGCGCCTCGTCGGCCACCTCGAGTGGGTCGATCAGGGCCGCACCTACGACGGCATTCGCCTCAAGGCGCACCCGGAAAAGTACTTCATCGACGCCTGGGCCGTGAACATCCGCGAGACCGGCGCCGTCAACGACGATCGCTACTTCTACGGCATCTACGGCGGCCCCAAGTTCCTCGACCTCTACATTCTGGGAACGCAGGACCTCAAGAGCGGCAC
>Ga0164315_10001345_pt1 | contig 18477 bp, 20 predicted proteins | sample GuaBasSedimGuay6_FD_113737 | JGI IMG/M metagenome (GOLD analysis project Ga0164315, IMG submission 113737) | Subseafloor sediment microbial communities from Guaymas Basin, Gulf of California, Mexico - Guay6, Core 4569-2, 0-3 cm | ecosystem: Environmental > Aquatic > Marine > Hydrothermal vents...
AGCGGCTGGTATTGAAATACCTAAATCTTCTATTAGCTGTGCTGCACCTGCATTTTTTACTATTAATGTCCACATTGCCATAATATTACCTCCAAGCTATTTCTAAATATAAAAGGGGATAGTCTACATTACCACTATTAACTAATAGCTTGGTTTGTATATAGTCCCCAAGGTTAACATCTATGTTTAAATTATCATTAATTTGTTCTGATACTCCTGATAAACTCATAGTATGTATCGCAGAAATAGCGCCATTCTTTTTAATTTCAAATACACAGTTCGCCATATTTTGAGTTTGTACTGTTGTTGCAGTAATAGTTCCATTACGAGGAATTTTATATCCAAGGATATTTGTAGGAATATTACTTGTTGTTTGTAACCATCTCTCTTCAGAAATGTTTTTATGTTTAATACCAAAGGCAAAATTCTCTCGAGTAATACTAAGAGTTTTTCCCCTACTAGTATCTTCAAACAAAATAATTCCCTCACTATTTTGTGTTAAATCAATACCGGTAGAAGAACCTGTACTTGGTCTTATTATGTCTCGTAACATTTATTATCCTTTATACAACATTTTTTAAAGCTTTTAAAGTTGTTTCATCCTTATCCAAAACATGTTTCCAATATGCTCGGATAGATTCAATTTCATCCTCAGATGTTACTTTTCTATTATATGGAATACCTATACTAAATGTAAATACTTTACCATTTTTTATTCTTGAATTAAACCATTTAGTTGTTATGGTAGTACCTGTTTTAGTAACAATTTTATTAGTCACTTCTCTTAAAAACTTTTGATATTTTTCAGTATTATTAACTGTGTTATCATGAACGAGTTTTATTCTAGTTTGATCTTTTTCTTTTAAGAATTGATTCCATGACTTACCAATCAAATCACTTTCTTTATTATAACCTAAATCATTAGCCAGTTTATAACTACATAATTTTATTTTCATATTTGGATCTAGTATAATCATATAAATATTAGTATAATCAAAAAGACCTTTTAAATTAAATTCAAGTTTTTTCTTTTCAATTTCATGGTCATGGTATGTTTTACCAACTTTTAATAAAACTAATATTCGATTTAATATCATATTTAAATCAAATGGTTTTTTAATAAAATCATAGGTATAACCGTATCTACTAAAACATTCATATTCATAATTTTCATTAGATATAAATAAATAAGGAATATTAAGTTTATTCTTATATATTTCATGTGCTACTTGATTTCCTCTAATATCTGTGCCTAACTCAATGTCAATAATAAATAAACAAACATCAAGTAAGACTGGATGTTTCATCATATCAGCGCAAGTATTAAAGGTATAAACATATACATCTGGAATTTTTTTATTTAAATATTCCTTTAACATATTAGTTACCTTAATCTCGTCATCCAATATAAATATTACTTGTTTATTATCACTCATCTTTAACTCCTTAATTATTCACTTTAAAATTATGAAGCACCTATAAATTTTGCTACCGCATCAATAATATCACTCTTTGACCATAATTTTTCAAAGGCAGTAATGAGAGCAATGATAACAACCAAGAGACCTCCAGAAATTGCGACTAAATGATATCTTAACTTACTATGTTCTTTAACATTATTTATACGACTATCTACTATTGATTTACCAAGATCTGTTGCACTGGTATTACATAAAATATTATGTTCTTTTATTGTTTTTATTAATGTTTCTAAATGTGTATTTACTTTTTGTTGCTCTAAGGTAATATCCTTTAGATTATCTATTACTTTTCCTTGTTCTTGCACTAATACTTCTTGTCTGTCGTACAACTGAGTATTATATTTAACATTATTCTCATAAGATTTCATCATTAAGAATACATCTTCTTTGCTTAATGTTTCAGCCATGATATATTTCCCCTATGATTTTTACTCATAAATGTTTAAAATGTATGGCATAGATACAACTGAGTAACTATGTCTATCGTCTTTTAATTTTAATTTTCTAACATTTTTATTTAAACGATATGCAGCGTGTACCCAACCATTAGGAAAATATTCAGCAATCAATTCTCGATAATCTAAATTTGTATGAATCCATTTAAGTACGTCAACAAGTCTAACTTTTGAACTAACAGGTTCAAAGTCGATTGCTTCTCCTCTAGTATGATTTGATCTGGCAGAACTACCAACTTGTAAACATAATTCAACAGAGCGAAACCCAGAAGTGATTCGTACAGGACCGAAACGTTCTCTTACAGGTTGGATAATATTACCAGCAACTCTTTCAATAGATTGCCATTGTTGTTCATTTGGTATATTTCTAATACCTAATCTTAATGCAGTAGCAGATCTAACAAATTCTTTATATCTAAAGTTAGGTGCCATTGCTAATTTAGCTTCTAAATCTCTTAACATTTTATTATCCTTTTAACATTTCTCTGGTTACACTAAGATCTTTAATTTCCCAAGCATCCCAGCAAAAATCTTTAATATAATCATAAGGTAAATAACCATATCCACTTTGACCCCAACTTGTTCCCCATGAATTTTTAAATTTAAACATTCTTGTTTCTGGATTCCATCCTACTAAACAAATAGCATGACCGCCATACATTTGATTAGGATCTTCTGGATAGTTAACAATTCCGTTTGATGTAGCATAAAACATCTCTAAGAAAACAGCAACCCCAATTGCTAAAGGTCCATTGCTTCCAAGAGAATTAATTATATCTTCTGGAGAACTCATTCTAATATATTCTCCACCGAGTGCCCATTTAGAAACTAATGTAGCCCAACGTTTTGGTTTACCAACATAACTAGCATTATATGGCCATGCTTTCTCACATGGAACACCAACACGATTTAAAATTTGCATAGCAAATCTAATTGAGGTACCTTCTTCGCCAGGCCAGTAATCTATCTCTTTACATTTATAATACATCCATTGTTCAGATAAATCATAATTTTTTTTAGCTCTCTTATAAGTCTTACCTTCTGCTAATTCTTCCATATGTTCTTGTTGTTCTTGCCACTCTTTCATAGCAACAACAGCGAACCCAACGCATGAACCAAGACTTCCTTGATTTTTAACTGGACTCATTTGATAAGTATAATCTATTACATTATTGATAGATTGAATTTCTTTTAATATAGGAATGGTGAGTTTTAAAGGTTTATGATCTTTAGGGTCATCATTATCTTTTTTATAATTCAAAATATATTTTTTCAATAGATCACTTGAAACTTTTTGAATAGGCGGAACATATGGTTTTGATGGTTTAATTAATTCTGGCATTTTAGTAACACCTTCATCAATTTCATAATATACGATATTATATTTTTTAATTTCTTCTAATATTAATGCTTCCATTTCTGGATCACATTTAATAATCAAAGGAGTTCTTACAATTTTATTTCCGACTTGTATAAGAAACCCTTTTTGTTTTATATGTATTGTTTTCATAAATCAATACTCCAATAAATTATTAATCTCGAAAGATATGTCCATTAGAAGAAATATCTTCATATAAAGAACTTAATTTACTTCCAGTTAAATTAAAAGCATCCTTTGAATAGCTGTTAATATTACTTTCTAGAATATTAAGTTTTTCTAAAAAGCTGTATATATTATCAACCAATTTAATTTCAATAGGATCCGGATCATTTTTATTTTCAAGAGATTCTATCAACCCCTGTAAATGTTCAAAAGTATTTCTTAACTCTTTTGAATGCAATCCTTCTAAAAATGTTTTTGCTTTAGTTTGTGGGTTAATACTCATGATATTATCCATCTCCTATAGTAAATTATAAGTCTATTTTTTTAATTTGTTCTAATTTGTTATTAATGTTAGTCACATTTTTTTGTTAATATTAATCTGACAATTAACATAATTATCTTTAATATGTAAATTTATATAACCTTCATTAAAATTATCAACACAATATCCTTTTTGAAATTCTTCTAAACTTAAATATTGAGAAGGTAATGGAGGAAACAAAGCTTTATTTATACTATCAAGTATTCCTTGCGGCATTCCATCTGACCCAAATATTAAATCTATTCCTGGTTTAAATTGTATATCATCTATTAACATTCTAAAGGGATTTATTTTATTAGTATAATCTTTAGATATTCTTTTATTAAATCTTATAGTATCATAGTTAAAGTTAGGTTGCATACAAAGTGTAATATGTAATTTTTTTGCTTTTATAGCAGATTCTCTGCTAATAAAAACATTATGTTCTATTCTTATTCGTTTAGGTTTTTTACCATTATTTTTTTCAATTAATTCTAATATATCTAATATTTGATCTGTAGCATTATCACCTACATTGTGAAAAGCTACAGGTTTATTAAGATATGAAATATTCTCTAATAATTCTTTGACTTCTTTATTAGTATAATTTAAAAAACCACTACTAGAAGGTCTGTCTAAATAAGGCTCTTTAATTGCTGCTGCATATGAACCGAATGCTCCATCTAAAAATACTTTAATACCTTTTATTAATTGTTGTTCTTCTTTATTTAATTTTTGATAAATATCATATTCTACCCATATATTTGTTCTTTTTCCTATATAATCTAATACTTTATATTTATATAATGTTTTCAGATCAGGTAACATCATATCTTCTGCATACCATATTCCATAATTATTTAACATATCATTAAACTGAAATTCTAACTGTTCTATAGTAAACGGTTTGATGTTAACTAAAAATTTCATAATATTAAAGATATTTTTTTCAGCCCAGTGTTGTTTATCTAAATTAATAACAATATCTCCATATTTATCATATAACTTTTCTTTGAAAATATCGTTAACTATGTATCTATGAAAGGATCGATTACAAACTAAAACAGGTTTATTAAAATGATTTAAATCTTCTTTATCTAAATTATATTTAGTACAATCCCATCCAGCGACAGAAGTAATATCATCTTGATTATCATCAATATTTTTTAATAGTATATTTTTATCTGTTATCTTACCAGCCAATATATAACTATGTAATAATGAAGTATACACAGATGGATGATGATGACAATCTCTTAATAGAGGTATTTTAAATTTAATATTATTATTCATATTTCTGCCATCCCATGAGTAAAATCAGAAAAATCTTTTACAAGTTTAAATCTATTTTTGATAATATTAACTGCTTGATGATTTAATTCTTGTTGTTCTTGATTTAATTTGACTGAAAAGCCAAAATCAAAAGGACCTACCGTTAATGAGTTTTCATCTCGACCATCATAAGTATCAAAAATTTCTGTCCTATGGTGAGCAAACAACCACCACATTCTAACTGCATTTATAGCTTCATCAGGTATTAAATTAATGTTATTTTCCAATTCTATTATATCTTGTTTTGTTAAGTTATTCCACCCCACTACAAAATTTAAACTCAACTTTAAATTAAATTGAATACAAATATCTGTAAGAAGTAATAAATTTTTAAAAGAAAAACCTTTTTTAATATATCTCCACATTCTTTCTGTTGGAAATTCTAATCCAGTTCCTATAATAAAATTAGGTATTACATCTAACTTAGATAAAGTATTTTTTAGACATTCTAAATCTCTTTGAACTATTCTAATAAATAAATAATGTGCAATATTATCTCCAGCAGATAACTTAGGTATTATATTTTCAATGTGATAAGGAGTTATTGAACCAGTATTAAGTCTAATAGTATTAAATTTATATCTAGAAAATTGTTCATAATCTAAATCCATATGTTGTCTAGATCTATATTGACTCTTAAGTTGATGTGTAGTAGAACAAAAAATACATTTTTTATAATAACATTGATTTTCTAATGTATAAGAAAATTGTATGGAATCATTAAAGGTAATTTCTTTTGGTAGTTCTAATGTCCAAGGAATAGAATAATCTGGAATATTAAGTAATTGTTCTACACTCATACCCGTCAAATATAAATTAGATGGCATCTTTTGATTAATATTAAAAAATAAAAATTGAGTATTTAAATCTGATGCTCCCTCACAACCAAATAAAACAGGTCCGCCTACATTAAATTGTATATTTGGATACATTTTTGCCCATAGATAAGCTTGAAATAAATGATTAGGATAAACAGCACTAATATATATTATTCCTTTTGAAATTGGCAATGTTTGTATCGGATATTCATTTTCTAAATAATATTTAGTTTCATCTAAATTATGTTCATACCAAATAAGATCTCCTCTATTTTTACATTCTAAAAGAGCATCAGAGAATCCATTATTAAGAGTAAATTCACTTCCTTTATTTTTTTTTCGCTTACTATAAAATTGTAAGAATAATACATTAGACATATATAAACCTTTATTTTAAAATATCACAATGTTGAGTTATTTGTAGAAACTTGTCGGGCTTTTCAAATGCTATATTAAATTCTACATTTCTATCTTTAATATTAAATAATTTAATATTAGTTTGATTAAAAGTAATTAAATATTTATAGTCATTAGATAATTCAAATGCAGAATATTTTTCGAGATTATTTTTATATTTATTATTTAGGAAATCAATAAAATTTTCATTGGGTAATATTTTTTTGTCTATATCTTTATAGTAAATTAATTGCATTGTATCAGAATCCATTATAAATATTCTATTTGGGAATCCTATAGTTATTATAGAATTAGGGAAAAGATATTTATGAGATGTATATCTAAATCCTGTTTTGTTTGTAAATGTTTTTTTTATTTTTAATAGATCACCAGAAACTACTAGTTGTCCAATAATTGCTCTACCTAAATATGTGACATTAGATTTATCTAAAACAATATTAACTGATGAATAATATAATATATCTTTATGAACTATACCATGAGCAGTATTTTCATTATTATTTATTTTCTGTATTTTTTTAGTGTTTATATTATAGATTAAAATTATTCCATTCTTAGTTCCCCAACCAAAAGCTACAATAAAATTTTTAAATTTAAGAATTTGATGTGGTTGTGTCGTAAGAATACCGCCATCATCAAATATGAATTCGCGTTGAGATAAATCATTAGACATTTTATAAAATTCAGTGGATGACTCATCTTTCTTTAGAAAAGACATATAAAAATGATTATCACCATTATCTATAACAGATTCAGCGACTGCATATAAGTGGGTTAAACCAAAATCTTCTGGAGAATAAATTCTCATCTTTTTTTCTTTAATATCTATTAATCTAATTGTATTATTATGTAAACTAGATACTGGCATAATAGCACTTAAAAATTGATTTTGATTTATTGACATTGCGCTATGTGGAACATCGCCAAGAATTTTAGGATCAAAAGCTTTTTTAATTTTATTAATATTTTTTTCACTATAAGATTGTAAATATATAATTTTTTCTTTATTAAAATCAACAATAACAAAAGTATTTAAATACATAGCATCTAATCTTAATAAATAAAATATAAAATTATTTTTAAAACTATTTTTAAGATTATTATTAACCTTAATTTTTAATTCATTTAATTCTAAATCTAATTCTATCATAAATTTATCCTATAATATAAGTTTCAAATTCAACTAACCAATCTGGTCTACATATCTGACCCTCTATTATATTCCATTCAATATTTGGCATAGTACTTTTACATATGTGTTTAACTATATCTATATCTATTTTATTTCTAACATAACCTATAATTTTTTCAGCATTATGTATTGTTTGATTATATTTTAACAACAATTGATCTATATTATTTAAAGCTTGTATTATTTGATTTTCAATATTATTTATATATTTTACATTACCTAATTTATCTATACTCGCTGTTCCTGATATTATATAATATTTTTTATTAGAATTGAATATAACTCCTCTTTCAAATCTAACACCATATTCTGACGTATTTGGCATAATGTTAACATCTGACATAAATTCTAATTTATCATAATTTAAGTTTGGAACTAATAAAGCTATTAAATGAATATATTCATTTTTTAAAAAATTAGAATTAGGCAAACCAATACAAGTACTTGCAATAAAATTAGTTTCTTTTGTTAAATCATTATCATCAAAAATTTTATTTCTTGCCTTAACTACATCCTTGTAATTCTCATCAATATCTTTAATATATATCCAAGTTCTTATAACATTTTTTAATAAAGGTTCTAAAGTTTTAAACAAAACTAATGTCTGTTCATATATATTTTTACCCTTTGAAGATTTTAAAGTTATTTCAATAAATTCTTTTTCTTTTATATACATCATAATTCCTTATATGCTATTAATTTTTTTTTCAGATATGTTTGTTGTTCTTCATCACGTATTAAAACATATCCTAATTCTTTAGCAATAGTACTTAATATTTTTCTTCGTCTAACTCTTTCCGGAAAGTCTAAATTAGGAACGACAGTAGATTTCCAAAACAATTTACTCATTTTATTTTTTTGATACCAAATATCTAAATCCCCTAAAGGAGTATTTGGAAATATAAATAAGGTAGGCCCAAATCCAACAGTTATATTGAGTCTTTTAGCCGCATCAGAATAATGCTTCAAAAAGTTAATAGTTTTTTGAAAATCTTTTTCAGTTTCAGTAGGATAACTTACTAAAAATAATAAATAAGGACTAATTTTCTGAGCAATTAGATTATCCATCATAAAGTAAATTGTTTTATTAGAAAAAAATTTACTCATATCACTTCTTACTTTATTAGACATAGATTCAATACCAATAACAGGAGCTTTAAAATTAGCTTCAGCCATTAATTGAAAATCTTCTACATTAAATTCTTTTCTCACTGATAAATGACCACCAAAAGGGATTTTTACTTTGCATAATAATTTTAATAAGTTTCTAAATATTGTCATATTTCCATTTATTAAACTATCACTAAATAAAAATGCTTTTATATTATATAAATCTTTATTATATAATATTTCTTGAATAATATTTTCAGGAGACCTAAAACTAAAAGTTTTCCAATAACTTTTAGTATCACATGGAGTACAATTATAAATACAACCACGTGAACCAGTAATCATAATTTCTTTTGGATTTCCAAAGTCTTTTTTATAATCACTATAATCAGGAAAAGGTAAAAAGTCTAAATTTGTTTTTAGTCTTTTAAACTCAGGTTGTTTATTAGTTTTTAATAATTCTATTAATGATTCCTCCGCATCACCTTTAATCCAAAAATCATATTTTATGCCTACAGGTATAGAATCAATAATACCTGAACCACCTAAAATAATTTTAGTATGAGGAAATTCTTCTCTAATAATTTTTGATAAAATTACTGATGATTTAAAATTATAATTACTAAATATACTAATACCGATCCATTCTGGATTTAAAGGTTTAACCTTCTTAATTAAAAATTTACGATAAAAAGTTTTAACTAAAGTGTCAAAATTTTCATCCTTTGAATAATCCATTAAATAGGCGTCGATATTTTTACATTGTTCTTCACCAAATTTATTAAATGTTTCTTTAGATAAATCAAAACATCTATTAACAAAAGAATTTAAATTTAATATTGCTTTTAAAGCATAGATCCCTGTAGCTGGAAACCTTAAAGATTCCATAACAGGAGTAGATATAAGTACAATCATTTATTTAACCTTCACTTCTGATTCTACCAAAGAATGAACTTACCGTAAAATCATCATTTATATATCCCCTCTGCCAACATTTAGCTGCTCTTTTAGAACCAAATTCTATAAGATCAACCCGAGTTTTTATTTCTGCTGCATAAACTCTATTACAACAATCAAAACATTGTTTCCCTTCAGGAGCACTATACCCTCTTAGTTTAGGATACTTATCCCAGTTTGGTAAGCTTTTCTTAACTAATTTTTTTAATTCCTGTACAGTATAAGGTTCTCTATCCATCCATTGCCCAGATTTAGCCATGGTTCTAAAATGAAGTCCATGCATACTAGATCTTTCAGAACAAAAAGAAATTAAGTCTGGTATAATATCCTCATTATAATCTCTAACGACTATCCCAGTTACACCGAGAGTATGTATGCCAATATCTATACAATTTTGAATACCTTTAAGTTTGAGTTCTAGATGTTTTTTATCACTAAGTTTATCATAAAATTTATCAGTAGTAGTTCCTCCAGATAGATCAAAAAATAAAGCAAAAGGATACTCACCTACATAAACATTATTCTTATGTGCTATTTCTGGATTTTTCCATGTTTTTACTTCTTCTATAAAATCTTTATTAGCAAATCTAACTCCATTTGTACCTATTGATACAAAATGTTTAAATTCATTAGCAATTTTTATAAATTCAAATAGGTTTGGATGTATAGTAGGCTCACCGCCTAATAATCTAATCAAATATCTTTTTTTAGGAAGTCTTTCTAATACCTCTCGAAAATACTCAGGAGACATATCATAATTATTATTTTGCATAATTTTATGATTATAACAAATTTTACAATTCATATTACAACGATATGTAATATCAAAATACAAAGTTGAATATGGGTTATCTTCAATTCTTATTTTCATCATTCACCTCTATTAAATTTAATCTCAATTTTAATTGTTCATGGTTAGTTATAGTTTTATCTTTAGATAAATAAATTAAGTATTGAGGGGTATAATTAATCATAACAATCTCAGGATAAGTTTTCCATTCTATCCAGTGATTCCATACCTTATCACCCTCTACTTGTCTATCTTTATATTTTTGTGCTGTTCTAAAAATCATATTTTTTAAATAAGTATTAAATGTTGCTATAACTAAATTTACTTTTGGATGATTACGTTTAAACCATTGATTTTGAGATGGAGTAAAAAATCTAGTAGTAAAATTTTGTACTCTATAAGGCGTTAACACAAATAATCTTTTAGCCACACTTATGACATTTTCACCTACTAGCTCAGCTCCACTAATTCCTATTATTTTATTATTATAATATACAAGATTAAGTAATCCTTCATTATTACTATACTTTTTTTGTTTATATATTCTATATAATAAACATTCATTATTAGATTCCCAATCTTTAGTTCCCATGGTTCTAATAGTTTGGGATAAATCAATACTTTGTTTTTTCTGTTGTTGTTTAAGATCGATTATTGCTTCATTGCAAAAGTTATAGATATCTTGATATAATTCTTCAAAAATCTTTTCACTATCTATAACTTTTAATTTATAAACTTTATCTTTTATAACTAATTCTTTATTTTCTTCAATCTCATCTAAAATTACCATTCTATTTTCCTAATATTATTAACTTATAATCGTGTATGTGTTATCACCATATTTAAATCAGTTTCTAATTGGGAATCATTAATTGATTCCTCATTTTTTCTTGCATTATAATTAGTGATTTCATCTTCACTAACCCATTCTTGCATAAAAGTAAGACTGTAATGGGTCGCATCCTCTTCTGATAATTCACTTAAAACAAGTGAACTACTATCAATAAATTCTGTACTAATTCTTGGTATAACAGCGGTAGCGGTTCTAACTGTATCTACAAATTCAATTAAACTTGTATAATTTGCTAACTCAGATTTATAAACTGTTGTAATATTTATAGTCATTTTAATTACCTCCATTTTTATATTTTAGATAAATATCTAATTTTTTGTCTAAATATTTTATATTTTTTGATTCTACTTTGGAAAAACTATATCCCAACTCTTTGGATATTTTGCTTAATATTTTTCTTCTTCTAACTCTTTCTGGAAAATCTAAATCTGGAACAATTTTCGATTTCCAGAATAATATATTATTAGGAATCTCTTGGGTATAAATATCTAACTTCTCAGCTGGGGTTTCTTTTCTAACATGATAAGTTTCACCAAAACTTAAAATTATCTTATCACTATTGTTTTTATAGTGATTTAAAAAGTCTATATTTTCTTGAAAGTCTTCCTTAGTTTCTGTTGGATACCCAATCAAAAATAACAAAGCGGGACTTATATTATTTTTAAGTAAATTATCTATCGTAAAATATAAAGACTTATTGCTAAATTTTTTATTCATTTCTTGTCTAACTTTTTCAGAAGCAGATTCTACTCCTAACCAAGGATTAAGTATGTTAGATTTTTGCATTAATTTAAAATCATCTTCAACCATATTTTCATTAACACCAAAATATCCACTATAATTAATTTGAAATTCTTCTTTTAATTTTATCATTAAATGTAAAAATTCTCTAAATCTTTTTAAATTACCATTGATAATGCTATCACTAAATTGAAAATGTTTAGTATTATATAATTGGCAATGTTGTCTCATTTCTTTATAAATATTTATAGCAGTTCTTTCTCTATAGATATTATGATAATAAGATATAGAACAATAATTACATTTATTACAACATCCTTTTGATCCAGTAATAGCAATAGAATCTAAATTCCCAAAATCTTTGTAATAATCACTATAATCTGGAAATGGTAAAGAATTTAAATTTATTTTTTGTTCTTTTTTTTCTGGTTGTATATTTGTTTTTAACAGTTCTACTAATGCTAATTCTCCATCCCCTCTAATCCAAAAATCAGATTTAATATTATCATTAAACGGATTTGCATCCACTGTTTTATCTCTATACCCATCACCTCCAATAATAATTTTAACTTCTGGTAATTTTTCTTTAATAATATTAGTTAAAAAACTTGTAGATTTATAATTATAAACACTATGTACATTAATACCTATCCATTGAGGGTTTAATGGTTTAATTTTTGTATCTACAAAACTACTATAAAAATCTTTGATTAGATTATCATTCTCTGTAATTTTATAATAATGTTCTAACAAACATTTATTTATTAAATCATAATTATCACCAAAATGTCTTACACTTTCTTGTGTTAAATCAAAACATCTTGATTGTATTCCGTGTAAATTTAAAGTCCCCTTTAGCTGATATATCGAAGGATTGGGAAGTTTAAAATCAAAAACAGGAGTAGTTATTAATACAATATCAATTTTTGTTGTCATTCTAATTCATTAATCTCCCTTTATATGTTTGTTCTATATTTATATCTGTTTATATCTTTTTTAAAAAATAAATTTTATATGAATAACCTTTTTTATAATTAAGAGTCATGCTTTCTTTTATTATAACATTTTCACAAAATAAATTATTTATTTTAGAAATTTCCATTTCAAATTGATTCAAAATTGGTTGTGTACAACTAACAATTAATGTTCCATTTTCTTTTAACCAACGAAATAAATTTATTAAATATTTAGGATTTAAATGAGCTATAGTAAATATACCACAACCCACTACTACATCATATTTTTCATTTAATTCAGAATTTAAAGATACATATCTTACATCTTGTTTAATAACATTTTTATAAAGTTTTTTTTCTTTACAAATATTTACCATATTTCTTAAAGCATCCATTCCATCAATATTATAAAATCCGTGTATTTTTAAATATTCAGCTAATAAACCAGTACCACATCCTACATCTAAAATTAATGAATCTTTTTCTATAACTTTATTCATAGCAACTGCTATACTATTTGGAGCATCGTAACCGCCATCTAAAAGTACTACTTGACAATTTTCACCAAGCTCATCATATAGTTGTAGAGTTTCATCGTTTGTTGTACATTTATAAGCTTTTTCCATAACTCTTCTACTTGATTCTTTCATAATATTTCCTTTTCACAAATAATGGTGTTATTAAATTTATTTCTTTTTATAAAGTTTGTCAACCCAATTTTTTAATCTTGTATCGCTTTTTAATTTAAAATTCTCAGTTGAAATATATTCTCTCAATTTATTATATCTATTAAAACGATCTTTAAAATTTTTATTATCTAGATATTTTTTTAACCTAGAAATATTATCTAAAAATATGTATTGAGCTCTAATGCTAATATTTATATCATAATTTTTTTTCTTAATTTGATTAATTAAATCTTTAGTTAAAACAAAATCTTGCATGGTTTCTGTTGGGTAACCAACAATAAACATTAAACAAACATCAATTTTATATTTATTTAAATATTCTAATGTTTGTAAAACATCTTGGTTTGTAAATGTTTTACCCATATGATTTCTGACTTGCAAACTTCCAGATTCAATACCAATAAGTAATAATCTACATCCAGCATCTTTTAATAATTTATAATCATTTTCTACCATTATTTTATTTCTAATAGAAAACATAGCATCCCATGTAAAATTATAATCTTTTAGTGTATTACATAAAGATCTCATGTTTGGTAAAACAGCATTAATGATACTGTCTGTTAATTTAAAATCAGTAATATTATATGTATTCTTCATAAATAATAATTCTTCTATTATATGATCTACTGGTCGCAATAAAAATTTTTTCCAAATTTGACTAACTTGACAAAAAGAACAATTATATATACAACCTCTACTTGTCGAAAGATATAAAATCCTTTTAGAATAATCTCTTAAATTTATATCCGAATAATCAGGTATGATATTATCTATATATTCAAAATTTTGTTGTTCGATAATTTGAGTTAATTGTTTTTCTTTTAAAATATTTATAATTTCAACTTCTCCATAACCAATAACTATATTATCTATCAGGTGAAATTGTTTTTTTTGTTCCATAAATATTTTAAACCAATAAGCTGACACTCCACCAACAATTATTTTAATATTTGGATTAGATTTTTTAAGTTGAATACTTAAATAATAAATAGACCAATAATTAAAAGAAGATAAAACTGAAAATGCTACATATGTTGGATTATAGTTTAATATATCTTGAGTCCATTGTTTAATTAATAAATGATAATTTTTATTATCTTCTAATAAATTATTTGATGGCAAAAATAATGTATCTAACTTACTCCACGCTTTATCATGTTCTTTAAATATTTTATCTTTCTGTTTAAATAAAGACATGTTTAAATCTAACATTTTAGTTTTATAATTATTTTTTTTAACAATAGAATTAAGTATAGCCGGTGCTATTACTGGTACTTCAATGTCATGGTGCGGTGTTACACAAAACAATATATCTAAATTCATTTTTCCTCCAATTTTTGAATAGCATCAATTGATATTTCATTTATATTAATAGTAGATGGGGTATTTAGAACCCACTGAATAATATCAGAAACTTCATTCAATTTAATTTTAACTTTATCTTGGAAAGAAACTCCTTTGGTATCTAAATAACCTAATGAAATATAACTAACTTTAATTCCATTACCACTGCTAGTATCTAAAGATAATTTCCTTGATAAATTTCTAAGAGCAACCTTTTCAACATTATATATTCTAGACCCACCTTTTAAACCTGTATCAACTGTAGAACCTATATTAATTATAATTCCTTTTTTATTATTTTCATTCCAGGTATCCCATACTTTTTTTAATAATAAAGTTTGATTAAAATTATTTAATTTACTACAATTTATAAATACATCACAAGATAATGTTTTTTTAGCTAAAAATTCTTGATCTACTTCTGTTGTTAAATGAACTCCAGTTGATCTACTAAAACAAGATACATGTTCAAAAGATTTATATAATTCTTTTGCTAACCCCCAGTTTTTATTACCTGTTAACATTATTTTCATATTTTATCCTCTATTCTTTTTTTGGTAGTTCTAATATCTGTAACACACTTACAAAAATCTCTATTACAAATCACTGGTTCTGTTGGTAATTTAACTTTGGTATGTATATTTCCTAATGATTTATCAATATCACAATTACCTCTAACAACCTCACCACCAAATAAAACTTTTAAGTTTTCTAAACCAACATTACACTCCCAGCCTTTCCAACTATTTTCTTTATTAAGAATAGCTATATCAGGTTTAAATAACTCCATTCTGTCTGTGTACATAATTTGATATTTATGTTTTTCTTTAAAACCACCAAATCTATTTTTCTTTTTTAAAGTATTCATTTGCTCGTCAGTATATTTAATTAGATACATTCCATGATTTTGTCTTAGTGGTCGTAACTCTATAAGAATACCAGGAATAGTTTCTAAACTTTCAGCCAGATCATAACTTTCTTTAAATTTATCTTCTTTCACTAAAATGTTAACTTTGATATGACTTTTAAATTTCTCTCTTAATGTAGAACAAAGTAATTTGATATGTTCTGGATCTGCATATTCCCAATGAAATGAAATAACAAATAAATCAATATACTTAGCATTATCTATCCACCATTGCAATGGTTTGCTTCCATTTGTTACTAATTGTATCTCGATTTGATTCTCTTTAGCAAATTTCATAAACTCAGGTAAATCTTTCCATAACGTAGGTTCACCGCCTGAAATTATGAATACTATTTGTTCATTTGGTTTTTCTTTTTTTAGTTGAAGTAAAAATCTTTTAGCATCCTTTATATCAACAAATTTATGTTTTCCATCATGTAGGTAAGAAGCACAATAAGAACAATTATAATTACATTTAGTTCCAATTAACCAATCAACATCAAAGAAATTATATTTTGATAATAGCTTGTTATAGTTTTTCATAATAAATATTTTCCTAATCTTGGTTCAATATCGTTAAAAGAAGTATTTCTAATGTTATCTAAATCTCTTGTAAATACTTTTGTTATTTCAAATTCTTTAGTGAGTTGAGATTCACTAAATGTTTTTTGTAGTTTATTTACTGTAAAATCTGTTGGATGTTTTTTTATAAAAGCATCAAGATTTTGTTGTGCTTCTTTTCTAATCTCAAGCGGCAATACTCTAACATTTAAAAATTCTGGGAATACTACATAATTTTGAATTGAGATATCATAAAGTTTAGTTAAATTCAATTTCTCTATCCAGTCATATACTTTTGGAAATTCAAATATATTATATACCATTTGGGTTATTCTAAAACAAACAACAATACTTTTTATATTATCATGTATTTCTTTTATGATTGGTTCAATTTTATTTAATGATATTCCTCTTATATATTTAAAAATATCTTCTCCACCTTCAACTGAAAAAGCCATATTTAATAATTTACATTTATTTAATATCTCCATTAGTTCATCTTTCATACGTATGGTACCGTTAGAGCATATATCAACTTGTATATTTTTTAAATTATTAACATTTTTTAAAAATTTAATCATTAGATTTTGTTTAAGTAAAGGTTCTCCTCCTTTAAATTCTATCCTTTGAATAAACTTGGAATTGTTGACAATATCTATAATAAACTTTTCATCTAAATCATTTTTTTGTAAATAAGTATACTCTATTTTATGATTAGTATATAATTTACCTATTTCCATTTCTTTTAATAATTTAATATCTTCAAACCATGTTGTACTTAATGCTGGATAACAATGACGACATTTTAAATTACATTGATTACTTAATCTTATATCATACCATACAATATCTTGTGTGGTTGATTTAATATTTAATTCTGTTTCACCTAAATCTAATTTTCTTATACCTTTTAATAAACTATTTCTTTTACAAAATCCAATTTGTTTTTCTTTAGACCTACATCCTACACAACCTGGATGTATCTCATCATTTAATATTAAGGTTCTTAGTTCTTGCATATTATCATTATTATATACATCATTAAATGTTTCTTGGTCATTTACTTGACCAATAAATTTATTAAAATCATTACATGGTCTAATTGTTTTCCTCGGAGTAATTACGGAATGAAACCAAGGACCGGGACAAAAATTAGGTTTATCAATAATATCTTTAAGTTTCATTATTTATTCCTTTAGTATTTTATTCCATTCAGGTAAATAGGATTCAAATGTTTGTTGTCGCTGTTGATCTAATTTATCATTAAATTTAAAAAAACTTTTAAAAGCTATAGATAAATCTTCTGAATTCATATAAGTAATATAAGAATCAAATAAATTTTTAGTTGAATTTTTATATGCTTCTTTCATATCTAAATCAATGTCAGAATTATTTATAACTTTATTAACTTCAACAATTGAATCATTCAAATGTTTTTCAACTTTTAGTTTAATGTGTTTAGGTAAGCTTTTAATATTAAATATCTCAGGTTTATGTATTGGATGGTCAGAACAATATGGTCGAAAAGTATTATTATTAATTCGTTGAAAATTTTGTTTTATTTTCCATTTAAAAAATTCAGGCAAATACCAAATACTTAAAGTGTTTATTGTGCAAGCAATCCATAGAACAAAATTACCAGGAGCTTGATCTATTCTATGCATCGTTTGTTCTATTTCATTAAACTTGCTTGGATATCTAATATAATCAAAGACATCATTAATACCATCAACACTTATACCTATTCTAACTTCTTTAAAATGCTTCCAAAGATCCCAAGCTTTTTCTGGAACAATATTAAGACTTGAAGTATACTCTATTTTAATATTTTTAGCTCTATCTAATTTTATACAAAATTCCATAAAGTCATATTGTTTATTAATTAATAAAGGTTCACCGCCTTCAATATGAAATAGCTGTATGTTGTTAATATTTGTTTTTAAATGCTCCCATAATGATTCTCTTTCAAACCATTGATAATCTCCAGGCACTTTTCCCCAAGATGAAGAACTATAAGGACTACAATA
>Ga0164315_10001346_pt1 | contig 18473 bp, 14 predicted proteins | sample GuaBasSedimGuay6_FD_113737 | JGI IMG/M metagenome (GOLD analysis project Ga0164315, IMG submission 113737) | Subseafloor sediment microbial communities from Guaymas Basin, Gulf of California, Mexico - Guay6, Core 4569-2, 0-3 cm | ecosystem: Environmental > Aquatic > Marine > Hydrothermal vents...
CAATTGTCAAGTCGGTAAATTTTCCCCACCATTGTCCGTTGGGCGAAGTTCGGCACCATAGATGACGGTAGGTTTTATTTTCAATACCTCCATGAAACCCTTCTGTTATTGAAGAATAGACTACAAAAAATCGATTTTGATCATCGATGTGAATTTGTGGCATACTGGAAAGCCCGAGATAATAGTGTGATAAATCAGAATCATCTTCAATATCAATCGTATCATTTCCATTCAAATCCTGTGCCCAGCCAATTAAATTATAATCAGGGGTTAATTCACTTTCCGGATGATTCGAAGGGTTTAATGCATTTACATTGGATGAAAAGGAATCCATATTTTCGTTCCAGTAACCAAGCCCATCCGTTGATCTGACAATTCCCCAATTGCCGTTTCCTGTATTGTCATAATAAGAACTTGTGATTCCAAAAACAACATGTGCCATCCCATTTACATCAATGGCAACATCCAAAGCACCATCAACGCAATAAAAAGTATCTGTTGTAAATGTTGGTGTGATTAAATTATAAGGATGAAACCAGATGATGGTTTTTTCAAATGTTTGTCCATAATCAGTTGATTTCATCAGGAAAAGATCATGTTTATTTGATCCCACAACAAAAGCTACTATATTATCTTTAGGATAGGCGAAGGCATAACTATCTCCACTAAATCCTGTATATACAGTTGAGTCCATCCCTGGTAAAATTTGATTCGTTATGTCCCAGTTTTCTCCACCATCAGTTGACCTTGAATAGAGCAAGGCGCCATCTAATCCTTGATAAATGTTACCATTATTGGCAATTGGTAATGTCAGGGCAATCAAATAAATGGAGTTATTGTTTTCTCCACCTGTTACTATCCTGGGCCATAGCAAGCCAGGATTACTTTCGGGTCCCTGGAAAAGTGTTTCATCCCATTCGCCTGTTCCTTTTGTTTCTCTTTTGTTAAAAAGCAAACCAACCATAGGTGCCCCGGAAAGGTGCGAAACAATGATTTCCCCATTTTCTCCAAATGGTGCATAGGAGGGACAGCCTGTTCGTTCGGATTCAATTCTTTCGGTTGTCCAATCCAACCATTCATCACCATCAAAATAATTATAACCGCTACCCCTGTCATAATAAGGGGCTATTCCATAAGTAAAAGTTGCCCCAATGCTACCATCGTCAAAAACAAACATTCGTTTAGGCATGGAAGCATTGGTTTGCAAATCAAATTCTGATTGACCAATGGTTTCTTCTATAGGTTCTAATATGGGTGATGGAACCAGGTTTTGTGCATACAAGTATACTGTAAAACTTGTAATAATCATCAATAATATAGTCCGTTTCATGGGTTGGAAGGATTTGTAAAACAGACTAAAGGTAATAAAAAAACCCCAACTACTGAGCAGTTGGGGTTATAAAAATATATTAAGATATACTTTATTCTACGATCATTTTCTTAGTAATCGAAGTTTCTCCAGCTCTTACAGTGTAGAAATATACACCTGTAGTAAGTTTGCTGGCATCAATTGTAATTTCTTTTACACCTGGGTTTGCAACACCAGCATCAAAAGAATAAACTTGTTGTCCCATCATGTTTACAACTTCCAGGGTTAATGAAGTAGCTTGTCTAACATTTACCTTAACAACAGATGTTCCGGTGAATGGGTTTGGATAGTTTTGAGCAACATCATAATCAAAAATTGGGATGTTATTCTCTTCAACTGATGACCAAACTTCTTCTTTATTAACTTCCATGAAAGTTAAGAAGTTATCGGTAACAGGATCTTCGTCTCCCCTGATATGTAATCCTGGCTCATCATCACGCTGGTATACGAGGTAGAAAGATTCCTCAGAAGAAGTTGGCGCAATTGATGGGAAAACACACTCATCAAATACGTGCTCAAGAGAAGAAGTTAAATCTGTAGGGGGTCCCCACCATTCGCCGTTAGGTGAAGTTCTGCACCATAGGTGACGGTAGGTTTGATTTGTGATACCACCTGTGTATCCTTCAGTTATTGATGAATAAACCACAAACATACGGTTTTGGTCATCAATGTGAATTTGTGGCATACTTGTAGATCCAAGATAATAAGCAGCTAATTCAAGTGGGTCTTCAATATCAATGGTATCATTGCCATTCAAATCCTGCATCCATCCAATATGGTTATAATCTTCAATCAATTCAGTGTATTCACAATCTGAATAAGGGCATAAAGCACTGGTATCCGGTCCGAAAGTAGGTCTGTCCTCATTCCAGTAAACAACACCACCAACATAAGGTAGCCAGAAAAGTCCGTCTCCATCAGAGTTAGCTCCGTTTATACCAAATACAACGTGTACTTTTCCGCTTTCGTCAAAATCAAGACTGTGAGCTCCGTCAGCACAATAAAAAGTATTGGTTACAACTGGGTTACTTGGATCAAACATTGGATAAGGATGTTCCCAAATTTCTGTATGTGTCCATGAGTCACCACCATCAGTTGATTTCATTAAATCAAGACCAGTCCATGTGTCACCAACTAAAATAGCAACATTGTCACCCTCAGCCTGCACATCATAAGTATCGCCACTAAAATGTGTAAAGAAATCACTGCTTAATTCATCAAACAGTTCATGTTCAATACTCCAGTTATCACCACCATCTTCTGATCTTGAGTATAGCACAGCACCGTCCAAATCTTCGTAAATTGCCCCTTCATTTGCAACAGGCATAGTAATAGCAACAACGTGCATTACTGAATGATCAACACCACCTGTAGTCATTCTTGGCCATAAGTATTCAGCGTTAGATGCTGGTGAATGAAAATCAACTTGTGTCCATTCGCCAGTACCTTTTGCAGTTCTTCTTGAAATAGCCAATCCTGCAGTAGCAGCACCAGAATAGTGAGAAATAATTATTTCTCCATCTTCGCCCCAGGGAGCATAAGCTGGCCATCCTGTACGGTCACTTTCAATTTCTTCAGTGGCAAACTCGCCCCATGCTGTTCCATCGTAATAGTTATAGCCTGTTCCCCTGTCGCTGAAAGGGGTGAACCCTAAAGTGTAAGTACCACCAATAGTTTCGTCATCATAAACATAAATCCTGTTTTGCATAGATGAGTTGGTTTGTAAATCATACTGGGTACCACCAATATTTTCTTCAGCTGGTAGTGCAAATGCTTTTGCTGTAAAAGGTGAAGTTTCACCTGAAACATTATTGTTTTCAAGTGTTGGTTGAATTCTTTTAGCTTTGATACTTCGTAGTTCTTTCGAGACAGTTGCTCTTTGTGCAAAACCACTGAAAACAAAACCTAAAACAAAAGTTAAAAGTAAAATCCTCTTCATGATAATGTAATTTAGTTAAACATTTAATTTATAATTATTTATGATCATTTTTTGAAAATACCCTAATTTCTCAAAATCAACGGGCTAAAATACAATTTTTTTGTTGATAAACTAATGAAAATTAATTTTTAATATAATTTTCAGCAAATTCGCGGCCTGTGTTTAAAGCTCTTATATTCGCCTGAATCACATCTTCTCCTTTTGATTTGAATATGTTGGAAAGTGCATTTTCCAGTGCTTTAAAATCCAGCCCTAAATAAGGGGAAGCTGCCCCCAGAATTACCATGTTTGCTGAACGCCTGAGACCTAAATCCATGGCAATTTGATTGGCATCTAATGCGACGTGGTTGGGAATAGATTTTATTTCATTGATCACATCTTCAACAGGGGGATAATTAGGAATATTTACATGTGGTTTTGTATTGGTAACTAACCAACCATCAGGAGAAAGCATCGGCAAGTACCTCAGTGACTCCATTGGTTCAACAGAAATAATCATATCTGCTTTTCCCTGTGGAATAAGATCGGAAGCAATTTCCTTATCGGATAACCGCAGGTTGGAATGAACATCACCCCCTCGCTGGCTCATTCCATGAACTTCGGCTTGTTTAAGGTGCAAACCTGCATTTACGGCTGTCATTCCAATACATGTTGCAATAGACAGAATTCCTTGTCCACCAACGCCTGCTAATATGATATCTTTTTTCATCTGTTTCCTGATTTTTTTCGAAGTATTAAATAGATTTAAATTTTATACTTTACTTTTTTCCAGTTCTTTTTTCTCTTCCCTTAGTCTTTTAGCCACTGTAACTAAACATTCTCTTCGTGGAATGATTACAGATACACCGGTATATTCAATTTCATTTTTAAAGGACTGCATATTCATTTCATGATATTTAGGTGAAGGATCTATAACAATAATATGATCCTTTTCAACTCCAACTGCTTCACATATAGCTTCAATTTTACCGAATGCAGAAGATTGTTGTCCGCCTGTCATGGCAGTGGTAGCATTGTCAAGGATTACAACTGTAATAGAAGATTTATCGTTTACCGCATCCAGCAAGCCAGTTATTCCCGAATGTGTAAATGTTGAGTCGCCAATAACAGCAATAGCAGGAGTAAACCCAGCATCATCAGCACCTTTGGCCATGGTAATTGATGCACCCATATCCACACAGGTGTTGATGGCATCAAAAGGTTCAAGAGCTCCCAGTGTATAACAACCAATGTCAGAAAATACCCTTCCTTTGGCATATTCATTCAAAGCTTCGTTGAGTGCATTGTATGAATAAATATGAGGACAACCTTTACACAATTTTGGTGGACGGGCAGTAACCAGGTCAGGAATTGGTCTGGTTTCCGGGATAGTCATACCCAATGCTTTGCCCACATTATTGGGATTTAACTCACCATCACGTTGCAAGGTGCCATCCATACGGCCTTTAACCTTTTTTCCCAATCCAAAAAAGCTATTGATCAATTCTTCAACAACAGGATAGCCATCTTCCAGGACAAGAATTTCATCACACTCTTCATATAATTTTTTCATTTTTGGCCGCGTAATTGGATATTGACCAATTTTAAGAATAGGATAGGGTATATTTCTATCTGGGAAATTTTCCATGAGGTAATTATATGCTATTCCGCATACAACAATTCCAAGGCTTTTATCGGGCCCATCAAAATATTGATTAAAATTGCTGGTGTCGGCATCTTCCTGAAAATCGGCCTGGATATCCAGTAAATGTCTGTATTGGCGGCGTGCATTTGCCGGAAGCAATATGAATTGTTTTGGATTACCGGGTAGTTGGATTTTATTTTGAGGATCAGCTTTTCTTCTTTCAACTCCTGCTCTCGAATGTGCTAAACGTGTTGTTATCCTTATTAAAACAGGAATCTCAAATTTTTCAGAAAGAACAAAACTATAACGGATCATATCATAGGCCTCCTGCTGATTAGATGGTTCAAAAGCCGGGATCATGGCAAATTTTCCATAAAATCGTGAGTCTTGCTCATTTTGAGAAGAGTGCATTGATGGATCATCAGCTACAACAACAACAAGTCCGCCATTCGCACCTGTTATAGCAGAATTTATAAATGCATCTGCTGCCACATTCAGGCCAACATGTTTCATACATACCATGGTACGTTTGCCAGCATACGACATTCCCAGGGCTGCTTCCATGGCTGTTTTTTCATTTGCTGCCCAACCCGATCTGATATTTTTTTCTTGGGCTTCTTTTGAGCTGATCACATATTGCATTATTTCTGTAGAAGGAGTTCCGGGATATGCATAAATGCCTGATAATCCGGAATCAATTGCACCCTGGGCAATCGCTTCATCTCCAAGTAACATTAACTTTTCCATAGGTTATTTTAGTACATGTTAATTCAACAAGAATGGAGCAAAATTAAATATAATTATCTGGTCTTTCAAGACCGGAATATTATCTAAATTGATTTTAAATAATTAAGACCGATTGTTATTCTGTATATTTTAGCAGAATAATATACGACCATGAATTTTCTGGCTCATTTATACTTATCTGGTGATAACGAAGATTTGATCACGGGCAATTTTATTGCTGACCATGTAAAAGGTAACGGGATAAATAAGTTTAGTGATGCTATCCGCAGTGGAATTTTATTACACCGGGATATTGACCGGTTCACCGACTCGCATCCACAATTTATTTTGAGCAAAAACCGTTTGGTGCCCTATTATCGTAAATATGCAGGGGTTATTGTTGATATGTATTATGATCATTTTCTTTCTGCTTTCTGGGAAAAATATGCTGACGAGCCTATCGAAAAATTTACACGACGCATGTATAAGATATTGCTAAAAAGGTTTTTAATACTACCACCGAAAACCAAACGGATACTCCCTTTTATGGCAAAGGATAATTGGTTGGTTGGGTATGGCAAACTTGAAGGCCTGCGAAGGGCATTGTCGGGAATGGCTTACCGGACTCCATTTGATTCAGGAATGGAAAAAGCAGTTAACGATTTACAGGAAAATTATGCTTTGTTCAAACAGGAATTTGAAACTTTTTTCCCTGAAATTATTGCTTACACCAATTCACAAATAGAAAAAATTAAGTAGTTTATTTTATTCCGGCAAGTTTAACTTTAAGGGCATCTACAACATCTTCCTGGTTTTCGATCTCTTCTTTTTTTGCAGTTTGTTTCTCGGTATTGTCTTCAATATACCTGTTTAACTCTTCGATATTGGATTGATTTTTTACAATATTTTTCTGTTCTTTTTCCAATTTGTCCGAAATGTTCTTTTTCTCTTTTTCAAGTGTTTTCAACTGGTCTTTTGCCTGGCTTGCCAATGCAGGATCATCTGCCAAACCTACAATTGATTCTTTTTTACTGTTTATTTCGGATAATTTTCGTTCACTGTCTTTTTCATAAGAGCTGATTAGATCTTCAGAATTTTTGATGTTTTGTTCACTTTCTTTCATCTCCTTCTGGTAAATTTCATTTTGTTTTCCCAACTCTTTTAAATCTTTATTTTGGGTTTTAAGTAATTTTTCAGCAGCACTCAATTCTAAACCTATGGCATATGTATATTGACTCACGGCAAAATCACGCATAAAGTTTTTTATCTGGTGATAGGTTTTTTCGTTTTTTAAATCATGATTTTCTTCAGAATACGCAAAGAATACACTATCAATCTCAAAAACAGCGACTACTTTAATTACCGAATCTTTTTCGATAACCGCACTGTAAATATTGATGGGCTGATGGTGAATACTTGATATAAGTGTTCCTGCAATAAATAACTCATGCTCATTTTCTTCCACTTTTGATTTAGTATTTTGCCGGATGGTTTTTTTCCACTCTTTTAATACCTGATTATAATCTGCCTGTGGAACTACAACAATGTAAGCAGGTTGCTCTCCCTGCGACATAGAAACTGATTTCTGAGTGACTTCAATATTCTCCTGACCAATTGAAAATATGGGTAACAAAACAATAATTAATATTACTGTGAATAGAGATTTTGAAAACATGGGCTTCCTCTTTTAGTATCCACAAAGATAAATGATTTTATGAAATTGTAAATGTAGATACCCTATGGGTGTACGACAAATTGCACATAATTCAAAATTTTCTCGTTTCCCGTTTTGCCCCAATTCCTATAGGGAGCCGTGAAAAGAGAAAATTTGAAAATCCCCTTTAGGGGACTTAGGGGTAATAAAGTGCAATTTGTCGTACACCCACCCCTAATACAAACTACTAAAAGTAAAACATTGCTTTAGCCTAAAGAGCAATAGTTACAAGACATTAATAAATATCAATTGCAAATTGTAAGAGAAAGATAAGCTGGTTATTTTTTCTTATCAGGATCTTTAGCTTTATCCTTTCTCATTTGCATCATTTTCTCAATCAGATCAGGTACTTTTTCAAATACCGATTGTAAGCCTTTTGACCGGGAAACACTCACCATCGAAATTTCATCACCTCTTGTTACCAAAAAGCCAATTGGTTCGATGCCTATACCGGCTCCAGCCCCTCCTCCTTTACCTCCGCTTTTTTTGTCGCTTTCGCCACCGCCACCGCCGCTTCCAAATCCCATTCCTATTTTTACCACAGGGACACATTCGAAATCGCCTAATTTAAATGATTCGCCGATTACGGTTTCAGTTTTGGCAACTGATTGCAACTGGTCAATTACCTTGTTGAGCATGTCTTCTAATTTCATTTCCATTGTTGTATAATTTTTTTGGTTAAAGTACTTTTTTATGATGTAGGAAAGTTTGTATTGTAACTACTAAAATACGAAAAATATTATTTTCAATTCTGATAATCATTTCAAAATCTCCGTGATAATTAACATTAAGGTCAATGTTGTTTCTGTTTAAGTTAACAAATACAGGAATTAAAGATGCATTTGTCATAATGTCGGTCGAATCGAAGTTTAAATATAGTTTTTTAAACCTGAAGGATCTAACTATATTCCAGGCTATTTTTATGATCAACCAAATGGTTTTGAATTCCGGACTCTTCTTCTTTTTCTTTGGCTTTTTAGGTTTAGAAAGGGCTTTTGACTTTTTTTCTTTTTTCTTAATAGGGTAAAAATTAAAGGAATAAAAAACGACACTTATTCGGAGATAAAAGATCTCAGCTTCATCTGATATTAAGCTCAGATTTAGCAAACCTTTTAATCCTGCACTGTAGGTTTTTTCATCAGTATTGATATACAGGAATAATGGCGCAAACAATAACCAACAAAAAAAAATCAATAGTATACCGCCGATAATAACCCAAGTCATTTGGCCTGCAAGTTACAATTTTTAAGTCTTTTTCTTTTTAATTATTGAATATTTATAATTCCGAAAATCAGGAATAAATTGTAATAACAAGCCTTCGCTTTCCGCCATGATTACGGAATTCACATAAATAAATCCCTTGCCATGTTCCAAGGTTGAGCCGTTGATTGGTGATTGGAATAGTTACCGATTGCCCGACCAGTGATGATTTAATGTGTGCCGGCATATCATCTTTTCCTTCAAAAGTATGGATATAGTCATTGTCATTTTCTGGAACTATTTTATTAAATACAGTCTCAAAATCTGTCCTGACTGTAGGATCAGCATTTTCATTGATGGTTAAGCCTGCTGATGTATGTTGAATAAAAATAGTGACAATTCCTTTTGAAGGTAATTCCAATAGTTGGTCTTCAATCAAATGTGTAATAAGGTGATAACCTCTTTTGAATGATGGTAACACTATTTCAATTTGCTGAATCATTTTGTAGAAAACAGATTCGTAAAAACAAGCAAAATTTACTTATTTATCTGAATATTATAAATATCAGAATATTTGATTAATTAAGATTTCTTTTTAACCTCTTTTCCCTTTTTGTTTATCCCTGCAATATCCTCCAGCATATCAGTTGTAAGCGATTTAGGCCTTTCAAGCGGATAGCCAAGAGCTCTATCCCAGATAATATTGGCAGCTATACCAATTGCCCGACCGACACCAAACAGTACAGTATAAAAATCATATTCACGAATACCATAATGCCATTGTATCACACCTGATTGAGCATCCACATTGGGCCATGGGTTTTTAGCATGACCATGTTCCTGTAAAATTTGTGGTACAACCTTATAAAGAATATCTACATATTTAAAAATCGTATCATCTTTTAAGTGTTTTAAACTGAATTCACGTTGTACTGTATACCTTGGGTCAGTTTTTCTAAGAACAGCATGGCCAAATCCTGGTACTACCTGTCCTCCGTTGAGCGTTTCCCAAACATATTGTTTAATTTCATCCTCCGAAGGGATCACTCCTTCGCCTCCCATACGTTCAATCAATTCGTGCAACCACTGTAATACACCCTGTGCAGCCAATCCATGAAGCGGGCCTGCTAAACCATTGATCATCGCTGACATGGATAAATAAATATCTGACAGTGAGCTGGCTACCAGGTGGCCTGTATGTGCACTTACATTACCACTTTCATGATCACTATGAATGATAAAATGCAATCTGGATACATCATCATATGGTTTATCTTTGCCCATCATAAAAGCAAAATTTCCTCCCAAATCAAGGTTGGGGTTTGACTGGATGCGTTTTCCATCCCTGTATAATTTGGAATAAATATAAGTGGCTATTTCAGGAAGTTTTGCCAGGAGGTTCAGTGAATCTTCATACATCGGATCCCAATAATCTTTTTTATTGATTCCGGCATTGTATTTTTTAGTGAAGAATGATTCCCTGTGCATACTCATCACAGCTGCTGAAAATATAGTCATAGGATGACTGCAGCATGGGAATGAATCAATAACCTCATAAATATACCTGGGTATAATTCTTCTCCGGCTAAATTCATCAACCACATCCAGGGTTTGCTTTTCTGTTGGGACATCGCCTGTAAGTAACAAATAAAATAGTCCTTCAACGTACGGCATTTCAGCACCTTTAGGTTTAGGGAGCAATTCAAAAACTTCTTTCAAAGTATATCCTCTGTACCGGATTCCTTCATTGGGGTCGAGGTAAGAGATATCTGTTACCAGGCTTTTAACACCCCGCATACCACCAATTGCTTGTGCTATTGTAACATTATCAATTACAGTATCGCCATATTCTTTTACAAGCCTTTCAGTTCTTGGTCTGAATTCCTCTATTTTTTCAAATAATTTTTCTTTTAAAGTAGCCATAGTTTTAGATTATTTATTTAACCTACATGTTTTTAATTATCTCGTCACCAAATTCAGAACATTTTAATTTGGTTGCTCCATCCATCTGGCGATGAAAGTCGTATGTGACTCTCTTTAGCTTAACAGATTTAATCAACCCTTTCCAAATAAGGTCATGAACTTCTGTCCATCCTATATACTTAAACATCATAGCACCCGATAAAATTACAGAGCCGGGATTTACCTGGTCAAGTCCGGCGTATTTTGGTGCTGTTCCGTGAGTTGCTTCAAAAATAGCGTGTCCGGTGATATAATTGATATTTGCACCGGGTGCAATACCTATTCCTCCTACCTGTGCAGCCAAAGCATCTGAAAGGTAATCGCCATTTAGGTTCATGGTAGCAATTACTTCAAATTCTTTTGCACGGGTCAATACTTGTTGGAGTGTAATATCAGCAATGGAATCTTTGATCATCAATTTATTTTTCCATTGACCATTGCCATGTGTTGGCATCAGGCGCAATGCTTTTTCAATTTCAGAACGCACGCCTGCTTTCTGGTCGTCAGTCATCATGGTATAACCCGGTTCAACCAGCTTTGCATTTTCTTCTACTGTAATGTCGGGTTGCTGATCTTTATTGCCAATGATCCAGCTTTCACGCTCAGTAATGATATCATTTCTATATTCCTGCTTTGCAATATCGTATCCCCAGCTTTTAAAAGCACCTTCGGTAAATTTCATGATATTACCTTTATGTACCAGTGTAAGCGATTTACGTTTTTCTTCAAGTGCATATTCAATAGCAGCTGTTACAAGCCTGTTCGATCCTTCTTTTGATATTGGTTTAATTCCAATTCCGGAAGTTTCCGGGAAACGAATTTTATCAATACCCATTTCGCTTTGAATAAAATCGATCACTTTTTTTACCTCATCCGATCCTTCTTGCCATTCAATGCCACAATAAATATCTTCTGTGTTTTCACGGAAAATTACCATGTCAACATCATCTGGTTTTTTAACAGGAGAAGGGACACCTTCAACATATTTTACAGGTCTTAAACAAACATATAAATCCAGAATTTGACGTAAAGCCACGTTGAGTGAACGAATGCCACCACCAACAGGGGTTGTTAAGGGACCTTTAATCCCAACTAAATATTCCCTGAAAGCATTCACTGTTTCATCGGGTAACCATTCGCCATACTTATTGAATGAGTTTTCGCCAGCCAAAACTTCTTTCCAAACTATTTTACGTTCTCCTCCATAGGCCTTTTCAACTGCTGCATCAAACACACGTTGTGATGATCTCCAAATATCCGGTCCTGTACCATCTCCTTCTATAAAAGGAACTATTGGATGATTGGGAACTACAAGATTCCCGTTTTCCATTCTGATTTTTTCTCCTGTCATTATCTTCCTGATTTTTCTTTTAAAAAATTAATGTAAAAATTTTAAGGCTCGTAAAAATACAAAAGTAAATTTGATAATCGCCTGAGATTGCTCAAAATTAATGATTTTTAGAATCATTTCTAAATAACTCAACAAATTACAATTTGTTCAAAAATTTTCTTGTAACGGCTTTAGGATACAGGCGTCTAACAATAAATAACCGAATCATATCATATATTATTTGTTTGTATATTTGTAATCATATTATGGAACAATCTAGATTATACCGAAGCTATAAAAATTCTGTAATTGGAGGTGTATGTGGGGGAATTGGTGAGTATTTAAACACTGACCCTGTTTTATTCAGGATTTTATTTGTAGTGGCATTTTTAGTTGGAGGTTCTGGTCTGCTGGCATACATTATTTTATGGATTGTAATCCCCCTGGAGGAAATTCCCAATATCTCCGGGGACGAAATATTTGAAGAATCTTCAAATTCAAATAATATGGAAGAAGAAAATATTAATATTGAAATAGAAACAGACAACATGGAAGAACAAAAACAACAACCAAAAAACGATGGTAACTTATGGGGTGGTTTAATCCTGATTACCCTTGGAGCTATATTTTTAATCGACAGGTTTGTCCCAAGGATTGATTTTGGAGACCTGTGGCCATTGATACTCATTGTAGTTGGTGTAATATTAATTTCAAAAAATTACAAGGGCCCAAAAAAATAGATGCCCATAAGATTTTTGATAAAAAATTATAAAATCATATTTATAGGTATTCCATGTGACCAAATAACCAATTAAAAAACTTACACATGAAAAAAGGAAATATCTTCTGGGGTATTGTACTCGTAACCATAGGAATTTTATTTGCACTGCGGAATTTTGACATTTTTTTCTTTAACTGGCGGGGATTATTTCGTTTATGGCCATTGATTTTTATCTTCTGGGGCATTGCTATCCTTCCGGTTAAATCGATGATAAAAGGTATGCTTTATTTGGCTACCATTGTTATTGCAATACTCATTCTTGCTACAAACCCGGGACCTAAGTATTTTTGGTTTGATAACTGGCCTGATGAATTCTCCTATGAATATGACTACGATGATGATGATCAATATGATGATGAATACGAAGATGATTATGACACCTATAAAGATTATCCCTGGGAGGAACAAAATATTGATGAAGATTATAATGTCAATACCCGCGCTGTTCGTGTGAACATGGATGCTATTGCCGGGAGTTTTTCCATCAAAGAATCCAGCTCAAAATTATTTGAATTTAAAAGCGAAGGTGATATTGGCCCTTACAATGTGCTGACTATGTCAGATGCGGAAAAAACAACTATTGACATTGAACATAAACATCGTATAAGGAGAAAAGGGGATGTATCTAATGAAGTATGGCTTTCCTTAAATCCTGCGCCCATTTGGGAGTTCGACCTTGATGTTGGTGCTGCCGAACTTGAAATGGACCTGAGCCAGTTTAAAGTTAATAAAATTGATTTGGATGGGGGTGCAGCAGACATTGAAATTAAACTGGGAGATAAATATGATAATACCAGGTTGGTAATTGATGCCGGAGCAGCTGATATCAAAATCCAGGTGCCCTCCACATCTGCTGTTGAGATTAGTACCAGTACCATATTGGCCTCAAAAGACTTTGATGGATTTAATAAGATAAAAAGCGGATTATACCAGACTCCTAATTTTTCTGATGCGGTAAATCAAATTTACATTGATATTGATGCTGCAATTTCAGGATTAAAAGTTGAGCGATACTAAATACTTTTTTGACTTTTCTTACCGTTAACTTATATGGCTTAACCGTAAACTGATTTCTACCAAATGAAAATTCACTATTCCCGAATTCACGTTTATTTTTTTTCTTTCTTTGTTAAAACAAAATTAACCGTTAATAATTATTTGTGGATTTAACCAAAAACTTTATGAAACCGCTAAAATTTTTCTTTTCATCAGTATCAATAATACTGTTTTTTTCGATGTTAACATCAGGCATTCAGGCGCAAGATGGATTGGGAATCATCAGGGGTTTTGTATATGAAAAGGAAACGGGGGAGCCTGTTATTTATACAAATGTTTATTTGTACAAAACATCCCATGGTGCAGCCACAGATGTAAATGGGTTTTTTGCCATTTCTAAAATCCCCCCTGGTAATTATACGATGATGGTTACTTATCTTGGGTTTGATACCCTTCGGATGGAAGTGAGTATAAGGGAAAACGAAATTATCACAAAAAAAATATTTCTTAAAAAAGGCTCCTACACGCTTGATCAGGTTCAGATTTCAGCTGAATGGGAAGAGGCAAGAACAGAAACCAGGACTTCAGTTATAAAAATCACACCAAAACAAATTAAACAACTTCCTTCTATCGGTGGTCAACCTGACCTTGCTCAATATTTGCAAGTGTTGCCGGGTGTTGTATTTACAGGTGACCAGGGAGGACAGCTCTATATCAGGGGAGGATCACCCATTCAGAATAAAGTATTGTTGGATGGAATGGTTATTTATAACCCGTTTCATTCCATTGGCCTGTTTTCGGTTTTTGATACCGATATATTGCGCAACGCGGATGTTTATACCGGTGGATTTGGGGCCGAGTATGGTGGCAGGGTTTCATCCGTGATGGACATCACAACCCGAGATGGAAATAAAACAAGGTTCTCGGGAAAAGTTGGAGCAAGTACTTTTGGTGCCAATGTAATGATTGAAGGACCGATCAAAAAACAGAAAGAAAGTGGGGGAGGAAGTTCTTCTTTTATATTGACTGCAAAAAACTCCTACCTTGAAGAAAGTTCTAAGATATTTTATAAATATATTAATGAAGATGGCTTACCATTTAACTACACTGATATTTACGGAAAAATTAGTTTGAATGGTTCCAATGGAAGTAAAGTAAATTTTTACGGGTTTAGCTTTAATGACGAGGTAAATAGCTATCAAGCTATTGCTGATTATAAATGGAATTCCTTCGGTGGTGGTACTAACTTCCTTGTCATTCCTGGAAAATCACCTGTTTTAATTGAAGGACATTTGGCTTATTCGCAATATGAAATTTCTCTTGAAGAAGAGGCCTCTTCCCCAAGGACAAGTTCTATTAATGGATTTAACCTTGGATTTGATTTTACTTACTTTATTGGCAAAGATGAAGTTAAATATGGTGTAGAGATACTTGGATTTACAACAGATTTTGTTTTTAGTAATTCTGTTGGACTCGAAATACAACAAAAAGAAAATACCACCGAACTGGGGGCTTATGTTAAATATAAAAAAACCGCTGGAAAAGTTTTAATTGAACCCAGTTTGCGTTTACAATGGTATGCTTCATTGTCTGAAGTTTCATTAGAACCTCGCTTAGCAATGAAATATAATGCCTCTGATAAATTTAGAATTAAACTAGCAGGAGGCTTTTATTCTCAAAATCTCATAAGTGCCCATTCCGACAGGGATGTTGTAAACTTATTTAATGGTTTTCTTTCGGGACCAGATAACCTGCCAAAAACTTTTAATGGCCAAGAGGTTACATCTGCTTTGCAGAAATCTCAACATGCAATTCTTGGCTTTGAAATTGAATTGACTCGGAATATTGTTGTAAACCTGGAAGGCTATTATAAAAACTTCTCTCAGCTGACAAATTTAAACCGCAACAAATTATTTGAAGACAATGAAATTAATGCCCGCTTATATCCTGAAGTTTTGCGTAAAGATTTTATCATTGAAGATGGATATGCAACTGGTGTTGATTTTACCCTCAAGTATGACTATAAAAAGTTTTATTTTTGGGCCGTATATTCATTGGGTTATGTAAACAGAAGATACGAAGATGTTGATGGAACGATGAAAACCTATCATCCGCATTATGACAGACGACACAATGTAAATTTATTGGGAACCTATGTTTTTGGTGCTAAAAATGATTGGGAAATCAATGCGCGCTGGAATTTTGGTACCGGATTCCCTTTTACTTTAACACAGGGTTATTATCCTTTGGAAACGTTTAACCAGGGAATTTATACAGATTATACCACTACTAATGAAGATTTGGGAATTTTGTATGATGATATCAATACCGGCCGCTTGCCCACATATCACCGTTTGGATTTAAGTGCTAAAAAAACTTTTGGCCTTGGCAGGTATACTAAAGTTGAGGTGAATTTTGGTATTACCAACATATACGACAGAGATAATATTTTTTATGTAAACAGAATTACCGGTGAGAGGATTTATCAGTTACCCATCATGCCAAGTTTCGGCCTTATGTTTTATTTTTAAATCTTAATCATACATTCAATAAGTTTATATATTTGCTTTTTTTAAGAGACTGTTTTGAATTTATCCTATTGTCCTATGAAAATGCCTGTATCAATATTTATTGTGACTTTAATTTTTTTGTTATCTATGATGAACAACTCTTGTAACCAACCTCAATCAATTCAAGTCAAAGCACCTGATGCCAAAAAGATTAAAAAAGAATTAACCATCCATAATGATACACGAATTGATAACTATTACTGGTTAAATGATCGTGAGGATAGTGAAGTTATTGCCTATCTTGAGGCAGAAAATGCATATACTGAAGCTATTCTGAAACACACAGAAGCATTTCAGGAAAAGATCTATAAAGAAATGGTCAGCCGGATTAAACAAGATGATGAGACGGTTCCATACAGATCAAATGGTTATTATTATTACACCCGTTACGAAGAAGGAAAAGAATATCCCATTTATTGCCGAAAAAAAGGGAATGTTGATGGACAAGAAGAAATAATGATCAATGTGAATGAAATGGCTGAAGGTTATAGTTATTTCCAGGTAGGTGGTTGGGATGTTAGTATGGATAATAAATTAATAGCCTATAGTGTTGATACACTGAGCAGACGTAAATATACCATCCATATAAAAAACCTTGAAACTGGTGAGATTTATAAGGATCAGATTAAAAATACCTCTGGAGGAGTAACCTGGGCCAATGATAATAAAACATTATTTTATGTTACCAAGGATGAATCGTTGAGACCTTGCAAAATATACAGTCATAAAATGGACTCAGGTACTGACGATCGCCTTATTTTCCATGAAGAAGATGTCACGTTTGGTTCAGGAATCTATAAATCCAAATCTCAAAAATACCTGATGATTATGTCGCGTAGTACAATGTCGACTGAATATCAGATTATGGATGCAGATACTCCGGATGGAGATTTTATGGTTTTTCATCCACGTGAAAAAGATCTATTGTATTCTGTTGATCACCTGGCTGATAAGTTTTATATCCGTACCAATCTTGAAGCTAAAAATTTCCGTTTGATGGAAACACCAATGGATCAAACAGGAAAGGATAATTGGATTGAAGTAATACCACACCGAAAGGATGTATTGCTAAAAGGTTTTGAAGTTTTTAATAAGCATCTTGTACTGGGTGAAAAAATTAAAGGTCTGGATCAATTGAGGGTCATTAACCCAGGAACAAATGACGATTATTATGTAGCATTTGATGAACAAACATATTCCATTAATTTTTCGCGCAACTATGAAATGGATAGTGATGTTTTCCGCTTTGAATATTCATCATTGACCACACCCAATTCGGTATTCGATATAAATATGTTTACACAGGAAAAAAGCTTGCTGAAGCAAAGTGAAGTTTTGGGTGATTTCTCATCTGAAAATTACACTTCTGAAAGGCTTTATGCCACAGCACCTGATGGTGTACAAGTACCTGTTTCCATTGTCTATCGTAAAGGATTGGAAAAAAATGCAAATAACCCACTTTGGATACAGGGTTATGGTTCGTATGGTTATAGTTCTGATCCTTATTTTAGTTCAGTTCGGTTGAGTTTACTGGACAGGGGATTCATTTTTGCCATTGCACATATCAGGGGCGGACAGGAAATGGGAAGGCAATGGTATGAAGATGGTAAATTGCTTAATAAAAAAAATACATTTACTGATTTTATTGCCTGTACTGAACGACTTATTGATTTAAATTATACAAGTTCTGATAAATGTTTTGCATGGGGAGGCAGTGCAGGAGGATTGTTAATGGGAGCTGTGATGAATATGCAACCCGAATTGTACAAAGGAATGATTGCGGCTGTACCTTTTGTGGATGTTGTTACTACCATGCTTGACGAAAGTATTCCGTTGACAACTGGTGAATTTGATGAGTGGGGAAATCCAAATGACAAAGCGTATTATGATTACATGCTGTCCTATTCTCCTTACGACAATGTTGAGGCAATGAACTATCCGGCCCTATTGGTAACAACAGGATTACATGATTCGCAAGTTCAGTATTGGGAGCCGGCGAAATGGGTTGCTAAATTGCGTGATATGAAGACAGATCAAAACCGGATATTGTTATTGACCCAAATGGATTATGGTCATGGCGGTGCTTCAGGAAGATTTGAAAGATATAAAGAGAAAGCGTTGGAATATGCCTTTGTTTTTGATCTTGTTGGCATTTCAGAATAATTTCATAAAGTTTGTTTCATCGTAAATTTTGAAATGAATTACCTATTTTTGCCTGTAGTGGATGCTTTTAGGGAATAAAAGTTAAAATACTACGTTTAC
>Ga0164315_10001347_pt1 | contig 18472 bp, 9 predicted proteins | sample GuaBasSedimGuay6_FD_113737 | JGI IMG/M metagenome (GOLD analysis project Ga0164315, IMG submission 113737) | Subseafloor sediment microbial communities from Guaymas Basin, Gulf of California, Mexico - Guay6, Core 4569-2, 0-3 cm | ecosystem: Environmental > Aquatic > Marine > Hydrothermal vents >...
GATAATCCACTTCAATATTCAATAAGCTGCGTCGTGTTTCCGGCGTACCCCGATCAATGGCAAAGGTATAGGTGCCTTCGCGGATATGTTCGTGGTCGCCAAGATAGCCTGCAAAACAGGGCATAGCCGAGCCAATGGGTGGGTCCTCATGGGCACCGATATTGGGACCCAGTAAACGGCCATGGAAATCAGTGTCGGGATTACTTGTTCTGCCACTAAAAATAAAAATCTCCTGAGCCGCCATAGCCGGCGCGCTGGACTGACTCCAGGCATCCAGGCTAAAGCGCGCCTTGCGTACAGCTTGCTGTGATGTCAGCGGCACAATTAAATAAGGTAAATCAACAGACACCAGACGGGAGTGAAAGGTGCGGCTGTCTATATCTTTTTCCTGGATACTTAATAGCTGGGCCAGCTCCGCATTGGTGGGCGTGTAGCGATCGACCACCGGACTGGCGCGTAGCGAAAATTGCACGAACACGGGCTTGTCCTGTGGCCGGGCGACATCGACAGAGATATCGCCGGTGTTTTGGCTAAAGGTTAGTGCCTGGCTGTTTGCGGAGACATCGATCATCCCGGCCTCGATCAGCGCGCGGGCTGTCGCCAGAATGGGGTGGCCGGCAAAATCAATCTCGCCGCGGGGTGTAAAGATGCGCAGGCGAAAATGCCCGGCTCGATCCGAGCCCGTAACAAATACAGTTTCTGAAAGATTTATCTCGGCGGCGATCAAGGCCATGCGTTCATCTGAGAGGTCATTGGCCTGGGGAAGTACGGCGATCTGTGCGCCCTGAAAAACTACATTGGTAAAAACATCTGCGGTGTAATAAGTATATTGCATGATTATTTTCCACCTTTGGAATTAGCTTGCACAAAGACCGTTCCGTCACTGATTTTTACGGGATAAGTGTTAACCACGACACTTTCATCCTCGAAACACTGGCCGGTGGTCAGGCTGAAATGCTCTTTGAGCACCGGTGAAGCCACAGCCAGTTCGCCGTCAATGCTGCACAGGATGCCTCGTGCCAGGACATTGGCATCACTAAAGGGATCAAAATTACTAATCGCGTAAATGTCTGCCGAATCTCTGGGGCGAAACAGTGCAATCTGTTGCTCCTGGGATGTCCCCTGACTGATCAGGGCGGCAACGCCCGCATCGAGGGGCAGTTCTTCCAGTGGACAAATTTTTTCCCAGGGATCGTTTTCTACTTTACTCAAATCAGTCATGCGGATACCTGCTCACTTTTACTCGAAGCCAGGTCGTTTGTTTCGAGCTTATTAGCCGGACGGATTTGTCCGCGTTCCTCGACAAAAATAATATTACTGTCGCCTTTGTCGCTGTTAACAAAGGGGCGGAACATAAGGAGCTTTTGTTCATCTTCAAGGGTGGTTTTCCACTCGCACTGGTAGCTATCTATCACCTCAGCCATCTCAGCCTCCAGTTGTTGGCAAATACCCAGCGAGTCTTCCATAACCACCTCGCGCAGATAGTCGAGGCCACCATCCATGTTGTCCATCCAGGTGGAGGTGCGCTGTAGTCGGTCTGCGGTGCGCACATAAAACATCAGGAAGCGATCAACGTATTTGATCAAGGTGTCTTTATCGAGGTCAGTGGCAAATAAATCGGCGTGGCGGGGTTTCATTCCGCCGTTGCCACAGACGTAGAGATTCCAGCCGTTTTCGGTGGCGATAATACCAAAGTCTTTGCTTTGAGCTTCGGCGCATTCGCGAGTACAGCCCGACACCGCCGATTTAATTTTATGGGGCGAGCGTAGGCCCTTGTAACGATTTTCGACTTCCAGGGCCAGTGAGACGCTGTCCTGCTGGCCGTAGCGGCACCAGGAGGTGCCGACGCAACTTTTCACAGTGCGCAGTGCTTTGCCGTAGGCGTGTCCGGTTTCGAAACCAGCGTCGATCAGCTCCTTCCAGATTTCTGGCAGTTGCTCCAGCCGCGCGCCAAACAGGTCGATACGCTGGCCGCCGGTAATTTTCGAATACAGATTGTATTTCCTGGCCACCTCGCCCAGGACGATAAGTTTGTCCGGGGTGATTTCACCACCGGCCACTCTCGGCACGATAGAGTAGGTGCCATTCTTCTGCATATTGCCCAGGTAGCGATCATTGGTATCTTGCAGACCGGCGAGCTGGGGTTCCAGAACGTAGTTGTTCCAGCAGGAGGCGAGAATGGAGGCGATGGCAGGTTTGCAAATCTCACATCCGTGACCACTGCCGTGTTGATCCAGCAATTCATAGTAGCTGTGGATCTTGCCAACCCGTACCAGGTTATATAAATCCTGACGGGAGTAGGGGAAGTGTTCACAGATATCGGTATTGACCTCCATGCCCATATTTTCCAGCTCAGCGTTCAGTACCTGACCGACCAGGACATTACAGCCGCCGCAGCTGGTGCCGGCTTTGGTGCAGGCCTTGAGGTCGATGAGAATAGTTGCGCCATCAGATATGGCCTGGCATAAGTCACCCTTGGTGACATCGTTACAGGAGCAAATTTGCGCTGAGTCTGGCAGCGCTGTGACACCGAGACCGGTAACGCCGCTGCCATCGCGCTGGGGCAGAATCAAAGCATCCGGGTATTCCGGGAGAGGAATATCGTTGAGCATCATCTGTAACAGGTTGCCGTAATCGGTGGCATCACCCACCAGCACCGCACCGAGCAGGCGGTTGTTGTCTTCGTTGACGACGATTTTTTTGTAGATCTCCTCGGTGCCGTCTATGTAGATATATTCGCGGGAGTTCGGAGTGTTGCTGTGGGCATCGCCAATACTGGCGACATCGACACCCATCAGCTTGAGCTTGGTGCTCATGTCCGCGCCGGTAAAGGTATTGTCCTTTTCATGAAGGTCAGCGATATGATCAGCAGCGACCTGGGCCATGCGGTAACCCGGTGCCACCAAACCATAAATGCGACCGCCGGAGAGGGCGCATTCGCCGATGGCATAAATATCTGGATCAGAAGTCTGGCAGTAATCATTGACGACTATGCCGCCACGCTCACCGACTTCGAGGTCAAATTCCCGGGCCAGGTGATCCTGGGGGCGAATGCCGGCGGAAAATAGCAGAACGTCGGTTTCGATAACATCGCCGTCGGCGAAAGTCATTTTGTGGAAATGCTTATCGCCGTCTTCAATGTTCTGGGTGTTTTTGCCGGTATGTACCTGCACGCCCAGTTCTTCAATTTTCTGGCGCAACATGGCACCACCGCCATCATCGACCTGTACTGCCATCAAGCGCGGTGCAAATTCCACCACGTGGGTGGTTAGGCCGAGATCCTTTAATGCTTTGGCCGCTTCAAGACCGAGCAAACCACCACCGATCACCACGCCAACTGAACCGCCTTCGGCACCGGCACGAATGGCTTCCAGATCTTCGATGGTGCGGTAGACAAAGCAGTTGTCCCGCTTGTGGCCAGGTATGGGTGGCACGAAAGGGAAAGAGCCGGTGGCGAGCACCAGCTTGTCGTAGGGCAAGGTCTCGCCCTGTTCAGAAGTCACCGTTTTTGCACTGCGGTCTATGCTGACGGCCTTATCGCCAAGCAATACGCGAATATTGTTTGCTTCGTAAAATCCCGGTTCAACCAGCGATAGATCGTCCGCCGAGCGACCGCTGAAGAACTCCGTTAAATGGACGCGGTCGTAGGCGAGCCTGGATTCTTCGCAAAATGTGGTGATTTCATAACCTGCCGCTTCGGGCTGCGCGGCAATAGCCTCAAGGAACTTGTGACCAACCATACCATTGCCGATAACCAGAATCTTTTGTTTCGATGCCATAGCCTGAAAATCCTTATTTTGAGCGCTGCTCAGTGCGCGTAGTGATTTGTCGCTCCTGATGCGGGAGCTTACAGCTACGGCTAAGCATGCATACTTTATGCCATAAATTGCCAACACTTAAAGAAACAGGAGTTCCGCAGTGGCTGGGTAGATAGACGGGTAGATAGGCGGGCAGATAATAGCGCAGTAGGGAGACTAACGATAAGAAACACAGGCATTGCAAACACAATATAACCAGGCGGTATGATTTAAATTATTTTCTCAATGTCTGGTTATGGTGCGGCTGCCCCATGTTTGGGCGATATGGCCATATCCATTATCCTGGCAGCGCCTGCCTATCTAATGGGCTATAGAGTCAAGCCACGATCTGAAGTGGTTGATATGACGACAAATCAGTGTGTAACGACACGGAAGCACTGATCTATTCGGTAATTGGCATGGCTATTGCTAGCACTGACGTTACTGGACTGTCACCCTGCATCTACGTGCTGTGTCTACGTGGGGTGAGTCCATAAGATGTAGATATCGAGCTAATTGATGCTTTACCTGAAATCGAAGTTGATGTGGAAGGAGTAACTATGCCTGCAAAGCCTAAAGCTGAAAAACTAAATTTACTGTCGTTTTCAGGCAAGTATCGAATTTTACACAGTACCTGGCTGGCATTTTTTATCAGCTTTATGGTGTGGTTTAACCATGCGCCGCTAATGGTAATTATTCGGGACGTGTTTGCCTTGAGTGATCAGGAGGTCAAAATTCTGCTGCTGCTCAATGTGGCGTTGACGATTCCAGCCCGGATTGTAGTGGGCATGCTGGTGGACAGCTACGGTCCGCGACGTTTGTTTTCAGGGATATTGGTTATTTCAGGGGGCTTGTGTTGCTTTTTTGCTTTAGCTCAGAACTTTCAGCAGCTGGCCCTGGCGCGCTTTTTGCTGGGTTTTGTGGGTGCAGGATTCGTAGTCGGCATTCGTATGATTGGCGAGTGGTTTCCAGCCCGACAGGCAGGTGCGGCTCAGGGGATCTATGGCGGATGGGGTAATTTTGGTTCGGCGGCTTCAGCCATGGCTTTGCCTGCTTTGGCTCTGTGGTTTGGCGGCGAAAATGGTTGGCGCTATGCCTTACTGTGCACCGCGGCCATCTCGGCTATTTATGGTGTCTTTTATTTTTTTACGGTCAGTGATAGCCCCAAAGGTTCCACTTATTTTAAAGCCAAAAAAATGGGTGCTATGGAGGTAACCAGCAAGGGCGACCTGCTACTTTATCTGATAATGAGCATACCAATCTACGGTGCTCTGGGGCTGTTGGTATGGAAGTTGTCGCCAGTGGGTGTTGCCTGGTTTAGTGCATCGATGAGTTACCTGCTATATGCGATTATTGCCGCCATCTATCTCGTCCAGGCTTATAAGATTGTTCAGGTTAATAAAGAAGTTTTGCATAAAGAAGTACCTGATATATTCCGCTATCGATTTAAACAGGTGGCGATTCTCGATCTGGCTTACCTGGTGACCTTTGGCTCTGAATTGGCGCTGGTATCTATGCTGCCTTTGTTCTATGTCGATACTTTTGATTTATCTCCGGTCACGGCGGGCATCATGGCTGGTGTTTATCCGGTAATGAACCTGATAGCGCGACCCGGCGGCGGTATCATGAGTGACAGGTTTGGCCGCAAACGTACTCTGGTTGTTTTGTTTTCCGGTATTGTTGCAAGCTTTTTAGTCCTCGGCCAGGTGAGCTCTGACTGGGCGGTCGGCGTCGTTGTTGCGATCACCCTGGTTTGCGGCTTGTTTGCAAAAGGGGGTTCTGGGGCCGTGTTTGCTATGGTGCCATTAATTAGTCGCCGTATGACCGGACAGGTAGCGGGCATGGCTGGGGCCTACGGTAATGTCGGCGGTCTGGTGTTTTTAACGGTACTGTCTTTTGTCTCTCCGCAGATATTCTTTCTGGTAATCGGCGCTGTCGCTGCAGTGGTACTGGTTTGTCTGTTTTTGTTCCTTGATGAGCCCAGCGGGCAGACTGCGGAGGTGCTGGAAGATGGAACAGTGCAGATGATCGATGTTGCCTGATAGCGCTGTGGTACTGGCCTGGCTCACGCGCTCGTGACCATGGCTCGTGACCTGGGAAAGCTCTCACCGTAAAATGTGGCAATGGAAATGAGTGAACTAATCAGCATCGGTCAATATTCGGACCGGGGTGCCAAAGAGGAGAACCAGGATAGTTACGGCGTCCTGGTGCCCGACGAACCAGGCCTTGATTATAAGGGTATTGTTGCGGTCATCGCCGACGGTGTCAGTAGCTGCGATGAAGGCAAGGTAGCGAGCGAGACCTGTGTCAATAGTCTCATGCACGATTATTACTGCACGCCGGATTCCTGGACGGTAAAAACCTCGGTTGAGAAAGTCTTGCTGGCGACCAATCGTTGGTTGTATAGCCACGGGCAACAGGATCCCCATGGCCAAAAAGGTTTAGCCACTACTCTCAGCGCCATGGTGATTAAATCTTCCACGGCCCATCTGTTTCATATCGGCGATACTCGCATTTATCGACTGGCCGATAATGACCTGGAGCTGCTTACCCAGGATCACTGCATCTGGGCTTCGGAAGATAAAAATTATCTGACCCGAGCAGTAGGCATAGATCTGCGCATGGATATTGATTACCAGAAAATACCTGTTCAGCAGGATGATATTTTTATATTTAGTACTGATGGCGTCCACGAGTATTTGCCTGCAGCACAAATTAAACAGTTCATCGCAGAAAACATGGACAATCTTGATCGAGCGGCTAAATCCATTGCCACGGTTGCACTCAAAAATGGCAGTCCCGACAATGTGACCTGCCAGATTATCCGTATCAATAAAGTCCACGGTATAGGCGAGGGCGCACTCTATAAAAAACTCACCGAGTTACCGTTCCCACCGGATTTGTCTGCGGGGATGAAGCTGGACGGCTATAAAATAGTGCGGGAACTCCACGCCAGTACACGTACTCAGGTTTACCTGGCTGTCGATGAGGAAAGCGGTCAGCAGGTGGTATTAAAAACCCCTTCGGTTAATTATGAAGATGACCCGGTGTTCCTTGATATGTTTATGCATGAGGAGTGGGTGGGTAGCCGTATTGACAATAACCATGTCCTGCGCGTTGTTGAACAACTGAGGCCACGGCATTTTTTATACTATGTGTCTGAGTATATCGATGGTCAGACCCTGCGCGGCTGGATGCATGACAACCCCGAGCCCGACCTGAGTACAGTTAGAGAAATAGTCAGCCAAATTTCTCGCGGCTTAATGGCCTTCCACAAGAAAGAAATGATTCATCAGGATTTGAAGCCTGAAAATATCATGATCGACAGCGAGGGCACCGTTAAGATTATCGATTTCGGTTCTACAAAAATAGCCGGTATAGAAGAAATCACCACACCTCTGGATCGCCTGACTTTGTTAGGGACTAAAAATTATACCGCCCCCGAATATCTTCAGGGTTATCCTTGCTCAACGCGCTCTGATATCTTCTCTCTGGGCGTTATTGTCTACGAGATGATTGCCGGACAGCTGCCCTATGGCGATAAGTATGATGAAGGCTCGCTTCAAAGGCTTAACTACATTCCGGCTCGCCAGCGCTTACCGGATCTGCCGGTGTGGATTGATGGTGCCCTGGAAAAAGCCGTCAATAAAAAAACAGATCGACGTTACGGTGAATTGTCCGAATTCCTTCATGACCTGGCCTGCCCAAATAATGAGTTTCTAGGAGAGCGAAACGAACCACTATTGGTTCGCAATCCTCTGGCATTCTGGCGGGGCCTGGCGGTCATCAGTTTAATCGCCAATGTGCTGTTGATAATAAAAACATTCTGGTGAGCGCGGCGCTGGCCAGATTGTTAGCTTCTGCTCTTCTTATCCGCCTACCAATATCTGCCTACTAATACTCGCTGCGTAGTGTATGTAAGTGTGCCTGATAGCTTTCATCCAGATAAGGCAGTAACAGGGATAGCACCTGATACACGCCGCGACTTAAGTCTTCACTGGTAACATCGGCTTTATTTTTACCGCTTAAGTGCTGGTTGAATCGAACCCACTGAGTACATATCAGCGCCATATTCAGGGCTAAATCTTCAAGTGTGTGTTTAGCGCTTGTTGTCAAAGCCCCGGCAGCAGCAAGTTGATTGAGTAAGCTTAGCAATGAGCTGTTGAGCTGTTTTAGTATGCGCTGAAATTTCCGCGTCAATGATGGGCATTTCAGCATAATGAAATCAGTATCTCGATAAATAAATCGATACTGTGCGGTGAGTTCAAAATTAAAATGCAGGAAAAACCACACGTCTTCCAGTGTTATTTGTTTGGCAAATGTTGGAGTAATCAGCGGTTGTAGCTGTGCTTCAAAAGTCGCAAATAGTTCTTCGATAAGCTGTTCTTTATTGCGGAAGTGGTAATACAGATTGCCTGGACTGATATCCAGTTCCAGAGCGATATGGTTAGTCGATATGTTTGGTGTGCCGAGTTGGTTAAACAAATCCAGAGCGGTTTCCATAATCCGCAGTTTAGTGCTCGGTTTATTCAATTGTCGCCATCCGGTAAATTTCAAATATGGTGTTTTTTTAGCTAATTAGTTTTTTCACTCTAATATTTGTTGTTATCGTGTTTTAACAGTGGAGAACCCGTATGTCGTAACAGTGCGACATCGTGTTATCTCCGACTTATGGTAACCAATACACAAACCGGAAGCGAGGATATTATGGCAACAGCAAAGGTGTTAAAAAACAAAAGGGTACGCAAGATCCTGGACAAAAATGACGAATTGGTCGGCAAGACTATAGACCGCAGTCAGGAGCTTAGTGAAAAAGTTCTCGAGCGCAACAGAGATATATGGCTCGCTGGCCTGGGTGCATTCTCCAAGGCCCGTGATGAGAGTAGTGAGGTATTTGGTAAGCTGGTAGACGCCGGAGAGAAATTTGAAGATCGCTATAAAAGTTTTGTCGACGAAAGTAGTGATTCAGCACTAAAAAAAGTAACTGACTTACTGGAAAAAATCCCCAGCCCTTCAGAGAAAATTGAAGACGTATTTGATTCGCGGGTTGCTAAAACCCTTAAGCGACTAGGGGTGGTTCCAGCAGTAAATGCACTACAGTCACTTACTGATCAGGTAGAAAGTTTGACATCATTAATTGAAGAATATGTCGATACTACACCTGAAAAGAAAGCTAAGTCGACTTCTAAGTCCACTGCTAAGTCGAAAAAAGCGAAAACAACCTCTAAGCGCAAGGCGGCGGTAAAAAAGGCGCCAGCCAAAAAGGCCGCTGCTAAAAAGGTCGCTGCTAAAAAGGTCGCTGCTAAAAAGCCTGCTGCAAAAAAGCCAGCAACTAAAAAAGCAGCCACCAAAAAGCCAGTGGCTAAATCAGTAGCTACACCTGCCATTACTGCGCCGGCCTCCGCAGAAGCCGCCTGAAAAAAGCGCCTGCAGACGCGGAAGATGTGATGCTTTAACGCAGGACTCTATGGGTAGATCCTCATAGAGTCGATGGTTGGTTTCTGTGCTGCAGTTTTACCGCTTTAACAGGAAATACGCTTTAACAGGCAATAAAAAACGGTTGCATGTGTTGCATGCAACCGTCTTCGGCTTTATCAAACAACTTATCAGCACAAAATAAGCGCGCTTATTAGCCTGTCTCGGTGTTGCCTTCCACGGCTTCTTCTATTTGGGCGTCATGTGGTGGGTTCAAATTGGCCGGTTTGATCGCTACATCCCGGGGAGTGCTTCCCTGTAACGGGCCACTATTATATGTTTCCGTAAGAGTTGGTCTGCCTCCATTTGGTTCGGTAATAGCTGCTTCGGTAATAGAGACAATTTTGTCTGTTATCAGGGAATTGTCAATTGCCGGTCTTTGTCCATTGCTCTTCTTCCTGCGCACAGCCTTTTTCGGTGCAGCATTCTTCTTGAATGCGACCTTCTTTTTAGGAGCAGGCTTTTTGGGAGTAGGTTTTTTGGGGGCAGGCCTTTTGAGAGCAGGTTTCTGGACTGACTTTTTATTTTGAGCTGATTTGGTTTTAGGTTTACTAGCGGCCTGTTTTTTAGGGGTGGTTTTAGTTGTACTGGTTTGCCCATCTTTAAGCAAAGTTTTTTCTCTGTTCAGACTGGCTTTTAATTTTGCCAAAGATGTCTTGTTGAGTGGCTCGTATTTAGCCGTTTTTGGATTTAACCAGAAAGATTTGCCTCTCTGTAATGCGCTCTCTGGGATACCCTCATCTCTCAGTGACTGCTTGCGTATTTGTTGGCCGAGTGTCATCGGCATGCTAGTCATAATTCTAATGACCACAGGACGACTCTTCTTATCGAGCTGACGGGTGACGACGTCGGTAAGTTCCTGTGCGTTCAGTTTAGCCTTGCCTCGTAATAACACGGCAGCAGCGGGCACTTCGTGACTATAACCTTCGATACTCAGTCCATACGCTGCCGCAGTACTAATGGAGTCGAGTTCCCAAACAGCATTTTCGATGGCTAAAGTGGGTAGCCAGTCGTCTTCGGTGTGGATTAGATTCACGACCTTATCTATAAATCGATACTCACCATCTTCATCGACCATAAATAAATCACCGGAAACTTGCCAGCAATCACCTTTTTCAAATACATTATATATAGGCTGGCTATCATGATGTCCTGCGGTCGTATCAGCTTTAGCAAGTAACATGCCTACGGAACCGACTGGGACTGGACACAGGTATCCGGCCGCATCCAGAAAAGGCTGATTTTTTTCGAAGTCCCAGTAGACAAGTCCGATATCACTACTACCGGGAATTGACTGTACTACCGGGCCAGGTTTCTTACAGGAGACGTTGGCGAGATAAGCATTACTGCCCCTGGCGACGAAGATTTCCATAACTTTTACTGAGCGGAAACGTTCCAGGACACGCTTCGACAGAGCTTCCGGCATGCCGACACCGGCAAATAGACGTATTGAGTGGCCTTTTTCGAGCTTATTTTCAGGAGCGTCAACTAATTCACGCAACATACAGCCTGCATAGAACACAACCCGCGCACCGTAACCGCGAGCTTCCTGCCAAAATGATGACGCATTAAAGTTCTTTGCTACCGCGACCCTGGCGCCGGCGACGAGAGACGCGCTCACTGACACTAACAGGCCGGCAGGATCATGGAGCGGTGTCCAGCAATAAACCGTGTCTGAGGCCATCAGCGCAGTGGAGGAGGCGGTTCCCAAAGCAGACAGTGCCCAACGGTGGTTGGTAACGCTGTCACAGCGTGTGTTAGCACCGCGGTCAGAAAACATTATAAATGCAACGTCCTTAGCCTTTCCCGGTGATGGCTGATACCAGTCCGGCAATGCGACACGCGCTGGGTCTATCTTCTCCATATCAATAACGTTTTCTGGTAACTCTCGCTGCGAACGGCCGAAGCCACCTAAAATATAAACCTGCCCGGTAAAACTAGTTTCTGCAATGTCGGCATTTTCAGGATCTGCAATAAGGTGTTGTACTTTGCCAAGTTTGAGTTCTGTGGAAAGTTGACTGCTACTGCGCATGGTGCGCAATAGAACCGCTACGGCGCCCAGCCGATTGACGGCCATTATAGTAGCCAGAGATGAAGGGCGAGCATGCATAATAATGCCGACGTGATCTCCGGTTCGAACGCCAATTGAGATTAAACCCCGTACTATGTTATCTACACGTGTGCTGGCATCAGCATAGCTGTGCGCCCTGCCATCGTAGAGAAAGTAGGTGTTTTTCGGTGCTTTTTCAGCTTGCTCTTCTAGCGCTAATGCGAAGCCCACTTTGCTCTCGCTGTTAAGTTTTTCAAGGCGGGAGAGGTGGGACAAGCGAGTACTGAAATTGCTGGTGATTGCCTGCACGGAATCTTTGGTTATACCCAACAAGTCACCAACTGTACTAATCGCACCCTTGCTCATCCCGAACGCTGCTTTTACCATTGCGGTCGGCAAGGCATCGTTCCTACTGTCAGTTGAGGCAGCAGTATCGGCAAACTCACCTAGTGCATAAATGGACTCGGGTTGTTCTGCTTTTCCCTCTCGCCACTGCACCCACTGTGCAACCGGAGGCCAGGTATTCTTTAAGGCGCGGGAGCCGACTACGATGGCCATGTGACCAGCGGTGACAGGCAGCTCAAAGAGTTCTGCATTGGGTACCGCATCAGCAATACCGCGAACTGCATCGCCGCGAGCTATCCCATCATTGCTACCAATGACGGCAAGAATTGGGCAGGTAATCTCGGTGAGAGATATCGCACGACCTTCAATAATACAACCGCCGGAAACCAGGCGATTGCCTACCAGCATATGGCTTAAAAATTGATGCAATGCCGGGCCGGGCCATGCCACAAAGCCTTCACCCCCCAGAAAACTTCTGCCCTCTTCGGTTTGTAGTAGGGCATCTCGATCGTGCAATGAACCCATAAAAGAAATCCAGTTTTTGATTTCTTTGGTAGGACTCATCAGCTTAAACAGGTTTTTTGTTACATTTGCCGGTATCACCGTGGGGGTGAGCCTTTTTGGAAAGACTTTGCCAATTGTTTCGAAAACTTTGGTGGTAACCTCATCAGGCACGCCGGGTAGAAAGTTCTTGTAGATGTTCACTGGTGCGCCGAACGTCACTATGGATGCAACATTATTCGATTGACGATAGGCAGTAGCGAGATAACAAAAAATACCCCCTTGACAATATCCCGCCAAATGTACAGGTACGCGCTTTTCGGCGTACACATAATCGATGGCATCGTTTACCGCGAGGACATGGTCGGTCAAGTCCTTGTCCAGCCCACCTTCCTGGTGTTCGGGTGAGCCGAAATCGACAAGCCAGACTGAGTAACCCTGGTCGATCAGGTACGTTACCGCGCTGTTGTCGGGGGCCACGTCAAAAACATCGGCAGAGATCATCAGTGGTGGCACCAGGATAATAGGAATCCGTTTAGCCTTCGATTGCTTGGTTTCGTAACAACGCAGGCGATAATTGGCATTTTCATGGGCAACGTAATAGACAGTCCCAGTTCGGGGCCGCAGTCTTCCGAAACGCGCTATCACCGACGCATTTTTAATGGCGGCACTTAAATTGGGCAGTGAGTCAAATAATTCTAAGTGCTTTCCATCTTTATCCATTACGGCTACTCCTGATCAATGGCGACCCTTTTGGCATAAAAGAGTCGATCGGTAAGTTAAACATATCTGCTGATTATCCCTCAAATGAATATTGGTTATAAAGTAATATTTTTTGCCGAATCCTGGTGTCGTTTTCGCTAATCGGTGATTGTTGCCGATCTCGCTTGTTGAGGTGATCGCCGGACAAAGTGAGACATTCCCGCTGGATAGAGATCGGAGACAACGTTGTCTTTTATGAATATTAAAATAAGAAAAAGGGTGATAGAACCCTTCTAGCTCCGTGCCCTCACAAACCGGCTCGCTACCAAATTAAACTGGCAAAGCGACGGCGGCATTTATAATGCACAGTCAGTCGCTAACCAGCGGTGTCAAACCAGGCTTAGTGTCACTTGTGTTTAATTACTTTTTTTTGCGGGCCGGTAGCTCCTTTAAGCCAGTGAACGATTCATCGAGAGCTTCGTCAATAAATGTATTGACCGTTTTCTCCCACGGGAAGGTGATGTGGTTGCCGTGATACCACTCAATTTTTGGCCTCCCCCAGTGTTCCCATAGATCGATTGGGTCCTCTGGCCTGGCCAGGCGATCCAGTAGACCCGCGTATATGTAACGTCTTTTGGCAGGCACTTTGGGCTTCAACGCGATAGGTGAAATAACATGGGTCATTTTTTGAATATCATCCCAGGGCATGCCAATATTATCGAGAAAGTAGAGAAGATTGCGTTGTCCCAGGCGCCGGGCAGCACGGACAAGATTGACGGCGGGCACGCCGGCGATTGCACAGGCGAGATTTCCTTCGAGGCCCGACAACATGGCCGTGGTATAGCCACCTAGCGAAATACCGTGCACACCAATCTCTGGTGCCCCCTCTTTGCGCAGCCAGTTGATGATACGCCGCAATTCAAACATGGCCTGAGCTTCGGTATGAATCAGGTTGACATAACCCGGAGAGAGTACGCCGTCACCACTGGTAGGCCCAATCTTGCGCGGGCCGTGTAAGGGCATAACGTACTGAAGAATATTCAGTCCTTTGTTCTCGTGCAGTGCTTTAGCGTGAAAAAAAGGCAGGTCCATATAGGGGACGCCCATACGATAGCCATGAATGTTAATCAGCCACGGTCGCTGAGGCCCCGAATGGCGAAGAACCCAGCCATGGGAGGTGTGATTTGCAGTGTAACTGAGCCACCGAGAACGACCGGATTCACCCATATGAGGAACATAACCGCTTTCAAATGTCATGTGTTCGTAATGGATGCCACGGGATGTTTCTTTTTTGAATTTTACTTTTTCGAGTTCGGGCGGGTTCTGGTGATAGCCCCTGGGATTATCAAGCCAGCCTTTCGAATCAAAGAATTCGAGGGCGTCTTCCATTTCGTCAGCACAGCGCTTGCGAAATCCCGGAGTGGGAAAACGAAATCTTGAGGCGAGCCCCAGACCGACCATAAGGGCTTCATCCACGCCCACCATTGCCACTGAGCCTAACGAAACTTTTGGCCGCGGCGCTTCATCGGGCCAGTCTAAAATGTCGTTGATGGTCTCAGAGCCGGGAATCCAGCTGGGAATTTGGCCTGTTGGAAGATCCCTGGGCCGGGGTAATAAGGAGGATAATTTCATAAAACTGACTCCATTATTTAGTAGCAACAGCTTTACATAATACCCCTCAGTTTAGTGACAAGCAAAGCACATTTCCTATTTATTTTTTTGCCGATTTAAGCAAGGACTGGTGATCTACCAGCCATCAATGGTGGTGGAGAGCAGAAGTTGTAATATTTCCGGGTTCCTCCGCTCGCTTGACGACAGGCAGGTCATCATAAGGCAGTTATTTAGTGAAGATTAGCGTCGTCTTTGGCAATCGTGCTGACCGTATTGGCCGGATTAGAAATTGGTTCGGCAAGCCCACTGGCCGGCTTGTCGGTAGCGCTTACATCGTCTACTTTTTGCTGGTTTTGAGCCTTAACCGATGGGCGATACGCTATTTTGCTTCGCGCAACACGCTTGCCTGTTGTTGACGCTTTTGCAGATGCTTTTGTTGGTGCTTTTTTTCGACGTACCACAGGTTTTTTCTGGGCGGTTGCTCTTTTGGAGTTTCCCTTGCGTTGAGGGCTTGTCGATGCTGAGCCCGGATTAATTAAACTTCGCGTAAGTCGTGACAGTGAAGTCTGGGTAAGGGCTTCATATTTTGCGGTTTTAGGATTGAGGCAAAATGACCGGCCTTTTTTTAGCATCGCCTGCGTGATCCCGGTATCGCTCAATAGTTGCTTCTGGATTTGCTGACTAGGTGTTTTGGGCAGGTTGTCACTTATGGTAACAATTACCGGTCGGACTCTGGCATCCAGTTGGCTGGTAATAGTCGTAGTTAGTTGCTGCGCATTGAGTTTGGCTTTGTCTTTCAACACTACGGCAGCGACGGGGATCTGGGAATCGTATCCATCCACAGCCACACCAAAGGCTGCAGCGACGCTAACGCTATCCAATGTACTAATGGCATTTTCGATAAGTGAAGTCGCAATGGTGTCATCTTTAGTAAGGATTAAGTTGCTGGCCCTGTCGACGAAATGGTAATCACCATCGCTATCAATCTTGAACAGGTCGCCGGAAACCTGCCAGCAATCACCTTTTTCGAATACGTTGTAAATATGCGTGTTATCTCGGTAATCCGGCCCATCATCGACCTTAACCAACATCATGCCCATGGTGCCAGTAGGTGTGGGGCATAGATAGCCGGCGGTGTCATAGAAAGGTTGGTCTTTGTGGTAATCCCAGTGCACAAGAGATATTTCATTGCTGCCGGGCAACCGCTGAAAAACCGGACCCGATTTTTTATCACCAATATTGGCCAGATAGGCGTGGTTGCGTGTAGAAAAATACACTTCCATGATTTTTGCGTGTTCGAAACGATCCTGTACCCGATTGCTCAGTGCTTCTGACATCCCGGTCCCAGCAAACAGCCGAATGGTATTGCCTCGCTCCAGTTTATGTACAGGTGCATCCACTAGTGCGCGCAACATGGCGCCTGAATAAAAAACGATATTCGCGCCGTAGCTGCGTGCTTCGTACCAAAAAGTTTCGGTATCGAAATGCTGAGGCAGGCCGATTCGGGCGCCGGCGATCAACGATGCGCTAACGGCCATTAGCATCCCGGTGGGATCCTGGAGTGGTGTCCAGCAGTAGACTGTATCTCCTTTCACCATCGCCGTCGCAGAAGCTGTACCGAGCGCATACAAAGCCCATTGACGGTGAGTAATTTTGTCGCAGTGAGTGTCAGCGCCCAGGCGGCTAAATGAAATAAATGCTACCTCGTCGGCTTTGCCTGGTGAGGGCTGATACCAGTCGGGCAGCGCCACCCGTGATGGGTCAATCGCTTCCATATCTATAGCGCTTTGTGGTAACTCTCGTCGCGAGCGCCCGAAGCCACCCAGGACATAGGTCTGACCAGTAAAGGTGTTCACCGCGGTGGGGGCATTTTCGGGATCAGCAATGAGGTGCTGGACTTCGGCCAGTTTCAGCTCAGTAGCGAGCTGGGATTTGTCACGTAACTGTACGGCAATGGCACCTAAGCGGTTGACCGCCAACGTAGTCGCGAGCGCTGAGGGCCGTGCATGCATGAGAATGCCCACGTGATCGCCACATCGAACACCAATCGAGATCAGGCCACGGACAATGTTGTCTACACGCTCATTGGCATTGGCATAGGTGTGGGCTCGACCGGCATAAAGAAAATAAGTATCGTCCGGCGACTTTTTAGCCTGCTCTTCCAGGGATAAAGCAAAGCCTACTTTGCTCGCGGCATTAAGGGTTTGTAAACGTGACAGATGAGTCAAACGCGCACTGGCGTTATCGCTCATCGTTAGCAAGGATGTTTTGGTACTACCGAACAAATCGCCCACAGTACCCACAACGCCTTTGCTCAGGTCAAATATAGTCTTCACAACAGCAGCGGCTAATTTATCATCCTCTTCATTGCTTTCGTTATCTTCACTGCCGACTTCGTTGAGTGCTTCTATACTTTGAGGGGAGTCTTCTTTACCCTCTCGCCACAACAGCCAGTCGGCAACGGTTGCCCAGGTGTATTTCATTGCGCTGCCACCGACCAGAACGCCCAGATGACCGGCTCGCGGCAACCATAGTTGGTAAAGATCTGAATTGGGAGCAGCTTCGACGATACCGCGAACAGAACGGGGTCTGGCTATGGTGTCATTACCGCCGATGATCGCCAGCATAGGGCAGGTAATGTCGGTCAGCGAAACAGCATGCCCTTCAATGACGCAGCCTCCTGAGACCATGCGATTGCCCAGTAGCATTTGCCGCATAAATTCGAGCATGGCCGGACCCGGCCACGCGACGAAGCCATCAGACATAAAGGATCTCTGGTCTTCCCCTTTCAGTATGGCGTCTCTGTCGTCGAGCATCCTGAATAGCGAGACCCACGACTGGAGTTGTTTGACCGGGGCCAGCATGCGAAATAGATTTTTGCTGACCCAGCCCGGAATAGCAGAAGGCACAATGTTTTTGGGAACAGCGCCGCCGATGGATTCGAGCACTTTAAGAGTGACTTCATCAGACACCCCGGGTAAAAGATTTTTATACAGGTTAACAGGGGCGGCAAAGGTTATGACCGAGGCAACATTTCTGGATTTGCGGTAGGCGGTGGCGAGGTAGCAAAAAATACCGCCCTGGCAATATCCGGCTAAATGTACCGGCTTGCGCTTTTCAGCATAGACAAAGTCTATGGCATCGTTAACCGCAATTACATGATCGCTCATGTCCCGATGTAGGCCACCTTCCTGCTCCGCCGGCTCGCCAAAGTCAACCAGCCACACGGAAAACCCCTGCTCGGTTAAATAGTCTACGGCGCTGATTTTTTTTGAGACATCAAAGACGTCGGCGCTCATCATTAGTGGCGGCACTAGAATAATGGGTATGCGCGTTTTGCGGGATTTTTTTATCTCATAACAACGCAGCCGGTAAGTCGGACTTTCGTGAGTAACGGAATAAAGGGTGCCCCTACGTGGCTCCAGTCGCCCAAAGCGGGCCAGAACCGATGCGTTTTTCAGCGCTGACGATAACCGAGACGAGCTGCCCAGGAGTTCGAGTCCGCCGCTGGTATTGTCTTTTTTAGTCATTTTTTTCACTCTTGGTTAGACTGTCAGTGGAACCCTTAGCCAAACTATTTATTAGGCTGTTGGTTGGATAACGATTGCGCAATAGATACAGGAGCGCTCAGTTCGATATGCATTATAAGTTATGGAATGCAGCAAGTGTAGGTCGCATAAGTTATATATCAATATCATAAAAGCATGCAATAAACGCCGATGACAGCAAGCGATGATAATGAGTGGAGTCAAAGTATCGCATCGGTGCGCGATCACGGATGAGATTAGCCCTTACTTAAATTAGTCCATTACTCAATAACATAGCTTAATAGCATAGCTTAAAGTAATACAGTCACAAGCAATCCTGTTGCTCGGGGTAGCTGGGGCGAACTAGAAAAAGGCGGAGCAGTACCGTCAGATAAAAAATAGAAACAATAACTAGCGTGACGCCAACCAGTTCAGCCATGTTTGATGCTTGCTCCAGTGATATA
>Ga0164315_10001348_pt1 | contig 18468 bp, 28 predicted proteins | sample GuaBasSedimGuay6_FD_113737 | JGI IMG/M metagenome (GOLD analysis project Ga0164315, IMG submission 113737) | Subseafloor sediment microbial communities from Guaymas Basin, Gulf of California, Mexico - Guay6, Core 4569-2, 0-3 cm | ecosystem: Environmental > Aquatic > Marine > Hydrothermal vents...
ATAGCGTTCTGCATCACACCCCACTCAGCGAACTTAATCACCGCCAAGCCAGCCCACCACGCACTCGCAAACGTCGAAACGAGCGCGAGGAGATAAGCAGCCACATGAAGAACCCAATGCTCAACCGCATCAAACAACCGCGCACCAAACACAACCAGGAAACCGAAGAGAATCGGCAAGAACGCGAGGAGAATCCACTGGAAACTGACCTCCTCATTTCGGCCGTCAGTCGTCACCAAGAAAGACGTAGACGCATAACCGCCCATCGTCCCATTATCACAATAAATAATATACGGGTGCGTCCCGACCCGCGACATCACCGAAGCATTAATATCCACTTCCCACTCCGTCACGTCCCACGCCATCGTCACCGCCATGACGTGCTTATTAATCTGATCGTAGAGATGAAACTCACAGCTCGTCGTCGTATCATTAACAGGCAAACCTTTATTATCAAAGACGTGAGCGTGAATCGTCGCATTTACGCCCGCCTCATAAGCTTCCATTTTCGGGTAGATCACAGTAAACTCATCAGCAGCAGCGGCTTCACTGGATTGAAAAGGCGGCGCAGCGAGGACAGAAACGCATAAAAGGAGGGTGAAGAATAAGAGAAACCCGAACCTCGCCAGCACCATATGACGCTCTTGAAACGTTGAAATATATAAAATTTCCGTTTCTAAGAGGGGATGATAGCCGTCCCCGCCTGCGCCTGCGCGAACGCTTGCGCCGCACCCTTCAAAGCTTCAGCCACTTCAGCAAGAACCTTAAAGTCCTTAAAGAAATAAATGAATATAATCAGGATGATAATCGAAACGAAAGCTAACGCGATAAAAGGCATATATTGGAGCAACATATTCGACGCGAAAAGCTTCTTCTGACGCTCATAAGCATTAATAGCCCAATTCACATCCTCCTCACCGACCTCAATACTCACGCCTTCAGCCCGCACGTTCGGACGGAGATAAAGAAAATTCTTTAAACCACGCTGATAAAGATAAACATACCGTTTCCCTTTCGGCCCCGTCAAAAAAGGAATATTATCAGGAGACAACCCGACATTATTCCGTCGCAAGAACAAACGCTTATTCGCCGTCTTCTTATCAACAAAAACCCCACCCGTGTCATGGGTTTGCTGAAGCTGACCAAACCCATCACGAAACCATATGATAGCCGTGAACTGACCAAAACGCTTATGACGCTGCCACAAAAACACCGCGAACGCGATGAGCGCCGTGATGATAATCAACAAGAAACCAATAAGTAAGATATTGAGCGCACCAGCACCATAAACAGCAAGATCCATTATTTACCACCCCATCCGAGCGCTCGCGTCAAGAGGCCACCCTTCGCACCGCCTGGCATATTGCCGTGTGTGATAATCTCCTGCTGGCTACCCTTCCAAAACTTACGCTCACCCTCATTCGCCGCCCTGTTCATTGTGATGATGGCCATCGCGATCGCTTCCATAAAAATCCTATCCCGCGCGCTCGCGTTCTCGATCTGATACTTCGCACGATTCAACATGAGATCTTTAGCAATCGTATCAGCCAAGAAATCCCGCAAACTATCCCTCACCTCATCATCCAGATTACTCATCACCGTCACCTGACTCACGATAGACTGCACCTGACCAATCACGCTTCGCACACCCTCATCATTCATTAACGGCGTCCCGACCTGTGTTGGATTGCCTTTCTTATCGAGAACGATATTCCTGAACGTCAGCTCCAACTTATGAAGCTCTTGATCAGGATTAGTTAAGAGAATAATACTACCTGCGAAGTTATGCATCGGAGAAGCATAAGGAGAAGATCGGACTGGCTGCGGTTCTTGTTGCTGTTGTTGCTCCATCTAAAAACAAGAAATAAAAGTTTAAATATTTAAATGTTTCTAATCGTCGTCTTCATACTGTGAAAGCTCATAATCACCAAGCTCGTCATAATCATTCATAGTTTTACCCCCATCATAATCCATCGAAGATACTCGGCGGCCTCCGATTATTCTTTTTTCTCGGCGGCGCAATACCAAAACCGCCACCCATACCTACACCACCAAAAGGATCCATCTGAATCCCACCCTGGGAACCATGTGATACTGGCTTTCTTTGTGGCGGACGCGCTTGAGCCTTCAGCTTATCGAGCTTTCGCCGCTCCTTCTCAAGCGCGGCTTTTTTCGTCCATCGTTCCTGCTGAACTTTCACATTAGCCATCTGTCGTTTTTGCTGCTTATCCTCGAAATCCTTAAAAGCAGCTTGAGCCTTTGCATATTTTGCCTTTCCTTTTTTCCATAATCCCATCACAATCACCCATTTATATTATTGGCCTCACACCGATCCCCGTACGCGCAGCCCTGCGCCCTTGTGCTTTCGTCCCCTTGATCTTGAAAACCTCAGCAGCAAGACTAGGATTATAACCTGTTTTGAATCTCGTCCTCGGCGCACGACCACGACCGCGAGCCTGACGACCACCACCAAAAGGCAACGCGAAACCACCACCAAACGGAACCTCTGGGGGTGGAGGCTCTGGAAGCTCCCAATCAGGCCAATCATCAACCCCTTTGTCTATTTTCGTAATCGGATCAATGATAAAGTTTTGATCAGTCACCTGGTCAGTCACCTGACGAGTGTCAGGACGTTGATCAGTCAAAGAACGCAAAGAAGAAGCCTGCACCTGCTGACCGCCAGCGATAAAATTTAATCCAGTCATGTCAATCGTCTTCCCACCAACCACCGAACCAAAACCAAAAGCAGCACCCGACTGACCACGACTCTGGGAAACGCTACCGATCACGCTGACACCTGTCCCGCGACCAATACCAAAATCACCGCCCCAACGCGAACGGCCCATCCCTTCAATATTGATTCCTTCAACGATAAAAGGCCCACCTTCACCCATTCGTCCACGACCACCTGGTTCTCGCGTTTGCGTCGATAAATCTTCAAAGAGAAGTTTCATTCGTTGCCCGCCTGTCGTAAACTCATAACCAGGGAGATCAGGCTTTCCCTTTGCCAAACCGCCCATATTCCCCGCTGAAGGACGCGCTCGTGAAACAATAGTCTCACCACCCTGGAAGAGCGAAGGCTCAACAGAACGCGCCACAGACGGCTCACTCCCACCTGGAAGCGAACGCAACCCAGGCGCGCGCTGTGGCGGACTCATCTCAATAACTTCCACACCCGCAATCATACGCCTAAACGCGAGATCACTCTGAAAATCACGATAAAAAGGTGTATCGGCAGCGATACCCGTCCCCGTAGTTGAACGCACCACGCCACCCTTCACAGGACTGAAATAAAGCTTCGCCTCGCCGCTCATCGTCCCTGTAATCCCCGTCTCTCCTGTATTGAGTTCAGGATAATTATAAGAAGAAACACGCGGAGAACCCGCCCTGGTAGCCACGCCACCAGTCACGACTCTCGTCACATCAATCGGCTCAATCACTTGACCGCCACCACTACCACGACCCACAACACCCGAGCCAGTAGCTTCATAATAATCTGCTACTTTCGGCGCTTCACCTAACGGAAACGATTGTTCCTTTCCGAGGATCGGCTGCTGTTCAGTCATGCCCCTGATGCCAAACTGATCACTCACTGCACCACTCCGAACCTCAACACCCTTTAATGAACGGCCCGTCACCATCACTTCACCGCCAACACCATCCGCCGCACGACCCAAACGCTCCACACCAATCTCAGTCAAAGGCTTACCTAAAGCCCCGCGCGCCAGGAAAACCGCGCGACCCTGCTGAACGCCAGTAATCACCGTCCCGACACTCTTCCCACCAGCAAACACACCCATTAAACCAGGTGCTTCAGCTCCCAACACTCGACCACGAGCAGCAGAACCATCAGCAGCACTAAATCGGACACCCACATCAGCGGCATAAATACCCGTCGCGGCCACTCCCGTCACTGTTGCGAGCTGACTCGTGCGAATAAGCGTTTGTCGGCTGGCAGCAGCGAAAAAACCTTTTCCTGTGATTGCTCCAGCGCCAGCGCCCGCTCCTCTTGTCAAAAGCACATACCCACCACCAATAAGGCCGCCTGTAATAATCTTACTCGGCGCCTTATAAGTTGTTTCTCCAAAACCCTGCAAGAAACCACCCACACCAGCAATCTGCTTATAAAATCGTCCTTCATTGATCGCAAGCCGAGCGCGATTAGTATCGCCTTCAGCTTTAAAACCCCCAAATTTATTCCATGAACTCTGAATTTTTGGCTCCGCCCAAACCACGAGCTGCGTCCCTCTCTCACCCGCAACCTTCGCCACACCACCAATAAACGTCCCGCCAACCTTCGGCGCAAGCTTCTGATCCAAGCGGGAAGGAATCGACACCGTTTCAGTAATCGTAAACCCGACAGGACTCGCCGAACCAAAAGGCTGATCCTCGTTTTTTGTTAAAAGCTGCGCTTGCGCTTTCGTCCCTGGAATAACATTCGTCTCAGTAACCCTGTGACCAGCACCGAAGAAACTCGAATCCTTTTGTTCAATAACCTGAGCCTCTACTCGCGGCCCCATACCCACAGAAAGCTCAATCATACTCGACTGGAAAGGAGTGGACGTTTCTCGACCCTCCAGCTCGCGCACAATAGGAACTTCCTTTCCACTCCCAAAATCATAATAATTCTTTCTCACATCTTCTTTATACAGCGTACGCTTTTCATAAGAACCAGGCCCCGCCACGCCCCGAACCTGTGCCTGTGCTTGATTCTGCACAGAGAACCGCTCAGTCACAGCCGTGTACTTACTCATCGGATCGCCCTGACGGTTCACGATCGTGATGCTCTGCGCTGTTGGCTGCTGAACCACCGCCCCCGACTGACCAGAACCTGTTGAACGTAAACTACCCGAAGCAGCCGCCTGCTGAACTGCGGCCCTACTCGCCGCGTTCATACTCGACCACTCAGAACTCGTGATTCCTGATTCTGCGATTGCGCTGGTATAACCAGCAAGAGAAGAACCTGAAGAACCTGAAGAACTTCGCGCTCTATCACGAGCAGCCCTGAGACGAGCCGCGCCACTACTACCCGAACCGCTTGAACTGCTTGAACGTGACGCGCTCCGTGTAGTTCGACCCATATATACACACTTAAAACATTGAAATATATAAAATTTCCCTATTACGAAAACTTTAAATAATTCAACAACCAAACAGAGACACATGGATGAACGATCACAGTCAGAATTTAACATGGCCGTGAGTTATCTCAACCGCATGAACGCCTTATTCTACATCGCAGACGAAGCCGCGATGAGCCTCGACGCATACCAATGGTTTCACAGCCTCCTCGCAATAGAACGCGAACTCAGCACCGAAATGAAAAAAGGAGAACTCGAAACCTTCGAGAAAAACATTAAAGCAATACACCCCGAAGTCACGACCTGGGTAGAAAACAAAAACAGAGGATTAACTGCCACGATCGACAGCGAACTCTACCAAAACCTTCACGATCTCGAAATAGAACTCAGGAAGATCCTGAAAAGCGCAGGACTACAAAACAAAATGGTAGAGGACGCAATGAACGCGCTGAAATAATGGGAAAGAAACATTACAGAACAAAAATGACCGCCGCCGAGTGGCTCGCCTTCCAAGACGAAAAAGAAAGGGAAAAGAAAAAATGAAGGTTACAAATCAAGATTTTTATATTGATGGCTTCCTTAAAGCAGCACTCGACACAGCGACAAAGACTATTAAAAAAGATTGGGATATGGTGTTCTGCGTTGACGGCAGTGAAGGCAGTGGGAAGAGCGTCCTCGCGCAACAACTCGCCTATTATTGCGACCCAACACTCACCAACACGCGCGTCGTCTTCACCCCGCAAGAGTTCAGGAAAGCCATCACAAACAGCGACAAATACACAGCCGTCATCTATGACGAGGCATACACAGGACTCAGCAGCCGCGCCACGATGAGCCTGATAAACAGGACGCTCATCAGTATGCTCGCCGAGATCAGACAGCGGAACCTCTTTGTCTTTGTGGTGATGCCGTGCTTCTTCGACCTGGACAAATACGTCGCACTCTGGAGAAGTCGAGGACTCTTTCACGTTTACACAGGAAAGAACTTTCAACGCGGATTCTTCGCGTTCTACAACACCGACAGGAAAAAAGACCTCTACATCCAGGGGAAAAAATTCTATTCCTACTACAAACCAAAGCCGAACTTTATTGGGCGCTTCACCAACCACTACACAGTAGACGAGAAAGAATATAAGAAAAATAAGAAGCACAGTCTCATCGCACGCGAGAAAAAAGCGGACGATGCCGCTAAGAAAAAAGAAATCGAGACAGAGCTGTTCAGCAGGCTTCAAGAGCTAAAAACCGAAGTCAGCCACCCCCTGAAGATTCAGATCATGGGGATGAGTAGCGCGACGTACTTTCGCAAACTCCGAGCATACAATGACTTAAAAGAGTTCAGTTAAGCCAGGGAAAAAAATGATAGTGAACATATACATACCCACAGAGGCATATACCCGCATATAGAACTATTACTATCACACTATCACATTATATATTAACTTAAAATGACCACCGCACACACCCCACTAAAGAAAGAAAAAGAACACGCGATCATCGCAAACATCAGACGCGACTGGATCATGTACGCAGTCCTACTACTCGCACTCTTCGCACTACTCTACACATGGAACGAACAACTCACAATAGAAGCAGACATCAGAGCAGACTATGAAGAGTATATAGAACAATGCCGCATCAGCGGCGGAGGAATACAATGGAACCACACAAGAAAGCCAGCATACTCTATACCATCAGCGGACTCCTATGGATAGGAATCGCAGGCGGCGGAGCCTATGCCATACTCATAGGACTCAGCATCCCAACAGTCGTGGAAGACTTCAACAACAAACTACTCCTCTACACAGGATCGTTTATCTTCTTCGGCTACCACATAATGACAGGATCAATTAACTGCGCGATCAACCGCTTCAAGAAAACACGACTCCACTGGCACCTCAGAAAGGTGAAACCATGAAGATAAAACTAGAAATCAAAACCCCACCAGGACAAGCCAGGAAAGCAGAGAACCAGCTCCGCCTCTTCATACTCGGCAAACTCAAACAACAACCTGACACCTACATCAGCCCAAACGACAATAGTTTTTATTGGAACGCTGAAGTCACCGTAAAACAATACTTTAGGATACAAAGAAACGCGCACCTCTTCCAACAACTCGCAGGCGGAACACTCGACGCGATCAACAAAAAAAGCTGGATCAAGAAAATGGCAAACATCACAGGAAGCACAGTCAAAGGAGCGCGCGCACTAATCGACGACACCACAATCACCATAATCAAACAAGCAACAGCAAACGAAATAGTCGAAGCAAAAACAACCATGTGGGAACGAATAAAGAAAACCTTCCATAAAGGAAAAAATTAAACAGGTTTCAAATCGAACGCCCGATCAAGAGCAAAACAATCAAGCGCTTCAGGATCCTGAAAATTATACATCTGTTTCATAAACTACAACCCCCCCCTCTTTGTACTCTGCTTCACCTTTAAATCCTTCTCAGATAACAAACAGCCGTAACCTCACACTCTTTAGGCCATAGCTTACGATTGCCACCAATCCCTGCATACAAATTCAAGACTTTCAAATTATTCACCCTTAGACCTTTTCTTTCCATTCCTTTGCTGCCTCTTGCATCGTTGTGCCCTCACTCATTCGCTTGCCCATGAACACATTAAAAGCACTTGGAGCGCGTTTCTGCTGTCGCTTTGAAAGCTTATCAATTTTCTTCTCTATTGATTCACAACGCTTTTCAAAATGAGCAAAAGCAACGTCGTAATAATCAGCTTTATGCTTTGGTTTCTTCCCATCTAAAGATAAATGAAACCAAGAATGTAACTTTGTCGCCAAACTCTTCAAACCCTTAAATTTCTTCATCATTTTGTATCATCTCCATCATTTTGTTAAAAAGTGACCATTTTTATTCAAACAGCCGTTTTTCCCAAAGGGAGAAAGACAATTATCACAAAGCTTCATAACTTCAAAATTCCACAACTGAGGAAAATCCTTCTTACATCCATCACACTTCAAATTAGACACCCGTAATTTCTTTGAATATTTCTTCAAACAACTCTGGTGGGATCCTGGATCGATCCACACTCCCTTTTAATCCTTGAGTGCCTGTCTTTGCTCCTCTTGGTGCTGCTATATGACATGGCATTCCATTTTTACACATAACACGAGGATTCCAACCCTCTAAGTTTGTCCATATATCTGTTGGCTTCATTCGATTATCACCATACTGACAATACGTCACCGTCTTACGATGCAAGCCTTCCATGAACGCCATTTTCCGCAATACACCACGTGGATTCTCAATAAACCAAATAAGGTCAGGATTCGTCTTCTGTATCTCCTTAATGAGTTCAAGGCTCTTCAGCACGTACGCCATACCAAGCGCAGAAGCAACACGCTTAGGACAATAAGATCCACACCATGAAGATCCTATACTCGCAACACTAAACGCCTGACAAGGTGGAGAAGCCCAGAGAACGTCTATCTTCTTAGGCAAATCCTTTCTTTTAACTGTGAGAATATCAGCGTATAAATTCGCTGTGAATTGCTTATCATATTCAACACAAAAAGTCAAATGCCCTTGCGCTTCCGCTACTTTAGAAAAGCTTCTCGTTCCACTAAATAATTCACAAGTTTCCATTTTATTAATTACAGACCATTTTTCACAGTAGCACATTCTCAACTGCCGTGACCTCACACTCTTTAGGCCATAGCTTACGATTACCGCCAATCCCTACATACAAGTTCAAAACCTTCATTTCCGTTCCTCCAGTTAAAAACTAACCTTTTGTTTTTAATCGTTTGCATAATATACATCCTTTTAAGGAACATTTACTATAATGTCCACAATACCAATGATGTGTCATAATTAATCACCTAATTTTGGAGGGGTTTCAAGTGGTAACAATAACTCAAGGCTATCTTTTACAGGAACAAAATCCCCAACCGTATCACCTTGAAACCCTTTCTCCATAACAATCAACCCTCAGTTTTCTTCGCATGATAGATGACCTTTCCAGTAGTGCCATCTGTTACAATCATCTCTTTAAGTCCTGATTCCTTAAATATCTTGTGCCAATCGTTCATTGTTCAAAAACCACCCTTAGACTTTATCTTCTTCCATCCAGCTTTGGCAAAAAATCCCCAAGTCAATAAAAGATAACTAAATTGTACTATTTGAGGAATAACAGTAAATTGTCCTGTATAATCTTCAGTGAAAGGAAGTGAAGGATGAAAAACTATTATTTTCATCCCGAGAGCATGCATATAAAGAATAAGCCCAGATGAAAATGTAAGATAAGCACATAACAACATCGTTAATATATAAGCTACAATTCCAAGCTTTTTGTTCATTTTCCATCACCTGTTAAAAACTGACCTTTTCTATTCCATTTTCCGCATTTAAGACAATAATAACGAATACAATACTTATACGCTACACCTTGTCTATGGTTGGTCATTTGAATACAACGCTTACAATATCGCAAATCCATAACTATTCATCCTCTGTTTTCATACTTATAGCCCACTGTGAAACAATAATCATACAGAGTAGACCTAAAACCATGCCTTCAAAGCATTGAAGCTGAGAAACCACATATACCGCCGTAAACCCAAAGCCACACACAACGAACAGATTAACCCAATTTCTCTTAATATCTTTAATCATCGTTTACCCTCCTATGTTCATTGTATTGTTTCGTTCCCTCAGGGATATCTTCAGTGATCACCGCGTTACCGCCTATGAACGAATCGCGTCCTATCTTCACACTGCCGATAATCACCGCCCCCGCGTAGATAATCACGTTATCCTCAATAACACAACCAACACGCCCATACTCCCTCTTGAGCTTTGGCGTGTTCCCAATAGTCACATTCTGAAAAACCCACACGTTACGCCCGAATCGTGTTCCTGGATTAATCACTATCCCCACAGGATGAGGAAACACCACACTACTAAACCAATATTTTAACGGAACATCACAACTACACAAAAGCCTTAAAGGCTGTAACAACAACCGCTTATACGCTCCTCGCAATTTATTCGTTAACATAATACCACTTTCTCATTCATCATTCACCCCTCCTTAATCTGAACGGCTATTCGCCTGTTAGCTTTAGCAAACAATTCATCAACTCGCTGATAAAACGACCGATTTCTAAACACCACTCTTCCCCTCGCAAATAAGGGAAGGGTTTGCACCCCCCCCTTTAACACAAGAACAAAGAGGCCGTTTCGTTCCAGACTCAAAACGCCCACACTCTTTACATTTGCGCGGCCGACCAAACTTCTTCCCCTGCGCCTTTGCACGAGCCAAACCAAGCATCGTCCGCTCACGAATACGCTCACGCTCAAAATTAGCCATCGCAGCCAATATATGCGCAAACATCTTCCCCGCAGCCGTTGAGAGATCAATCTGTTCCTTCAGCGCCATCATCATCCAACCCTGAACCGCAAACTCCTCAAGCTCCAGCACGATCTCAGCCATGTTACGACCCCAACGATCAAGAGCATAGAACGCCACACCATCAACCTGACGAGTACGCAACAAGCCAAGAACCGCCTCTTTCTGCGGCCTCGTGTCCTTACTGCTAATCTCATCAACAAACTCACCTATCACAGTCGCATCAGCTCGCTTCGCCCACTCCCGAAGCGCCTGGAGCTGATTCTCAGGATTCTGCTCCAAAGCCTTCGAGACACGGGCGTATAGCGCGACTTTCATTGGATATTAGACTCCTCTCTAAGCGCTCGCACTTCTGCGATGAGCGCGATCAAGAGCATCCGCTCCACCGCCGCATGACCTGAAGGCCCTAACTCAGGAAACACCTGGCCAAACTTAGCCTCTAACTCCTCAATCAACGACTTTACACTGTTACCATTTCCCTTCGGTTCGTTCGACATCTCTTGGACAGGCGTCGGCGCTTCAGGTAACGGAGGAAGTTCTTTCTCAACTTCCGCCACTGTCGCGGCCAGTTCCTTCTCAAGCCGTGCCTTCTTCTCTGCTGCTGTTTCCTTCTTCTTTCCAAATACCATTTTTTTCACGTCCTCCATCTTGCGCCACAACTCGGGCAACAAATCATTAAAGAGTTTGACATCTTCTTACACGTCGCGCACTTATACAAAATATTATACGCGCGAAACGCTGGAGTCTTCGGATAAAGGCAACTCATCACGCAACACCCCGCTTAAAAAAGTGCTTAAAGCTTTTAGAACGAGACGAGCGCCTATCAAACACGTCGATGTCAGTTGGCAAGAAACGCCCCTCAGACATCTGAATCATCCGACGAACCCGCGTGATCGTCTCCCTACTCGGCTGCTTACCAAAATTATCGAAAGGCATCCTGTGAACAATCGAGAAGCCCATATTATGCTTTTCGACACGGATGTCCTGACCTGACCGCTGCAAAAACTTGAAAATCAGCCAGTTATCACAATTACGCGAGCGCTCACTCTTTGAAAGAATATCCTCCACGAGTTCGTAAGCACTCAAAAGCTCCTTTTTTGTTCTCACTGGTTCGGAAACACTTAGCGAGTTCATTGTTTCACCCCCTTACATTTGGGGCAACTCATCGGCGTGAACCCCGCAGGCAACTCGTGAACCGCTCCACAACCTCGACACCTCACCACCTTCTCACTCATTTTGTTGTCCTTGATCATTTATATCACCTTATCCGTTTCTTTAAACGATTAAAGGACTACCTATATATAAATGTTACGAAAAACCCCCCTTTTAGCCGAGATATTCAGTCAAATCACGATCAAGAGGATCAAAAACCTTCTCAGGAGGAGTCAAAGCCTTCACGAGACCAGTCACCGCCTCAGTTAATCCCTGCTGACTCACCGCAATACCATGAATAGCCGCCAAAACATCCGCCTGGCCCTTCAGCAACGTCTGGACGCCACGCTGAAGCTCACTCTGAGGCCATAACTCAGGATGAGCGCGCCAGTCATTAAGATGAGGCTCAACCACATCAGCCATATCACGCTGAGCAGTCTCAGGATGCACCGTCTCACTCTCAGATAAATCAAAGCTGTTGTCAATCGTAAACCACAACTTCCCATCGTCCTTCCCATAAACCCGCACCCTATCGCCCGCGTCGATAGCCTTCTGCGCCATACCGCAACGAATACGCGCATAATGAGCGCTCACACTGCGGATATTCTGACTCCGAGCCTTTAAGAGAACGACACCGAGATGACTCTCAAGCCTGTGAAAAACCTTATTCCAGAAACTCATACTCTTCGCCGTCGCATGATCAGCACTCTCACCGAAGAAACTCAAACCACTGCTCGCAATCACTTCAATACTCTCCTTATGGAGTTTGATCGTACAATCGTGAACGTATTGAATATTTGAACGCCTGCGAATCTCATTATAGGCTGAACGCTTGCTCAATAATTTAATCACGAAATGCTGGCCATGAAGACGAATTCGCGCAAAAGGTTCCATAGTGGGGTCATTTTTTGGAACCCTGAGAACCATGTTTTCAACATAGCCTTTTAAACGTATATTTTGGAGATGTTTATGGATGCTTCTGACACTCTTCCCCCGTCGGAGAGCTATCTGTAAAGGAGTCAGACCCTCATCAGTCCATAAGGTGTATATTACTGTCTCAGTGGGTGTTAATTCCGTCTCTACCCCCTGGCAAAGAGAACCTTTTTTTTGAGAAATAGAACCCTCGGGAACCTTTTTCGGTTTAGTGCGTTTCTTTTGCACTACCATCATTCAACCTTCTCATAATTCGCTCTGTATTCCTTTCTAAGCCAGCCCTTTTTTATGATGGTTCTAAGCTGCGCATATACCGCCTGCTGGCTTACGTTGCAAGTGTGTGCAATCTGTCGCACACTCTGAGCCTTGTCAGTGAGCTGCGTCAGTATTTCCCGTTGTTTCAGCGTTAAATCTTCTTTTACCATCATCACCACAGAGCAACCGATGGAACTTGAATTATTTAAAGTTATTGGAATTAGAGAATATAAAGAAAAAAAAAGGTTTTAGTGTTTGCTACCCTCAGCGTTGGCCTGCACCCGCGAAACTCCTGATCACAAGGGTCAAGATAATCGCGAGAACTGCAACGATAACGATAAGCGGAAGCCAGCTCGTGCTGATTTCTGCGATCGCGTCGCGCGTGTTGTTAAGGCTTGTTGCTGCTGTAGCTGTCACACCGCTGGACTGTGCGAACTTGTCAAGGACGAGAATACCCACACCCAAGATCATGCCAACAAGCACCAACAGAAGAACGAACTGGTAAAGACCGCCAACTTCCATATATATCACTCCGATCAACGGCTTTGAGCCTTGATCCTAGAGCCTTTCAGGACGTAGAACTATTTAAAGTTTTCATAGGCTCACTCAACCGTAACCACATAAAGCGTCGCGAAGCCAGCAATCGCCAAGTAACCCAACGGGAAAATAATATTCAACCACCCACCATATGCCAAGATAGCACTTAACACGAAACTCACCCATCCAGCCGTTAAGAGCGCACTACTGAACTCCCACTTCTTCAGAGACATAAGCAAGATAAAGAACAACGCCAAACTTAAGAAACCGAACAAACTATTATTCGCGAAGCTATTCGCTGCCGTGAAGACAGACGCGACCGTCGGGTCAGTTGTTAAAATTGTCATATTCCACATTTTTATAACTCCGTTTGGAAAATTGCCGAGTAAATAGTAAAAACGATCATCGAAATCACGAGCAAAGCGATCAAACCAGGAATCCACGCAGGAACCCCGAACACGCTACTCATCGCACTATAAGCCAAACTCATAAAGCCGAGACTGCTCCCGAGAAGCTTCAGCGTTTGCCAAGCGCTACTAATCAACGCGTTCAACACGCCAAAAGCGCCGAAATCAGTCGAAGCGTCACGAATCCCACTCTCTAAGCTCCCCACCTGATCAGTCACAGAAGAAAGCTGATTCATGCTCTCATTAAACTCACCATACTTATCCGTCAGCATAGCAGGATTATCAGCGCCGAAAATACTCATAAAGCTGATACCTGACACGACCACGAGCGTAAACAAAATAATCCCATAAACATACTTTCGCGGCGTAGCTTCAGCCATGGGCCTCACCCCGCACCAAAACGAAAGTGAACAAACTTAAAAACATCACAACAGCAATAATAAAGACCAAACTCACAAAATCGAGGAACCCATGAGCCTTAATCCAGCCAATCACGAACCACACGAACCCGACACCCGCCACGCCGAGGAGAACCGTCTTCCTCATGTTTTCACCTTCAAACTAATCGCGATACCCACAACCGCCGCGAGAATCAAAGCAGTCATCGATAACGGCGTCAAGATACCCAAGAAGAAAATAATAATCAAGCCAATCACGAGCGCGATCAACGCACCCACAGGACTAAAAACGCCAATCATCACAATCGTCGAACCAATACCAAAACTCCAGAGGCTCGACTCTGCACGGCTCAGATTATCCCCGAGCTGCGTCGTCCGCGTATCAACCCACTCAGCAGCCGCCGAGTCAGTACCATCAACGTCAGCAGTCACGAACACCTGACCACTCACGCCGCTCGCATTACACGAAAACGTCCCGCTCGCCCCCACCTGAATCCCACTACACAAAGTAAGCGGCCCCGTCACCGTCTCCTTAATCGCGGCCAGCTCTACCGTGTGCGACTCAGCAGGCGGGCCAGACCAGTCCACCGTAATCACCCGCGTCGCATTATCAAAACTCACGACCGCAGTCACCTGATCACTCGTCGTCGTCACTTCATAATCCCCAAGGAGCTGCGTCAAATCACACACTCCACTCCCACATACGAACTTCATGCTCGTCGTTTGATGCAACAAATTATTAACCACATCATAGTAAATAAGCCGATAATCAGTATTTTGCTCTAAGATATTAAAGAACAACAAACCATAATCACCACTCCGATCCATCTGAACAGTCCGCCAAACACCCTCACCGATATACTGACGCTGAAGATAAACCAGGACATTCTCCAAATAACTATAATCATCTTCCAAACGCGTCGTGATCTTCATGTCACTCAAACCCGTTTGATTGTTGAAATTAAAGATCGTGTAGTTCGTCGTGACATTATTGAAACTCCCATTCTGCACATAAAAACGATGAGTAAACGCACCCGCCACCGTGTTCTGAAGATACACATCAGCGCTGAAATTAAGATTCGCAGGACTCAGACAAACCTCAAAGAAATTCGCTGACCCATAAGTGTGATTAAATATTTTGCTGTTGTTCTTGCTCACTGGCCAATACTCGATAAGAACCTGTGCCGTCCCGTTCAACGCACTCGCGGGTGTGTTCTCATTATACTGACGCCATCGCATCGTCGTCACCGTCGCGCCACCACAAGCATCAATATACCAATCCTCAACCGCATGAGTTTCGTTGATTGTGAACTGACTCACATTCCCATCATCCTGCGTCACGTTGATCGTCCAATAATACCAATACGTTCCGAGGCTCTGATTCGTAAAGGTAGCGCTAAAATAACGCCAATTACTACCATTTTGTTGTGTTACATTCTGCGCCGTACCGTTCCACAAGAGACTCGCGTCAATCGTGAAACTCGGGTCATAAGTAAGATTGAACCATATGTCAAACGAATCCCCTTCTGTTGCACGTTCGGCGTCATAAACATCAGTTCCTCGATACCAACTCCAGGTTCTCGTGTAGGTATTGAGACCGCCGATACTCTTGAACTTTGCCGTTTTCAACTTCTTAAAATTAATCGTGTAATGATAATCACTGAGCTTCTTAATCGTCGGGACTTCAGCCACCCCTTCAAAATCAACCCAATTACCCTGCTGACCATTCATCACAACAAAATGAGCTTTATAAGGACTATCTTCCCGATAAACAATAGGACGATCACTCCAAAGATGAAACGTACGCGAACTACTCTTTCCATCCAAGAAATCCACATCCCACTCATAACGATCCTTCTTCTTCTTCGCCGACAATGTGGCATCTTCCTCAGTCTCCAATGTGATCAGGTTCCCTTCTTTCGTCTTAAACTCCATCCCCTTCTTATCCTTCTTCACCGTCACCACATACGGCTTAATCTCCTTCGCAGTATGCGAATCACTCACCCACACCGACACATCAAACCACCCAGCAAGCCATGAAGACACATTCAGGTCACGCACCATCAACTCACTCGTCCCATTAAGACTACTATTCTGATCGCTATACATAACAGTCCCATTACTCGCGTTAATAGTAATATTCCACGCGAACAAATCATTATCATCAGTGAAATTCATACTCAAATTAAGCCAATCACCAAACTGATCCACAACACTTCTATTCGCATCATTAAACCCATTATCAGCATTTAACAAGATAGCAGGCGCCTGAACGTCATACGTCCAAGAACGAGGCGTCGAATTCACACTAAACACATCAGCAGACACATTATAACAAGCAGCAGAATAATAATAAGTATCCTCAACAGAAACATTCGTCGTATAAGAACCTGTTGAGCTATTTAAAAGAACAGAAGTGATAGGAGGAGTAACATCATCAAACCATATATAAAAATGCTGACTAGCGTCACACGTCGCGTTTAAAGTAACCTGAATATTATCCTTCACACCATCAATAGGAGTAGGAGCAACCCATAAAGGCGTCGAAGGAATACCAGTAGGCGTCAAATATCTAATTATAACTATACCATCTCCTCCATTTCCTGCGATACTTCCAGCCGCGTTCCATAAGCCACCGCCACCACCGCCTAAACCGTCTGTTCCGTCATCACCGTTCCCTGCTGTTTGTCGTCCGAGACCACCACCACAAGTAGTTGTTCCGCGATTACCGCCGAGGGTTGTAGCCGAACCACTACCACCACCCGCATAACAAACAGTTGAACCATTAATAGCGTTATTCACGCCTGCTCCACCGTTACCGCTTTGTGAAGCCGCACCGTTACCACCAGCACCGCCAGCACCACCACCACCACCACTCGGGTAAGGACTGCCACCACTCGCGGCATCCCCGCCATCATACCCTTGTCCAACTGTAGCAGAACCACCAACCCATGTACCGATGTTTCCACCACCGCCACCACTACCACCATCGTTACCGTCTGCTCGTCCACCGCCAGCACCACCACCATCAGCTGTAAAGCCTAAACCAGTAGACGCACTACCATTTGTTCCGTCAGTAATACCTGCATATGTAGCACCAGCACCACCAGCACCAACGACAATACTGTATGATTGTGAAGTTACCGTTTCGTTAGTCTCATAAAGCAACCCACCAGCACCACCACCAGCACCATAACCACCACCACCACCACCAGCAACGAGGAGAACATCAACAACCCCCGAACCAGTAACGACAAAATTACCACTACTAGAAAACGTATGAACAGTATAATTACCCTCTGTTGTAATTGTTCCACCAGTTGCAGAAAGAGCAACCACCGAAGAAGAAAACAAGAGCATAGAAAGCACCATTCCAATAAGGAAAACTAATCTCCTCATCAGCCAGCCTCCGACAAATAAGGCTTCGCGAACATAATCACAATACCAATAAACCCAATCACACCAATATAATAAGGAAGCAATAACATAATATGATTAGACAACGGGAAGCTCCCGAGCGTCGTCCCAAACACGCTCGCACCGCTCACCGTCTCCCACACATTAGACAAGATAGCCGCGACGATCACCGCCAAGACAATCACGATAAAATACACAAACATGAACAACGGATTCCCACCAATAAACCAGGACGTGATAATCAAACCAAGAATAAGCGCAATGAAAACGCCCATCACAAGATAATCAAGCTTGCCAAGCATAACCCGAGTTCCCTGCAACACGTCCACCGCCGTGCTACTCTCGTTAATCTTGCTATGCTCCATTGACGTGATCACAGGATCAACCGCCGCGAAAATAGCGAAAAGACCAATCGCAGCCGCAAACACAAGCACCCCAATCAGGACAACATCAGAAGCAGCCATCAGAACAAGAAACCCCCTTTCTTTGGCCGACCGCGCGGCTTATGATTGAACTTAAAATTCTTAATCCGCTCAATCTCACGACCGACCTGACTATAATTAGCAATCTCCCTAAAAGCGTCGCTGTCGCTCTCCATACCTTTCTCCATCTTGAGATCCTCCAGCTCGTCAATAATCACCGCTGGAATATACTTCATTCGTCCCCTGGTCACTCGTCTAACCTCCCCTCTTTCTTCGCTGCTGCGATATTGATGAGCCTCACAAAAACATAAATCAACCAATAGAACGCAATCACTGCAATCATAACACCACTCATCCAAGTCCAAGAACCAATAGCGTTCTGCATCACACCCCACTCAGCGAACTTAATCACCGCCAAGCCAGCCCACCACGCACTCGCAAACGTCGAAACGAGCGCGAGGAGATAAGCAGCCACATGAAGAACCCAATGCTCA
>Ga0164315_10001351_pt1 | contig 18441 bp, 12 predicted proteins | sample GuaBasSedimGuay6_FD_113737 | JGI IMG/M metagenome (GOLD analysis project Ga0164315, IMG submission 113737) | Subseafloor sediment microbial communities from Guaymas Basin, Gulf of California, Mexico - Guay6, Core 4569-2, 0-3 cm | ecosystem: Environmental > Aquatic > Marine > Hydrothermal vents...
CTGATTATAACGGATTTTGGGGAGGGCGAACACGCAGGTTCGCCCCTACAAGATGCGTAGGGGCGAACCTGCGTGTTCGCCCTTTCTTGCGACGTTCAAAGCCCCATTATTTCTAGGTGTCCCCAAAATTCGTTACAATCAGGTTATTATTAATTATTGCCCCCTAAGTGATAAGTAATAACTGATAACTGATAACTGATAATTGAAATGAGCATACCCAAATATTTGGTAGACGAATCCTGCGATCAAATCGCACAATGCAGCAGGAACTTGGCCATGATATTCGAGAATTTTCAATTGATTATATTTGCGTGAAATGCAGTTTGTTTAAGTGGATTGAAGGACTGAATGCCCTCAAAAAAATCAGAAAAATAACGCAAAAGACGCTTCAGTCCGCAATTTCACGCGCGTAGTGAAGCTTCGCGCACCGAAGGTTCACTTCGCTAAACTTTTGCCTAAAAAAGATTTTTATAAGATATCTTTAGCGGACTGAAGCGTCTTTAGCGTCTTTAACGTTTATTTTTTCACGCAAAAATTTTGCTGCACAAAACTTTTGCGTGAAAACCTATTTTTTTTTTAGTAACAGCCAAAAGCCTCGGTGGGCAACCAAAATACAAAGCCCACCCTACAAATGACAACAGGACAACTATGTCATCAAAACAGGGCAAAATAATTGAAGAAGTAGAATATCATCAAAAAACCGGCGTAGAACTTGAAATACTTGAAGAAGAAGAGGAAATCATTTCAATTCCTTGGAATCCCAAGCTCATTCGAGTTGATGCTAAAACGTATTCATTACGAAATATTCTTGACATGATTGATGACGGCGATTTAGAACTCGCTCCAGATTTCCAGCGGCGCAATGTTTGGAATCATAAGCAACGTTCAAGACTGATTGAATCACTACTACTGCGTATTCCCCTACCCGGATTTTACTTTTCCGCCGATGAAGAGGGAAAAATGCAGGTTGTAGATGGATTACAAAGGCTATCGGCTATTTACGACTTTGTAAAACGTCCCAAAAATCACAAATGTTTTTATAAACTTGATAAACTCGAATATCTTCAGGAACAACTGGGTGGGAAATCATTTCAAGATATTGAAGGCACTCAATGGGCTAGGCGTATTTACAACATACAAATTAGGGCCAATGTCATTGATCCACAAACACCTGACAAAGTGAAATTTGATATTTTCAAACGAATCAATACCGGTGGTAGCCCACTGAATGCCCAAGAAATTCGTCATTGTATGAGCAAAGAACGCTCACGATCCTTTTTAAAACGACTGGCGAAAACTGAGGTATTCAACAAAGTCACAAACTTAACAGAACATGTCAGAATGGTTGATCGAGAAGTCATTTTACGCTTCTGTGCATTTCGCATCATCGACAGCATAGAAAAAGACTACGCACCCATGGAAACAATGGATGCCTTTCTAACTGAAATTAGCCGGAAAATAGACACCGAACTGACAGACGAACAATTAGAGCAACTCGCCAAAAATTTCGAAAAAGCGATGTTCAATGCATACCAACTCTTTGGTGAGCATGCATTCAGAAAATGGCCTGAGGGCAACAACAAAGTCTGCCCCATCAACCGTGCCCTTTTTGAAACTTGGGGAAATGCATTAGCAGATTATGACTGGGAAACCCTTCAACCGCATACAACCGCTATCGTCAAAATGGCGAGAGAAATGATGCTCAATGACAACGACTTTCTATCCGCCATCAGTGTCTCAACCAGTAGCCCTAGTAAAGTCAACCGACGCTTTGAAAAAGTTAAACAAATTATCACGGATGTTGGCTTGTAAAATGACAAGTAGGGGCAATCCCTTGTGGTTGCCCCTTAAACGGGTGATTTCTCATTAAATCTGTAGGGGCAATACCAAAGGAATAGCCCCTAAGTACTGAACCATAAATTTTCAGGTATTTAAAAAAAACAGAAAGGGGTTGTAAAATACCTGTTTATTTGTGCTTCAGTACTTACTTAATTCTTTTTGTGCTGATATATTGATTCAGCGTAAAGTAAAACACACTACCCACACCCACTTCACTTTCAACCCCCACCTTTCCGCCAAGCTTTTCAACAATGCGTTCAACAATGGATAAGCCCAGCCCATGTCCTTCTGACGTTTTATGAAGCCGTGTAAACGGCGTAAACAATTTATTCATCGCCTCTTGAGTTAAACCCTGCCCATTATCACGCACCCAAAAACGAATAACCTCACCCTCTAGCCTTGCACCCAGTTCTAAACGCGGCGACTCTCCCCCGTATTTTAAACCATTGCTTAAATAGTTTACCCAAACCTCTTCCAACCACGCTGCATAACCCAACGCAACAGGCCATTCTTTAGGCATAATAATCTCGCCTTCATATTGTTGTAACATAGAGCTTAACCGTTGTTGTACTCGATAAATAATCTCGCCCATATCTAAAGGTACTAATTTGACAGCTTGTTTTGAGACACTTGCTAACAGCAACAACGCATTAATAATCTCTATCATTTTCTGGCTCGATTTAAAAATGTGTTGCAAACATTGACATCCTTGCTTACTCAAACTCTCAGAAAATTCGTTTTGCAATAAATCTGACATGCCAATCAAGTGACTGAGTGGATTTTTTAAATCGTGGGCGACAGTATAAGAAAAGGCATCAAGTTCCGCATTTTTAGCTTCCAATTCCGCATTTTTGGCTTCCAATTCCAGATTTTTGGTTTCCAATTCCACATTTTTAACTTCGAGTTGTTGTTGTAAATGGCGAAGGGTAATATGGGTATTAATGCGTGCCAACACTTCTTCTTGATGAATAGGCTTAGTAATGTAATCCACGGCACCTAATTCAAATCCTTTCACTTTATCTACCGTATCAGACAATGCCGTCATAAAAATAATAGGAATCTCTTGAGTTTTGACATCCGCTTTCAGTCGCTGACACGTTTCAAAACCATCTATCCCTGGCATCATCACATCTAACAAAATTAAATCAGGGCGCTCATATTCAATCAGCTCAAGGGCTGCTTCTCCATCTCGTGCCACTAACACTTCAAAATCGTTAGTATCTAAAAAATGGAACAATGTACTCACGTTATCAGGAATATCATCTACAATCAGGATAGTAGGAAAGTCTTGCATAATAAAATTCTCCGTTATCAAACTATAGGAGTTCAGATAAATATTTTGGCCCAAACCTGACAGGTTTTGAAAACCTGTCAGGTTTTTCTATACGAGTTAACTAACTTTTTCAGTTTAGACATTTCAAACTGTTTTGCCAATGCTCTAACCCTATCTGCAAACGGTGATAATTTTGCATCTTTTTGCTCTATTTCAGTAACATTTGCGATAATTTTCTTAATGTTACCACTCATAACCCATTTAAATAAGGCCGAGGCTTGTTCAGATGAGGGCCCAATAAGGGGAAAATTTTGCGCCATCTCTTCTTGAGAAGACAGGGGTGACAACGTCTCGCTGCTTTCATACAACCATTCTAGTGGCAAATACTTTTGCAACAGCATCAATAAACGATCTGTGCGAATCGGTTTCGGTAAAAAATCATTACATCCCATCTCCAAACTCTTTCGTTGCTGATGTTCAAAAACATTGGCCGAGGCTGCAATAATGAAAACGTTTTTTAAACGGGTTGATTTACGAATATCGCGTGTTAATTCAAAACCATCTTTTAGCGGCATCACCAAATCCGTGATAATCACATCAGGCACATTTTCCAAAGTTAAGGCCAAAGCTTGCGCCCCATTTGCCGCTTCTAAAACCTTAAAATTCAAATCTGTCAGAAATTTAACTAAAAAAGTGCGGCTTTGCCATTCATCATCCACAACTAAAATTGTGAATTGTGCATCAGGCTTTTTCAATTTATCGTTAGTCTGAAAAATGGGCAATCGGCCCTTCATCTCTTCACCCGCAGCCTTGACTTCATAACCAACAATAATCGCTTTTGGAGTAGAATGACTTTCCACAAACCCTTGAACCTCTGGCAATGGTATCTCAAACCAAAAAATGCTACCGATGCCCACTAAAGTTTCAACTTGTAACTGTCCACCCATCATTTCCACCAACTGCTTGCTAATCGCTAACCCCAACCCCGTGCCTTCCTGCTGCTGACTTTGATCACCAATTTGTTGAAAAGGTAAGAAAACCATCTCTAAATGATCGGTGGGAATACCAATACCCGTGTCTTCCACTTCAAAGCGAATCCTGCCATTGTAGTAAATCGCTTTAAAAGTCACACTGCCTTTCTCAGTAAATTTGATTGCATTGCTCAACAAATTGAGCAAAACTTGCCGTAATCTTTTTTCATCTGTTCGCACTGCGGTTGGCAATTTATAGAGTATTTCATATAAAAAGACAATCCCTTTTTGTTCAGCCCGCATTTTCATTAAATCAGCAATGCTCTGCACAAATTCAAGAAAATGAAAATCAACCGGCATCATTTCTAATTTACCCGCTTCAATTTTCGATAAATCCAAAATATCGTTAATCAGTGTCAATAAATGTTCACCACTACGATGGATGATGTGTACACCTTCTTTTTGCGAGTCGGTTAACGTTTTATCACGATTTAAAATTTGCGTATAGCCCAAAATACCATTCAGCGGAGTGCGTAACTCGTGGCTCATATTAGCGAGAAAAGCACTTTTCGCATGGTTAGCAATTTCTGCCGCTCTTTTCGCCTCCTCAGCCGCTTTCTTAGCCTGCTGTAATTTCGCTTCAGCGCGTTTTCGTTCAGTGATATCACGCACAATAGCAACAAAAAAGGATTCACCCCCTTTTAAAGTAGGCATCACCTCCTTTTTCCCTTTCAAAAGCGTATTGATTCCCCATGAAAAAGCCGTTTCCTCTTTTGAAAAAGGCACATTAACCGGAATTTGAATATACTGAAAAAAAGCCTCAACTTGAAGCAAAGTCGTATTTTTATGCTGATGTATCGTTTCAAGCATCAATGACGGCCGCAAACCTTTCAATAAAGGCGCTAAAAATTGACGGGCCTGCTCTTCAGTCAAATAAGGGTTAATATCTAATACCGTCATTTGCAACAGTTCTTCTTGGGTATACCCAACTTGATTGATAGCCCCTTGATTCACATAAAAAAATTTGAAACTGTGTGCCTTAAACATAAACACACAATCGAGCGTCATATCCAAGGTTTTTTTGAATTTTTTAAGTTCAAAATTAGCCGCTTCTAATTGCGCTTCAGTTTTTTTACGCTCTGTGATGTCGCGTGAAATAGCCACAATTTCTTGCACTTCTTGATTGGATAAGTCATAGACAATTTGACTCGTTGTTTCAAACCATAAATACTCGCCATTTTTTTTGCGAATTCTGTAACTCACCGGATAGCCTATCTGTGAAGCTAGAAAAGTCGAACGCGCTTTAAGTTGAAATTCTGTCAAATCATCTGGATGAAAAAATTCATAAGCAGAATGTCCAATCAATTCATCCGGCTCATAACCAAGCAACACACGACAAGCAGGTGACACATATAGAAAAATGCCCGTTATATTATGCCTTGAAATCATATCAGTAGCATGTTCCGCAATAAGTCTGTAACGCTCTTCGCTATCGCGCAGTGCTTTTTCAGCTAATTTGCGTTCTGTAATATCCATAACGATACCTTGATAATGTGTAATTGTGTCATCAGTCGCTCGTCTAATCCAAGTTCGATCATCAAGCCAACGCACTTCCCCATTTTTTGTAATAATTCGATAAACCTGATTAAAATCCTTCACATCCGTTTGACTATATTGACTCACCTCAAAAGCGACACGATTTAAATCATCGGGATGAACAATCGTAGTAAACAGCACACGTCCACTGTGAAAATCATCAACACTATATCCAAATTGTTGAACATTATCAGAAACAAATTCCACTGACCACTGTTCATCCGCTTTCCACAGAAAAATCACAACAGGACTTTTATTAACAATCTCTTCCAATTCTTTTAAAGCCGCAAAAGACTCGCGCAATTGGCTTGCCATCGTATTAAAAGATTGAGCGAGGTGGCCTAATTCATCGGCACGTTCTACCGGTAAACGCTGCGTACAGAAGCCACGAGAAAGTTGTTGAGCGGCCTGATTCAAAACCTCAATCGGGCGAACAATCCATTTCGCCGTACTTGAGCCAACCCAAACCGCTATAAAAATCGCTAAGATAGATAACCAGATAATGATTGTCGTATTAGCATTAATATCTGCCATGAAATCCTTTTCTGACACGATAACAACAATCAACCAATCACAATCCGCTGAAAGCGGTGTGACTCGTATAAATTGCCGCTGTTGATTAAAATAAAAAGTCAATTGCTTGGGATCATCAATTTGAGAAAGATTGCCAAAACGTTCAATCAAATATTGTACACTAGCCTGAATCAATGAAATCTGATTGTTTTGGCTGGAATACAAGGCAACAGGGTTATCGGCCTGATCAAACAAACTGTCGGCCGAAACAAGTTCAGAGCGTTTTATGAGAATCTGTTGTCCAGAGAGATATTGGGTTAAATTATTCAAAAAATGCGTAAACTGTTTTTGAGTCAAAACCTGCTCAATCTTGAACTGATCTAAACGGCCGTTTTGATTAACTAAATCAGGCATTTCTAACACATATTGAGAAACATGAATTTGGATATGCTCAATGGCTTCACTTTGTAACTGGATGACCAGTTTTTCAACAGCCAGTTGCCCGTTACGAAATGAAAAATAGCCTATCAATCCCACTATTATAATAAGTTGAACAATAAAAGGCACAATCAAAACGGTTCGTAGAGAAAATTTCCCCGATAATTTAGAAGCAAAAAGGTTGATATATTTTAGTAACATAAAAAGTGTGTTGTTTTAACTTTTATAATTATAGCGTTCCATAAAACTTATTTTTTAATAGCCAATAGCTGTCAAATTTTATAATAGCTATAGCGTTTCCCGATTGGGTTCAATACAAACTTTTTTTTGATATCTATTTTGGAACCCCAGGTGGAACCTGGGGCTATTCACATTTTCAGGCTAAAATTTCGCGGAGCGAAATTTTAGCCTGAAAACCCCTTCGGGGTTGCGCGTTTTAAGTTTTTTTTGTACTTCATGCAATCGGGAAACGCTATATCTTATGACAATGCTAAGTAAGTAGGTACGCATAAATCTTTTAACATTTTCTGTAGGGCTCCCTGCGTGTTTTTGCTGCCCACCACTACAAAATGTTAATAAACTTTTGCGTACCTACTTATATATTAACAACGCCTAATAGTTCACAATCAGCTAAAAATTGTGAATCATTGGCAGCGACTTGTTGTGAGTCATAAAGTATGACATGTTACTTCCTATTTTTGGTGCATCACCTTTATTTGATGTATGTCAATTTCTAAATCCCATCGTAAAAACACCACCAACAGAAAATAAGATACCCCGTTTTTCCATTACACAACAGGATGACTCATTTTCGATGTCACTCCAGACAAAATAATAGTTTAACACGAAAAACGAAAATGCAAGCCTTTTTTTAAATTTTTTAATCCTCCTTTTATAACGTGAGTTCGATTTTCAATCAATTATAAATAGAGAATTAAATCAATAGGTTATGTTTAAGTGGCGGAATGCCATTTTTTAAACCGGACATTTCAGAAGGTATTCGCCAGATAATGTGCTACAGATCCAACCGCCTTATCGTTTAAGTGTTTGTCAATTTATCGTACCCAAAGCTTCGCTGAATGTGATGCTCATAAAGACGTTTTGAAATGTGCGCCCCCTGCGTGTTCGCGTGTTCGCCTTCCTGCGTGTTCCCTCCCAAAAATCTGTTATAATTAGAAACAGTCATTTTCAAAACTTGAATGATTTAATACACCATTGTCTATCAATTCAGAGGGAAAAATACACGCCATGAAATATCCCAATCTTGATTGTCAACTCTATTTTTCACGCAAAAGTTTTTGCGTGAAAAATAATTTAGAACACCACTTACAAGCCACCGAACACGAAGCGCGTTGGCAAGTCGATTGGCAATTGGGCTCATTTAAGCCGCTATTGGATGACTTTTCTCAAGAAATCAACAAATTGCACAACCATCAAGATACAGAATTTACAGAATTTAAGCAGAATTTAAGAATTAACAGAATAAAAACAAAAGCAACAAATTTAATAACACCAACAAACCCATTCTGTAAATTCTATCATTCTGTAAATTCTATCATTCTGTAAATTCTGATTCAGAGTTTAAGATGGACGATCCGCCTGACTCTGGTTTGTATTTGGCGAACACGGATCGTTTGACGGTGACAGACTTAATCTTGGGCACCGTCGATTTAACCCAAACCCAAATGGTGGTATTATTCGCGTGTCAGACGGGCATTACCGATTTCCGAAAAGCCCCGAATGAAGTCGTCTGTTTTTCGGGGGCATTTATGCAAGCTGGGGTGCCGGCGATTATCAGCACCTTATGGCCGGTGGAATAAATCCCTACGATGTTGTTATTACAGCGGTTTTATCAGATTTATCGGCAAGACAATCGGCCCCCGGCTATTGCATTACAACAAGCCCAATACTGGCTAGGCGATGCCACCGCGAAAACGTTGATGGATTTTTGCAATCAAGTCACCGACTCTCTACCAGCGGATAAACAATTAAAATATCAACTATTAGCTGATCGTTATGAATATCAGGAGTCTGATAATCAGCCTTACGCGCATCCGTTTTATTGGGCCGGGTTTGTGTTTTCGGGGGCGGGGTTGTAGGGATGGTGGGCAAGCGGGCGATAGGGTTGAATTCATGGGGACTGCGAAAGGAGCCCTACGAGAAATTGAAGGCGCTATTGAATCAATCCATTGTACGGAGAAAACAACATGAGCGCACGAGCAGAAGTCGATTTGATCAATCGCAATAACAAATCATACCGCTTTTGGATTTATCGGGATGGATATCCAGACGGTGTGGTTTCAAATTTACCGGACGACGAAATGGAGTTTGAAGATGTCAGGCGAAAGCTCTATCTTGGAGATGACTATGATAGTATGCCTGATTTCTATTATGTGATTTCATTGGCGGATCGCACGATTGAAGTCTACGATGCTGATTATTCTGAAACGGATTGGCAACGCGGGGAATTAATTTTTCGGGGTACCTTTGCTGAAGCGAAGCAAAAATTTTTAAGTGAAGATAAGATGTAGACTGGGCAAGCGGTTAGTATCAGTACAACGGATGTGGGAAATAAACGGATTGATTTCGGGCCTATTCTATTTTTGAGAGAATACGACACCCATAACACCATAATCATCTCATAACCCAAATGGATATCGACTTCATCCGTTGAATCCTTGCACTCCAAAGCCGCAAAATAAATTTTGCACTCCAACGCAAAATAAATTTTGCACTCCAACGCAAAATAAATTTTGCTTTTAGCTGTCAAATTAAAAAAAAGTGCATTGGGCGCATTTCACCGGCTTCACGCATGACGGTGTAATATTGGGCCGGATCGCATGGCCCGGATGTGTTAAATTCACGCATAAAACGGGTATCCTTTGTGGGTGTCGTAGGGGCGAACCTGCGTGTTCGCCCTCACGTTATGCTTACTCATTCGCTAATGTCGCCGATTGTGTCGCTAAGTTGGAACGTTGGACACTTTTTTCATCAGTCAAGGGATTACTGCCTTCTTGAACATAAACAGCGTAGAAGGTATATTTTCCGCCTATGCCGGGAATGAGTTCAAATTCTAACATGCGCGTGGTTGTGTTGGTGCTTTCCAAGGTTTCCTTGAAAGCTTGTGGTTTTGTGGAAAAGGGCAGTAGCGGTAAAGGCGTTCTGAAGTAGAAATCTCCGCTGGGAATTTGAACGGCAATCCAGAGATCAACCCGATTGAAACGGTTGGTTTTGACTTCTTCTATTAAGTCGATGGTGATGGTTTCTCCAACGGCATAGCTGTCGTTTAAACCGGTAAACGCGACGCGAACAAAATCTTGTCCTAAATCTTCTTCGGTTACTGTCAGTGATAGGGCCATGCTACCTGTTAGGCCTTCTTCATCTGTGACGGTTAATGTGATCTCGTAATCGTTGGCTGTGTCAATGGTTGGCTTGATTTTGACTCCTGTCATGCTGCCAATAAATTGACCATTACCTGAGTGGGCTGTCCATTCGTACTTGACGAGTTGCTTGCCTTCGGGATCAAAGGATTCACTGGCATCTAATTCCAGCGTAAATGGAACCTGTCCAGAAGCGGGTAGGTCAAATATCGCCTCTGGCGGGCTTCCGCCTGATTCGGTTACGCGCACTTTCTGCCAAAATTCTGGGCTCTTTCGTCCATTATTATCCTCAACAATCAGCGTAATTTGATATTCGCCGGGCTCGTTAAAAGTCATTTCTGTTTGTTGACCGGTTGCTTCTTGTCCATTTGAAGCACGCCATTCATAACGGATAATCTCACCATCTGGATCAAAAGATTCACTCGCATCCAGTGTGACGGTTAAAGGTGCTTTGCCTTCCCTTGGGTAAAAACGAAAGCGGGCTACGGGTGGCTTGCTGCCAACGGTGAGGGTTTGAACGGCGACATTGGGACTGATTTCGCCTTTGTCATCGGTGACGACTAAGCTAACAACATAAATCCCAGCTTCTACAAATGTCATGCTGCTGCTTGCTCCAAAAGCCCTTTGTCCATCAGAAGCTATCCATTCATAGTTCACGATTGAACCGTCTGGATCGAAAGATTGGACACCGTTTAAGGTGACGGTGAGTGGCGCGTTACCTTCGGTGGGTGTGACAAGCTGTTTTGCAGTGGGGGGCTGATTTTTGGCGATCACATTGACGCTTTGTTGTGTTGTGTTCGTCAAACCGGTATTGTCTGTGACGGTCAAAGTAATGTTGTAGTTCCCGCCTTGGTTGAAGATCAAATTGGCGCTTGATCCAAATGTGGTTTGACCATTTGAAACTGTCCATTTGTAGTCGATGATATTGCCATCAGGATCATAAGAGTTGCTGCCATTGGCGGTTACCTGTAATGGAGCTTGGCCCGATATCGGGTTGAGAAACATTTGGGCAACGGGCGGTTGTGCTGTGTCGACGATTATGGTGTCAGAAGCGGTGGCGGTTAGTCCACTGTTGTCAGTCACGGTTAGGGTAATGTTATAGGTGCCTCCGTTGTCAAAAGTCATTTGAGTTCGACAACCTGAAACGGATGATTTGCCGGGGATTTGCCACTGACAGTTGACAATGTTGCCATCGGAATCAAAAGAGCTATTGCCATCTAGCATGACGGTTAGGGGCGCAGTTCCGTTTGTCGGATTGATGTTCAGATTGGCTATCGGGGGAATTTGTGCTTCAACGATAACCGTCTCGCTGGCTGTCGCGGTTAAGCCTTCGTTATCGGTGACGGTTAGGGTAATGTTATAGGTGCCGGCGTTGTCGAAAATCATTTGGGCAGTGCAGCCGGAAACGGCAGGTTTGCCGGGGACTTGCCATTCGCATTTGACAATGCTGCCATCAGAATCAAAAGAGCTATTGCCATTCAGTGTGACGGTTAGGGGTGCTATTCCGTTTGTGGGATTCACGCTCAATTGTGCTATGGGTGGAATGCGTGCTGGTTCTTCTACTGTCACGGTATCTGAAGCGGTTCCGATCATGCCATCATTGTCAGTGACTTTCAGGGTAATGCTATAGGTTCCTGCGTTCTTAAAAGTCATTTGTGCTTGGCTACAATCATGAATGGTTTGACCATTGGAAGCTTGCCATTCACAGTTGACAATGCTGCCATCTGGATCAGAAGAACCCGTGTTATAGAGGTTTACCGTGAGGGGTGCGATTCCCGTTTTGGGATTGAGACTCATTTGTGCAGTTGGCGGTAATTGAATTTGAATTTCAGGCTCTGTGACGTTGACTGTTGTTTCAGCCGTATTAGTCAAACCTTGGTTGTCTGTGACAATGAGTGTGATGTGATATGTTCCGACTGTGTTAAAAGTCATTTGTGCGTTGCAGCCATGACTGTTTTGGCCATTAGAGGCTTGCCATTCACAATTCGTGATACTACCGTCTGGATCATAAGAACCACTATTATTGAGGTTCACCGTGAGGGGCGCGGGCCCTGATTTCGGTTCAACAAACAGTTGGGCAACGGGGGGTTGGTTGGCTGTTTCAGGCGGTGGCGTGGCAGTTGATGAGTTTACTTTCACCATTTGACTTGTCATCGCCTCCGAACCGGCGTTATCCTTTACAACCAAGAGGATTTCATATTCCCCCTGATCCTTGAAAGTAAATGACACTTTTTCCCCGCTGGCAAAAACCTGTCCATCAGGCTTTAGCCATTCATATCGGGTGATCTCGCCATCTGGATCGAAGGATGGACTGGCATCAAATGTGACGCTAAGCGGTGCTGTGCCTTGTGTCGGTGAAAACATGAAATCAGCTTTAGGGGGTTGATTAGTAGCTGGGGAAGGGCCTGAAGCCGATGATTCGACTTTGACTCTCTGGCTAGTCATACTGATTGCATCCTTGTTATCGGTGACAATCAATTTGATTTCATACTCCCCAGGATCCTTGAAGGTAAACGTCGTTTTTGCCCCTGTCCCAAAAATCTTTCCGTCAGGCAGCTGCCATTCATATTGGGTGATCTCGCCATCTGGATCAGATGAAAGGCTACCGTTAAAGGTGACAGTCAGCGGTGCTAGGCCTTGGGCAGGTGATACCGTGAACTCGGCTTTAGGGGGTTGATTGTCGCCATCATCGGGCGGTGGCTGACAGGTTGTCGAGCCGGGTGGACAGGGTTGGGCGGTTTGTGCCATGATCGTTGCTGGCAACAAACAGCTCAATGAGCTTGCCAGTAAAACGATTTGTATGCCGCTTGCAAAACGATTTTGCAAGGGTTTTCTACAATGTGACATTGTCATAGATTGTCTCCTGATTTTAGTTTAAAAGAGGGGAATGGTGGGCTTTTAAAAACCGTTACAGGCCCCCTACAAAACTGATTGGGATAATTTATTTTTGGATATTTGGATATGCCTTATATCAGTCGGCCATCAACGTTTTATTAATTACTGATTAGCCAGCGTTGTCTTTTTGATAGCAAGAAAGTCGTTAGGGCGAACATGTCGTTAGGGCGAACACGTAGTTGGTTTGAACACGTAGGTTTGCCCTTTTGAAAATGTTTACGTTCCAACTTTAGCTTGTAAAAACTTTTTGATTAATTTGATATAGGTTGATATGTGATAGTATAGCATTCTATTTATTCTACTCGTGTTTACCTTGCGAACTGAGTTACTGAAACTGTCAAAAGGGGATAAATAGTGGCTTCTTTCGACTGAATTGAATTAATTTAAACTTAGATATCATTCAATATCAAGGATAGCAAGATGTTGATAAGTACTGAACCATAAATTTTCAGGTATTTAAAAAAAAGGAGAAAGGGGGCAACCACAAGGGATTGCCCCTACGGGCGGCTTGTAGGGGCAATCCCTTGCTCATGCCCTTTGCGGTATAAATACCTGTTTATTTGTGCTTCAGTACTTAAATGATGTGTTCTTTGATAATGGTTCATTGATAAAAGGAAGGTTTTATAGTGAGATTGAATTTAAAATACTTTGCGCTTGGGGTTGGTTTGATTGAGTTAGTCAATACTCCTGTCTCAATGGCCGATGATCTTGAATCACTTGGGGTTACTATCAGTGGTTTGGTTCAGGTTGAATCGCGTTATTTTCGAGATTATGAGAAGACTGAGACGAGTGAAATGGCGCTGGATGAAGCGGGATTGGTGATCGATGTTCAGAGGCATAAGTGGGTTAGTGCTCATTTGGCCTTTATTTATGAACAGGAATCGACACCGTTAGAAGTAGATGAGGCCTTTATTACTCTCGGCAATTTTGAAGAGTATCCGGTTTCCCTCACGGTGGGCGAACTGTATGTGCCTTTTGGTCATTTGGAGACGAATATGGTGACCGATCCTTTGACTTTGGAGTTGGCGGAAACGCGGGCTAGGACGAGTCAGTTGGGTTTTAAGACGGGGCCTTTTTATGGATCAGTCTACGCTTTTAATGGGTTGACAGATGATAAGCACAACACTATGGATCATTATGGGGGTAATTTGGGTTTGGCTGATGATGTGGGGGGCATCAGTTATGATTTAGGGGTGACTTACATCAACGATATTGATGATACGGCGGCTGTGAGTGAGCATTTGGATTTAGAAGCTTCGGCTGTTGATTATGATCATGTGGGGGGCTTGAGTGCTTACTTGGTTGTTGGTATGCAGCCTATCAGTTTGATAGCTGAATATGTGACGGCTTTGGATGAATTTAAAGCTGAGCATATCGCTTTTAATGGCAGCGGTGCAAAACCGCAAGGTTGGAATATCGAGGCGGCTTATAACTTTAATGTGATGGCTAAGGATATGACGTTCGCTTTGGGTTATCAAGGAACTGATGAGTCTGTGGCTTTGGGTTTACCTGAGCAACGCTATTTAGGCACGATTTCGGCAACTATTTTTGATCAGACTCGCTTGTCTTTGGAATATGCGCGTGATGTGGATTACAATGTCAGTGAGGGGGGAACGGGGAATGGGGCGGATAGTGTGATTTTGCAATTGGCGGTTGAGTTTTAGAACATAATAAGGGCGTGAATCAAACCTGACAGGTTTTAAAAACCTGTCAGGTTTAGTCGCCGATTTTATTTCAGGCATATTCACTAAGCCTCATTTTCTAAAGGAACGGCGGTTGGAACGATGATTGAAGTATTTGAACGCATCCACACAACACTTGAAACCACTAATAAGTCTAATAGACAATAAAAAGCCCCTGCACTGACTGGGGGATTTGTACTCGTTAATCCTAGCCACGGTACCTGAAAAACCCATGCCCAATTTCCAAGCATGGTGCCATAGATTTCCAAGAGCAGAGATAAGACAAACATTGTCGCATAGAGTTTCTTGGCCTTTCCAAAAATAAGACAGAACAAAAAAGTCAAAAATAAAATCCCGCCCATCGTATCAAATCCCATCACAAAAGCGAAAATGATGTAAGGCGCTGTGACAGTGGGTACCCACCAAATGAGCTTATCGGGTAATTTAGGCGCTAATAATAGGCCCAGTGTAAACAGCAGGGCATGGCCTGGGAGCACAAATAAGGGGATATTGTGTAAACGATATTCATAAAGGCCCCAAACGAGAGAAAGAAACATTTCACCTGCGGTTGCGTACACCACACATAAAATTAAACTCACGCGCTCAGTCTGATTACCGCTTTTTAATAACCAGAGAAAAAATAACCAAATCAATACATTGGTAAAGGTTTGGCCCCAAAATTCAATGGTTTGATCAATGAATAATCCCACACCCAATAATAAAACGATAATGACTGATTTCATTTTTACGGCAAAAGCATGTTGATCACAGATAACAGATCACAGTTCACTGATTGGATTGGTGGAGAGATATTTGAGTGAGGAGATTTAGAAGGATTGGATAATAAGGAGAGGGAAGTGGCCTGAAAAAAAACAGACCATTAAAAAAGTGGTCGGGGTGAGAGGATTCGAACCTCCGACCCTTGCCTCCCGAAGACAATGCTCTACCAGGCTGAGCTACACCCCGACTTTTATTCAATAACTACGATTTATAGAAAAATGGGCCAATGCCATAAGCGCATCAGTATAAGGTGATGCGGGTAATTTTGTCAAGGCCGACATTGCCATTTCCGCCTCCTTGCGAGCGACGCGAGCAGTATACCCTATCGCGTCTGTAGATTCAATAGCCTCAATGACTGGTGTAATCCATTCTTTGCCCCCTTCGGCAATCGCTTTACGTAATACGTGTTGTTGTGAGGCTGTGCCATGCTTGAGGGCATAAATCAATGGCAAAGTGGGTTTGCCTTCAGCGAGATCATCGCCAACATTTTTACCCATCTCATCCGAAGTCGCGCTATAGTCTAACACATCATCAATCAATTGAAATGCCGTACCTAAATGCGCGCCATACATCGCCATAGCTTGCTCATAAGCATTTGATTGTTCACTGATAACCGCGCCTAATTGCGCGGCGGCTTCAAATAATTTCGCCGTTTTGGAACGAATCACTTGTAAATATTCAGCTTCTGTTGTGTCTGGTTCATGGCAGTTCAATAATTGTAAGACTTCCCCTTCTGCAATAACATTCGTTGCATTAGACAAAATTTCCATGACGTGCATATTTTTCACATCAACCATCATTTGAAATGCCCGCGAATAGAGAAAATCACCTACTAATACACTGGTTTCATTACCCCAAACACTATTAGCCGTTTCTTGCCCACGTCGTAATTGAGAGGCATCCACCACATCATCATGTAGTAAAGTGGCCGTGTGAATAAACTCAATAATGGCTGCTAAATCAATATGATACGTTCCTTGATAGGCAAAAGCACGGGCCGTTAATAGTAATAACATCGGGCGCAAGCGTTTACCACCGCTATTAATAATATAGTGTCCAACTTGATTAACTAATGCAACATCAGAATGCAATCGTTTTTGAATTAAAGCATTGACTGCCTGCATATCATGGTTGGTTAAAGTTTGGATAGCCGCAATATCCATCATATCAGTTATCAGTTATCAGTTATCAGTTATCAGTTCCACATTTCACGCTTAAGTTTCGCGGAGCGAAACTTAAGCGTGAAATAAAGTTTTTGCGCGCAAAAACTTTTGCGTGGAAATCAGTTATCAATTCTACATTTCACATTTCACGCAAAAGTTGCGCGCAACTTTTGCGTGAAATTAAGTTTCGCGGAGCGAAACTTAAGCGTGAAATAAAGTTTTTGCACACCAAAACTTTTGCGTGGAATTGAAGATCAGCGAAGCTAAATCAATTATCAGTTAGTTATCAAAACCTTGATAACAATTATCAAGGCTAAGCTAACCGATTATCGAATAAACTCTAGCCTACCAGAAAATTAAGGAAATGGGTAATGGGTGAACGGATTTTTGTTATGTAGGGGCAATCCCTTGTGGTTGCCCCCCTTCAATCAAATAATGCCTAATTTTATGTAGGGGCAATCCCTCGTGGTTGCCCCCTGTTGCCCCCTCGTGCTTACCCTCATTCGTAGGGCTCTAATATATTAATTCTCTTGACACCATAACAATAAAATAATGCCTAATTAATAAAAGCTTAAAAGGCTTCTAATTCTGCCAATTCAGCCAGTATTAAATTTTGATAGTGTTTTTCCAAAACGGGGCAAGCTTTAATAGCTGCAATCACTTGCTCTTGTGCCTCTTCATTAATAAAGCCTTTAAGTCGTCGCGCATCACGATGCACTTGCATGATGAGATCATCCAATGAAAAATTTGTGCAGACGTTTCTGCAATCGACATAAGAATCATGTGCTAGAAAAAAATGTTCGCTGGCTTTTAATAAAACTTGACACGATTTTAAATGGGCTCGACTCCTCACATAAGGATGTATTTGAGAATTAACCATAAAAAGTAAAGGGCTAGGTTCAATACCGACTAAAAGTAGATGTTTATTTTTAGCGGGTGTCGTAAATTGACAAAATAAACGAAGTACCTGCCCTGGCAGGATATTATCCCGAATGTATTGCTCCTGTCGTGTTGTCATAAAAACCTCTATTCATTATGGACTTTGGACAAAAGAATTTTATCAAGCTTCAAAATTCATAATGACTCATTGTAGAGACGCGATGCCTCGCGTCAAAGCCTCGCGTCAAAGCCTCGCGTCAAAGCCTCGCGTCTGCCTCGCTCGAAGCCTCGTGTTAAAGTTTTGGATTTGCTACGCATCGCGTCTCTACATAGCAGCCTCTTCGAGCATCGCGCGAGCGTTTCTACAATGAGTTTGAGAAAATTGATAGGTAAGTGACAATTACCCTAGAAGTTGAAAATCTTTTCATCCAAAATCAAAATAAAAGCTGTTTTAATAGATTCTTTTGCTCTGTTTTAAATTACGGGTATTCAAAACGGATAAGCAATTTAAGTGATGAACATAAGAATAACTATTGTAATCAGAAAAATTTAAGCAAAAAAAAAGCCGTGAGTATCTCAATAAAAGCATTACTCACAGCTTATTTAAAAAAATTTGTAATCTTTTGAATGGGTTTTTGGCTTTGAAAATCAAAAGCCAATTTTTTTATTTACCTCAAAGAGGTGTTGACTAAATGATTCTCGCCTTCAACCTTCTGTCTCCAGACAGTTTTAAACAAGAAGGAGTATTTGAAAATGTTGTGCTGTAGGTGTTTAAAAACATAGTGATATCAATACAACGAAAGAGTCTTAAAATAGTTTTATACTGTTTTGAAATCAAAGTCAAGTTCAAGCGGATTTTCCCTTAGCCTTTTGTAACAAGATACTTTCACATTCCATTTAATATTATTACTGTTATGTCAGAAAAAAGAATAAAAATAAGTAGTTGATTTTGTTAAATATTTTTGAATGTCCCGTTGTTCAGTTTTAGAGGTCAATATGGGTGAAATGAGTGTTCAATTGTTCCATTTTAAA
>Ga0164315_10001352_pt1 | contig 18440 bp, 16 predicted proteins | sample GuaBasSedimGuay6_FD_113737 | JGI IMG/M metagenome (GOLD analysis project Ga0164315, IMG submission 113737) | Subseafloor sediment microbial communities from Guaymas Basin, Gulf of California, Mexico - Guay6, Core 4569-2, 0-3 cm | ecosystem: Environmental > Aquatic > Marine > Hydrothermal vents...
CGGGAAAGCATGGTATCATACCGATACCATGCATTGTCCCCCGATACCCCGGGTATCGGGTAGGACAGCTTTTTTTCAACATTTCCTTTTTTAAATTTTTATCTCATCTATTTTTTACTTATAGTTCATCTATCATGTCGTTAACTGATACAGTTTCTCTGGGTCCTTTGTCTGTTCCTGTTATACTGCTGCTCAGTGTCCTGATTGCTGCTGCTGCGTTTATCACCGGTTCCGTATTATTAAGGGGTGATAAAAAAAACCTCAGTCTCTTTTCAGATCTTCTGTTTGCACCGGTTCTCCCCTTCCTGCTGGTATGGAAGCTCAGTCTTTTAGTCACCGATGCCCGGGATGTGTTTATCAACCCCGGACTTTTTCTCTACAGCAGCGGAGGGTTGTTGAATGTATTAATCGGAGTTACTGCCGGAGCTGCCTGGCTGAGCTACCGATGGATAAAAGTAAAACCCCCGGGATTAGTTAAACGAGCCTTAATCCGGGCTCTTGGAACTGCGGCAGTTCTGGGCCTGGCTGCAGGCGGTTATTTTCTTCTCGCTGAAGTAGAGGCAAAAGAAAGAAGGCGCCTGCCCATCGTTACTTTCACCGATGAAAATGGATTACCCTGGGATATCTCGGAATCAGAGGGAAGTACTGTTGTTTTGAATTTCTGGGCCAGCTGGTGCCCTCCCTGCCGGGCTGAGATGCCGATGCTGGATCGGCTTCAAAGCGATCCAAAGTTGAATAATGTTGTTTTTTATGCGGTTAATGCTGCAAGAACTGAAAAGAACCCGGGGGACGGTTCTGTATGGATGGAATCAAACGGTATTGAACTTCCTCTGCTGTTCGATAATACAGGACAAGGCATGAATGTCTATAAAATTACAGGACTTCCCACAACTATCATTATTGATGCACATGGACAGGTGGTAGAGCGTAAAACCGGAGCTGTCAGTCGAAGCTGGCTTCTCGCCGCCATCAGGAGAGGAAAATAACCATGGAGGAACGGTTTCGATGTGATTGGTGCGGAACCGATCCGGTATACCGGAAATATCATGATGAAGAATGGGGAAATGAAGCGTTTGATGACAGACAGCAGTTCGAATTTCTCACTCTTGAATCCGCCCAGGCCGGACTTTCCTGGCTCACAGTACTACGAAAACGGGAAGCATACCGGGAGGCTTACGCAGGTTTCAATCCGGAAATTGTTGCACATTGGGGTGAGAAAGAAGTACAGAGCTTAATTACCAATCCCGGAATTATCAGAAACCGTCTCAAAATTAAATCCTCAATAAGTAATGCCGGATTATTTCTTGATTTATCATCCCGTCATGGATCTTTTGCAAACTGGCTTCTCTCGTTTTACAACGGCAGACCAAGAGTTAATTACTGGGAAACAATAGATGAAGTCCCGGCAACAAGCCTTGAGGCTGAAACTATTGCCCGGGAAGCCAAATCTCTGGGATTTAAATTTTTCGGCCCTGTTATCATCTATGCCCATCTGCAGGCAACAGGAATTGTGAACGACCATCTTACCAACTGCTGGAGAAGACAGCACGGGTAAACAGGATATTTCACCAAGCTTCATAAATCATTCACCAAACCTTAACAGAATACACAGGTTTTTCAGATATATTACTGTATCTATATTATATGAATTTTTTAGAAAAGTATCGCGCAGTCATTTTTTTGTCCTTCCTGTTCGCCGCCGGTATTGCCGCTGCAAGCGGAAGCAGTGACAGTAAGCCAACAGATTACCAGTGGTCTGCCCCGGGATTTACCACAGATTTCACCCGGATGCTTATCGATCCTGATGAAATACTCTCTGGAGGTCCCCAGAAGGATGGTATCCCGGCAATAGATACTCCTTCATACACTTCAATAGAGGATGCCGCCGGCTGGCTTGAAGGTAACGAACCGGTAATTATGGTAAGAATCGGAGACAAACCCAGGATTTACCCTCTCCAGATTCTCATGTGGCATGAAATTATCAATGATGAACTGAACGGTCTACCTATAACTATTACATTCTGCCCCTTGTGTAATACCGGAATTGTCTTTAACCGGAATTTTTCCGGAAACACCCTGGACTTCGGTACTACAGGACGTTTGAGAAACAGTAATCTCATCATGTACGACAGGCAGACTGAAAGCTGGTGGCAGCAAGCCACCGGAGAAGCTGTTATCGGAGAATATGCAGGGGAGAATCTTGTAATGATTCCAGCCCTTACCCTTTCTTTCGCAGAGGCACAAACAGCCGACCCCACGGCTGATGTTATCTCCCGGGAAACCGGATATTCCCGCCCGTATGGTCAGAATCCATATACAGGCTACGATGCTCCGGGCAACAAACCGTTTCTATTTCAGGGGGAGATTGATACTGAACACGATGCCATGGACAGAGTTCTGGTAGTGAAACACAAAGGTGAAGAGCGGATTATTGCTTACAGTGAGGTAAGGGAGATGGGAATGCTGCAAATCATTATTGCCGGCGACCCGGTGGTTCTGTTCTGGACATCAGGGGCATCGTCGGCTCTGGATGCCAGCAGGCTATCAGAGGGCAGGGATGTCGGCAGCCTCAATGCATTTGTGTCCGAAGTTTCCGGTAAAAGACTGGATTTTACTCAAGGCTCTGCAGGTCTGTTCACGGATGCAGAAACCGTCAGTACCTGGAACGGCAGCGGAATAGCAATAGAGGGGACATTGATTGGTGAAAGACTCAGCCCTGTTACCGCAGTGCAGCATTTCTGGTTTTCAGCACAGGCTTTTTAAAATTGAACGGTCAGGGTAACTGAAGGAACACCGCTCCGGTTCTCCCCAACCCTTGAAGTGAATCTCATACCCACCTTATCACACTCATCCTGGAGATATCCGAGGTAGAGAAGACCCATCTCTGCATTCCCGGCTGAAGTGCTTTTATAAAACTGACCCAGAGAAACACTGGAACCTGTTTTCATCTTTTCTTCAACCTTCTCTTTCAGTTCCAGGTATTCAGCCTCTCGATTGTAGATAATGAGCTCCAGTTTGTTCTCCGTTCCGATGGAGAGGGAATTGGGATTTCCGATTCGCCAGGCAATGGAAAGATTTGCATTGGATTTTTCCATAGCCTTTGCCAGAGCTTCCCTTTTCTTCGGATCAAAAATAAGCATTTTAGTGTCCGTTCCCTCACCATAAACACGTTCGGCAAAAGACATCATATTCAATGTCTCAGCGCTGATGGCCAATTCCATCAGAAGCAGGGTGAGATAATCTGCAATTCGGGAACGTCGAATGTAAAGTTCCAACAGCTTCCTGGTCTTCTGTATCAATTCCTTATGATCCATATCAGAACTGAACCTTGTTAGTATAAACCAGATAAAAGGCCGGGTAAAATCCAGATACCGGTCTGCCAGAAAAATCATAACGTTCTTTTCATCCGCCTGAAGGGATGAATCAGATGCAATATTCTCCAGAAGTGGTGAAACAACCGCCTTTCGGATAGATTTCAGCTGATCCGCATGTTTTGATAGAACACTGTTGAGAAAAGTATCATTAATTTTTGTCTGCTCATCGATAATATTTCCGGGATTTGCCCTGTTCCAATCCTTTATCATTGAAGAATTGATGAGCATGTCAAAGAGAACCTGATCGAACTGTTTGTACAAAAAACCGAAAATAATCAGTTTTGAGAGATCCATCAAATCCGACCGTACGGAAGTAAACTCAGGACGGTTAATCTCAAGCCGGGAAAGGTAGCCGATCCGTAGCATGTGCTGAAAGGAGTTAGGTGAAATCTTTGCCAGTTTAACACCGTACTGTTCCGAACCATCAGCCATGGTAAGCTTGCTGAGTTTGTACCCTTTGTCCATAAAAAACCCCACACCGTCATCTGTGAGGATTACTTGAGGTGTCAAATCTATTACAGCTTTCTTACCGGAAGACATAAATGAGTAAATTCCTTATTTTCAGGGGCAGTTATTACCAATGATCGTAACTTATAACACGTTCCTTAGGGAGTCGGTCTTTATATTCCTGTTTTTCAGAAGAATTACCTACGGCGAGAAGAATCACAACCCTCATTGCATGAGGAACTGTTAATAGATCTTTGACAGACTGTTCATCATATGTAGCCAAAAGAGCGCTTCCAAGACCTTCATGCTCCGCCTGAAGCATCATAAATGAGGCGGCAAAGGCCATATCCAGAGGATAACTCAATTGACCGTTAGGCATCGTATATTGAATATTCGTTGTGCACACGGCAAACACACAGCCGGCATCAAGGAGCCGTTGATCCCCATAGCAGGATTCAGAGAGATTTTTTTTAAGTTCCTCACGGCGGATTGCTATAAAGCGCCAGGCCTGACGGTTCTTTGCCGACGGTGAAAGACGCCCGGCTTCAAGTATTCGATCTATAGCTTGTGAATCTATTGGCCCACCGGAGAAAGATTTTGCGGTTGAACGACTCCGAATAACATCAAGAATATCCATTAACATAGAATAGCATGAGTAAGTTTAGACAGGAAGCTTCTTGACGGCATGGGGACAGGCAACCTAATTTGTTTCTAATGCGTTATGTTTTTTCTGTCATTTTACTATTTCTGATACTCCAGTTCTCCGGGGCAGCTCCATCTGATATTGAATCTGATATGAATTTGTTTCTCTCTTTCGGAAACAGAGCAGACGGAACCGATGGAGAGAGAGAATCCCTGAACTACATCGCAGACAGACTCAAAGAAATGGATATTGTCTTTAATCGCCAGCACCTCAATACGGAAAAAAGGGGTCACTCTTTTTCACAGAATATAATCGCAGAGATTCCAGGAACTGCAGAGGGGCGGTTTATTATCGCAGCTCCCATTGACGGCGGAGCATTTTCAACGGCACTACTTCTGGAGCTGGGAAAAGCATTCAAGGAAAATCCACCGAAAAATAATATAAGTCTGATTTTTCTTGGTGCAGAAGAGGGGAAGTCAAAGTTTCATCCCTATGGGAGCAGAATTGCTTCAGAATCCCTCAAGCGTGAAAACAAAATATTTGCGATTTACCTGAAGGGAGAGTATCCCCCGCAAAATTGGCAGCTCAAAATAGGTGGAAACGGCAAAGTGGCTCCTTACTGGTTCATTAAAAAGCTGACCACTTTACTATCATCAGATTTCATACCCTTCAGGCTCAGAGGAACTGATATTCAGGTGGCAAGACTGGGGATACAAGGAGAGATCGGCCCACTGCAGACATGGCTGGATTCCAATATCCCGACGATTCTCTTTAAGGGTGCCGGTACAGTCAACAGCACAGGGAGTGATAAACTAATTACAAATCTTATCAAGGCAATGGTAGATCTGGATAAGGATTTGGAAGTTATCCCGGAAACGAAGGAAAGCATATATATCTTTTTACGGCCTTTTGCCGGATTTATACCGAGAATTATTTCAGAATTACCCTATGTTTCTGTTTTTCTCGGAGTTTCAGCATTAATACTATTAATCATACTTTTAAGGTTCAGGGATGTCAGACTTAATATGCGCCGATTCTCCCGATACTGGTGGGCATGGCCCCTGCTGTTTATCATTGTTTTTCTGTTCTTTTTCCTCTCCACTCTGATCGTTGAGGAAACCCTTCTATTAGCTGATTTTCCTGATATCTGGGTTCACGCTCTGGGTACTTTTGTCTTCTTCAAAATTGTAATCGCCGCAGCACTTTCTTTAAACTTTATCCTGATTACCCGGGGACTGCCCCTCCCGCGGAGCCCTCATTTTTATTCTTACGCGGCAATTGCAACCTCCGCTCTGGCTTCTCTGGTTTTTACAGCTATGGATATAACAATTACCGCTTACTCTCTTTGGACTATTATTAATATGATGCTGTTCACCGCATCTAGAAATATTCGCCGAAAGACGTTTTTCCTCCTGCTTTCAATAATTCCCTCTTTTATGGGTCTTTTAGTAATTATCAGAGAACCCTACTCCAGCGTTATTCAATCTCTGCTTCTCAGCAGGATATCCGGCAGCCTTATTCTCACCCTGCTTATATTTCCTATAATCCTGGCTTTTACAAGCTTGAGTTACTGGCGTCTGCACTATGATAGAACCAGGTACAATGTTCTGACACCGGCGGCAACATTCACTTTGAGTCTCTCATCCTTAATCACCCTGTTCTGGATATTAAACCTGAACCCCTATTCTCTGGAAACACCGCAGCCCCTGAAAATCATCGATAGTATAAACCTTGTTTACGGTGAAAGACTTCTTAAGATTTCAAGCCCCGGCCCCATCGGCAATGCTGAACTTTCCCTGGATGGCAGGATATATCCTTTAGAAAATCTCGGTAGAAGTGCCGATGTACGGATGCCGTTTAACCGAACTCCTTTAGAAGTTAAATCCGATTCAAGGTCTTTCCTCGGCAGGCGAACAATTTCCAGTAGAATCAGCGGTGAGGCTCACCCGGAGACACTTACAATTCATCTGAGATCAACTGCATCATTCACTCTGCATGAGGCAAATTTTCCCTTTGAAATGTCCCCTTCAGGAACTTCAGCAGAGATTTTTATCGGCGATAATCCCCCTTTTCCACTTTCCTTCAAATTTACAGTGAACAACGATGCCCAACTGATTCTCTCAGTAGCCGGGTATTGGCCTGAACCGGAAGAACCGCCCCGCATTATTCGCCGGGACATTGAGGATAATCCCTCCCGTACAGCACTTCTGGAAGTTTCAATTTAAAATTCTCACTATTTCAGGCTAACAGTTGTTTTTTATTGATTATTCCGTACCTCCGGGCTTGATGATTCCAGATATGGCGTGATAAAGTTTTTAATAGCTGACAAACACCTACATATGGCGTTTTTCGGGAGGGGTACTACTTAGCGTGAAATGTCCTTTATGCGGAAAAACCGACGATAAAGTTATTGAATCACGACAGAACCAGAGCGGTACCACAATTCGCCGGCGCAGGGAGTGTATCAGTTGCGGATATCGCTTTACCTCGTATGAACATATCGAAGAAGTTCCCATTATGGTTATCAAGCGGTCCGGTAGACGGGAAAGCTTCGATTTGAAGAAAATTGAATACGGGGTTCAAAGAGCGTTGGAGAAACGACCGGTTTCTCATGACTCAGTGGAGGAGCTGCTGCATATAATTGAGGATGAGGCGGCAATGATGAGCCGCTCCAGCCATGAAATCCGCAGTGAAACTATCGGGGATCTGGTTCTTGAAAATCTTTTTTCTCTGGACAAAGTTGCCTATGTACGTTTTGCATCGGTGTACCGCCAGTTTGAAAATGTAGAAGAGTTCATCCGGGTAATAGACGATCTCGGACCGGATGACAACGAACAAATCAAAACTGAAACGGATAAACCGTCTGACAGAGAACTTTTCCAGGAGAATTTATGACAGGTAGTACAACCGATTGGAAAGCTCTCGTAGGTGTAAAGAGTACTGAGTTTCCTATCAGACGGATCGTCAAACGCGATGGCCGTATTGTCAGATACGACCGCTCCAGAATCCAGAAAGCCGTAAAGAAATCCATTGATGCTGTGAACAGCGATGCGGATTCTTCGGAAATCACCGACCAGGTGGAAAACCACTTACGGGATTTCATGAAAGATCGGCATCCGAACTCTGTTCCTGCGGTTGAAGAAATACAGGATCTTGTGGAAAACGTTTTAATTCGTTCCGGAGAAATATCCCTGGCCAAGTCTTACATTCTCTATCGCTCACACAGAGAGGCGCTCAGAGATGCAAAAAGCCTGATGCTGGATATAGACCACACCATGGACGGCTATCTTTCCCGGTCCGACTGGCGGGTAAACGAAAATGCCAATATAAATTTCTCCCTCGGCGGATTGATACTCCATAACTCGGGAACAATAACCGCCAACTACTGGCTGAAAAACGTATATTCCCCTGAAGTGGCCGAAGCCCACCGTTCCGGGGCCATGCATATCCATGATTTATCTATGTTCTCCGGCTACTGTGCCGGCTGGTCGATACGTCAGATTATCGAAGAGGGTCTCGGGGGAGTCAGTGAAAAGATTTCTTCCAAACCGGCGGCACATCTTTCCACCTTGATGTTTCAGATTGTCAATTTCCTGGGTATCATGCAGAACGAATGGGCTGGAGCCCAGGCTCTGTCCAGTTTTGACACCTATCTGGCACCGTTTGTCAGAGCCGATAAGCTGAGTTTCAAAGCCGTAAAACAGGCTCTGCAAAGCTTCATATTCGGTGTGAATACACCATCCCGATGGGGAAGTCAGGCTCCATTTACCAACATCACCATGGATTGGGTGTGCCCTGCAGATCTCAAAGACCGTAAAGCCCTGGTCGGCGGTGTGGAACAGGATTTTACCTACGGCGAATGCCGAGTAGAAATGGATATGGTAAATAAGGCCTTCATTCAGCTTATGCTTGAAGGCGATGCCAACGGACGGGGATTTGCCTATCCCATCCCCACTTACAACATCACCCGGGATTTTGACTGGGATAGTTCCAATGCAAAGCTTCTATTTGAAATGACCGCCAAATTCGGCACTCCTTATTTTCAGAATTTCATCAACTCAGATCTGAATCCTGAGGATGTCCGTTCCATGTGCTGCCGGCTTCAGCTGGATAAAAGGGAGTTACGAAAACGGGGAGGCGGCCTATTCGGATCCGATGAGTTTACGGGCTCTCTGGGGGTTGTTACCATCAATCTTCCCCGTATCGGGTATCTGGCATCCTCAGAAGCCGATTTCTACGGCCGTCTGGGTAATATGATGGATCTGGCAGCTGAATCTCTTATGGCCAAGCGGAAAGTAATCACCCACCTGCTGGATACCGGGTTATTCCCCTACACCAGAAGGTATTTAAAACATCTGAACAATCACTTTAATACCATCGGCCTTGTGGGAATGAACGAATGCCTGCTGAATTTTACAGGCCAACCCATAACTGAAAACTCAGCACGTAATTTTGCACTGGATATCCTGGACTTCATGCGCAGCCGCATGGCCGATTATCAGGAAGAAACCGGGGAGCTGTTCAACCTGGAAGCAACTCCTGCAGAAAGCACCAGCTACCGCCTGGCAAAACACGATCGTAAACACTTTCCGGATATAATCACTTCCGGTGATAAAGATCCGTTTTATACCAATTCCACCCAGTTACCGGTGGATTTTACAGAGGATATTTTCGATGCCCTCGACATGCAGGACGATCTGCAGACGAAATATACCGGAGGAACTGTTTTTCACGGGTTCCTGGGAGAGCGTATCAAGGACTGGGAGGCTTGCCGTGAATTGGTTAAAACCATTGCGGCGGGATACCATCTCCCCTACTTCACTATTTCTCCGGTTTTTTCAGTCTGTCCCGTTCACGGTTACCTTGAGGGAGAGCAATTCCAATGCCCGAAATGTCAAAAAGAGCAGGAATCTGTGATTGATAAGGAAATCACCGGTCTTGAAACCATGAAAAGTGAACTGGAGGAAGCCGTAAAGTGACACTTGAACAGATTAATACCCGACTTGAAGATCTCAAGGTATTGAGAACTCAGGTAAAGGGGCAGGAAACTGAAGTTTATGCCAGGATTGTAGGATATTACCGGTCTGTTAAAAACTGGAATAAGGGAAAGAAAGAAGAGTACGGAATCAGGGTAAACTATGCCGATTACAAAACTCCGGAAAACAATACGGTGAAAAATACGGCAACTCCACCTCTCACACTGGTTGATGATAATAAATCACAGAAAGAACTTCTCTTCACAGCCAGCGAAGAAACGGTGAATTATCTGTATTTCTACCGAGAAACCTGCCCGAACTGTCCTCCTGTAGCTGCATGGCTTGAGAACTCAGGTATTGAGGGCCGGAGTATTAATGTAGACCGGGAGTCCGGAATGCATGAGGCCCTCCGTTTTGATATCAATTCTGCTCCCACGGTTGTATTACTTAATGAGAATGGACTTGAAACCGGACGCGGCAGTTCTGTTGCCCATCTGGAAAACCAGTTTGCCGTTGCCGCAGCAGCCGGCGCATAAGCTGAATCCAAATGATTGGAGGGGGTAGATTCGCCCTTGTAAAAACCACTCTTCTGGATTATCCCGGAAAGGTGGCGGCGTCCATTTTTCTACCCGGCTGTCATCTTCGCTGTCCGTATTGTCAGAACCCGGATTTTGCCGATCCCTGCAGAGTCGATGCTGAGTTATCTTTTAACGAAAACATGGAAGGTTTCCGTCGTTTTCTCAAAAAAAGAGCCCGGATTCTCGGCGGCCTGGCCATTTCCGGAGGGGAGGCCTTGCTGCATCCCATGCTTCCGGAGTTGATATCTCTGGCAGAAGAACACAAACTGCCGGTTAAATTGGATACAGCAGGCCTGCTTCCCCATATACTTGAGCCATACCTGAAATCAAACCGGCTGAATTATGTAGCCATGGATTTAAAAACCCTCCCGGATCGTTATGCAGAACTCGGGTGGAAGGGAACTGGTTCAAATTCCGCAGATCTGCTGCTGAAGAAAACAATGAAACTGCTCGCTGAGTCAGGTATCGACTATGAGATTCGCACCACCGTTGTTCCGCCTCTGGTAGATAAGAAAATACTCAAGCTGCTTGAGCCTTTAGCTGTATCCGCTCCCAGGTGGATATGGCAGCCCTATCACCAGGGAAACACATTGAATCCGGAATGGAGCAACATCAAAGCCCCGGATGAAGACGATCTGAGAACAATTCTGGAGGGATTTAAACCGCTAGCCGGGATTATCGTTCGCTAGGAGCCTGTCGGACTTAACCATTCCGGACCGATTTTCGCCCTTTTTTTCCGCTACTGCGTTGGTAAAATACTCATTTAGACAAGCTAAACTCCGCTTTTACCGCCTTGTATCGAGAAAAAATCATCGAAAATCTTCTCGAAAGCCCCAAGTCCGACAGGCTCCTAGCCGAGAACACCTTTGATACGTTCAAGTACTTTTTTACGATCCAGCGGTTTCACAATATAATTCTTTGCACCTGCCATCAGTGCCTTTTTTACAAGATCTTCCTTACCCAGCGCACTGATCATTATCACTTTGGCATTGCTGTCAAAAGCAACAATTTTTTCAAGACAGCTGATTCCGTCCATGTTGGGCATGGTGATATCCATGGTTACCAGATCGACATTTGGATGCAGCTCTTTGAACAGCTCCAGGCCCTTAACACCGTCCTCGGCCTGGCCGACAACGTTAAAATCCTCGGATGAAAGAATCTGATTCAGCTGCTTTCGGACAAACATGGAATCATCAACCAGAATAACTCTGTATGGTTTCCCCGACGGATCCAGGCCCTGAGGATCTTTGGCATTGATTGTCGGAAAATCGGCATTTGCTTTCATGGCAATTATTATAGTACAAAAAAACAATGAGATGCCAATATTCTTTTACCACTCTGCACCGGGATTCAGACCTTTTTTCCCCGAATAATCCAAAACATCAAAGTTATGGAGATAAATCCAATTGGAAACGGATATAATACTACAGGGAGAATTGTTATGGATGAAACCATTTCCGGCAACAGCCCGGTTGGCCGCAGGCTTTCAAGAATCCGGAAAAACGAACTCAAGTTTCTTGTCCATGGCGGTAAAAGAGTTCGAATTGCAGATGAAATGACAATAGGCCGGGAGAGAGGTAATTCCATCGTAGTAGACGATCCTCTTGTATCCCGGGTTCACTGCATCGTTCACCGTATCCGCAACAGCTGGTACATCGAGGATGCCGGCAGCACCAATGGTACCTGGATAAATGAAAAGCAGCTGTTACCGGGAAAGTCTATTCGCCTGAAACCTGAAGATACTATCAAACTTGGAGGCCGCATCGAAGTCGGCCTGGTATAGCCCGCTTGAATCCCCGAACATCTCCCGGTAAAGTGACACCAACCCCTCAACGGAGGCTTTTTTAGTGAAGATAAACTCCCGTCGCTGGTTTGATCTCAGCGCAGAAGATAAAGAAAAACTTCTCACCCGCTCGGAATTTGATATTGCCGAAGTGAGTGATGCGGTGGCCGGTATTCTGGCCGATGTGCGCAGCCGCGGAGATTCGGCAATCAGGGAACTAAGCTACAGGTTTGATAAAGCTCCTCTTAATACAGCAATCCGGGTTCCCGAAAGCCATTTTAAAGAAGCCGAAGCTCTGCTTTCTCCCGAAATGAAAGCAGCTTTGAAGTATTCTGTGGAAAATGTGAGGCGGTACCACGCCGATCAGGTACCAGACGGCATTCACTGGAAGGAAATCCGAAAAGGTATTATGGCCGGAGAGCGTACTTTACCTATCGATTCTGCCGGTTTTTATGTGCCCAGGGCCCGGGGAAGCTTTCCCTCGATGCTCTACATGATGGCCGTTCCGGCTCAGATTGCCGGTGTGAATCGTATCGTTATGGCAAGCCCGCCGGATAAAAAGGGCCGGGTTGATGCCGCCTGTCTCTACACCGCCGAACTTTGCGGGGTGAATGAAGTTTACGCCATGGGAGGAGCCCAGGCATGGGCCGCCCTGGCCTACGGCAGCGAAACTGTGGGGAAGGTTGATAAGTGTCTGGGGCCGGGAAGTAAGTATGTGGCTGCAGCCAAGCGGCTTTTAGCTGATGCTCTGGACTGCGGACTTCCAGCAGGGCCTTCTGAGTCCATCATTCTGGCCGATGCCACCCCGGATCCGGTTGATATTGCACGGAATCTCCTGGTGGAAGCCGAACACGGCTCTGACTCTGCAGCACTTTTAATCACAGATTCAGAACTTCTGGCGCAAGAGGTCAGCAAAAAACTCTCTGAACTCGGTGATAATCTACCTGAGCCCAGGCGGACGTTTGTGGCTGATGTGATGTCGGGTTACGGCGGGATTCTCATCGTAAAAGACATCGGGGAAGGTGCCGAACTGGCCAATCGCTTTGCCACCGAGCATCTGCAGATACGCACCTCCGACCCCTTCGACACTCTCTCTCTCATCAGCAATGCCGGCGAAATTTTACTGGGAGACAACGTCCCTTTCTCCGCCGCCAACTATTCAGTGGGGGCCAACGCCGTCCTCCCCACTGGCGGTAATGCCCGAACCTGGTCCGGCGTTTCGGTGGGAGATTTCAAGAAACGTTCAAGCGTTGTCTACATGTCTGAGGCCGGTTTAAATGACCTCCGATCCCATGCTGCAACACTGGCTGAATATGAAGGATTCCCCGCCCATCGAAGAGCCCTAACCGACTGGAAACCCACAGGAAAATGGCAAGAAAAAAGTAATGATGGCAACAGAGATTCATAATCTGGATGAGGCCTTCCTCTTCTTTGAGGCCCGCACCAATCTGGAAAAAGGTATTCCACCGGGCAATCCCAACCGGGTGTACCGCCTGGACCGGATGAAGGCTCTCTGCGGCGCCTTCGATAATCCCCAGGAAACCTTCCGGAGTATTCATCTGGCCGGATCCAAGGGGAAAGGTTCCACCGCCGCCTATATTGCTGTTCTACTGACATCCGCCGGCCGCCGGGTGGGGGTATACGCTTCACCTCATCTGCTTGATTACCGTGAACGCTTCCGCATCGAGGGTGAAGATTTCCCCGAAGAAACTGGCTTTAGAACGGCACAGCTACTCCTTGGACGGCTGCCCGAGGTTGAAGGGAATCTTCCAGGAGAAGGCGGGGCCACTACATTTGAACTGCTCACTCTCTTTGCCTTTCTCCTTTTCAGGGAAACCGGCTGCGATACCGCCGTTTTGGAGACAGGCCTGGGCGGACGATTGGATGCCACCAATGTTATTTCCAGTCCTGAAGCGGTGGTGTTCACCCCCATAGAGAAGGAGCACACCGAAATACTTGGAAACAGGCTGAAGGATATCGCCGGTGAGAAAGCCGGAATAATGAAATCGGGTCTCCGGGAGGGGCTGGCATTTTCTTCTGCGCAGCATTTCATAGCGCAGCGGGTAATACGAAGAAAAGCCGTTGAAACAGGTGTAAAACTTCTGGAGATTCCTTTGAGCCTCCGCAGAATTACGATGGGACCTGAAGATGACGCTGAGGACAGGTTCTCATGGCATCTGAGCTGGAAAAACGGGAAACAGGAAATAATCAGCCTGAACATGGGGGGCCGGATACAGGCGGATAATGCCGCTCTGGCTCTGATGGTTGTCAGGGAACTGGAAAGAGGACTTAGCCTTGAGTCCAAAGCCCTGACAGAAGTCAGTCTACCCGGCCGTTTTCAGTTTCTCCAACATCATCCGGCGGTTGTTCTGGACGGAGCCCATACTCCAAGATCAGTTGCAGCCCTGGCCGGAACCTTCACACAAATTATTTCTGATAATGATGACATCCGGCCCATCCTGCTCTTCGGCAGTGTGGAGGGAAAAGACCATAGGTCTATGGCCGGGAAACTCTGCGGAGGAAGCAATCCCTACTTCCGTGAAGTGATAATCAGCACTCCGGGTACATTTAAACCAAGCAATCCGGAAAAAGTGGCTGAGTCTTTCAGGAAAACAGGTGCCGATGTAACACTTATCCCCGACCCGGGTGCAGCATGGGAAGCTGCAGCCGAACGTTCCCGGGGAGAAAGGCCGATATTGATAACCGGGTCTTTTTTCATGGCCGGTGAGATTGCCGGCCTCTTCACCGGCAAGGAGTAAAAGCACTATCATATCTCCATGCACGATCCGAGAAATGACAAACTGGCCAATATCATTATTAACCACTCACTTGAACTGAAAAAAGGTGAAAAAATCCTTATACAGGGAACAGGATTTGCCTCTGAACCCCTGGTTAGAGCCATTGTTAAAGCATCCAAAGCCATCGGAGCTCTACCGGTATACAAATTTGAGAATCAGGAAACGATTCGGGAATGGCTGAAAGATGCAAGCCCCCAAATGTTGGAACTGGCAGCAAAGACCGACGCATACCAGATGAAAATGATGGATGCCTATGTCGGGTTTACGGCCCCTGAGAATAATATGGAGCTCTCGGATCTTCCCGGTGAAACAATGCGCCTGTACATGGAGAAGTACAATTCACCAGTCCATATGAAAATAAGACTGCCGAATACCAAATGGGTGGTGCTCCGCTATCCCACCAGTGCCTTTGCACAGTCTGCGGAAATGAGTACAGAGGGGTTTGAAGACTGGTTTTACAATGTTTGTACTATAGATTATAAAAAAATGGGCCGGGCAATGGAACCTTTAAAATCTCTGATGGAAAAAACCGACAAGGTTCGTATTCTCGGACCCGGGGAAACCGATCTGTCTTTCAGTATTAAAGGCATTCCGGTAATCCCCTGCGCCGGTGAAATGAACCTTCCCGATGGTGAGATATATACAGCTCCGGTAAAGGACTCAGTAAACGGTGTTATTGCCTATAACACCAGCTCAATCCATGACGGATTTAAATACACAGATATCCGCTTCCGCTTTAAAGATGGGAAAATTGTCGACGCAAGCGCCAATGATAATAAAAGAATCAACCTGGTTCTCGACATTGATGATGGTGCCCGTTATGTCGGGGAGTTTGCCATTGGAGTAAATCCATATGTTGATAGACCGGTAAACAGCACCCTCTTCGACGAAAAGATTCGTGGAAGCATCCACTTCACCCCGGGGAACAGTTACGATGATGCCTTCAACGGTAACAATTCCGCCCTCCACTGGGATATTGTGCTTCTTCAGGAGGAACAGAACGGTGGCGGGGAGATCTGGTTCGATGATGTGCTGATTCGTAAAGACGGCAGATTCATCCTTTCAGAACTGGAAGGTTTGAATCCTGAGAATCTCAGTTGATCCAGCTGAGTAATTTTACTGAAATGGATTATAAAACCTTCCATGATTTACAAAAATGGCGATATAAATTGCCGCTACAGCTATTGCGAAGCTGATGGCCAGGGCGATGAAGTCCCCCCTCTGCAATTTGCGTCGGCTGTACCATGTTCTTTTTTTATGTTTCGAAAAGCCACTTAAATGCATGGCATTCGTAATGACATCGATCCGTTCCAGGGAAGAAAAAATCAGGGGAATCATGGTAGCTGCGGCATTTTTAAACCGGTGCCAGAAAGATGTTTTTCTGGAAATATCCAGGCCCCGGGCCTGCTGGGCTTTGGATATATCACCGTACTCTTTCTGTATATCCGGAAAATGCCTAAGAGTAAGAGATACGGCGTAAGATATTTTGTAGGGAACAAATACCGCACTCAGGCTGGAAGCGAATTCACTGGGGTCGGTGGTGAAAAGAAATATCACCCCAAGAGGTACCACAGAGCTGTATTTGAAAATTTTAGAAATCTGGTAAAAGGCCTGTTCGTATGTCAGGTTGTACTTCCCGGCAATGGGGATCCACAACGTATAGGAGCCATATGTTTCCGGGCCGAATGTCGGTGAAAAGATGAATGAGAGCACGGCATTGATTATAAAAAACGTACCTATGTAGATAAAGATTACCTTCAGATCACGCATTCTTATCCTGGCAGCTCTCATTACAGAGAAAGAAAAAATTAGAATTACCGCAAATACCCTTATATCGTATATATACATAACCACACCGGTTAATGCCATAAAGGATAATAGTTTAGTTAAACCCGAAAGCCGGTGAATGATGGTATCTTCAAAGCTGTAGTTAAATAGATTCATTCTTCAAACCTGCTTCGTAGTCCAGAAACCTGTCGACAAAAGACTTTGGAGGTGTAATTCCAACTTCATTTGCAAGATGAAAAAGAGAGGTTTCCTTTAAACTGGCTTTGGAGATTATCTCCGGATTGGTTAAAACCTCAGTAGAATCGGTATCAATTACAATTACCCCGTCACTGACAACAATGGATCGACGGGTATATTCCAGCATCAGATGCATATCATGGGTAATCATAATAATGGTTACCCCGGATTTGTTCACCTTCTCCAGAAACTTCATAATATCCGTATAATGGTGATAATCCTGGCCAGCAGTGGGTTCATCCAGAATGATAACTTTGGGATCCAGAATCAGTATTGATGCTATGGTAACCCTTTTTTTCTGGCCATAACTTAAGGCGGAAATCGGCCATTTTTTGAACTTTGTCAGACCGCAGATTTCCAGTACTCGATCAATCCTCTCATCAATTTCTGCATCCGGAACTTTTCTAAGCCTTAACCCGGAAGCAATTTCATCGTATATCTGAGTCTGAGTAATCATCTGATTAGGATTCTGCATTACATAACCGACAAAAGACGCTCTTTCAGAAATTGACTGTTCAAAAACATCATTACCGTTAAAAAACACAGTTTCCCGTGAATGATTCTCAAACTTACAAATTAACTTGGCAAGGGTGGACTTACCGGCACCGTTAGTCCCGACAATGGAGAGCATTTCACCCTCTTGAATGGTTAAATTGATATTTTTAAGAACTGGAGTGTTCTTGTAGTATTCATAGTCCAGGTTCCTGATTGTTAAAACTTCATCCCCGGTCTCAATATGCGGTTTTATCTCGATACTTTCATACCAGCTTAGAATATCACCTTTAATTCCGGAAAAATCTGTTGTGAAAAAATAACCGGGAGCTAAATCTCTGGTTACATCAATGCCGGCATATTTCATAGCGGTAACATAGAGCGGTTCCCGTAGACCATGTTCCAGTAAATACCCCGAGGAAATCATTTCATGGGCATTAAGATCTGCAATGATGCAGCCGTCATCAATCAGAATGATTCTATCCACCTCACGGTGGAGCACATCTTCAATACGGTGTTCTATGATGATGGTTGTTTTTAACTTATCTGCTTTCTTTTCATGATGAATGCGGTGGATCAATTCAATGGCATACTTACCGGTTTCCGGGTCAAGATTGGCTAGAGGCTCATCAAAAAGCAGTATTTCAACATCATCAACCAATATTCCGGCAAGGGATGTCCGCTGCTTCTGTCCACCGGAAAGCTCATGAGGAGACTGTTTAAGAAGATTTTGAACACCGACCAAAGAGGCAACATCTTTAACCCTGGGAATCATTTCGCTTTGGGGAATACAATCATTCTCCATGGAGAAAGAGATATCCTCAGCTACAGATAAACCGACGAACTGTGCATCTGAATCCTGCATTACCGTTCCGATTGTTTTTGATAGTTCAAAAATACCGGTATCCTGCGTCACCGAGCCGTTGATTGCTAAAGAGCCGTCAATCTCACCTTCATACGAAAAGGGAATCAACCCGTTAAGGCAATTCCCCATCGTACTCTTTCCACTGCCGCTGGGGCCGACAATCAAAATCTTCTCACCCGCAAATATTTTCAGGTTGATATTCTTGAGCGTCGGCTTTGACTGAGCAAAGTACTTGAATGAAAAATCGTTAAACTCGATAACCGGAGTTTTTTTCATGCTGACCAATTCAGCTATTCAAGGCTTCCTTTCTTGGGAATGGTTTTCGACCATGCAAACATCAGCAATGTGCCGAGAACACCACAGCTTATTACGCCGAACAATGCGGCCACTGCACCCTGGGTAAATACCAGATTTGTTGGCTCTGCATAAATCCAGATATCCAGTAACGGTGCAACAATC